>Ga0181532_10000296_pt1 | contig 52913 bp, 49 predicted proteins | sample PEATcosm2014_Bin_33_FD_119768 | JGI IMG/M metagenome (GOLD analysis project Ga0181532, IMG submission 119768) | Peatland microbial communities from MTU Mesocosm Facility, Houghton, MI, USA - PEATcosm2014_Bin11_30_metaG | ecosystem: Environmental > Terrestrial > Soil > Wetlands > Peat | place... | reverse complement strand
GCCCTTGACTGGCGCGGGGCATATGACATATTAATACAACTGTATATGACGTATGTCGAGTAGCCAGGAGGTATCATATGCGGTACCCAATTCGGCGTTCAAATTCGAGATTATCGTTTGCGTTCCAGGAGCCTATACTCCGGTGCTTGCCAGGTGCTGGACGCATTTCTCGCTGCATGGCTGTCTGGCAGGCACTGAGTATATATGCCTGAGATGATGTTTTCCAATTGCAAATCCATCTCACAAATAGCAGATGAGTCGAGTCGACCCCAACTTTTCGAACAATTGCTCCGACCACATGGGCCGAAATGAGTGACGCGGCTCACAGAAACAGCCGGCTCTCCAGGCGCAACATTGTGGGGGTAGTGTAGCAGCCTAGGAGCAGGCCCCCAGGCAACGAGCAGGCGCCGAGATTGTCGCAGCCCGCGGTTGCCAGGAGCAGCAGAGTGCGGTTTCCGAAACTCATCACGTTACGCCGGATCTTGCAGATCATCTTCTTTCTGCTGTTTCTCTTCCTTCTGCTGAAGACGGAGTTTCGCGGTTCGCTACACGCTGTCGGAACCGACATCAGTGTTCCCTACCCGGTCCGCCTCTTCTTCCAGATTGATCCACTGGCGGCGGTGGCGAATGCGCTCTCCAGCCGCACGCTGTACCACGGGTTGTTGTGGTGCCTGGTTATTCTGCTGCCGACCCTTTTTTTCGGACGCTTCTTTTGCGGCTGGATCTGCCCTCTGGGCTCGGTACACCACTTCTTCGGCAGCCTGAAATCAGAGTGTAAACGCGGCAAACGGCTCATCGAGGCCAACCGCTACAAGCGCTGGCAGACAACGAAGTACTACCTGCTGATTGCCGGCCTGGCCGCCGCGCTTTTGGGATCGGGAATTCTCGGCTGGCTGGATCCAATCGCGCTGCTGGTGCGCTCGCTGTCCCTGTCCATTTTGCCGGGTACCAACTACGCCCTCACCGCCCTTCTGTACGCGATGGAGCACAGCCGGTTCGCGCCCGTGCAAACCGTGGGCAGCCTTTTCCATTTTCTTCTTGGCAGTTGGCTGCTGACATTCAAGCAGGTGTACTTCCGGCAGGCGATCTGGCTGGGGCTCATCTTCATTTTCCTGGTGGCGCTGAACTTTCGCATCACGCGCTTCTGGTGCCGCGCGCTGTGCCCGCTGGGCGCGCTGCTGGGCATCGTGTCGCGGTGGGCCGTTCTCGGGCTCGTCAAGAACGCGCAACACTGCAAGGAATGTAACCGCTGCCTGATGCACTGCCAGGGCGGCGATGATCCCATCGGCGGAGTGCCCTGGCGCCAGGCCGAGTGTCATCTCTGCCTGAATTGTGTGGCTGATTGTCCCGAGCAGGGCCTGCAATTCAAGTTTTTTCCAGCCCAGGAATCTCTTGGCGCCAACCTGCCGCGGCGCAGGGTGCTCACCGGTTTGGTGGCAGGAGCCGCGGTTGTTCCTCTGCTGCGCAGCACTTCGGGGTTCGCGGCGGAGCAAAACGCGCGCCTGATCCGTCCGCCGGGAGCGCTTGATGAAGATTACTTCCTGGCGCGCTGTATCCGCTGTGACGAGTGCATGAAAGTCTGCCCGACCAACGCGCTTCATCCTGCGTTGGGCGAGGCTGGGCTGGAGGGTCTGTGGACTCCAGTGATGGTACCGCGCATCGGTTACTGCGAGACGAGTTGTGTGCTGTGCTCGCAGGTCTGCCCCACGGGGGCCATCTGGCAGATCACATCCAAAGAGAAGGGCTGGGCCGCGGGCAGCGCGGGTGACGCCAAGCCGATCCATGTGGGCACGGCCTTTTTCGATCGCGGGCGCTGCCTGCCCTGGGCCATGGCAACCGAGTGCATTGTCTGCGAGGAGTGGTGCCCGACCTCACCCAAGGCCATCTTCCTGCAGCTTGCCGAAGTCGTGACCGTCGACGGCAAGGGCCAGCTGCTGAAGCAACCTTTCCTTGATCCTGCACGATGTGTTGGCTGCGGCGCTTGCGAGTACGCCTGCCCGGTGCAGGACCAGCCGGCGATTTACGTCACCAGCATCGGCGAGAGTCGCTCACGCACGAACCAGTTTCTGCTGAACCGAGGCAAGCCAAGATGATGGCGATAGGGTCAAATCTGCGATCGATGGTCTTAGCCGCCGCGTGCGTGGTCCTGCTTGCCGGCGCTGGTTGCAATCGGCAGAAGAGCGTAGCAGAGGCTTTCCCTGCATCAAACGACGTCGCTGGCTGGACGAAAACCTCTGATGTGCGCACCTTTGAGGCTGCGGATCTCTGGAGGTACATCGACGGCGAGGACGAAAAGTATCTGAAGGCAGGGGTGCAGCGCGCATTAACTGCCGATTACAAGTTCCAGGACAAGCTCGAGGCGGTGGTGGACATCTACACGATGTCCAATGCGAACGGGGCTGCACAGTTCTTCAACTCAGAGCCCGCTGCCGATGCACAACCTGTCCAGCTGGCTGACGGCGCGCGCCTTTTCAGCCAGAGCCTCATTTTCCACAAAGGGCGCTATCTGGTGCGAATTGTGACGTATCAGGAATCGGAAGAGGCGCAGCAGGCACTCCTCGCACTGGGGAGGCGCATTGAACGACGGCTTAATTAAATAACGGAGCAAGCCCTGTGCTGTTCGTCACTGCAATTCCGACCCGATTTGGAGTATGAATGGCTTGAGGTATCTGGCTCGCACGCCGTCCCTCTAAGCCGGCGCTTATGAAGAAAACTGAGGGCACAACGCGACGTGACTTCCTGAGGACCTGTGTCGCCGGTGCTGCTGTTCTTGGCGCCAGTGGCCGGCTGGAGATTCTCGCGGCTGAGCAGGCCCCGGCCGTCGCGAAGTCCAGGGTGGTCATCGTGCGCGACCCGATGCTACGCGGCGCAGGTGCAACCGTGGATTCGCAGCGCACGCAGAATTTGCTTGACCATGCCATGCAAGCTCTCTTCGACGTGGATCACACCGCTGAGCCGTGGAAGAAGCTGGTGCGTCCGGGCGATCTGGTGGGATTAAAGGTGAATGCCCTTGGGGGACGCGCGTTCTCCAGCAACTTGCAGTTGGTGGAAGCGGTTTGCGAGAGATTACAGGAGGCAGGGATCAAGGCTAAAGACATCGTGGTGTGGGACCGCGACACGGAAGAGTTGGAACGCGCTGGATTCCATATTTCCGATGCGGGAAACCATGTGCAATGCTTTGGCACGGATCGCGCCGGGTACGAGGAAGACCTGGTGACGTACGGAAGTGTCGGCAGCCGGTTGTCGAAGATCCTGACCCGCAACTGCAACGTCCTGATCAACCTGCCCGTGCTCAAAGACCACGATGGCGCCGGCGTGAGCATGGCGTTGAAGAACATGTATGGCGTCATTCATAACCCGAACAAATATCACCCCAACGGCTGCAATCCGTACATCGCCGATGTGAACATGCTGCCGGACATCAGGACGAAGATGCACCTAACCGTCTGCGATGCAACTACGGCGACATACGAAGGCGGACCAGGCTACAAGCCGCAATACAGTTGGAAGAACAATGCCCTCATTGTTGCGCGCGATCCCGTGGCGCTCGACTACGTTGGCTGGCAGATGATTGAGCGCAAGCGGGCCGAAAAGGGGCTAAAGACGCTGGAAGCCGAAAAAAGAGCGCCTTCCTACATCGCTACGGCCGCCGATTCCCAGCATCGGCTGGGCACCAATGATCTCAGGAAGATCGCGGTGGTGGAAGTCTAGGTCTGGATGTGACTGAGGTTTGTTATGGCACGCGAGATGGTTTCGCCGGCCGATGTGAAGTTCCCGGGGGTCAGCTCGAGCAATGAGGCTACCCAATACGCGCAGTTGAGCTTGGCGCTCGATCGCCGCTCTTTCCTCAAGTGCGCCGTGATGGCGGGAGCGGCGTGTGGCATAAGCGCCTTCGGCGAACCATGTGCTGCGCTGCTGCCCTGGGCTGGCGGATCTGCGCATAGCGACTCGCAGTTCACGGTCGAAGCGAAGTTCTACGAAAAGCTCCAGACAAAAAAGATCAAATGCAAACTCTGTCCACGCGAATGTGTGGTTGGCGATCGCGAGCGCGGCTACTGTGGCGTGCGAGAGAACCGCGAAGGAATCTACTACACGCTGGTTCACTCGCGCGTGTGCGCCGCACACATTGATCCCATTGAGAAAAAGCCCCTGTTCCACTATTTGCCGGGTACATTGGCGTTTTCGCTGGCTACCGCCGGGTGCAACGTTAACTGTAAGTTCTGCCAGAACTGGGACATCTCGCAGGCGCGTCCTGAGCAGGTACCCGCCGATTACGCTCCTCCGCAGAAGGTTGCCGAACTGGCAAAGCAATATCACTGCCCCACGATCGCCTACACCTACAGCGAGCCCGTTGTCTTCAGCGAGTACCTGATGGACACCGCCGATGCCGGCCATGACGCCGGCGTTCGCAGTGTGGTCGTGTCAAACGGCTACATGCAAACCGAGTCGCTGAAAGCGGCGTACGGCAAGATGGACGCAGTCAAAATCGATCTAAAAGCATTTTCTGAGTCGTATTACCGAAACGTGGTCGTCGGTGAGCTGAAGCCGGTGCTAGACAGCCTCGTCACTTTGCGCAAGATCGGCAAGTGGACGGAGATCGTGTACCTGGTGGTTCCCACACTCAACGATAGCGACTCCGAGTTCCGCGGCCTCGTCCGTTGGATCAAGACCAACCTGGGCGTGGATGTGCCGGTGCATTTCACGCAATTTCATCCGGAATATCTGCTGAAGAATCTGCCCCTCACGCCAGTTCCGACGCTGGAGCGTGCCAAGGCGATTGCTGACGCCGAGGGACTGCACTACGTGTACATCGGCAATGTTCCCGGGCATCCGGCGCAGAACACCTACTGCCCGAAGTGCCGCCACCTGCTGGTGGAGCGGGTGGGATTGACGACGAGCCAGATGTTGATTCGCAAAGGCAGTTGTCCATTTTGCAAGCAGCCAATTCCGGGCATGTGGCACGCATAGTGAGAAAGGAGCGTCATGAGGACGCAATCCATGTTTGGTTGGGCGGCGGCCCTGTTGCTCGCTATGCTGGCTGTCGTGATGCCGCAATGTTCCTGTGCTGCCAGCCCCGAAAATGTTAGACAAGCAGCGGTTGCCGGCGGCTTCTATCCGGCCGACAGCAAAGCGCTCACGGCGATGATGGACGATATGCTGGCACGCGCTTCGGTGGCCAAGATTACCGACCCGATCCTTGCTGTCGTCGCACCGCATGCCGGGTATCAGTACTCCGGCCCGGTGGCAGCCTACACCTATGCGGCCCTGAAAGGACGAAGGTTTTCCCGAGTGGTGGTCATCGCGCCCTCGCATTTCGAGGCCTTCGATTTCACCTCCGTCTATGACGGCGACGGCTATGCGACGCCGCTGGGAACCGTTGCTGTGGACAAGGCCTTCGCGCAACAGTTGGCCCAAACGGGTCCGGGCATCAAGCTCTCCAGCCGCGGGCATACCCCCACGCCGCAGGGGGCTGAGCACGCGCTCGAAGTAGAGTTGCCCTGGCTGCAGCACGTGCTGGGTAATTTCAAACTGGTGCCGGTCGTCATGGGCGACCAGAGCTACGAAAGCAGCCGGGCCCTGGGAGTGGCGCTGGCAAAGCTCATTCAGGGCGGTGACACGCTCATCGTCGCCAGCTCCGACTTGTCGCACTACCACACCTACGACGAGGCAGTACGCATCGACCACAAGACCCTCACCGCGCTGCAGGACTGGGACTACCTCAGCATGTCACGCAACTTTGAGACGCGGGTTTGGGAAGCCTGCGGCGGCGCGCCCATCGTGGCCGCGATGATCGCTGCGGAACGCATGGGAGCCAACAAGGCTGAGCTGCTGAAATACGCTAATTCGGGCGATATTACAGGCGACCGCTCGCGCGTGGTGGGATACTCGGCAGTTCTGCTGATAAAAACTCAGGGACAGCGCGGTGCCGAACAACCATTCTCGCTCAGCTCTCACGACAAGACCGAACTGCTCACGCTGGCCCGCAAGTCAGTGGAGCATGCAGTCCGTACAGGGAAGGTCTACGAAGCTGCGGCCAGCTCCAGCGGCACACTCAATCAGGAGCGGGGCGCCTTTGTGACCTTGACGGAAGCACGACAGTTGCGCGGCTGCGTCGGCTACGTCTCGGCGAGCAAGCCGCTGGACATGACCGTGCGCGATACAGCGACACTGGCGGCCTTACGCGATACCCGATTCCAGCCCGTCGCGTCGTCGGAGCTGGGGCTGCTGGACTATGAAATCTCGGTGCTGTCGCCGCTGCGGCGGGTACTCGATACCCGGCAGATCAAGGTCGGGGAGCATGGCCTGCTCATGAAGAACGGCAACTACGAAGGCCTCCTGCTTCCTCAGGTGGCCACGGAAGAAGCGTGGGACCGGCAGAAACTCCTCGAAGAAACGTGCGCCAAGGCGGGAATGCAGGCCAACTGCTGGAAGGATGAAAACACCGACATCTTCATGTTCACAGCAGTCATCTTTGGCGGATCCAAATCGCCTACGCCTGAACCGGCGCCGCCTCCCGGCTTTCCTTTGCGGCCAGGACAGCAGGCGCCAAGTTCACCGCCGCACTGAACCATGCGGCCTTCCAAAATCCGAACACCGGAATGAGATACCCGCTCAGCAGCAGGGCGCCTGCACATCCGCCCAGCAGATCGAGGGCATAGAGCGTGCCCAGTTCGCGTTGACCGCTGCCCTCGTGGAGGTAGATCTCTGTGGCGACCGGAAATTGATATCCACCGAGCATCCCGCTGAGCGCGGCCACTACGGGAAAGACAATTTGCGCTGTCAGTAGCGTCATCCCCGCGCCTGAAGTCCGCGAAAGCACGTCAATCGCGAACATCAATACTGGAGCCGACGCGCCCAGAAGGAACTGAATGCGAGCAGAGGTTCCCGTCAGCCGGCCATCAACGCCGGAACTGACCTTACGAATCCCCAGCCAGCTCCCCAGAGCAATGCCAGCCATGAACATGGCGATAAGGACGGCGAGTTGCTGGTAAACATAGCCATAGACGGACTGAAACAGCAGCAACAGAAAGATTTGCAGAGTCATCAGCGTGAATCCAGTCACGGCTGTGCAAAAGGCCGCGGCGGCACGGGCACGTTCTTCGCGGATCGGCCGACTGGCCAGAAGGACAGCCAGAAGCAACAGAGGAACACAGACCCATACAACCACCCTGGCAAAACTCCGGTTCGCATCACCCCGGAACCAGCGAGCGTAAGCGGGGTGGAACTGCGCGCTCCAGAGCTCGATGCTGAAGTAGTACGCGATCGGTGCGAAATCGCGATTGACCGGCGTTGTCGGCAATGCCTGCAGTTGCTCGCGCACCTGCGTCATGCGGTCCGGCATCATGCGAAAAGGTACGAAGTATTCCCGAATGTAGCGGGTTTCAACGTTGCGGGCCTGCAACCTGGAGATCAGCGTTTGGGGATCTTCAGTCAACACGCCCGGCTGCAGCGCAGCGAAGAAATGAATGGTCTCGCCCGGAATAAATGCGATCTGCGGAAACACCTGCCGCAGCGTGTGCTGAATGCAGCGCAAAAACGCCGCCAGGTCGGGGCTGATGTAATCCTCGGAGGAGCGTAGTTGCAGAGCCAGCAGTCCGCTTGGCGCCAGATGAGCGGCGGCGGAAGCAAAGAATTCGCGGGTATAGAAGCGGTTCAACTGCGCGGTTTGTGGATCGGGTACGTTGAGAATGATCACGTCAAACTTTTCGGGAGCAGTTTTCAGGTAGTGCCGGCCGTCCGTGTAGTGCAGGTGCACGCGAGGATCGGAGAACGACGCCGCCTGCTCAGGAAAAAACTGACGTGCGACGGAGACGAGCATGGGATCCAGCTCAACGTAGTCGATCCGTTTGATCGTCGGGTGTTTTAGCGTCTGCGCAATGCCGCCGTTCATCCCGCCGCCGATGAGCAGGACGTGCCGAGGGGCGGAGTGCTCCAACAAAGCGTAATGGACTGCCTCTTCTGCGGCGTTCTCGTCCGGCGCACTGGCAAGGATCACGCCGTTGTCGTAGATGCTGCGAATATTGCCGGTTTCCGTGACGGCCAGATTGCCATAGATGGAGTCTCGCGAGCCCAGCAGATGGAAGCCTCGCCACAGGCGTGTTTCCGACGACTCCTCCAGCCACGGTGCCACAGAAACGAGAAGAAAGGGCGCGAGAAACGCAATGGCCAGACCGGCAGCGGCGACTTGCATGCGTCGCATCGGCAAAAACAGAATCGCCGCCATGGCCAAGTTCAAGAACAAGACGACCGTCGCGATTTGGAAGGAGTTGCAGAAGCGCAGCAGCACCAGACTGGCCAGAATTCCTCCCACGCCGGAGCCAGCGGCCTCCAGCAGGTAGGCCGAACTGGTAGCCACCCGGGCGGAAACGCCGCGGGCTTGTGCATACATTCGCGTCCCAACCACGAACAGACATCCTGAGAGCGCGCAAAAGACACTCAGGCACACCAAAGACGTAAGGACCATCGGCACAGGACCAACCAGCTCGCCTGGCACCGCCTGAAATATGGTTCGCGAGGCGCGCAACAGCCAGATTGTCGGCAGCAGGCTGACGCCCAGCAGGCACTCGCCCGCCGCGACAACCCTGCGAGGATAGTTCGTGCCCAGATTGAGGCGGCTGCTCACCTGGCTGCCGATGGCGGTCCAGAACAGCCATGTCGCCAGCATGATTCCCAGCGAAATCTCATTGCCGCTGAAGACCACGACGAGTTCCCGCATGAGAACGATCTGGCCGATGACCGCGCTGAATCCAATCAGTGCAACGGCTCCCCTTATTGCGCGCGGCGCCTGCGTCGCACGCAACGCTGTGACGGATTGCACAGACATTGCCACTGAGCAGAATTAGAATTTAGCCGGCTTCCAAAAGCAAAAGTGGAACGGAACATGCCGTCCGAGAGCGAAACCCTTGATCGCCGGCAGGCTCTGATCAGGCTTCTGCGCCTGACAGGAACTGGCTTGGGCGCTGCGGGCCTGGGATTCTGGCTCAGCGAGCGCAGTGCGCGGCCCCAGCCTGCGCTGGCGATGAATGTGAAGCGCAGCCACACCATCGCCGCTGGCCTAAACCTTCCCGAGATCGTGGTTCTGCAAGGCGATGATCCCGAACAACTGGCGCGCCAGGCCATCGGCGAACTGGGAGGCATGCGGCGCTTTATCGCGCGTGGTGATGTGGTCCTAGTAAAGCCCAACATCGGTTGGGACCGCACTCCGGAACAAGCCGCCAACACCAATCCAACCGTCGTCGCGGAGGTGGTGCGGCAGTGCTGGAATGCCGGCGCGCGGCAGGTCATTGTGACCGACGTGAGCTGCAACGATCCGCGCCGTTGCTTCCAGAGATCGGGCATTGCGGCCGCGGCACACCAGGAAGGCGCGGAGGTCATCCTGCCAGACCCTGCCAAGTTCCAGGATGTGGACCTGCAGGGCGAAGCGTTGCGCAGTTGGCCGGTATTCGAGCCATTCCTCCATGCCGACAAAATCATCAACATCCCCATCGCCAAGCACCACAGCCTCACCGGCACAACATTGGGGATGAAGAACTGGTACGGCATCCTCGGCGGGCCTCGTCATCAGTTGCACCAGAGGATCAATGAGAGCCTGGTGGACCTCGCCGATTTCATTCGTCCCACGTTGACCATCATCGACTGCTATCGTGTGCTCATCCGCAACGGCCCAACCGGCGGCAATCTGGAAGACGTCATGTTCAAGAAGTCACTGGTAGCCGGGACCGATCCAGTGGCGCTCGATGCATACGTGGCGAAGGCGTTCTGGAATCTTGATGTCTCGTCCCTTCCGTATCTGCAAATGGCCGCGAAGCGTGGCTTGGGAACATATGAATTCGAGAAGGTCCGCACACGAGTGAAGAAGCTGGCATAAATCAGCCAACTCGACGATGACGAGCGGCAATTTCAAGCACCGGGCGGTCTCCAGCTACGCGCCATATACACCACTAATTCCTCCATCACCCGGGACCGCCACGCGCTGCCGGAAATCTGGCCCACGAGAGTGCATACCTCAGACGAGCTGGTCACATCCCATACGTTCAGCATGTGATCCCTCGAAGCGGACGCCGCAATCCGCCCGTTCCCGCTCGACGCCACACCCTGTACAGAACGCGAGTGGTCCTTCTGGATACGCCATTCGCGCCCTTTCGCGAAGTCCCACACCTTCAATGTGCATTCATATGTCAATGCAGAGATGCAGTGAGCGGGGGTGATAAGGCGGAAGTCCAAATTTCGAGTAGTGGTCAGTGTTTCTGTGCAATCTGGAAGTAGTCGGGGAGCTGAGTATAGGGTCTTGCGACACAGGATTACTAAAACCATAGGCAGGGGGCGCAGGCGCGTGCTAGGGACGAAGGCGTAATAGCCGCAACGGCAATCCTTAACTGGCGCTCGGCGGCAACAATTGCACTTCGCTGGTGGCGCATACCGTGGCGGCCATACTTGGGCGGAATAGATAGCGCAGAGTTGCAGGCCATCCGGCGTGTTTACTAAATCAGGACGCCTCAAATCGTCCATAAACTTCCAGAACCGCCAGCCATGAACGGGCACGACGCAGGTCGGGATGTCCCTCACTCGGCTACCTCGACTTCATCCTGAGGCTGCCGCTCCGGTTCAGATCCTTCAGGAGGCCAGCCGCCACCAGAGAATCAATAGCGCAAGGATTACCAATATCGCGAGCACCCACATGCCAGCGCCCTTGACCCGCCAAAACTCACGCCACATTCCCAATGAGGCCAATTTCACTCCTCTCGGGACAATTGCGCAAGTAATCCTTACCTGCTTACCGCTGTCCTGTCTTCCCTTAGTTCGGCCCGCCGCCTCCTGCGCAACATGACTCCGAGGCCGAGCCGTTACCTACTACCTGTTCGGCAGAGGCTCGTTATGCGACTGGTCGTCGCTGGCCCCAACGGTGGCGGGAATGACGGTTACTTTCGTATACGTATGGTGGTTACTGTCGTTAGTAAGACCGTCGAGTTTTCACTGACTCTCATCGCCCAGAAAGAGTAGAAGTGAGGTAGCGCCGTATCCTGTGAAGTCTGGGGAGAATCACGGCGCGAGGCCGCCACTATTGGGAAATTCCGTGGCAGGAGTGGCGGCCTGCAAGACCATCGCTTGTTAAGCCGTATCGCTGGTACTGCTCCTTGGCCCCCTGCTGTTAGGCGAGTACTCAACGACACGGAATGGGGTCGTTCTCTTGACCGAGAGAGCGGCCCCCAAGGAAGTACAACGGGCTATGTGGTTGCAAATGCTCTGTCCAGTGTGCGGTGGCGAGTTGTCAAGGAAATTACAGCCCCAGCAAGCTCCCGCACTCATGCCAAACACCAAATGGGGCTGCGGAACCTGTGGTGGCAGCTTTAGTACTGCACAGGTGAAGACACAAGCCAAACCGGAGTTCCCAAAACACGGTGATAGCGGTGACTGACGGTGATACCCAATCTATAGGCAACACTTAAGACCAATACCTATGGAACTCTCACCGGAAATACCTATCGATACTGGCTTCTGCCAGACTTGCGCCGAGAGGGGACGGCCAAATGAGCCTGTCTTCAAGATGGGGATGTGCGAATTCTGCTATAAGGGCTTGCCACATCCCAAGGCAACCAGAAAGGAATTGGCCAGAGAGAAGATGGGTGCGAGGTTCAAGCAGGCAAACGACAAAGCGCAGTTCCCACGTCCCGCCACCTAGCCCTTTTTCTTGGCTTCTTCTTTACACGCCCAGCATTCAATCGAGGAAGGCGACGGTTCTTCGAGGTCTTCATGGTGCGTCGTGACCATGTGCCCACATCCAAGATAACAATGCACAAGAAAAATGCTTTCTCGCACCGTGCGCACAACTGGCTGCCTGAATTTTGGCTCCGCAGTCCGATGCGCTCCGACTTTCCTGTCGGGTTCATGCTTTTTCTTCAAACGCACCACCCGCCAAACGCTGACCCCCGCAGGCATCCGGGGATTCCGGCAATTGTAGTACACCAAGCCCAGTTTGGCCCGCCGCCTCCTGCGGAACATGGCTCCAGCAGAGAGCCGTTGCCGATTGGCAGAACTTCACCACCTGCACCGTGACCGCCAGTGGAAGCGGGATTGACAAACCACGTCCGGAGTGTCAAAGAACTGTTAGAGCATAAGCAAGAGGAGCACGGCATGACATACCGAATTGGTGCATGGGCAACTGCGGGCTTTCTCGTCGCGTCCTTCTGGGCGCTTCACTTATTCCCAACGACCCCGATGGGTTCAACTCCAATCCTGACGCTCGCTCGACTCACTTGTCCGGTAGCCTTTGTTGGTTTCGGACTACGCTTTTATTGGGTTCTCCTTGCGAATACTGCTACATATGCGCTAGCGGGCTTGATTATCGAGGCTCTGCGATACCGAAAGCCAGCAACGCACGTTTAGCACACTACCCATCCGCCTGCTGGCTTGCCGTTGGTCACATAACGCCGCTGAATCGCTACTGCCAGCACTGGCAATCCTAAAATTCCGAACTTCGGACGCGCTGTAGAGAGATTACTGCTGGGCGCGGTGCAGGAAAGCGGCACCGCCGCGTAGCCAACCCACAGCACCGTGACCGCCATCACCGACAGCAAGCTCCGAGTCGTGGATACTCGCAATGTTGTTTGCATTGGAAAAGCCACAAAATACCTCCTAGCGAGTCATGATGGGCGCAACACAAATAGGCTCCCTAAGACTGCGGGCTGTTGGCCTCCGGCAGATTCCGGCCAGAATTGCTGGGGCCATTTTCTTCTTGGCTCGATAGATTTGGGTACGGACGGTAGCTGATGAGAACGGCAAGAACCATGCGCGGTCAAGTGCGCGGGCGGACGAAAGATGAGTGCTGGCGGAACTATCTAGACGACGAGCGTGCTAGAGACGGCCTACTTTTGGATGTTATCCCTAACAACAAACAGGAAGCTTACGCGGCCATGAAAAAGGACAAAGCAATCGGGCTTTGGACGCTGGAGTTCGTCTTCACGAATCTAGACCAGTCGATGGCGTAACACCGCGCAGGTCTTCGCAGACATCGGAACCTACGGTTGCGGCCATCAGGAAAGTGCAGAACAAGGCCAGCGATAAAGCAAAGCCAGCCAGCAGGACAAGAATAACAAGCAGCGTCATCGTCCATCCTCTTCGTGGGCGCAATTGCGACAACTTACATTATGGTCAGTTGCGCATTCATCCCCCGAAAGTGGCGCGATTCCGAATCTCGGACGCACCGCAGAGATTACCGGTGGGCGAGGCGCAGGAGCGAGGCGGCCTCGCTGGATGCAGCCGAATAAGAAATGGCGTGCTTGAATCACTCGATAAGTGTTATAGTGCGGGGCTGTTGGGAGCTAAGGCTTTGAAATTCCGGTTAAAACGGGAGGGATACGATGGTGATTCTAGACCGAGAGGAAATGAAGCGTCGGCTGCTTTCAGCCGCTGTCATGTTGCTGGGCATTGTGGTCGTGGTCGGTTTCTTTGCAGTCCGCACTCTGGCGTTAAGCCCCGCAGACGCCACTTGTGACCAATCACTGTGGACGCACGTATACCACGGAAAGAAGTTCGCCACCGCGCAAGACCGCCTGAAACCAATTGACGAGTGCAAGACGGTAACCGGAACTCTTCACTTTGTGCGCTACGAAGCAGACGGTGACGCGCATCTCCGCCTTGACGTTGACCCCGAATTTAAGAACCTGCTGAACCCCAAGAATGCCGCCGAGAAGAACATGCTCGTTGTCGAGTTCATGTGCGAAAAAACCCCTACGCAAACAGACACCGTGGACGAGGGCGTTTGCAAGACCTGGCAGCAACTCATCTACAAGGCCAGCATGAACGGTCAGCACGTTTCCGTAACCGGAGCCTATGTTGAGGATGAAGAGCACGGATGGCGTGAGATTCATCCGGTCACGTCGATTGTGGTAACCCCTGCCCAGTGACCTTCGTCAGCGACAGCGACCTGCGGCTGGTGGATATTTCCTCTGACCCTAAGATGCAGTAGGGTAAGCCTGCAGGCATTCTTCGAGCGATGACAAGTGCATCCGGCCCAACTCCGACAATTCCTGGGGGTTTTTCTGGCGTAGACTTGCGCTATGGCAAAAGAACCGCTTCTCGTATTTAGGCTCTCTCGTCCCCAAGCATTTCAGTGTTCAGCTTGCGATGAATACCGTGGAGCCTTCTCCACCGAGGGCTGGGCGATAGATGTGATTGACGACTTCCGAGAGCACGTTCGGCGGTATCACCCAAAATCCTTGCCTCCCTCGATTCCACTTGCACAGCGTCGGCCAGAGGCATAAGCTCAGCCGCAGACAGTACTACAATCATGGCCTTCAGTGATTACATGGCAGGAATCGCTGGGGGCCACTTTCTTTGGGTCGCTCGATTTTCCTTGCGCTTCATCCGGCCACGCCGCACATGTTCAGGCTGAGTCGCTATCCTGCCGCACGTTGCGCCGTATCATTTGCCGATTCCGAGGCCTGAACTCCGCGACGGCAAGCGCCACGGCTTCGTATAACATGAACGAGATTATAGCGTTGTATTCGCTTTTTGTTTGCTTCAATAACAAGAAGTGGAGTCGCTGGGGAGCGTACCTGGACGACCGCTGGAGCGTCCTCAATTAAGGCTTGTGGAGCCCGATGAGGGATGGAATCCCTTGCTATCGCTCACGCAATTGCGTAATGTGAGCGATAGAAGAATGGCTCTATCGCTCATGACATGGAACTGGCAACAACCCGACTGGCCGCATTTTACCTGGGACCGGGGTCGCCTCACTTTAGCAGAGCAGCAATTTCTCGTTGGGGGCGGCGTTCTGCTTGGCACTGTGAAACACCTGGGTGAGGAGGAGCGCAATCAGCTCACGGTGGAGGCGATGAGCACCGAGGCGCTGACGACATCCGAGATTGAGGGCGAGATTCTGGATCGTGCCAGTGTCCAGTCCTCCATCCAGAAACAGCTTGGACTCGCCGCAGACAATCGGCGCGTCGGGCCAAGAGAGCAGGGGGTCGCTGAAATGATGGTCGATCTGCACCACACCTTCTCCGCCCCGCTCTCCGAGGAAATGTTATTCGGCTGGCACCGCATGCTGATGAACGGCAGCAGGGACATCAAAAATGTCGGTCGTTACCGGACCAGCGATGAGCCCATGCAGGTGGTCTCAAGGGCAGCAGGTGCGCCGAAGATCCATTTCGAAGCGCCGCCTTCCGCACGAATACCCTGCGAGATGGCGGGATTCATCGACTGGTTTGCACGCACCGTTCCTGGCGGAACGGAACCACTGCCGGCGCTCACGAGGGCAGGGGCCGCGCATCTTTATTTTGAATCGATCCATCCGTTTGAGGACGGCAATGGCCGAATCGGACGGGCGATTGCCGAAAAACCCCTGGCCCAAAGCCTTGGGCAGCCGACACTCATCGTGCTTGCGGCCACTCTGCTTGCCCGGCGAGCGAGTTATTACCATGCGTTGGAAACGGCCAGCAAACGAAATGAAATTACGGACTGGCTTGCGTGGTTCGCAGGGATAACGATTGAAGCACAGCAGCGCACGCTTGCGCTCGTCGAATTTCTGATCGACAAGACGAAGCTGTTTGACCGGCTAGAAGGTCAGCTCAATGACAGGCAGCAAAAGGCGTTGCTGCGGATGTTCAGGGAAGGCCCGGAAGGATTCAAGGGCGGCCTCAGCGCGGGTAAATACAGCACGATTACCGGGGCTTCTCCGGCAACCGCGACGCGCGACCTCGTTGACCTGACGGAGAAGGGGGCGCTCACAAGAACGGGCGAGCTCAGGCACGCGCGTTACAATTTGTCGGTGCCTTTAAAGCCAGTGCAGCGCGTGACGATTGGCAAGAATGGAGAGCTCGTAGAGGGGTAGGGTGGAATTCAGCCTAGCTCTGTTCCAACCCATTGCGTCAGGAAAAGCTTCTACTGGGGAGTATCCACGAGCCACCGCTCCCCCCAAAGGCAACCGCCAGATGCGGCGCATTCTGAATCAATGCGCCAACGCTGCGGTCAAAACAAAAGGAAGCATCTTCGAGATCGTGTATCGCCGCCTCGTACTACGCCTGGGACACAATCAGACCATCGGGGCAATTGCTAATCGCCTCTGTCGTCTGATCTGGATAATCTTGCACCGAGGGGTCCACTATGAGGAACGTGGTCAAGTTGTGTGCGGAAGGTTGAAGCGAATACGCACTCCGAGAATGATCCGGCAGCTCCGAGGCCTCGGCTACCGCGTCGAACTGCTGACTGTTCAAATCAACCCAGCATGAGGCCCGGAGGAGGCCGCGGGATTTTCGACCCTGCCCGTGATTCAGGAAGAATCCGCGGCAGGCGGTAAGACCGCTATGCCTCCGGTCACGCCCACGCCTGCCTGGGGAGTGGTGTTGAGGTTTGATTCAAGATCTCGCTTCCGACAGATGACTTCGATGCTGCCATCCGACAAGAAGCGGTGCGCAACCAAAGGCGGTTTCATGCTGCTCCTTCGTGGGCGAAAACACCACATCCGGATGCGCAATAGAACCGGCCTTTCGGCAGGCAGAGTTGCGTATGAAGATGTCAAGTCAATTGTACGCTCGATGGCAGCGGCGTATTATGTCTGGTATCGGACTCAGAAGAGATGCCTGTGGCGCGCGAGTCTGTGATCTCCCACTTCCGGCTATGGAAGATGCAGGGAGACCGAACGGCGAAGACACCATAAGCAATCTCTTCCTGACGCTCCCTGATCTTCTTCACTGTCCAGGCACCCTGATTCTTAAGAAAGGTCTTTGCGGAGATTGTTGACATTGGAAAACTCGAAGTCTCGCCACTGTGGTCGCGTACTCGTTATCACGAACGATTCCGGCGATGCGAGGGTAATTCGGGAGGCCTTAGTTGGCGCCGGTTTTGACTCGTTCGAGGTCGAGTGGGTTTGCAGTCTCGCCGACGGCATCGAGCGGCTGGAGAGATTGCAAATCGCAGCCGTAATACTGGATCTTTTTCTGCCGGACAGCCATGGAATCGAGACATTCGACCGAGTGTCGATCGTCGCACCTCGAGTTCCAGTCCTGATCTTAAGTGGCCCAGAAGATGAAAAAGCCGCCAAGAGAGCTGTGCAGCGGGGTGCGCAGGATTTTCTTCCCAAGAGTCACCTAGATAGCTACTCGCTTCCCCGCGCGATTAAGACGGTGATTGCCCTAAAGATTGCGGCCGAGGCATTACTCGGTGACCGGGAGCGTGCCGAGGTCACTCTGAACTCAATTGGCGACGGCGTACTAAGCACTGACCTCGAGGGGAAGATCACGTATCTCAATACGGTGGCGGAAAGGATGACTGGCTGGAGACGCGAGGAGGCATCCGGCAGACCGCTAGGCGAGGTTTTTCAGGTCATCGACAAAGGCACGCGCGAACCTGCTCGTAATCCTTTGGAGTTCGCGGTCCAACAAGACCGAACCGTTAGCCTCACCACAAACAGCATGCTCGTCCGGCGCGACGGACTTGAATCAGCCATCGAGGATTCTGCCGCTCCCATTCGCGACCACGAAGGCCGGGTGGTTGGTGCCGTGCTTGTCTTTCGCGATGTCGGCGAGGCGCAAGCCCTGGCGCGCAAGATGGCTCACGTGGCGCAACACGACTTTCTCACCGAATTGCCAAACCGAATGTTGCTGAATGACCGTCTCACGCAAGCGGTTGCGATGGCCGAGCGACACCACACGAAGCTCGCAGTGCTGTTCGTTGATCTGGACCTCTTCAAGACAATCAACGATTCGCTGGGACACACGATTGGAGACCAAGTGCTCCAGTCAATCGCGAAGCGCCTGCACGAGACGCTACGCCATACGGACACCGTCAGCCGCCAAGGAGGAGATGAATTTGTAATATTGCTTTCCGAGATCGACAACGGGCATGGTGCTGCTCTGGTAGCAGAAAAAATCTTCGCCACGCTGGGAGCGCCGTACATGGTGGGCGGCCACCAGCTGCGCGTCACAGCCAGCATTGGAATTAGCCTCTATCCCGATCACGGTCGAGAAGCGGAGGAGCTTGTCCACAACGCAGATATCGCTATGTACAAAGCCAAGAAGAGCGGCGGCCACTGTTATCGTTTCTTTGCAGAAGCCTGAATCAATCCGACGCGACGACACCGCATAGATGTGGGAGGTCTCGACTGAGCATTGGGAGTGGCTTCAGCAAGTGGGAACAACCGAAACTGCCTCGACGTAGTCTGCAATGTTCCGGTCGAACAAGATGTCATCCCTTTCCTTGATAAGCACGTCTGCGAAACCGAAAGCGCAGAACTGCCCCAGTCGCCGATTGCCCCAGCGTCCCGATTCAGACGCATCTTCACCACCCAAGGGGACGGTTCACGTCGGCATCCGGTTGCCGGCGTTTCTCTGGCGAAACAAAGGAGCAGCATGAAGCCGCCCCAACCGCCCTACAAGAACCGGATCCTGGCAGCCCTGCCGAAAGCTGAGATCGAGCGTCTGGCGCGTCACCTTTCACCAGTGACTCTTCCGCAACAGAAAACCCTGTTGGACGGAAAAGCCACGCACGGCTACTTCCTGGAACAAGGCATTGCATCAGTTGTTGTGACCGTTGCGAACGGAGACACTGTCGAGGTTGGAGTCATCGGGATCGATGGGATTGTCGGTCTTCCCATCCTGCTCGGCACTGAAGGGTCGCCGGGACGCACGTTCATTCAAATCGAGGATTCGGGTTTCCGTATCGACGCGGGGACGTTGAGAAGAGAATTTGAGCGAACCAGCGAGTTGAGGCTCACAGATATTAACGGCACGGTGTTGGGAAATTGGATTGTGCTGGAAGTACAGGATTTTGACACTCCAGATTTCAATTTTCTTTCGAAGTGCATTTCTGAAGACTCGCTGAGTAGGATGTTGTCAATGCAGCCTGGCGTACTCGGCTTTGGCTTGCCGGTAGATGGGGATGTCGGGATCGGCGTCTTTCCAGAGGGTGAGGAAATTCTGATACGCGGCACGGGCCTTATCGCGACCAGAGGGGTCTTTGGCAGCGTCGAGGGCGTAAGCGCGAGCTAAGCCGAGGCGGGCCAGCGCGCCCCAGGGAAAGTTCCCCACCACGCCGCGGTGGTCGATGAACTTCTGAAATTCCGCTGCCGCCGCGCTGCCGTCATGCAGCATCAGGTAGCCTTCTCCCCGCAAATACACCGGACACAGCGATACGTTGACCTGCGCGGGTGATCCCAGATCTATCGCGCTGGCCACCTTCAATCGCTCGATCGCCCTGGTCGCATCTTTGCGCTCTAATGCAACCGCCGCTCGGGTAGTAGGCAGCCAATACCTCTGGACGAGAGTATCCAGGGGGAATGTCTTGTCGAGTCCAGCCGTCAGTTTCTCCGCCGCTGCCGTATCGCCTGCCCGGGCCAGGGCCAGTGCCGCCATCGCCCTCACATCGCGGTTCGGGGCCAGCTTCAATGCGGCATTGGCATCGGCACGCGCCTGCTCCTTGTTGCCCGATTCCGCTTCGCGCAGCGCCGCCGCTGCCTGATACGTTGCGGCGGTTTCTTTGGCATCGTTGCGTCGGGCTGAATCCATCGCCAGCCGCGTTAGTCCGTGCGCATTTTTCAGCTTTCCGTACCAAGCCTCCGTGTCGGCTTGAGACGCAAGCAACAGGTCTTCTGTGCCCGGCTTCCCCACGGCGCTGGCGGCCAACTGCGCCATTTGTGCCGCGTCGCTCTTCAGAAAAGCCAAAAGGTAGCGGTCAACGAGCAGATACTCACCCTCCACCTTGAGCTTCTCCGCCTTCTTGTAAACCGCCTCCGCATCATCCAGCCGGTTGAGGGCCGCGTAGCCGTTGCCCAGAATGATGTAGTTCATCCCGTTACTCGGGTCCAAACGCAGTGCCTCCCGTTCCTCCTGCAATGCCTTATCGTAGTTTCCGAGAACGCTAAAGATGTACCCCAAGGCCATGTAAGACGGGTAATCTCTCGGGTAGATCTGCTGCAAAACCTCAGCCGTTTGCGCCGCCTTCTCCTGTTCTCCGGTCGCGTAAAAGTAGTAGCTTAGCTCGATGGAGAGGCGCTCGCGCTGACTCACCTTCTCTCGCCGCTCGTAAGCCATGCGCGCATTCTCGGCCGCCCGTCCCGTTTCATTAAGGCCGCCATAGGTCCCTGCCATGATGGCATACGGCATGGCGAAATTGGGGTCGAGTTGCACCGCCCGTTTGAAGAAGGGTAGAGAGGCCGTGAGCCCGTTCGTCGTCCTCAGTCCGAGACTGTAGGCTTGCCACGCCTCCAGCGATGGCGTGGTTGCTTCCTCCAGCGGTGTGGCATACTTCTGCACCGAGCTGAGCGATTCGCCCAGCTTCTTCCGCAAGCTGACTGCGGCATTGTCCAGGGCCTTCAGCACCGCCTCCTTGCCCGCTGCCAGCTCCTGCACTTCAGCCAGCACGTCCCCTGTGTTGCAGTTGACCGCCTTCAGGCCAATCACGTACTGGCTGCCCAGCCCTGCAATTGAGCCGGTCAGCATGGCCTGACTGCTGGTGCGTTGGCAGACTTCACGCGTCACCTCGAGCGTCAACCGCTCACCGGCCGGGCGGCCCATCAGCTTCAAGGTCTCGTTCACCTTGCGATCGGAAATCAGGTCCAGAAACGGTGATTGCTCCAGCTGTACCGAGAGCCCCTGTCTCAGGGTATCGTCGAAGACCGCGTCGCCGGTCTTGTTGTCAAAGTCGGCGAGGACGATGCTGTCTTTGTCCGTAAGCTTGGGGTGGTTCCGCCAACGCCAGTATTGCCAGCCGCTCAACGCGATGACAGCGCCCAGCACGGCCAGAGCGAACCATTTCCACCGGCGTCGTTTGCTTGGCTGTTTGCCGCCCCCGAGCTTCTCCAGCCCATCGTCACGACAAGCTTCCAGCCGCTCCACTGGCACCAGCAGTCGGTAGCCGCGGCCCGCCACAGTGCCGATGTATCTCTGCTCCTCAGCCGAGTCGCCCAGCGTCTTTCGCAGCTTCGCGATTGCGGCTTTGATGCTGTGATCGAACTCCACCACAACGTCTTTCGACCACAGTTCGCTTTCGATTTCATCGCGGGTGACGATGTCGCCGTCCCGTTCGATGAGCCATGCGTAGAAGTTGGAACGGCTGTTCTGTGAGGATGACCCTGTTGTCGCCTTGGTGCAGTTCTCCGGCCTTGAGGTCGAGTTCAAAGGCCCCGAAGCGAACGCGGGCTGTCGGCGTGTCCTTCATAGGTTTACGTGGAAATTTCGGAAAGCGTCCTTGGTTTGCGACAAAGTGTACTACCGTGGTAGGCAGGCTGCTAGCGATTTCGCCATTCTTCAAGCGAGATTCTGAGTAGGCTCTATTCTTTCAGCTTGCTGAAAAATGACTCCGAGGCAATTTCGACACCCAAAACTGGATTTGGGGACAGGAAAAGGGTTCTAAAATCGTCTGCTAGGGCCGACCAAATGTTTGGCCTCCATGGGATAGCATCAGCAGCCTCGCCGATGAGCCCTGGCGAAGCAGCACCGCGTGACGACTCGGCGGTGCTATCGCAGCCCTGGAAGGTGCAATTCAGAGGCCAGAAAAAGTAGGAAGTTCTAATTCTTGCGGGCTAAAAGGGCATCGGTGTCGCGCTTAAGGCCGGCATTGGTCGCGCGGCGCTTGACTCCCGTCTCCGCTACGGCTACTTTGCCAGTGCATGTCCGAGATTCGCATCGTCACATTCACCACCGATTTTGGCCTCAGCGATCCCTTTGTGGGCATCATGCATGGCGTCGTGCTGAACATCCATCCTGAAACCACCATCGTTGACATCTGTCACGCGGTGCCTTCCTACGACGTGCTTGATGGTGCGTGGACGATCGCGCAAGCGTATTGTTTCTTCCCGCCACGCACGGTGCATGTGGTGGTGGTCGATCCCGGCGTGGGCAGCGCGCGCCGACTTATTGTCGTCGAAACGGAAGACTACCTCTTCGTGGCACCCGACAACGGCGTGCTCTCGCTGGTGGAGGCGCGCGAGCCGAAGTTCAGCGTCCGCCAGGTTACGGCGGAGCGCTATTTTCTCCAGCCGGTGAGCCAGACCTTTCACGGCCGCGATATCTTCGCTCCAGTCGCGGGATGGCTGAGCAAAGGCGTTGCGCCCGCTGAGTTTGGCCAGGAGATTTCCGACTACGTCCGCCTGCCGTTGCCGGCGGTGGAGCGCACCGCCGAAAACAGCTTGCGGGGCGTCGTACTGAAGGTGGACAAGTTCGGAAACCTCATCACCAATATCAGCGAGCAAGACGCGCCGTGGTCGTTCGCGGCATTGCCTGCGCGGTTTAGTCTTTTGATCGCAGGGCAGACGATCACACGTGTATGCCGCTCGTATGCGGAAGGCGGCGAGGAGGAGTTCTTCGCGATTGTCGGCAGTTCGGGATATCTGGAGATCGCCGCGAGGCAAACGTCGGCGGCGGAAAAATTGGGGGTCGGAGTGGGGGCGCCAGTAGCGATTGCGATTAAGCGCTAACCATGATATCATGACTATGGTCATATTTGAAGACGAACGGGCTTATGAAACAGATTCCTGCAGGGAGGTTTAAGACGTGTTGTCTCGCCGTGATGGACCAAGTGCAAGCCACCGGTGAACCCGTCCTCGTGACGAAACACGGCAAGCCCGTCGTTAAGCTTGTGCCGGCCGAGGCGAAGGACGAGAGCATTTTCGGCTACATGGTCGGGAAGGCGAAGATCGTTGGAGACATTATCTCGCCAGCTACCCCGATTGAAGATTGGGATGCGCTTAAGTGATTCTGTTAGACACACACGTCCTCGTCTGGATGTCACTTGATCCGAACCACCTTTCCAATAAAGCGAGCGCTGCCATTCAGGATGCGCGAAGCAGAGGGGGCATCTGCATTTCGGATATAACTTTGTGGGAGATCGCGTTGCTCGCCCGCCGTGGAAAATTAGACATCGTAGGCAGCATTGATTCTTTTGTTCACGAAATCTCCGCGCCCGTGGTGGTCAAGCGAATCACGGCGGCCATCGCCAGCATGGCAGTCCAGTTTCCTGAAGAGTACCCAAAGGACCCTGCCGACAGGCTGATCGGCGCCACATCGAGAATGGAAAAGCTGCCTCTCGTAACCGCGGATGAACAACTTCGGCGATCTTCGCTCTTGGAGACGGTCTGGTAGTCCAGGAGTTACGGATTTTTCGGCCTCACGCGCGCGAAGCGCTCCATCTCGCCAGTCCACTTCAGGAAGCGCAACAAGTCCACGCGTTCGCGCCAGGTGAAACCACAGAACTCCAAAAACCCGATGCTTTGCATCTTGATGCCCGTGTAGGTTTCGATTCGCCAGCGCAGATAAGCGCTGCGCCAGGGCGTGAGGTGATGGCCGCGAGTCGCGTTCCACAGAAAGCGCAGGATGTAACGCATGATTGCGACTAGTATATCGGCAGCGGGGCACATGCCAAACTCAGACATTCTCTGCCACTGCCAGCAATATAATTAGCTCTTCCAATCAGATGAATCCCCGAAAAACCTGTGCTCAGGAAGCAAGACAAAGCAGTCGTCGCAGTGAAACCCTCAACACCAATGAAGCCGAAGCCACACTGCAGGCGATGTATCGCAAGCTCTCGCACGCCTGGGGACCGCAGCATTGGTGGCCGGCGGAAACTCCGTTCGAAATCATCGTGGGTGCCATCCTCACCCAGAACACGTCGTGGAGCAACGTCGAGCGCGCTCTGGGGAGCCTGCGCGCCGCGGGAATACTTAGTGTCGACGGCATCCGCGAAGTCCCGCAGCCAAAGTTGGAAAAGCTCATTCGCTCTTCCGGATACTTCCGGCAGAAGGCTCATCGGCTGAAGAGCTTCATAGCGTTTCTGGATGCTCGTTGCGCCGGATCGTTGGAGCGGATGTTTGCTGTCCCGATGGAGCAATTGCGCGCTGAACTGCTGGCGCTGAATGGTATCGGGCCTGAGACGGCCGACTCTATCCTGCTTTACGCGGGCAATCAGGCAGTCTTCGTGGTCGATGCCTACACCCGCCGGATTCTAGAGCGGCACGAAGCGGCGCAAGAAGGAGCACAGTATAACGAGATTCGCAGCCTGGTGGAACGTGCGTTGCAGCGCCAAAAGCCATTTCCCCCGCTCTTCGATAGTTCGACTGGAGAACGACGGCCGGAAGCCCATTCGCCTTCCACGATGAGCACGGCGCATCGCAGCCCACTGACGCAGATTTACAACGAAATGCACGGGTTGCTAGTCCAAGTCGGAAAGCACTATTGCCACAAGACTGGGCCCAAGTGCGACGTATGCCCGCTGGGTTCGATGCTGCGGAAAAGTAATTAGACGTCAGCTTTGTGACTACCCTCACTGCAATGCTCGTTGTGCGACTGCTATGAATGCAGTCAGCATTATCTCGCGCCCGTTTCCCCGTGCGCAGCTGTCACCCAGTGAACACGTGTAGGGGTAGAAGTAAGAAAAGGCGGACGGCTCCGTATCGCGCCGCCACATGATGACGGATTCCGAATCGGCGTTGGGACGAATGTTCCCAAGAACGCGCGCAGAAGCACCACCGTTTTGCGGGTCTGGCCGGATGCTACTGTTCGTCATTGTCGCGCTCTTGCTCATGCTTGGGGCAAGCCTTTGTCATGCTCGGGCATTACTTCCTCCACAGCCGCGAGCAGACACTCCTGTGCCAACAGTTGACGTCTAAAACCGAGCGTTTAAGCGAAGTGGAGACGCGCCACCAACTGATGTTCTCCACCAACCCCTGGCCGATGTGGATTTATGACAGCGAGACGCTGCGATTTTTGGAAGTCAACGACGCCGCGGTGCAGGCATATGGGTTCTCACGGGAGGAGTTCCTGGCGATGACGCTGCTTGATATCCGCCCTCCGGAGGAGGCTTCCGCATTGATGGACGCAATGAGCCGGCGGATGGATGGACTTAACAGCCCACGAGTCTGGCGCCATCGCCGCAAGGACGACTTGCAGCAGCGGTTTGCTGAGCGGGCTGTCCGGCGTGATCTATGCCCGAAGGCGGCACGTTGCATATAGAGACGGCCAGTGTGGATCTGGATGACGCGTATGCCAAAGAGCATCCTCCCGTGCAGCCTGGACACTACGTGATGCTGGCGGTCAGCGATACCGGAACAGGTATCGACAAGTCGACTCTGCCGCGCATTTTCGATCCTTTCTTTACCACCAAGGAGCTTGGCAAAGGCACGGGCCTGGGACTTTCGATCGTGTACGGCATTGTGAAGCAGAGCGGGGGGTATATCTGGGTGTACAGCGAACCCAGGCATGGAACGACTTTCAAACTCTACTTCCCCGCCACCGCGGCGGCCCTCGAAAGTCCGGCTTTGCCCAGCGAAACAACCTCCCGGCCAGCCGGACAAACGGTGCTCGTGGTGGAAGATGAAGCCATGATTCGAAGTAATGTTCACGAATGTCTACAGCAACTGGGCTACGAGGTACTGGCGGCCGAGAGCGGGGAAATGGCTTTGAAAATCTGCGAAGAGCACCGCGGCAGGATCGATCTTGTGCTGACAGACCTGGTCATGCCGGGCATGGGAGGACATGAACTGGCGGGAGAGCTTGCCCGGCGCCATCTGGAAGTGAAGATGCTTTTCATGTCAGGCTAACGGAAGATAGCGCCGCCCGGCGCGACATCCTGCTGAAAGGCAGCGCGTTCCTGCAAAAGCCCTCCGATCTGTCGAGTGCGGTACAACAAGCTTTGACGATTCGAGCGATCACGGGGTAGTTCAGTTACCACGGAGACGCTCTGTGGCGAATTCTTCAGCTACAGTATCTTCTTGCCAAACGCTGACAACGCCAGTTCCACCGCCAACTCTGCGGTCTGGTTGCGCTCGTCGAGCACCGGATTCACTTCTACCATTTCGAAGCTCAGCATGCGTCCATGATCAGCGATGATCTCCATCGCCAGGTGTCCCTCGCGATAGGTCGCTCCGCCCCAGACTGGCGTACCGACGCCCGGAGCATCCTCAGGATCGATCCAGTCAAGATCGAGGGAGACATGGTAGCCGACGGTGCCGCGACCCGCCAGGCGCAACGCCTCTTCCATAACGGTGCGCATTCCACGCTCGTCAATATCGCGCATGGTGAAGACATGCACGCCCGACTTGCGGATGTTCTCGCGTTCATGGTTGTCCACGTCGCGAATGCCCAGCAGTACGCAATTGTCGGGCTGCACCTTAGGACTGAAGCCATACAGATCGGTGAGCGGCGATGGGAACAATCCCATGATCGCGCCCAGCGGCATGCCATGCACATTGCCACTCGGCGAGCTGTCGGGTGTGTTGATGTCCGCGTGCGCGTCGATCCACAATAGCCCGATTCGCTGGTGCTTCCTGCGATAGAACTCCGCCACCGCAGAAACCGTTCCCATTGCGATGGAGTGATCGCCGCCCAGAACGATCGGGATAGCCCCGCCCTCCAAAGTCTTCATTACCAGTTCAGCCTCTTTAGTGCAGGTCTCGGTGATCTCCTTGAGGTACTTTGCGTGCGGGTCACCTTCGGACTTAGTTTCGGCCAGGGCAACAGAAACGTTTCCCCCGTCCTTCACGTCATAGCCGAGTGCCTCAAGCTTGGCTTCGAGTCCCGCGACGCGCATCGCCGAGGGTCCCATGTCAACACCACGGCGCGACTGCCCGAGATCCAGCGGCACGCCAATGATGCGGATATGCTTGGTTTCGATGTGCTCTAGTGGCTTCGTGATGGGGCTGGTTGCCATAGGTTTTCCGGAATCTCACATTGTGGTGTCCCGTTGTAGCACAGAGGCGCTAAGGATACAGCCTGTGCAGCGTCCGTGCGAAGGGAATGGTCTCGCGAACGTGCTCCAGGCCACAGATCCAGGCCACCGCGCGCTCGATGCCCATGCCGAATCCCGCGTGCGGCACACTGCCGTACTTGCGCAGGTCGAGATACCACTTGAACGCCTTCTCCGGCAGGCCGTGCTCGTGAATTCGCTTAACCAGCAGCTCGTACGACGCGGTGCGCTGCGAGCCGCCGATGATTTCGCCATAACCTTCGGGTGCAAGCACATCCACGCACAGTGCGAGTTCCGGTCGCTCGGGATCGGGCTCCATGTAGAAGGCCTTCACCGCTGACGGATAACGATGCACCATCACTGGGCGCTCGAATTGCGACGAAATATAAGTCTCATCCGGTGAGCCGAAGTCCCCGCCATATTCAAACTTATTTTCGACTAGGCCATTAGCGTGAGCCTCTTGCAACATCTTCACCGCGTCGTCGTAGGTGATGCGAGGGAAGGGCGTATCAATCTTCTCCAGCTTGCTGGTGTCGCGGCCGATGGTCTCCAGTTCAGGACGGCGGTGCTCCAGGCATCGCTTGACAATGAAGGTAATGAACTCTTCGGCGAGCTTCATCAGGTCATCGAGCGTGGCGTAGGCGACTTCCGGCTCGACCATCCAGAACTCGGTAAGGTGGCGGCGTGTCTTCGATTTCTCCGCGCGGAAAGTCGGCCCGAAGCTGTACACCTTGCCCAGCGCCATCGCGGTGGCCTCGATGTAGAGCTGCCCCGACTGCGTGAGGTAGGCCTGCTCGTCAAAGTAGTCCACCGGAAAAAGCGTGGTTGTGCCTTCACATGCTGCGGGCGTGAGGATAGGCGGATCGGTGAGTGTGAAACCCTGCTCGTCGAAATAATCGCGAGCCGCTTTGATGATTTCGGCGCGAACCCGCAGGATGGCGGCTTGCCGTGGCGAGCGCAGCCAGAGATGGCGGGGTTCCATCAGGAAATCGACGCCATGCTCTTTCGGGGAGATCGGATAAGGGTCTTCGGGGTTGACCCGCTGCAAGATCTGCGCGTCGCTCACGTCCATCTCGTATCCGCCGGGAGCGCGGTTATCAGCACGGACCTTGCCGATGACGATGACGCTGGATTCCTGCGTCAGACTCTTGATCGAATCGAACAGCTCGGACGAGACGGCGTTCTTCGCCACCACGCCCTGGATGGTTCCACTGCCGTCACGAAAGATTGGGAACAGCAGTTTGCCGCTTTCGCGCAAGTTGTAAAGCCATCCGCGAATGGTGACGGTCTCGCCCTCGCGCTGACCGACTTCGCGGATGGTGGTGAGAGGTGCTTCTGTCTTTGTCCCTGTTTCCATGGATGCCTGATTTCGAACGAAGGGAATCTAGGAGTTAGCTTCCAGTTTACCGAACGCCGCCGCCATCTTCTCCGCAACTTTCTCGCCTTCCATGCTCTCGACCTCCAGCAGCAGAGGAGGCGCGTGCGACGCGGTCCGCAATAACTCCATCGTCTCCTTCCAGTCGATGTTGCCATCGCCCGGCCATAGGTGGGAATCGCGGTCTTTGTTGTTATCGTGCACGTGCGTGGACCAAATGCGGTCCTTCAAAACTTCAAACGCTTGCGGCACACTCGACATCAAGTGCGCGTGGCCGACGTCGAAACAGACGCCGATGTCATCGAAGCGCCCGGCGTGCAGCAGTTCCAGCAGTTTCTCCGGAGTCGAAAGTTCGTTGGCCATATTTTCCAGCAACAGTTGCACGCCGAGGGGTTTCGCAAACGCATGCAGATGCTCTAGCGAGCTTATCGCCGCTTCCATCTTGTGCTCGTCAGCGTCTTCATGCCCAATACCGACATGCTGCACTAGAAACTGAAAGGGCAGCTGCTCAGCTACTTCGATCGAGCGCTTGATTTCATCCGTCGCCGTGACTCGATGCAGCTTCTCGACCGACGCGATATTGATGGGTGGCGTGCCGCTGCGTCCCCATTCTTCGTCCGGATGCATGGGCGAGTGCATAGAGTGGAAGCGAATTCCGGTCCCGCGGAACCAGTTGCCGATCTCGCGAATGTGCTGCCGGTCAGTGTAATTGAAGTGCCCGCGGGCCGCGAAGATCTCGATGGCTTCCGCGCCGCCGGCTACGAACTGGTCCAGCAGCCCGGGATGCAGCCGCTCCCGCTTCGCGTACACGAGGGTTGATATCGCCCGTAGCATCAGAAGCCGACCGCCTTCCCATTGTTCCGTCCGTCGCTGGCGCCCAGTCGGTCGCCCGTCTGCTCGTCGACGGCGATGCATTCGGCATCGCCCCAAAACCTCTCGCTGACGTCAATCTTATGGCCCATGTGCTCGAGGACGTGAATGGTGTCAGGCGAGAAACCAATCTTCTCCATCCTGATCTCATCGGGCATCCACTGGTCGTGGAAGCGCGGCGCATTGACTGCTTCCTGGATGTTTAGCCCATAATCCACAACCCCCATCAAGACATTCGCCACCGTCGTGATGATGGTCGAACCTCCCGGGGAACCAAGCACGAGGAAGAGCTTGCCGTTCTTGACCACGATGGTCGGCGTCATGCTAGAGAGCGGACGTTTGCCAGGCCCGATCGCGTTTGCCGGGCCCTGCATCAATCCGAACATATTGGGCGCCCCCTGCTTGGCGGCGAAATCGTCCATCTCATCGTTTAGCAGAAAACCCAGGCCGTCGACAGTGACGCGCGAACCAAAGTTATCGTTCAACGTGGTGGTCACCGACACAGCGTTGCCTTCAGGATCAACAACGGAGTAGTGGGTGGTGTGATCAGGCTCGGCAATGGAGGGTGGCTGCGGATGGGCGCGAGCATAGCTGTCCAACTGCGAGAAGATTGCCGGACGCCGCAGCTCGGTGCTGGGTGTGGCGCGGCGAAGGTTGATGGTATCGCGCCAAGCGTTGCCGTATCGTTTGTCGATCAGCTGTGCAACCGGGATCTTCGAGAAATCGGGATCGCCGAGAAACTCCGCGCGATCGAAAAACGCACGCTGATAAGCCTCTGCCGTCAAATGGATGTTCTGAGCGGACCCATCACCCTGCTTGGCAAGATCGTAGCCTTCCAGGATATTGAGGCTTTCGATGAGGGAGATGCCACCCGACGACGGCGGGGGAGCACTGATAATGTCGTACCCGCGGTAGGTACCGCGAATTGGCTGGCGCTCCTTTATCTCATAGTGCGCAAGGTCTTCGGAGGTGACCAGGCCTCCGCCCTTCTGAATTGCGTCAGCCAGCTCGCGTGCCATCGCGCCGTGGTAGAAGTCGTCGGGATTGCTGGCGATGCGCTCCAGGGTCTTCGCCAGCTCCGGCTGCTTGAATACTTCGCCCGGCTGATAGTAGTTGCCGTCGCGCTGAAAAATTCGGTGCGACTCCGGAAACTTCGCCAGATCAGAATCCTGGAAGGATTTTGCCTGGTCGTACTCGAGAACGAAACCCTCGCGCGCCAGCCGAATCGCCGGCTCCATGACCTGCTTCAGCGAGAGCTTTCCCCAATGCTGCTGAGCGTAGGCAAGTCCGGCCACCGAACCGGGAACGGCGATCGACTTGTAGCCAATCGTGCTCATGTCCGGTATGACATTGCCCTGGCTGTTGAGATACATGTTCGCAGTGGCCTTCGCGGGAGCCTTCTCGCGATAGTCGAGAAAATGCACCTCACCGTCCGCACGGCGGAGGAGCAGGAAGCCTCCCCCACCGATATTGCCCGCCTGCGGATAAACCACCTCCAGCGCGAAGGCGATGGCCACGGCCGCATCTACTGCATTCCCGCCCTGCTGCATGATCGCCACTCCGGCCTTGGAGGCCTCGGGATGCACCGTGGCGACCATTGCTTTGAGCGCGTGCGAGGGATGCATGACGTCGCCGGCGAGGGCCGACACACAAAACGCGAACGCAAGTAACAGGAGTTGGAGTTTGCGAGGCAATTTCATAGGGTTAATGGCGGCAGGACCCGAACGCCGTCCGCTCAAGCCACACAGGAAGGCGCTCACAGGAACGGACGTACAAGAACTGAGGCTAAGCCCACGTATCCGCGAGAGTCAAATCTGGGTTGATCGCAACTCGGGCCGCGGGGAGCCCTGGTATCTCGGAAGTGTTGCCTGCCTTGCTTCCCCCTTGTGTCGCGAGACGAAAACGTTATATATCTAGCGCAGGCACCATGCAGAATTCCATTTTCTCAGTGGACGTTGAGGACTGGTTCCATATCCTGGACGACCCGAGTGTACCCACCATCGACCAATGGGCCAATCTGCCCTCGCATGTGGAGAAGAACTTCACGCGCCTCCTGAACGTCTTCAGCGAAAAGAATGTTCAGGTCACCTGCTTTTTCTTGGGCTGGATTGCCGAGCGTTTTCCGCACCTGGTGAAAGAGGCCGCTGCCAGAGGGCATGAGGTCGCATCGCATGGGTATGGGCATCGTCTGGTTTACGAACAGAGCCGCGCGGACTTCTGGGAGGACGTTCGTCGGGCGCGCTTGCTGTTGGAAGACATCTCCGGTGTTCAAGTGGCGGGATACCGGGCGCCAGGTTTTTCGACGACCGAGGAGACTCCATGGTTCTTCGACGTTCTCGCCGAGGCTGGCTACCAGTACGATTCCTCGGTATTCCCCGCTGAACGCGGTCATGGCGGTATGCGCCAGGGTCGCCGCGACCCGCACCGTATCAGCGAGGGCCAACTGCTGGAGTTTCCGATAACCGTAGCGGACTTGCTGGGCAAGCCGATGTGTTTCTTCGGAGGCGGATATCTGCGGCTGTTCCCCTATTGGCTGATTCGCAGGATGGCGTATCAAGTGCTTAGCGAAGGCCGGCCTGTGGTGTTCTACATCCATCCGCGGGAGATCGACCCGTCTCATCCCCGGCTGCCCATGGGCCGCAAGCGCCAGTTCAAGTCGTACATCAATCTCGAGACCACAGAAACCAAGGTCCGCCGCATTCTTCAGGATTTTCCTTTGACCACATTCAAGAACGTCCTTAGCAGCTATCCCCAACTGGTTAAGTCGCATGCCTGATCGCACCCAAACATTTTTTCATCAGTACGCGAACGATTTTGACGCTATATACGGCACTCAAAATGGGCCCATTGATAGGGTCATCAATCGTATCTTTCGCAAGAGCATGAGACTGCGCTTCGAGAAGTCGATTGCAGGCTGCAACCCAATCGAGGGCAAAAGCGTGCTCGATGTCGGCTGCGGGCCCGGCCACTACTCGATCACTCTTGCACAGCGCGGCGCCTCGCGTGTAGTGGGAATCGACTTCGCCGAGGGCATGTTGCAACTCGCCGCCGAGCATGCAAAGAAAATCGGCGTCGCCGACCGGTGCAGTTTCAGGGTTGCGGATTTCTACACCTACCCTCCGGAGGAGATCTTCGACTACGTAATCGTGATGGGCTTCATGGACTACATGCCCGATCCGGAGAGAGTGGTCGCGAAGGTTTTGTCACTGACACGGAATAAGGCGTTCTTCTCGTTTCCGGTGGCGGGCGGCATTCTTGGGTGGCAGCGGAAGCTGCGCTATCAGAAGCGATGCGATCTGTTTCTGTACACGCGGGAACAGTTGAATCAGCTCTGCGCAAAATTCCCTGAGGTGCAGGCGACCATTGAGCCAATCACCCGAGATTTTTTCGTGACCCTGGCGCGCAACCTGAAATCCACTTGACGCGCAGATTTGGGCCGAGCAAGTTGGATTCAGATCCCAGAGCTTGTGGGCACCTTTGGCTCCGGCGATTCCGAAGGCTGCGGGATTTGCTGCCCGGTTGCACTCCGATACGACGCTTCCTTCCACAGACTTGTCGGCGATACGAAGTACACGCGCACAGCGGCGAGCGAAGCAGCCATTAGGACCACGAATGTCCGCACCGGAGACGTAAGCTTCTTGAGCGGGAAACGGTCGGGCACAAGCGGATCGACCGCTGCCAATCCATAGAACAGCACTTGTCCCGACGCTGCCAATGTCCGCCAAAAGGGCGGCAGACCGACGGTCGCCAGCGCGAGCCCGATAATGCAATAGGGCACGACAATGCGCCCATACTTCGCCGATAAGAAATGAAACCGCATCCGGTTCCGGGAGCTCAGGAGCTCGGGCATGATCTTGAGCATTTGGTACAGGCCCGCCTGCAGCCGTACCTTGCGGCGAAACTCGGAGGGCAGCACGGTCGGGTAGTCGTACATCGTGGCCGCCGGCTCGTATAGGATCCGGTAACCATGGAAGAACGCCTTCAGGGGCACATAAACATCATCGAGCAGCGTGCCGGGCGGAAGTGGCGTCCACAATGAGCGGCGCATCGCGGCAAAGGCTCCGCTGTAGCCGAAAGTCGAGTCAATGCGACTATGGCGCTGGCGGATCCAATCCTCGTAACGCCAATAAGCGCTCGTGGTGGCCTCCTCATGGCTGTCACCCTGGACGATGATGGTTTTAGGACTGACGGAGCCGACTGTGGGATCGCCGAAGCAGGCGATGATGTTGCGCAGGCAGTCCGGATCCAGCGTCTGCCGGACGTCGTTAAGCACCAGTATCTCGCCCGAAACCCGGGGAACGGCGGCGTTCAGGGCTGCGGCCTTGCCAGCGTGCGGGACGCGCATAAAGCGGACGCCCTGGCTGGCGAAGCTGCGCGCGATCTCATCGGTGCGGTCGGTCGAGCCGTCGGAGACAACCAAGATCTCCATCAGCTCGCGCGGATAATTCAGGCTGAAAATTGACTTCAGCTTGCGCTCGAGGAACTTCTCCCCGTTATAGACGGCGATTACAAAGGAAACCGTGCGGAGTTCATCGTCCTTGTGTACGGGATTGTGCGACTGGTTGGCCATCCACCCTAGCAGCATCGGGTAGCCGAATAGCGCATAGAACATGGTGGCGGCAGCGATAGCGAAGACCGTGATCGAGAGAACCTGAACTGGCGCCAGCGTCGTGGCGGGTAATAAGCCTAAGGAACTCATTCCGTTGTGAACAAATGCGGTCATGTTCCCGGTCGGACGTTGGCGGGAGGATTCGGCACGACAGCGCTCAAATGTCGGCTTTCGAGAGTCGCGCCCGTACTAGCGTCGAGAGTAGCCCACGTTCTTAGCTGAGTCAATGAATTCCCGCCGTGTGTCCCGCCGTGTTACCGGCGCGTGTATCGTTTGGGTAGCTTCCTTCATCGAATTGGTGTTGCGCTAGGGCGGCGACGTCCCGCTCTTAGGCGATATAATGCTCGTTTGCTGCAAGCTCTCAGTGCCAGTTAGACATCCCGCGGAAGGACAATATGCCTACAGATGTGATCATGCCCCAGATGGGGGAGTCGATTTTTGAAGGAACCATCACCAAGTGGCTGAAGCAGCCGGGCGAGAAGGTGCAGCGCGACGAGCCGCTGTTCGAGATCTCGACCGACAAGGTGGACGCCGAGATTCCCGCGCCCACCTCCGGTACCTTGCAGGACATCAAAGTCCAGGCCGGGGCGACCGTCCAAGTGAACACCGTCGTGGGCACCATTGCTGCCGAAGGCGAAGCGGCTGGCACTGCTTCGTCCGCTCCAGCACCGCCCCCGACGCAAGCCGCAGAACCAGCCGCGGCCGGAGGAGAGGGCAGCGGTTCCCAGACGGGAGTGGCGCAAGCACCGGCCGGCAAGAAGCCTCCGGAAGAAATTCCGGCTGATCTTTCTGCTGACGAAAAAACCGGGTTGGAGCGCGAAGAGCAAGGCACGGTCCTCGAGGTCCGGGAAGCTGGTGAGCGCGTCCGCTCCAGTCCTCTGGTACGGAAGATTGCGAAAGAGAAAAACATCGATCTAGCGCAAGTCCCGGGGACCGGACTGGGCGGCCGCATCACCAAGGAAGACATCGAGGCGTTTATCGCCAAGCACGGCGCAGCAGCGGCCCAACCCACTGCCGCAGCCAAGCCATATGCGGCATCCGCGGCGTCCACGCCAGCCCAACCAGCGCCGGCCGAGCCCGCAGTCACGGCACCGCTGCAACCCGTCGGCGGAGTAACGCCCGGCGCCATCGTGCCCATGTCGGTCATGCGCAAGAAGATCGCCGAGCACATGGTGATGTCAAAGCGCACCAGCGCGCACGTGCATGGTGTCTTTGAGGTGGACCTCACGCGCATCGTGAAGCTGCGCGAAAAGATGAAGGCGAAGTTCGACCAGGCGACCGGCAACAAGCTCACCTTCACACCCTTCTTTGCGCGCGCTGTGGTCCACGGCATACGCAAGTGGCCGATCATCAACTCGTCGGTGGAAGGCGAGAATATCCATTACCATGCCTCGATCAACCTCGGCATCGCCGTCGCGCTTGACTGGGGACTGATCGTGCCGGTCGTTAAGAACGCCGAGGAGCGCAGCTTTGTCGGTTTGCAGCGGGCCATCAGCGACCTCGGCGAGCGCGCCCGCACCAAGAAGCTGAAGCCGGAAGAGGTGCAGGGTGGAACGTTCACCATCACTAACCCAGGCATCTTTGGTGCGAAATTTGGCATGCCCATCATCAACCAGCCTCAGGTCGCGATCATGGGCGTAGGCGGAATCGAGAAAAAGCCGGTGGTGGTCACCGACAAGGACGGCAACGACTCAATCGCGATTCGCTCGATGATGCATCTGAGCATCGGCTATGACCATCGCGTGATTGATGGCGCCGTGGCCGACCAGTTCATGGCGGAAGTGAAGAAGTTCTTGGAAAACTGGAACGAAGAGCTGTTATAGGGAGTTGTTAGCCGTCAGCTATCAGAAAAGGAATGAACGGCAGGGCAAAGTCCCTGCCGTTTTGTTGTAGCGGCGGCACCGCGCCTCATGGGGGAGTGGCTGAATGTGCCAGATTCGGCCACTCCCCCATTCCGGTTCGAAGCGGCCAAGCAGCGCACACTGGTAGAATCCTGCTTATGGATTTTACGGCCGCTGGGGCGAGGGGCGGAACTGGCGCGTTTGGCATCCCACCGGAACGAGTTGTGGCAGCATCGAACCCATTCTCAGGGCGGATGCCGGACAAAGGAGGTGTCGCGAATTCTTTCGCCCACGACCCGCAGGGTGACGTAATGCCCGAACGCGACGGCCCGGTCCTGGTGATGCCTCCGCAGCAAAAGCCGAAGCGGCGGCGACTTTGGGTGATGCGCTTATGGCTGGTCGTCTTTGTGCTCTTCTGCTTGGAAGTCGGCATCATCCTGACCGTGCTTCCCTGGACCCGCGTATGGACGGAGAACTCGCTTCTGCTGGGACACCCGCAACTACGCGAATTCCTGATGCAGAATTTTGTGCGCGGGTTGGTCAGCGGACTGGGCCTAGTCGACATCTGGATGGGAATCGCTGAGGCAGTCCGCTATCGCGAAGGGCCCGACGCCTGAGGTGCAGGTTTCCCTTCACGTCTCGTGCCCGTCGCATCCCAACTGATCATCGGAAATTCTCACTGGATCGATATAAGAACTGCATGCCTGACAAGAAAGACCAGCATCTCCACCACAACCGCGCGCCGTTGGCCTACGAGAACAAGAAATTTCTCAACAGCCCGGATGGACGCATTCTTCGCATCCTCGCCGAATACCAGGAACCGTTGGGCCGTTTCCGCCGCGAACGCATCCAGGACACCATCGTTTTCTTCGGCTCGGCCCGGTTTCATAGCCGGTCGCAAGCTGAGGACTCGCTGCAGGTCCTGGAAAGGCCTGGCTCGGCCACGCTTGCACCTCCGGAAGAGCAGGAGCGCATCCGGCTTGCCCGGGCCGATGTGCAGATGGCACGCTACTATGAAGATGCCCGCAGGTTGGCTTATCTTGTAACGCAATGGGCGAAGTCCGTCAGCCAACAGCGCCAGCGTTTCGTAGTCTGCACCGGCGGAGGGCCGGGCATCATGGAAGCCGCCAACCTGGGAGCGTCGGAGGCCGGCGGCAAAACTATCGGGATGAATATCAACCTTCCCTTCGAGCAGATGCCCAACCCTTACATCACGCCCGAGCTGAATTTTGAGTTCCACTATTTCTTCATGCGCAAGCTGTGGTTCGCCTACATGGCCAAGGCTCTGGTGGTATTCCCGGGAGGATTCGGTACCTTCGACGAGATGTTCGAGCTGCTGACGCTGGCGCAAACGGAGAAGCTGGCTAAGCGCATCAGCATCGTTGTTTATGGCAAGGAGTATTGGGACCGCGTTGTTAATTTTCAGGCACTGGTTGACTCCGGAACGATCTCGCCCAAGGATCTGGAACTGTTTCACTGGGCGAATACGCCGGAGGAAGCGTTCGAAGTTCTGCGCTCGGACCTTGTCCGCTACCATCTCGATCAGGCAAACGCGCGCGAAAAAGAACCCGAGATTGCAAAGACGCGACCGTAATGACCCCCCTTCCCAAGACGTATCATAGCAAGGCTCCCCTATCACACTGTGCGGCTTCCATCTTTGTGCCAACCGGATTTTTGTCGTTGTCACGGCACTTTCGTCGCTCGCGCGATGTGGCTTTGCAGCGTAAACTGTTGCCCGCATGCCCCTAAGACTAGAAGTGGCAGGACTGAGCGATGTCGGACGAGTGCGAGCCTCTAACGAGGACAGTTTCGGCTATGACGAGCGGATCGGCATTTTTGTGGTATGCGACGGAATGGGTGGCCACGCTGCAGGTGAAATCGCCAGCCGCCTTGCCGTAGATGCCGTCCTCGGATACTTCCGCGAGCGTGAGCCTGCCGTAAAGGAAGATGCTCATCTCGACGATGCGCCGCTCGGGGCGCGTCGTCTCGCTGAAGCAGTCAAGCAAGCCAACGACGCCATTCTCGAGTATGCCGAAGCGCACAAGAACACATCGGGCATGGGCACGACCCTGGTGGCGGCCCGTTTTGTCGACCGCAATATCAGCATCGCCAACGTTGGCGACAGCCGCATTTACCTATTTCGCGAGGGAGAATTGCTCCAACTGACCGAGGACCATTCGCTAGTAATGGAGCAGGTGCGCCGCGGCTTGCTGACCTTGGATGAGGCAAAACGTTCCTCCGCGCAGAACATCATTACCCGAGCGCTGGGGACCGACGAAACGACGCTTCCTGATCTCGGCGAATTTCCGGCACAGGATGGCGATGTCCTGCTGCTCGCCACCGATGGCGTGCTCCGTCACGTCGAGGACACCGAAATTCGAGATATCTTGCTGCAAGTCCCTTCGTTGAAAGCCGCCTGCACAGCCCTGATCGATGCCGCCAACGAAGGCGGCGGAGACGACAACTCGACCTGCGTGCTAGTGCGCGTGCGCAATGAAGCTCCAGCCAAAACGGATCCTGAAACGCCGCCTCCCGCCTGATCATGGGAAGGTCGGGCCTGGTGCTAAACTCGAACCTTGCAGAGCCACTCCCAGACAACAGAGAAGCTTCGGTCGGCCGACCCCTCCAAAACGCTTCCTGAGCGGAAGAGCGCCAGCATATTCGTTTACATCATCGCCATCGCTCTCGGCCTGTTCTCCGGTTGGGTCAATCAGACAGTCGACGATGCGCTGCTCACGGCGCTGTGCGTGCTGGGGTTCACCATGATCCTTGGCGTCTGGAAAATGCAGCGGCCGTGGCGCTGGGTACTACTGGTGTGGGCCGGAGTACCTATCGTGCTCGCCTACTACCAGTTTGTGGTTCGCTGGCAGCACGACCGCGGCCAGGTTTACGGAGCGTTCCTGCAGCTACTGGCCGCCAGCGCCGGCGGATTCGGCGGCCATTTCATGCGGGAGATGATTGACAATGTGTTTCTGAAAACGGGCGAGTAGCAAAACGTTACGTTACCACGGCAATTAGCGGCTTCTGCTTTTGAACGACCTCGCCCACTTCTGCGGCGCCGATTGCAGAGCTGTGTAATTCGCGAACCAGCCGCTCAGCGTCGGACGCCGCCACCGCAATCAGCAGTCCACCGGCTGTCTGCGGATCGTATAACAATGTACGAATTTCTTCCGCAACATCGCCGCCATACTCGACACAGCTCTCGGCAAAGCTGCGGTTCGCCTTCAACCCGCCGGGAACGAATCCCGCCCGAACGCATTCCAGCGCGCCTTCCAGCAGCGGTACACGCGAGGCGTAGATGCGCAGGCTAACGCCAGAGGCAACTGCCATCTCACGGGCGTGGCCGACAAGTCCAAAGCCAGTTACGTCGGTCATGCCATGCACCTCGACGCCGCTGACGACCTCGGCCGCTGCCCGGTTCAGGGTGGTCATCGAATGCACGGCGTCACGCACCCACGCGACATTGGCTTTGCCGCGCTTGATCGCGGTAGAAATTACGCCCGTGCCTATCGCTTTGGTGAAGATCAGCCGGTCGCCGGGCTGTGCCCCTCGGTTCGCGAGCACCCGTTGCGGATGGATTGTACCGGTCACCGCGTAACCGAGTTTGATTTCTTCGTCGCGAATGCTATGGCCGCCGATTACGGTACAGTTGGCCTCGACCATTTTTGACAACCCTCCAGCGAGCATCTCTTCGAGCACCTTAAGTTCGCCGCCATCAGGGAAGCAGACCAGTGCCAGCGCACTGATAGGCTTGCCGCCCATCGCATACACATCGCTGAGCGCGTTGGTTGCGGCAATTTGGCCGAACACGTACGGTTCGTCAACGATCGGCGTGAAGAAATCAACGGTCTGCACCAGCGCCAGTTCAGGCGTGAGTTGATACACGCCAGCGTCGTCGGCTGTCTCGAAGCCGATGAGCACATTGGGATCGTGTTGCCGGGCTAATTTCCCAAGCACCGAGTCCAGCACCGCCGGACTTAGCTTGCTGGCTCAACCCGCGGCTTTCACCATCTCTGTGAGGCGCGTTGTCTTCACGTCGGTCATACTGGTTCATTCTAGCAATCCGAGCAGAACGGCCAGTTGTATGCGGTAGTGTGCTGCTTTCCTCTCGTCTCCTTTGAAGGTCAATCGCAGCGACGAAACTTCGAGTAGCAGCACGGGTTACGTTAGCCGTTGATTACGAGAAGAACGGGTTGCTTGGTTTCGAACGAGAGCATGCGTACCGTATAATTGCGCTTTCATTAACCTTGTGCTGAGGTTTTCGTCATTTCTTGCCATCTTCAGGTAGGACCCGCGGCGTTGTTGGCTCGCGGGGCCCGCTGTTGTGCCACGGCGATCAGTTTTATCCTCGCGATTCTCCTTCTCGCGGGCACCTGTGTGGCGCAGCCGAGCAACGTGGTCGTCGAGATTGACGTCCGCGGCAACCGTCGCATCCCGGCGGAAACGATCAAAGCTCGCATGTTCACCCGACCCGGCGACGTTTATGACCAGGCAGCGCTAGAGCGGGACTTTAACTCGCTGTGGAACACCGGATATTTCGACGATCTGCGCATCGAGCGGGAAGCGTCGGCCAAGGGCTGGATCATCTACGTCTATGTGAAGGAAAAGCCGACGATCCGTGAGATCAAGTATGTCGGCTTGAGTTCGGTTTCCCAGAGCGACGTCCTGGACAAGTTCAAGGAACGCAAGGTCGGTCTCACGCAGGAGAGTCAATACGACCCAACCAAAGTGAAGCGCGCCGAAGTCGTGATCAAGGAACTGCTGGCTGCGCACGGGCGTCAGTTCGCCACAGTCAGCTCGGAAGTCCGTCCGATTCCTCCGGCAGCCGTTGCCCTGACCTTCGTAGTTAAAGAGGGCCCGAAGGTAAAAGTTGGGAAGATCACCTTTGAAGGCAATAAGGCGGTACCCAGTCGGGAACTTCAGAGTGCGATGAAGAACCTGAAACCGATTGGCATCCCGCACTCGATCTTCCTGGAGAACCTCTTCGCACGTACGTACGATTCCACTAAGCTGAACGAAGACGCCGAGCGTGTTCGCTATTTTTACCAGACCAAGGGGTACTTCAAAGCGCTGGTCTCCGATCCGCAGACGCAGATCCACGACACTAGCGGTGTCCGCTGGTACTATCCGTTCAAGTCGACGCCCGGCAAGGCGGTTGACATCAAGCTGCCGGTTGAAGAGGGTGCGCGTTACCGTTTGAAGGAGATCGACTTCACCGGCAATAAGGCGGTCACCGATGCCAGCCGATTGCGGCCTCTTTTCAAGATAAAGGATGGCGACGTCTTCGACGCCGATGCCATCCGCAAAGGTCTCGACAACCTGCGCAAAGCGTACGCTGCTCTGGGCTACATCAACTTCACCCCCGTGCCAAACACCGACGCTGATGACGAAAAGAAGCTAATCACACTTCGAATCGATCTGGACGAAGGCAAGCAGTTCTTCGTCCGCCGCATCGAGTTCCAGGGCAATACGACGACGCGCGACAAAGTCATCCGCCGCGAACTGGCGATCGAAGAAGGCCAGGTTTACAACGGCAATCTTTGGGAGCTGAGTCTGCTGCGCTTGAACCAGCTGCAGTACTTCGAGGCGCTCAAGCCCGAGCAGGACTCCGAGATCAAGCAGAACGTGCAGGATGCCACGGTAGACATCACCCTGAAGGTCAAAGAGAAGGGCAAGAACAGTATCGGACTCACTGGCGGTGTCAGCGGGTTGGCCGGCGCCTTTATCGGGCTCAATTACACCACCAACAACTTGTTTGGCAAAGGTGAAAGCTTGACGCTGCAGTTCCAGATCGGTCAGTACCAGAAGAACGAGACGCTTTCGTTCACTCAGCCCTATCTGTTTGACCGGCCGCTGCAATTCGGCTGGTCGGTTTATCACAGTAGCTACAATTACAATCAGGCAGCGCAAGCTCAAATCCAGCTCAACCAGCAAGTCAACCTGCCGCCGAGTTATCAGGCGCTGTTGCAGAACTTCACCCAGACGAGTACTGGATTTACGACCTCGTTGGCCTACCCGATCAAACGCTCGTTTAAACGGGTGGGCATTACTTACAATTTCGACGATTCGTCGGTAACGACCTATAGTCAGGCGTCAGCGAATTATTTTGAGACCCTCGCATTCCGCGGCATCTCAGGCCCCAACGCCCTTGAGGGAATTATCACCAGCAAGATAGTTCCTAACTTTTCGTACAACCATATTGATAACCCAGCCCGGCCGCATAAGGGACAAAGCTTCTACATAGCCACTGAGGTGGCGGGAATTGGCGGTAACGTAAAGTATCTGAAACCGGTTGCCGAATATAAGCGGTTCATCCCGGTGCGAAAGGGTCGCAACACGGTTGGGTTCCGGCTTCTGGGCTCCTTCGTTACCGGCTATGGGGGCCAAGTAGCTCCTCCTTTCGATCGCTTTTATATGGGCGGAGATACCGATATCCGAGGGTTCGACATCCGCGCCATCTCGCCGGTCACGTTCTTCCCTAGCGCCGTGACCATTCCGCTGCAAAACCCTGACGGCACAACCGTCCCGTTGAACCCGGCTAACTTACGACAGGGGGCTTATACCGTCACCATTCCGGTCGAGCAGATCATTTTCCCCGGCGGTGACACCAACCTCGTCAACAACCTGGAGTACCGCATTCCCATCGTCGGGCCTGTAACCATCGCCGCGTTCGTCGACACAGGACTCGACTTCATCTCGCAGCAGTCGCAACTGCGCATCGCGGGGCCGCAGGTCACAGCGCTGCAAACCACGGTCTTCGGTTGCCCGTACCTGACCTCTACGTACACTTGCGCCGGTGGAAACACGATTCCATTCTCTCCTGAACTCAAGCCGCTTTCCGGCACCAACTACCAGCCGCGAATGTCCACCGGCCTGGAACTGCAAGTCATTATGCCGGTGGTCAATGCGCCTTTCCGCATTTATTATGCCTACAACCCTCTGCGAATCGACGAAACTGTCCATTCGCCTACACCGATTACTCGCTCGATGTTTCCGGTTGGTGCAGCCGGCGATTACACCTATGCCCAGGCGGTTTCGATCTATCAACCGAGTTACTTGCTGCGCGAGCCGCGCAAGACCTTCCGCTTCACTGTGGCAACCACGTTCTAAAATGGCGCCCTGAATTCGGTAACCGCGGCCGAAGTGCGGTTTGGCCATTCCGCTGGTTTGACGGTGGGAAGCGCTGTTCCCTATAATCGAGTAATCCGCACCGCCGAATTTTCTGGCCGGGGGAGTGTAGCGAGCTGCACTCTGAGCAGTACGCTGTTCCCCGGCGGTCCAGGCAGGACGCAGCCAGATCGTGTTCGCCGCTGGAACACCTAAGGAATTCCCGGAGCAGTTCAAGGAGCTACACCAACTCAATGAAGCGTACGTTCATAGCCACTGCCTTATTCGCTGTGGTTCTTACGATTTCGGCGCTGGCCCAGACCGGTTCGCCAGCCCCGGGTGGCGCTGCCGCCACGCCCGCCTCCTCAACCACCGCTGCAGCCACCTCGACCAACACTGGCGCTACTAAAGTCGGCATCATCAACATTCAAGAGGCCATCGTAGGCACCAACGAAGGCGCACGCGATTTCGAAGCCCTGCAGAAGAAGTTCGAACCAAAACGCATCGAGCTGCAGAACGTCAACACCGAGGTCGAAAACCTGAAAAAGCAGCTTAGCACCCAGGGCGACAAGATGAATGATGATGCCCGCGCCAACCTCGTAAAATCCATCGAAACCAAACAGAAGAGCCTGCAGCGCTCGGCTGAAGATGCGCAGAACGAGTTTCAGCAGCAGCAGAACGAGATCGCGCAGCGCATCCTGCAAAAGATGGCGCCGGTGATTGATAAGTATGCCAAGACCAATGGCTATGGTCTGTTGCTTGATTCCTCCAACCCCTGGCCGCAAGGTCCGCTTCTCTGGGCCACCGCGGGTGTAGACGTGACGAAGCCTATTGTTGACACCTACAACGCCCAGTCTGGTGTTGCTCCGCCAGCCTCGGCGGCCAAACCGTCGGGTACCGCCGGCAGCAAACCTGCCGCCACCACTCCCGCCGCAACAAAACCAGCGGCAGCTCCCACAACAAAGCCGCAATAGCGTTGTCGTGGGTTCCCATTCGAGGCCGCCGAGCGATGGCGGCCTCTTGCTTTCTGCCTATAACACCTCGGAAACTGCCGGTTGACTGTGGGCGTGAAGTAATCGAGTTGAGGCGATTACTCACGAACGCCAACTCCTCAATCGGCAGCTTTCCGATGCCGGATCGACGAAATCCTCAGCCCTGTGGAAAACCTTGTGCAGAAATGCGCTAAACCAAAGTCGTAGGCGTGTTTTTTCAGCAACTTACCACCGCTGCCCACATTGTGATGCAGATTTAAGAGGCAGATAAATCAGTGGGTTAGCGAGAATGTAAATACTGTATGACTTACTTTAACGGCAATAGGAGGAAGGATTGAGCTTTCAGAGGTTTTGCACAATTTGCCCTAGTCTGCAGCACGGTAACACCTTGGGTAATCACCCCACGGACTTCGATCCAGGTGGCTTGTACGGCCACAATACTTCAGTCTTCTCCTACCTTAAGCACAGCCAGAAAGGCCTCCTGCGGGATGTCCACCCGTCCTATTCGCTTCATCCGCTTCTTGCCCTCTTTTTGCTTTTCCAGCAGCTTGCGCTTGCGCGAGATGTCGCCGCCGTAACACTTGGCGATTACGTTCTTTCGCATCGCATGCACGGTTTCGCGGGCAATTACCTTCGCGCCGATGGACGCCTGGATGGCCACCTCAAACATCTGGCGCGGGATGAGTTGTCTCATCTTGGAGACCAGAGCCTTGCCACGCTCGTAAGCGAAATCGCGGTGCACGATAATCGAAAGCGCGTCCACGGGATCGCCCGAGACCATGATGTCGAGCTTCACCATCGGCGATTCCCAGGAACCGGTGAGGTGGTAATCGAGCGAAGCGTAGCCGCGCGAAACCGTTTTCAGACGATCGTAAAAGTCGAGCACGATCTCATTCAGAGGCAATTCATAACTCAGCATCACGCGGGCGGAACTGACGTATTCGAATCCCTTCTGCTTGCCGCGCTTCTCCTCCACGAGCTTGAGAATGCCGCCAACATACTCCTCGTTGCTGAGGATGGTCGCCAGGATTACGGGCTCCTCGATCTTTGCTATCTCACTCGGGTCTGGCCAGCGCGATGGATTGTCCACCTCGACGACGCTCCCATCGGTCAATGTGACCTTGTAGCGTACGCTGGGAGCAGTCGTGATCAATTCGAGGTTAAACTCGCGCTCCAGCCGCTCCTGGATGATCTCCATGTGCAGCAGGCCCAGGAAGCCGCAGCGAAAGCCGAAGCCCAACGCAGCCGAGCTTTCCGGCTCGAAGAAGAACGAGGAATCATTAAGCCGCAGCTTTTCCAGCGCCTCACGCAGCGCTGTGTGCTCGTGCGCGTCCACGGTATAAAGCCCCGCGAAGACCATCGGCTTAAGTTCTTCGAAGCCTGGCAGCCCTTCAATTGCGGGATGATGGTCGTCGGTGATGGTGTCGCCTATCTTGCTGTCGGCAACGTTCTTGATATTGGCGCTGAGAAAACCCACCTCGCCTGCGGTCAACTGGTCCACCTCCACCGGCTTGGGCGTCAAGACCCCGAGCGTTTCCACGTCGAAAGCGCGGCCATTCGACATCAGGCGAATGTGCTGGCCCTTATACAGCGTGCCTTGGATGACACGCGCCAGCACAATCACACCGCGATAGGAATCGAACCAGGAATCGAAGATCAGAGCCTGGAGCTGATTGTTCGCGCGCCCTTTCGGCGGAGGAATCCGCTTGACGATCGCCTCCAGTACCTCGGGCACGCCCTGTCCCGTCTTCGCGCTGATCGCCAGCGAACGCGAAGCATCGAGGCCGACCGCACCCTCGATCATCTCCTTCGTCCGCTCAATGTCGGCGCTGGGCAAATCGATCTTGTTGATGACCGGAATAATCTCGAGCCCGTTATTGATGGCGATATAGGCGTTCGCCAGCGTCTGCGCTTCGACCCCCTGCGAGGCGTCCACCACCAGCAGCGCACCTTCGCACGACGCCAGCGAACGCGAGACCTCGTAGCTGAAATCCACGTGACCCGGCGTGTCAATCAGGTTGAGCTGGTAAGTTTGGCCGTCCGCCGCCGGGTACATCATGCGGACCGAATGCGCTTTGATGGTGATGCCACGCTCGCGCTCCAGGTCCATTGCATCGAGCACCTGGGCCTGCATCTCGCGCGCCGTCAGCGAGCCGGTCAGCTCCAGCAGGCGGTCGGCAAGCGTGCTCTTCCCATGATCAATATGAGCGATGATCGCGAAATTTCGTATGAGTGCTGGATCCATCGGAGCTAGCGAGGCGCTACTTCGATTCTACAGGAGAAAGCAGGGGCCTCCCGTTGTGCTGGAGTGCGATGATCGAGCCACGAATGGATCCCACGGCTGCGTTTCTCGTAGCACTAAGTAGAATCGGTTTGTATGCCGCTGATCCTCGCGTCTGCCTCGCCACGCCGCTCGGAACTGCTCCGCAATGCGGCCATTTCCTTCATTGTCGAACCTGCCCACGTTCCTGAACAACCGTTTCCGGACGAGAAGCCCGTCGATTACGCGCAGCGGTTGGCCCGCGACAAAGCCCGCGCGGTTTATGCGCGCCATCCGGATAGCGCAGTGTTAGGCGCCGATACAGTGGTAGTCATTAACGAGCATCTGCTGGAGAAGCCCAGCGATCAGCGTGACGCAGCGCGCATGTTGCACCTGCTCTCCGCGCGAACCCATCAGGTGATCACAGGCGTGTGTCTTGTAGCTCCAGGGTTCGAGCGGAGTGAGGCGGAGATCACCCAGGTTGCCTTCAGTCCGCTCTCCGAGGATGAGATCGCTTATTACGTCCAAACCGGCGAGCCGATGGGCAAAGCGGGAGGCTATGCGATTCAGGGCATCGCCTCGCGCTGGGTGGAGCGCATTGCGGGCTGCTATTTCAATGTTGTGGGGCTGCCGCTGCCGCGTGTCTATCGCATGTTGCGCGCGGCCGAAGCAGCTACTGGGGCGCCGCTGCTTTAACGCGAACGTGACACCTCAACAATAGAGACGAAACCTTAAGCGTCTGTGTTGAGAACTCGGATCACGAACTTGCCGGGGAGAAGGAACTAAGACCTGCTGCAAATTCAGCCCCGCAGGAGCGGCATTTATTTTAGGCCCGGGCGCAAGCCCGGGGTAGGGTGGGAAAAGCACTGAGTCCCTTCAGGAGTCTGTGTCGTAGTTAGTGTCGCCGCTCCGCGGCCCGATAGTTTTCCCACTTGACCGCGGGCTTACGCCCGCGGCTAACACAAATGCCGCCGCTGCGCGGCTGACGCGGAGCTGCATTTGGGCCAATTGTTCCGCCCCTCGCTTTGATTCGAGCTATGACACAGACTCCTTCAGGGACGGCACAGTTCTCACACCGACGCTCAAGGATGGGCGAAATCAGGCGGGGATGAGAGCTCCAATGCCTCCCACGATTCAAATAGCACTGATGCAATCTTCGAGAATTACTTCTTGTCTTCCGGCGTGGTCGAGTTCTTTGCGGCGTCGTCTCCGCTCATAGACGACTTGAAGTTGCGAATGCCTTCACCCAGACCTTTGCCCAGTTCTCCCAGCTTCTTCGGGCCGAAGATAAGCAGAGCGATAACCAGGATAACTGCCAGCTCTGGTAAGCCGAGTTTCCCACCAAACATAAAGTCCTCCGGTCAAACAGCCCGGTTCTTCTGCGACTCCGCAAAGTGGAGAGCGGGCCTCTGCCCAGATTCTAGGCTCTCGTAAGGAGCGCGTCAAAGAAACCGTTGGGCCAAGCCTAATCGATGGTCTCGATCAAACCCGCCAGCAATGCCGCGCGGCGCGGCAGTTCGACAGCAACAACGGATTCGTGCGTCGCGTGTGCGCCCTCGCCAACCGCCCCCAATCCGTCCAGAGTCGGGATACCCATCCCCGCTGTGAAGTTGCCGTCTGAGCCACCGCCGACCGCGATCTCCTCAAGCGCGAAACCCAGATCGGCAGCGATTTTCCGGGCCAGCTCGAACAACGCGACCACGCCTTTCGTCCGCTCCAGCGGAGGCCGGTTGATGCCGCCTTCAATCTCGAGTTTGCATTTCTTGTTCACCGTGCGCAGCTCGCGGATCTTGCGCTCCATGGTGGCGCCATCGCTCTTGTGCGCGATGCGAAGATCCACTTCGGCCACGGCCTCGGCAGCAACTACATTGCTGCGCGTGCCACCGCGTATAACTCCGACGTTGAGAGTTGTGCCGCGCTCCAGATCAGTCATCTGCGAAATAGCTTCGATCTGATGCGCCAGTTCGAGAATTGCGCTTTCTCCTTTCTCAAAGTCGAGACCGGCATGCGATGCCTTTCCGATGACCTTCAGGGTGAACGATCCGACTCCCTTGCGGGCAGTCTTCAGTGCGCCTCCAGGACCGGAGGGCTCGCATACCAGCACCGCAGCACATCGCTTGGCAAGCGTCTCGGTGATCGCGCGCGAGCTGTCGCTGCCACCCTCTTCATCGGAAACCAACAGCACCTTGACGGGCCGGGGCAGGCCACCTCGAATGTCGCGCAGCGCAGTCAGGGCAAACAACATTTGCGCTATGCCGCTTTTCATGTCGAAGACGCCCGGCCCATAGAGCCTTCCGTTCGCTTCGCGCCACGGCATGGTCTGGAGCGTTCCCAAGTCGTAAACCGTGTCGAAGTGTCCTAGCATCAGCAGCGGCTTGCGACCCTCCGCGCCGCTAAAGTCTATTTGCAGGTGATCGCCGGCGAGGTCCTGGCGATGAATCTTGGCCCGGCCGCCGATGGCCACGAATTGCACCTCCAGATAAGTGGACAGCTGATCACAGGCAAACTTGCTGTTCGTAGGCGATTCGCGCAGCACGAACTCGCGCACGCAAGCCACCATTTCGTGCTCCCGCTTAGTCAACCATCGCAAAACCTTACCCAGGTCGTCGCTGGATTGCTTAAGCTTGGTCTTAACCATCTCTATCATCTTCGCCACACGTGCTCCGCTGTACCAGCCGCTGCGGAATGTATAATCTTGACTTTCACCAGGCCCATCATGAGTGATCTTCCGAACCCCGTGCCCGGCGACATCGCCGAAAATCTTACCCTAAACATTCAGGATATTCAGCGCATCCTCCCGCACCGCTATCCGCTGCTGCTGATAGACCGCGTCATTCACGTTACGCGCACCAAGCGTATTGTGGCAGTCAAGAACGTTACCATCAACGAGCCGTTTTTCGTCGGACATTTTCCCGACTTCCCTATTATGCCGGGCGTTCTGGTCATCGAAGCCATGGCGCAGGCGGGGGCGGTGCTGCTGTTGATCGAGATTCCCAACCGCGATGACAAGCTGTTAGTGTTCACCGGCATTGAACGCGCGCGTTTTCGCAGACCTGTAAGTCCGGGCGACCAGCTTCGCATCGAGGTGGACGTGCTGGCCTGGCGCGGGACCGCAGGTCGGATGCTGGGCAAAGCTTTCATCGGCGATAAGCTGGCCTGCGAAGCCACGGTCACTTGCCGTCTGGTCAACCGCCAGCAGAAACCCGCGACCGGCCCCGAACCGGCGACCGGGCAGCCGTAACACACAGATGAATATTCACCCGACGGCCATCGTCGATCCGTCTGCAAAGGTCCCTGCATCTTGCCGCATTGGGCCGTACTGCACGGTCGGCCCTGAAGTGGAAATGGGCGAGAACTGCGAACTCTTCTCGCACGTTATGTTGGACGGGCCCACGAAGTTGGGCACGAACAACAAAATCTATCCTTTTGCGGCGGTCGGCACGGACCCGCAGGATGTGACCTTCGCGGGTGAGGCGACGCGGCTGGAGATGGGCGACCACAACGTCGTCCGCGAGTATGTCACCATCAATCGCGGAACCGTGAAGGGCGGCGGTGTAACCCGCATCGGCAGCCATGTGCTCCTTATGGCCTATGCGCACATTGGGCACGACTGCTTTGTCGGCGACCATGCGATGCTGGTCAACCTCGCCACCCTCGCCGGACACGTCACGGTTGAGGAGTGGGCGGTCATAGGCGCTTTCAGTCCGGTGCACCAATTCGTTCGCGTCGGGGCGCATGCGTATATCGGAGGCGGCTCCATCATCACCCAGGACGTGCTGCCGTACTCAATCACCAGCGCCGAGCGCGACAACCGCGCCTACATGCTGAACAAGGTCGGCTTGCAGCGCCGCGGATTTTCGCCCGAGCGCATCACCAAGTTGCATCACGCTTTCAAAGTTCTGCTGGGCTCAAAGCTGAATACCTCGCAGGCGCTGGAGAAGCTGCGCTCTGAAGGCGAACAGGGCAAAGATGTCGAATCGCTGCTGCGATTCATCGAATCGTCGCAACGCGGCATTATCAAGTAGAAGAAGCAGGTCACCACATGCCGGACGCTCCGCAGAAAATCGGCCTGATCGCGGGGAATGGCAAGTTCCCATTCCTGGTGCTTGATGCCGCTCGCTCGCAGGGCATGCAGGTGGTGGTTGCCGCTATCAAGGAAGAAACGTTCCCGGAGATCGAGCAACGCGGCGCGGCTGCGGTGCACTGGCTGTCGCTCGGCGAATTGTCGCGGCTCATCGACACCTTCAAGAGCGAGGGCGTCACGCGCGCAATTATGGCTGGGCAGGTCAAGCACAGGCAGATTTTCAGCAGCATCAAGCCCGACTGGCGCCTGGCCAAGCTATTGCTTTCGCTGACCACGCGTAACACCGATTCGCTCATCGGCGCCGTCAGTAAAGTCCTCGCCGACGAAGGCATCACTCTCATGAACTCGACTGCGCTGCTGGAGCCCATGCTCGCCGGCGAAGGCGTGCTTACGCGGCGTGGCCTGACCGACTCCGAGCAGACCAACATCACCTACGGGCGCGCGGTCGCAGACCACCTATCGCGCTTCGATATTGGACAGACCGTTGTCATTGCCGAAGCCGCTTGCGTTGCCGTCGAGGCGATGGAAGGAACCGACGCAACCATCCTGCGGGCGGGCGAAATCATGAAATCGCCATCGCTCGGCAAAGAGCCGTCCACCTTGAGCCGCGACCTGACGGTGGTAAAGGTCGCCAAGCCAAACCAGGACATGCGCTTCGACGTCCCGGTTGTCGGTCTGAAGACGATCGAGACCATGAAGCAGGCTGGCGCAAGCTGTCTGGCGCTCGATGCCGGGCGCTGCCTGCTGTTGGACAAAGAAGCTCTGCTGTCGGCGGCTAACGAGGCGGGGATCTGTGTCGTGGCCGAGACCCCGGTCAGCCACATTCCGCATCACAGCGTGCCGTAAAAACGCATGAGCAAACAAGACGCGCAGAACGGCTTCAACTATTCTCACGCGGGCTGGCGGGTCTTTCTGTCCAAACCTGGAGCAACTTGTGGGTCAGAGTTTCTGGAAGCCGTGCGGCGGAGCGAGAGATTACATCAACCATGGGTCTTCCCTCCGCGAAGCCACGATGAGTACGGGTCACACCTCGAACGCATTCGCAGCGGACGAACGATTGCCTTCCTGGTTCGCCGCAAGTCCGACGAATGCCTTGCCGGCACGATCAATGTGAGCGAACCCGTGATGGGAGTATTTTGCAGAGCCTATCTTGGTTTTTGCACCTTCACTCCCTTTCAAGGGCAGGGCTATATGACCGAAGGTTTGTCACTGGTGCTGGACTACGCCTTCGAAGAGCTTGGATTTCATCGTCTCGAGGCGAATATCCAGCCAGCCAATCTTGCCTCGAGCGCGTTCGTCCGCCGCTTAGGTTTCCGCAAGGAAGGTTTTTCTCCGCGTTACCTTATGATCGATGGCGCGTGGCGCGATCATGAACGCTGGGCCATCCTCAGTGAGGAGTGGCCCGAGCATCGCCACCGACTTTTTGCGTCACGGCTTGCGGATGGGCGAGAATCCTAACATGCCAAGCAGCAGCGGCGCACTGCGCGTCGGAGTCGTCGGCGTTGGAGCGTTCGGCCGCAACCACGCCCGCGTCTATCACGATCTGCAGTCCGATTCATCGCAGAGTGTGCAATTGGTTGGTGTCGTGGATTCCGATTTCGCGCTTGCCCAGGCCGTCGCCAAGGAGTTCGGCACTTCGGCGTTGCGTTCAATCGACGAATTGATCCAGGCTGGTGTGCAAGCGGCGTCGGTCGCGGTCCCTACCGCGGCTCACCTCGATGTTGCGAGGCAACTGATGCAGAAGGGCGTTGACGTTCTCATCGAGAAGCCGCTGACGGCAACACTGGCGGAAGCGGATGAGATGATCGGGCTGGCCGAGCGCTACGGCTGCATCGCGCAGACCGGGCACCTCGAGCGTTTCAATCCCGCGGTGCGCGCAACCTTGCCCCTGCTCACCCAGCCCATGTTCTTCGAGGTACACCGGCTGAGCATCTTCACACCGCGGTCGCTAGACGTGGATGTCGTGCTCGACCTGATGATCCACGACATCGATATCGTGCTGACCTTCGCGCGGTCTGCCGTCACGGAGGTTCGCGCGGTCGGCCTGCCGATCCTGTCGCAGAAAACCGATATTGCAAATGTGCGCATGGAATTTGAGTCCGGCTGCGTGGCCAACTTCACCGCCAGCCGGGTGAGCACCGAACGAGTGCGCAAGCTGCGCTTCTTCCAGCCCCATCAGTACGTTTCGCTCGACTATTCGCGACAGGATGTATTAGTGCTGACAATTGACGACTCGCCCCCGGATCCCGCTGGCCTCGATCCGTTTAATCCGGCCAGTGTGGCCGCCAGCGCCGTGCCCGGCATCGCGCCGTTCAAGCCCCTCGTCGAGCAGCAGGAGCCGCTGCACGCGGAACTAGTCAGCTTTCTGCGCGCGGTGTGGGGGCGCTCCCGGCCGGAGGTGACACTGGAAGACGGTCGCCGCGCGCTGGCGGTGGCGACGCAGGTGGTCGAGGCCATTGCCGAACACAGCCATCGGGTGCGTTTGCCGGAATTGACTCGCGCCGAAAGCTAGCCTACGCTTCTCAAATCCACGATGTCCGACGAACTGGTAACCATCGCGAAGTTTTACAGCCTGGGCGAGGCCAAGCTGGCGCAAGGAAAGCTCTCCTCCGAAGGCATCTCCGGGTTCCTCTGCGACGAGCACACGCATGCCATCAACTGGCATATGGGTGGCGCATTCGGCGGTATCCGCCTGCAGGTGCCTGACAGCCAGGTGGTGCGCGCGCTGGAAGTCCTCGAGGGGTTCGAGGTGGAAGAAGCGGCAGAAGAAGATGGCGAGATGGAAGACGTTCTGTGCTGTCCCGAGTGCGACTCGTTGGAGATTCGCGAAGTCGCCGGCACAAACCCCCGCCAGATCACTCTCTGGTCGGCGGCAATTCCCTTCCCCGAGACGCCGGCTGCCATCACGCACTATTGGAAATGCCTCGTCTGTGGATATCAGTGGCAGGAAACGGACGAGTAGGCGCGCCCGCGATCTCACACTCTTTTCCAATCGAAGAATGAGCCTGAAGTAAGCCTGAGGGGATGGCTGAGGAAAGCTCCTTTCTTGATTTGTATTGAACGAGTCTAGCAGTCGCCGGGGCGGTGGTAATGTGGGAATCG
>Ga0181532_10000295_pt1 | contig 53157 bp, 44 predicted proteins | sample PEATcosm2014_Bin_33_FD_119768 | JGI IMG/M metagenome (GOLD analysis project Ga0181532, IMG submission 119768) | Peatland microbial communities from MTU Mesocosm Facility, Houghton, MI, USA - PEATcosm2014_Bin11_30_metaG | ecosystem: Environmental > Terrestrial > Soil > Wetlands > Peat | place... | reverse complement strand
GATGTCGCGATGAATAATACCTTCGCCGTGTGCGGCGTCGAGTGCGTCGGCAATCTCGACACCGAGGTCCAGGATAAACTCGGTGTCCAGCGGCTGATTCGCGATGCGATGTTTCAACGTCACGCCGTCGAGGAACTCCATCACAATGAACGAGCGTCCTTCGTAAGTTCCGATTTCGTGGATGGTGCAGATGTTGGGATGGTTGAGCGCCGATGCCGCGCGGGCCTCACGGCGAAAACGCTCTAAGGCTTGCGGGTCCTGAGCCAGGTCCTCGGGCAGGAACTTCAGAGCGACGAATCGGCCGAGGTCGGTGTCCTCAGCCTTATACACCACACCCATTCCCCCGCCGCCTAACCTGGCGACGATCTTGTAATGGGAGATGGTCTGGTCGATCACAGGCGCGAATCTTACGTGGCTGAAGCAGGCACGTCAACGAAAACCGGGAAGCTAGCTCAGATGGTTTCAGAGTTGCTTCCCGTATGATGAATCCCAAATGTGCGGACGATACCGACTTTCCCGGCGTGCTGAGATCTTGGCCAGCTACTTCAACGCAGAATATGAGGGCGTGGACTGGGAGGCCCGCTATAACATCGCTCCAACTCAGAGCGTCCCCGTAATCAGGCAGGATGTTAGAGAGCCCGTGCGTCGTGCTTCATTGATGCGGTGGGGCTTGGTCCCGAGCTGGGCAAAGGATGCGAGCATCGGGGCTAGCATGATCAATGCGCGCTCGGAGACTGCTGCGCAGAAGCCGGCCTTCAAGGAACTGCTCCAGCGCCGGCGCTGCCTCATCCCTGCGGACGCCTTCTACGAGTGGAAGAAGACCGGGAAGAGCAAACAGCCACTCTGCTTCGAGATGATGGAGAAGGAACCTTTCGCCTTTGCCGGACTGTGGGATAGCTGGCGAGCACTGGACGGAACAGCCCTAGAGACCTGCACCATACTAACCACGACGCCCAATCAGCTACTAGCCGACGTGCACGACAGGATGCCGGTAATCCTGCCGTTCGCGAGCTATGACTTGTGGCTTGATCCGGGATTTCGAGACTTGGCAGTGACCACCGAGATGCTAAAGCCCTACGATGCCGGGCAAATGCGACGTTATGCCGTGAGCGCGAGGGTAAATAATGTCGCGAACGATGACCTTCAGTGTTCAGAACCTATTGAAGTGGCAGGGAGCATTCAGGCCGGACTCTTCTGATGAACAAGTAGATGCAGCCTAGTACTGGGTGCGCCTTGACAAGCGTCTCGTGCAAATTGTGTGCCGCTATGTCGACCCTCAGGGAGTGAATCCGATGATAGCCACTTCCGCGACTTGCCGACTTCTCGTCCAAGTGACGGGAATGGCGTTTATCGGGGCGGATTAGAGCATTAACAGAAGCAGATATTCTTGGCCCACTCGTATGATTAGGAGTGAGCCATGTTCGACGTTACCGGGCAGGACATTTCGCTTCTTTCTGATGAAGACCTCAGGACGCTTGTCGGGCGTCTCTGTGAGGCGGAGCTGCGCCGTCTTGGGCGGTCGCCTCTATGCGCGAGCTGGGGCGGCAATCAAAATGCGGCCGATGGCGGGGTAGACGTGAGGGTCACCCTAGCTGAACCAGCTCCGCTCAGTGCCGCGTTTGCGCGCTCGAATGTTGGATATCAGGCTAAAGCGGAGGACATGCCGCGCGGGAAGATTCTCGCGGAGATGCAGCCAGACGGAACAGTCAGACCATCGATCCTGGCGCTTGCGGCCGCGGGTGGCAGCTACATCATCGTCAGTTCCAAGGGTTCAGTCTCCGATTCCGCTCTCGCCGACCGCAGACGCGGGATGCGCGATGCTGTGGCCGGCATTGCCAACTGCGACGATCTGCACCTGGACTTTTACGACCGCAATCGGCTCGCGAGTTGGGTACGGGATCATGTAAGTATCGTCACTTGGGTCCGCGAACGTATTGACCGACCCATTTCAGGGTGGCGCCCCTACGATGACTGGGCGGCTTCGCACGAAGGTCTGGCCGGCACATACCTGACCGACGATTCACTCCGCATCCAGAGTCCGACCTCCAAGGGCGAAGGGGAATCTATCATCCAAGGAATGGAGCGACTTAGGAGAACGCTTGCAGCAGAACCAGGTGTTGTTCGCCTAGTCGGACTGTCCGGGGTGGGCAAGACGCGCTTAGTGCAAGCGCTTTTCGACGATCGAGTCGGGCAGTTCGCTTTGGCTCCAGACCTGGCCATCTATACGAACCTTTCGGACGACCCGAGTCCACAGCCCTTTGCCGTATGTACAGAGCTCGTAGCGCAACAGCGTCGTCAGGTCTTGATTGTCGACAACTGCACGCCCGACCTTCATCGCAGGCTTGCGGAAGTCTGCACACGAACCGAAAGCCGTGTTAGTTTGCTCACGGTTGAATATGACGTGCGCGACGACCAGCCCGAGGGTACGGATGTCTTCGTGCTTCAACCCTCCTCGGACGATCTGATTGAAAAACTGCTCCAGCGTCGGGTGGCCGGGCTGTCTCAGGTGAACGCCAGAACGATCGCGACGTTGGCAAGTGGTAACGCGCGAGTCGCCCTCGCCCTGGCTCATATAGTTGATAGTGATGAGTCGGTTGCGTCCTTGAAGGACGCCGAACTGTTCGAGAGGCTATTTCGCCAGCGTCAGGAATCCAGCAGTTCTCTCCTGCTTTCCGCGCAGGCGTGTTCCCTTGCATACTCCTTCCAAGGAGAAGATATTGGCGCCGGAGCCGAGGCGGAACTCTCGAAGCTAGCAGCGGTGGTTGGCAAGGACGCTCGCACCCTCTACGCAGATGTCGCGGAGCTGAAGCGGCGAGACCTCGTGCAACAGCGAGGGGTTTGGAGGGCGTTACTCCCCCATGCGATTGCCAACCGCCTTGCAGCCGTGGCTTTGGAAAACATCTCTTCCGGAGACTTCGATCAGCTCGTCGGCAGTGCCTCAGAGCGACTTCTAAAGTCCATCTCGCGCCGTTTGGGATACCTTCATACCTCACCAGCCGCTCAAAGCGTCGTCAAGCGTTGGCTTGCAGACGACGGGTTACTTGGACGTGTCGAAGAACTCAATGAGATCGGAATGGCGATGTTGAACAACGTCGCTCCTGTTGACCCAACTGGGGTCATCGACGCGATTGAGCGAGCGATGCTAAGGGCTCAGCAAGCAGGAAAGGTTCTCGCCGGCGAGGAGTTTCGCACGCTGCTATTGTCGCTGGCGTTTGAAGCTGAGCTTTTCGATCGTTGTCTCGCGCTCATCCTCGATCTCATCGAGTTCGAGGAACCAGGACGCTATGCAAACCAGGTCAGAAACAGCTTCCCGTCGCTCTTCCACCTGCTTATCTCCGGGACGCATGCCACCATCGAACAACGCTGCAGTGTCGTCGATGGCTTGCTGAAGTCGAACAGCGAGGTGCGCCGGGAGCTCGGATTCAAGTGCCTGGAGGCGATGCTGCAAACGTCGCACTTCTCGTCGTTCCACCACTTCGAATTCGGTGGACGTTCACGGGACTACGGGTGGCACCCGAAATCTCGGCAGGACGTGGTGCACTGGTTCCAATCGGTTCTGGCGCTCTGCGCATCCCATGACATGCGCAACGACGCGAAATCCTCCCGCGTCCGCGCGATTTTGGGAACGTACCTGCGGGGCCTGTGGACGGAGGCCCAACTGCAAGATGAGGTGGAAGCAATTTGCCGCCGGTTTCAGGATAGGCGATTCTGGCCAGAAGGTTGGACCGGCATACGTTCAATCCGGCGTTGGCGCGAGGAACCGCTGCGTGTCGAGGAAGACACCAAACTCGCGAGGATCGAGGCGACACTGTCGCCGCAAACTCTCGTGGAACAGGTGCGTGGGAGCGTGCTGCGCAGCGTACGGGATGCGTATGACGATATTGATTTCCGCGATTACGAGACGCAGATGGAGCGGCACCAGCAACAGCTCATTGCGCTAGGAAGAACTCTGGCTGCCGAAGGCGCTGTTCTTGATGGGCTGATGGACGAACTGACTGTCTGCAGTACCGGTATGACGCTAGGGCCGTTGGCGAAGGGACTTGTCGATGCGACGCCCGACCAGCGGGCCCTATGGGACAAACTTGTTGCTTCGTTTCGCTCAACCGATCTGGCACAGCGTTCTCCGGAGTTCCTTGCTTGTTACCTGTACAGTCTCCAATCGGCAGATGTGAATCTTACCGAAGAACTTTTGACGAACTGCCTAAGCGACCCTTTGCTCACGGAGTGGTTCCCATACTTGCAGAAGAGGGTCATGATCTCTGTGGCCGGCTTGCAGCGCCTCAAGGATTCCCTGGCGCGAAGAAGTGCTCCTGCAGAGCGGTACAGGGGGCTTGGCTGGATCAACAAGCTCGACGACTCTGTAACACTTAAATTGATTCCAATGATTTTGCGACTGGAGGGAGGTTTCGATGTCGCGATCGAAACAATCCACATGCGGATCGTACAGGTACGCCAAGACAAGGAAGCGCTCTCGCCTGAGCTCGTCAGGGCGGGGCGGATCGTCGTCGAAGCCTGCGAATTCGACCGGCGGCTCAATCGCGATACCCATGCGCTGGAAGAGGTGATCGAGGCGTGCTTGGACTCTGCCGATGCCATCCCGATAGTCGAGATGCTTCTTGCTCGTCTTCGAGAGGCGCGTGCCAATTACAGTCTCCGCTTCACCGAGGGGAACCGGATACTTGGTGCTCTGTTCGCAGCGCAGCCGACCGTCGTGCTGAACGACCTCTTTGCTCCGGAAAAACGAGATGAGCGGAGTGGATTCAGGAGCTTCTTCGATCACGATGATCTATTGGGCTCGTCGCTTGATCGCATTCCGCAAACGACCTTACTTGCATGGTGCGACGAAGACCGCACCGGGCGATATTCCCTGATCGCGGCACGGATGATTCCCTTCAGCAAAGCCCCCAACTCCGCCAAGCCACAGTGGAAGCCATCCGCGCTGGCGTTGCTGGAGCGCGCCCCAAACAAAATTGAGGTGTTAAAGCATTACATCGATCACTTCGCGCCGATGAGTTGGTCAGGGCCGAGGTCAGCGACTTGGGAAGCAAATGCTCGACTCCTCGATCACTTCGAGAACCACTCGGATATTGATCTTGCCGCGTTTGCGAGAATGCGGCGTGACGAGTTGAGACGTTTACTAGATGACCTGAAGCGGGAGGAACTCGAATCGGAGAGACGTGAAAACGAGAGATTCGAATAGACGCGGGAGGCTTAGGACCGCACCGTCAGGGTTAAGTATCCCGGAAGGCGGCTAGTGTTTGCGAATGCCTTTATCTGCCGTATAAAGCCCAACCAATCGTTTTGAAGAAGTCGGCCAGCTTAAGGCCCACAAGGACGGAACGCCACTTCTCGTCAAAGTGGATTTCCGCCGCGAATGCGCCCAATAGCATTCGAGATCCTGGTGCGTTTCCAGGATTAATCCTGGAACTGGCGCCCAAGCTGTGCTTGATGAGTGCATTGCCCTGTTCTCCGCCAGTTGTAATCCGGAGTTGAAGTCATATCGCAGGGTCCTGGCCGAATTAAGAGTAGTATTCCGTCATCCCCGGCCCCCAAGTGCGAGGGACACGGTGGCACCCTTGTTCTGGTTTGGGCTTTGTGGGGGAGCCGGGGCATCGGGTAGCCAAACACGCAGCTCTAGCACTAGGGCCCTAAGTAAGTCAGCCGCCATCAATCCGATGTTGATGGTCTGGTCATGTGCTTCAACCCTATACGCGGGCAGCGCACCTTCTGACGTTTAGAATCAATGTCGACGGACTGTAGGGTGCGGATGAGGCGGAGGCGCGGGACTGTGGAACCACGTGTGCTGTTCAGCGGAAAGCACATTTACGACCTGGTTGAGGAGCGGCGGGGCCTACTGAAGGTGGCCTATGAAGCGCTGCCGGATGACGAGGCGCTCGATGAGGCAGCCACCCAGGCTCTGAAGAAGAAGTTCATGCTCGACGTGCCGACTCTGCGGATGAACGACTGGACGTCCGAGCGCAGAGAGATATCGCCCTACTCTACCGAGATCATCACGTACATCCCGTTCGACGGTGACCCAGCCGTGTTCGATGTGCAGCCGTCCGCCTTCAACGGAATGCTCGCCTATGGCGAGATTGTCAATCACGAGATACTAGTCCGCATTCGTCCGAACAGCGCGGATTTCGACATCCCTGCATACGTCCGGAACCAGCTCAAAGAGGTCGAGTGGCGCCTGAACAGTCTGCGCGGCTCGATGGAGCATATGAACCAGCAGCTGGAGATCACGCTGCGCGAGGGCATGCAGCGGCGTCGGCGAATGATCGAGAACAGAGTGAACCTCGGCGACAACATCGGCATTCCTCAGCGACCGCCGAAGCCGGAACCCTTCGTTGAGAAGAAACAGGCACCCGCTCCCAGCGAAACCGGTCGTGAAGAAGGAGCCGAAGTTGAATCATGGGACGTATTCATGTCGCATGCTTCGCCGGACAAGTCCTATGTGCGCGGGCTGGTGAAGGCGCTCCGCGATGGAGGTGTGACGGTCTGGTTCGATGAAGACAACATCGACTGGGGCGAGTCGGTGATGAAAGAGATCAGGAAAGGGCTACTGAACAGCCGCTACGGGATCGTGGTGCTGTCGGAAGCCTACCTTGCCGAACGGAAGTGGACGGAGCATGAGTTTCAGGGGCTATTGGCGCGCGAAACGCTCGACACGACGGTGATCTTGCCGATCTGGCACAACATCACTGAGGAAGACGTCAAGAAGTACGACGCGCCATTAATACTGCGGCGGGCGAAGGTCAGCGCAACTGACGCATACCCCGACATCGTCAGCAGCATTCAGCGCAAGCTGGGGCGCGAGGTGTCGGTCACCGATAAGGCAGTGGCGCCTGGTGCTGATAGGTTCGCCAAGGATGGGCCAGAGGACCGGGAGCTAGTCGCATTCGCCGAGTATGAAACGAGAGGCCCGGATGCGGAGTTTTTGACGGTCTATGTCCGCAAGTCATCGTTCATGAAGGGCTGGTTCGTGCTCATTGACGGAAAGAACGAGCATGACGGCACGATGGAAGATGTCGCCGGTCGCTTTCTCATGGGCGATCGATACCTGAAGAACAAGGGCTTCGTGAGGATGCGGTTCAGCAATCCCTCGAACCTGACTGCGTTCGAACTCTGATATGCAGGTCCCGCGTGGAGAAGACCCCAGCCTCGACCACCCGATGCAGCTGATGGAACATCAGCTGTCGGCGATGATCGTCGGGCGCCTGGTGATCGAGAGCCTGTTGGTCAAGTTCGTGGAAATGCAGCCGGGGCGCAGACATCGACAAGGCAACGAAACACATCGCTCGCCGTCTCGGGCGTCGCCTGTCGTTTGAGGACGCGTTTGCGCTGGTTCGTGAGGCCGCGACTGCAAGCGTCGACTTCTCCGATGATGAGATTCACACGAGCGAGACGGCCGCGCAAAATCACTATGGCGTCGAGCTCATCATCGTTGAAATCTTTTCGAACGTCGCGCAGGACATCGGGTTTGCGCTGATGGACCGAGGCGTGGAATTCCCGTTTGGTTAGCAGCGCCGGAGATAGGTTCCGACAGATGGGCTTCTCGTCAGCGATCTGTATCGACAGAAATCAATGAGCAAATAATCGCCGAGACACGCAGCGAAGCGCCGATCGGTACCGACATGTCGGGCAGTGTTTACAAACGCTTTCCTTTCATCTGGCCGTATAACGCCGAAACCGACCAACTGGCTTCCTCTAAGCGTATCTGAACTCCGGAGGCGACGACCGTAAGACGAGTCATCACTGCGCGCCAGGCAGGTGTCTGGCATGCAATTGTGGTGGGTGATTACTGGCCTACATCTGGGCGGGTAGGGTGATTGTTGTAAACCGCAGTGCTCACCAACAGCTCAGTGTACTGAACCGACTGCGGCACAGACATGCCGCCTGGAAGCACTCTCTTGACCCGAAAGCCTGCTTACACTGACAGCGCCCCAGAGCAGCCCCAAGATGCAGCCCTTGTCTAGCAAGGCAGCGACTCTTCTCCTCCACCACAGCGACTATCTGTTATTCGCGGTGCTGCCTGGCTGAGGGTTCTAGGAGGATTGTCATCCTCAGGGTGATCTGCTCCGCGGTGCAACAATTGCGGAGTCCCCGTTAGCGCTTCGTTCTTGGCGTTCTTTGCCATCACCGCTTCCGCCTCCCGGTACACAAGACGAAGTTCTTCTGCCGACATGGTGAATTCAAGTCTGACTCCCCGCTTCTTGAGTTGTTTGCTCAGCTTAGCGTCGGCGTCCTTCGCAAGCTGCATTTGGCGACGGGCAACCACGCTCGGCACACCGATGGTCTCAAGGACTTTATCCCACTGTCTGAGACTGCAGGCAATCCTCAACATACAAAGCGCCCAGCCTTGGAGCCGAGGATCTTCAGTACCCTGATCTACTGCATATTCCAGGCTCTCCATACCTTCTTCGAACGCGTAAGCGCTGGTAGCAGACATATCCTTTGTAAGTCTATTGAGTTCTCGCCTAGAAGGAATGCGGGCTAGCGGGACTGCATTCTTAGACGCCTGTTCTTCGGCTTTCATCTCTTCGGCGGCAATGGTCTCGACCTGCGCCGGCGTAGGTCGCTTCCAGTTGTTTCGGCTAACATAATGCAGCACGCTACTCGCTTGCTTCACGGTTAGGTCCTTCAGCTCTGTTTCGGTGTAACCTGCCCTACGTAAGCAGGCTTTTTGATTATCTGTGATTAGCTTATTCATGGATTGTGACGAACTTCCTTTCAATGCGTGTAATCGTTATGGATACAACTACCGAGCGGCTCCTAGCAGTGCGATGATTACACGAGGTAAAGACCTTCCCGCAGCAACCAGATAGGGGAAGTCAACGAGCGAAATGGAATACTGGAGTTGGAATCACAGCAGAGGTCTCAGTAGATATATATCCCTTAGCTCTATTATCTGTCAGCAGGCCCTCAGTACCAATAGGTCAGGATAGCCAACAACTACTATGCAGCGTGGGCAAGCGCGTCGGGCTGCTCCAAGACCGTGGCCTTCCTTGCCAGCGATCCGCCGCCGATGAAGACCATGGACATACAACAGAACAACAGGATCGTGTTTAGCGGATGACCAGATATTCCCCGTAAGTCATCCCCTTAAGACGGTCTGGCACGTACTCACAGGCGGAGGTGGCTTCAATAAGGTCTGTCGGTCCTTCATAGATAAGGTGTTGAAGGTTCCTCTCCTGGGTATAAGCCCCGTCGGCGACAAGTTTATTCAAGTAATAACCAGCAGCGCGAGCACAGTCATACCGCTCAATCTTCGAGATACCGTTCTCCAGCCAGAGCTCCCTTGCCACTGACGGTAGTAAGTCGTGATCAGGGCAGGCTATAAGAAAGTGCCAATGTTTCCGTACTGGACGAGTTCCTAGTCCTGGAGTGCGATCCTCCAGCGCGGCATAGTAAGCTAGGTCGTTCTTACCAAAGCGCATGGCTCTACTAAGCTTGTTAGCGAACCGGTCAAGGTAGAACGCTGCATGTTCCTCATCACGAGGTAGCTGACGGAAGGTCCCGGTACCATAAAGCCTCCAATCAAACCCAGAGATAAACATACCGGCATGCTGTTGTTCAGGCTTGTAAGTCATTAACATAGTGGTCTCAGATACTCAGTTACAGTCATATTATCCTGTGTGATCCCCCTCTTCGCTCCCTTGGGGGTCGCTTCGAGGGGACTTGGGTAGACTTCGATAGCACTCTTGGACACACGTCGATACAAGGAGCACCTTGAAGTACCCGACTGGTTTGTATTGTCGCTCCGTCATCGGCCGGTACCGACTCTTGGTGGCTACCGGCGCAATGGCTGGAGGAAAGGAACTGATGGCTTCGTTGAAGCCGCTCGCAGAGTGATTGGGGTCTTTCCTGCTAACCCAGTCCATAACGACGATCGCGACCTCGTTTGCGGGTTGTGGTGGAACTCTTAGGTGGCTTGCCACGCCGCCATTCGCCCCTCACGGCGCCGTCTGCGCTCAAGTTGCAAGTTGCGGTGCACTGTGGGTAGCGCCCGCACCCGAGGAACAAACCAAACCTGCTCTGGCGTCGCACCGCCTTCGACTGGCAGAATGGGCAGCGCACGTCCAGCAAGGCCTGATTCGACGCAGGCTTGTCGGCTCCTTTTGGTCGAGACAACTGCTCATATCCATGAGTGAATACGCGAGTTTCATCGCGCACCAGGTCCCAATTCATTCGGGACATAGTACCCTCTCTTTCGCCGGCTTCCGTGGCCGGCATAGCTATCGCTACGAATTGAGGAGTTTAGTGAATTCGCCTGCCGCGCTCGCCTAATGTTGGCGATTAACACGGAGCACCCGATTGTGCTCGTACAGGCTTAGCAGCTTCGCGAGGAATGTTGCGAAGCGGGGTCTCTACCCACTCCCGCGGACCGCACCCGTAGTCTTGGGTGAAAGTCTTTAGGTAGCATGCCGAAGGCTGGAATCTTCGGCTAACAATTCATTATATCCTATGAAGGCAGGCTTCCCAATGCGAGCGTCGTCTGTATGTTGTGCGGTTACTACACTCGCAGTCAGATTACGGTCTTCTTACTTAGTGTCACTAGTTAAGGGTACAACGAACATATCGAGCTACCAATCGTGGCTGGTTATACTGATCGTGAAATCTTTCCGGTCGGCCGAACTGTGCTGGGAGCCTTCTTGCCAGCCCTCTTGGCTTCATAGTGCTTCTTTGCTCTCGCCCGCCGACAGGCCTTGCACCGCCGGACGAGTCGACCTTTTCCGGTCTTTACCATCGCGGTATTCTCGGCGTCGTACGGATGACCGTGGGCACACTGTGTCCTTCGCTTCCAAGAGTTTCTTGCGGAATTCTCGGATCGTGTTGTAGCCAGCAAATGCGACGGATTTACACAGCGCGGACCTGCGCATCCTCCCTCAGGATACCGGTAATGATCTAATACCTGACCCTCAGGAATCGGTCCGCGGAATAATGTGTAGCTAACGCGTGACGCTTTAGCCGGCTTTCCGCCAACATTAATACGTCCGTAGCCTTTTGTATCGCAGGCGGCGGTCCAAATCCAACAGCCGCTTGTGTCGTCGACCGCAACTTTTGCATCGAAGCGTTCTCTTAATGATTTCCTGGGCATGACTCTCCATCGCGGCAAATTGCCGCGTGATGGAGGAGTCAGGCTCCTTCGCTGTTAGTAAGTGGATCAGAACCGAGTTCAGTGTGCTATAGCTCAGATTCTCATGAAAACAGCTAAAGTCTCTATTCTCAGCAAGATCCGGTATCCGACGTTGTATAGTATAGGACTTTTTAGGACGTTGAGATCTTACAATGTGGGGCATATGTCGCTTTTAGTTATTTGCCCATGGCGGGGCCCAGGCAGACGTGCTAGGCAGCTCTTTTCATGGATTGACGGACGCCTACCACCCGCTCTGAGGTAGGAAAACCGCCGGATAAATGTGGCCTTCCGGCCTCTAGAATCGCTCTTTGGGGCTCAGATGGTACCTGGACATGGTCGCTTTGTTTCTGGGCCTGTCTAGTAGCCCTGTATCCGGCGAGAGCAGCCAGTTGAGCCGATGTGGCCTTCCTACGAGAGGATATGCCGGTGTACTTCTTTGCCAGGCGAACTTGCTCTTTGTTGCCGGGATCGAAAGTGGCAATACCCTCGCGATCACCATCCAGGGTGACGGTCAGGCCCGCCTTTAAGAAGGCTTTATGAGCGCTGTTCCAGGTACGCGTCTCGTTGGGCGCCGGCATAATGACGACGCCGAGTAGTTCGTTGTCATATTGGAAGATGTGACTTTCGCCCTTCTTGCCGGGCACTATCTTTTCGCCGCAAGGATCATGCTTTGTCTTGAGCCGATGGCGCTTGGCGAAGTTATCGATAAGGTCTTCTTTGGTTCTCTTCATACTTTGGGTTATTTGCACTCCACTGCTATTCCCCGGGCTAGGCACGGGGACTGCCGGCCGATTGGGATTAGCCGGCAGGGTGTGGGGACATCGAAGTTGGCAGGCTCACCACTTGCCCTTGAGGGAAATCTCTTACGGACTTGTTGGACTTTCTTGCCTTTGCTATCTATTATGCTGCACGCTAGGTCTTCTACCAATGGGAGGGGGTTCGACGAAAGTATTTAACGGTAGAACCGAACTACCACCCCACTCAGTTGTCTCACTAGACAGCTTAAGTTGTTTCCCTGCCTAGCTAGTGGACCGTGACTTTTCCGTTGGCAGCCCGAGAGTGGAAAGACTTAAGCCCGCAAGGTCCCAATCACCGACACGATGGAACCCGAGCTTAAATACTGTAGGCGATTGCACCACCGCCTGGAACGTAGCGTTCCACCAAGGCATCACCAGCGCAGGAGTGCCACAGACTTTCGGCTGTCCGGCAATCGAGATGGTCGGCGCCAATTAACAAGCCGTGGTGGTGTTCTGGAATGGCTGGATAACCACAGCCTGAATAGCGCTTCATTTCATCACCACGGATCCAGCCAAGTGGACGACGCTGCAACCACTCAAGTGCATCGACCCACTCGTGGAAGTGCATCATGCGGCGTTGTAACGATGGGCGTGAGCCGTAGGTAAGCGTGAAGCAGTGAGTTATGGGATACTGCTCGAACCACTCAGCAGCAGAGCCAACCAAGTCAGGTGTTGACCCGCTGCGGCGATCTCCATCGCCGGCAGCGGAGGACTGAGCAGTCGGGAATATCAGGTTATTTGTGGACAGTACGTTGAGCACACGAACTCCTTCCGGGCTTGATGCCCGCTCGTAATATGGACAGGTTCCTCGCTATGGCGGGCGGCAGAACCCGGTTCGACACCCAGCTATGGGATGTCGAAGCATGTTAAGGTCACCCAGCACTTGTGCGGGTGACCGCTGCTGCCACTAGTGTGTAGCCGGAACAAAGCTCCACCAATGCGACAATCTCGCAGATGCAACTGGGCATCAGGCAGGCCTTTTTCTGTGGCGGCTCCCCCAATACAGTTGTCGCTTTGTCATCGGTTCAGTGCAGACCCTTGCTGGCTACCGGCGATTAATAGAGCGGAAGCTCAGCCGATCGGATGATGAAGTCCGGCTACTTTGATTGTCTGTTGCGGAGCCATTCGAGCCAACGGGACAATTGCATTGCTCATGTCGTTAAGCCTGCCCGCACCCTGTAGGCCGTCGTCCTCTGCATTTGCTGGCCCGTCATCCTGTAACGGGCAGTGACGCTTAGGCCGCTATACGATCTCCCTCCTTGTCCATGTCTAACCAAGGCAGTGGACCATCCGGAATATCCCTGATCAGCCGCGGTGTGCCTGGTGGAATAAGTTTTCCCAAGGCATCAGTACCTTGTTCATCCCGACGGGCGCTGATCTGCTTGAAGAAGAACTTCGTGTCTTGGGCGTGAGCGATGTCATACGCCTCCTTCGCCCAGGCGAGGTCCATCTTGTGCTTCTCCCAGTTGGGTCCACTCTCGCCGCCGACAATCAGCAGTTTGAATCTGCGAAGGTCGATTCCTGTCAGAGGGCCCCAAAGGGGTTCAGCAGAGACGAAGCGCAATTCCGCTGGAACGTCCCGCAACTTGTCAAGCCGCTCCAGAATCCTGGGTTTGTTGCTCGTGATGCTGGTGCCTAGCCACACATTCTTGTAGCCGTTGCCCCAGTCATCAGGAAGATGTCCCTGAATACGAGCTGGGACCTTCGTCAGAATCATGAACACGAGGTTTTGGCATTCTCTGATGACCTGCCAGGCAGGAACGCGCAGTGCATCGGCCTGCCGATCAAAGAAGTCGCCCATGCTGAGGCTAAAGACGCGAACGCACTTGCCCTGGGCCTTCGCCTCTGCATTCCAGCGGTAGGGTGCGCTCCAGATCGAGCTACTTGTCTGACGTAGGGAGGAGAAAGTCCCGCCAGTCCGAGTGACAAGTGCCTTCGCGTAGCACTGGTGCGCCACTTCGCAGTGTTCGGCCGAGCAGCCCACCCAAGGATTCCAAGTGTTATGTACCCATGCGATGTTGGAATTCTTCATGCCGCTTTCCTTTCCTCGGTGGGCGCTGCGCCCGTCATCAACCACGTGGGCAGTTCGGTCGCGGGGCTCACCAGCAGGGCCTCTTTTAGCTGGTAAGAGCAAAGGATGTATTGCACTGCTTCTCGCAGACGGATCAGCTTGTCTTCATCAGAAATCTGGTCCATGGTCGTACGACAAGCGCGGTAAAGATTGAACACGTGCTGCCGTTCTTGGGTGAGTCCGCGGTGGACGCCTTTCTCGCCAGCGGGAGTCGTGCGTTTGACCGCGTCCCTAGCTCGTTTCACTCGGGCTTCGGCCTCTTCTTCGTTCTGCGGCGGCCCTTCCGACTCCTGCATTTGAACCAGGTGGTCGACTAGGTCCTTGTGCTTTTTCGCCTCAAGACTGATGTTCAACTTCTTCGCCGCTGTACGTTCCAGGCCTGAAACGATACTGACTCGGTTGTAGTCCTCGATGACCCTACGCACCGTTCTCTCGTTGATCTGCAGCGCCGTCGCGATTGCTTTGCACACCGCAGTCCACTTTCGATCAGCCTTAAAGAACGGCCGGTAAGCTACCAGTTGTTTGCCAAGTTCATAGCGGTGCCGAGAGAGCTGGGTTACAGCGAACACCACTTTGTTGCGCTGTTGGGATTCACCGTCGCCGTCATCGCCTTCCAGGTCCTCGGCGATTTCCGCGAGTGTTTTGGACAAATTGTCCAGTTTCTTGTTGCGCACTTCCGCTGTGCCACTCGTCGCAACGGGGGGTTGAAGCGTTACTTGGCTTTCCCCCAGCCCAGAATCGTTGGCTGGCTCCTTGGGGTTTGCTTCACACGAACGCGCGACAGGTGCCCGCTGTGTTTCCGAAGATTCCTTGGTGACTGTCGCCGTCGATCCATCTCCGTAGGACTGACAGGCGCTTTCATCGCCTGCGGAGTTCGTTGTGCCAACCGCGTCAGTGCAGTCGCTTGCCAACTCGGCCGGAAGATCGAAAATGGGCAAACACTGGGATTGTTGTTGCCGGGCTCTGTTTGCACCCGAAATCTGCTTGAACTTCTTATTCTTGGTCATATGTCAAAGCTGTGCCTGCGCAGTTCGCGTGCGTCAGGAACAGCATCCTCCCATCGGTAGTTGTGTCTTACAGATGAGCCTTCACCATTACCCCAACGGCGGCCACCGCGAGTGCGCCCGCCCCCTTTAACGGGGCTTCGGGTGCCATCCCCAGCGCCTGTAGGCCGATTCAGTCCCTGGATCCGGGCTGCCGAGCCATTAAGCTTGCTGGCGACCGTTTCAGGAAAATGACGGAATGCTCGTCTTGGTTTGTAAATGTGCTTGGCACCGCCCGGTTCGGGAAGGTGGGAACCGTCGTGGAGCTCCTCGCGGAGATCGTCCAAGCTGCGCAGCTTCGTAGAGGATGTTGCACGAAGCGGGAATCTCAACCCTCTCGCAACGCGCCCTCCGTCTGAAGTGGAGAGTATGCGCACGAGCAAAAAGCAGGACCTTAGGTGTCCGGCTTACTACATTAGACGTGCGAGTTCAGGCAAGGATTCGGATAATTTCGCTGAAATTGAATACCGGCCCGAGGCGAGAATCAGAGAAGGCCGGAACAAATCAGGTCCGGGCAGATCTACCTGCTGTCCCAGCGGCGCAACCAAGCACCGCAAAAAGCGCAGGGCAGAGCGCGGTGCTCCGCCCTGACTCATAAGACGCAAGCTTGCTCACTTCTTCGTGTCGTCGAGCCATTTACGCCCGGCGTCTGTGATCTCCCAGATCCCACGGCGTGACGAATCCCTTCTCATAAGTCCTAGCGAGCGCATGCTGCTGGCCTGCCACGCAACGCGATTCTGCCAACGGATTACCTCGCTATCTGCTAGCATCTCGCAATCACCAGAGGTCAGAGTGCCCTTCATCCTTTCGCCGACCTTATCCATCACCTTGGTCCGGCGTCCACGTCCACCGAGATCAACTAGCGCTTGGAGGATCGGTTTCCGGTAAGCCTTCACCGGTGTGCAGATGTCACTGTCTACGGGCGGTAGGTTTTCGCCTTGGCTGGACGTGGACGTCTCATTGACTTGCACACCCCGGAGGACGTCGATCGCCGCAATCTTCTTGCGGAACTCCGCCGCGTCCTTCTGACCTTCCTTGACTTTCTCTTCAGCCCGCTGAAGCCCCAGCACGTATCCACTTCGGACTGCTACAAGTTGCTGATCCATTGCCTTGGGTTCCTCGGGCAGAGCCCCTGTTAAGGACTCGATGGTCTGCGGCGCCGCAGACTCACTCGGCATTTGCGGTTGGTTGGTGACGACATCCCTTAGGCTGTTAGCGGGGGTGAACGGCACTACGATTGGTGGTTGGACTTCTGAGAAGGTCTGATCTAACTTGCGATTCATCGTCTGTTCTCCGAGCAGGCACACTCGAACATACCGTCGCACGACGGTTATTTGGTGGCCTGAATCTTTGGGAGACAGATACAGTTCGCGGCGGGAGCCGCTTCGACCCGCACTTCCGAGTTTCAGGTTTTGGCAGCGAACAGAGTCGCTGCCGCTTCTATCTTTCCCCTTATAGATGAACGAACTGCGCCCCCGGGTTCAAGCGGTGAATCGGCGCATGAAACACGGCATTCGCCCACTCGCGTGACAGCTTCAACTCGCGTCCCCGTATCTGGGATGGATATTCGCCGGGAGCTGGTTTCTGCAATCAGCTCCCGGTTTCGGCACGGCGGCGCCGGTCGGTTGAGATTGGCCGGCGCTGTGTGGGGAAACGTGGGGGACAGGCTTCACCTGCCACCATAAAACTTCTATGTCCAGGCCTCTGTCCATGGTTTTCCACTTCACCTCCATCTCGGCTAATCCTCAAGACCTCGGTGCCTTGCCAGCATCAGAGCAATCTTCGCTGCTTTCGGGGACCGGGCGGGGAAGGTCAAACAAAGGCAGGCGTCTTCTCCATCATGGTATTCGAAGCCTAGTGATCTCAGCTTGGCATACCATGCGCTATCGCGGCAGAAGATATCGGGCCCGTCTGACGCCTCGCCGGAGTTGTTGTAGTTGGGGATGTCGAAGCCTATTTCTTGGTACAGGGTGTTCAAATGCTCCTGAAACAAAACTATGCCCAAGAGATTATTCTGCTGCACCTTGGCAATGAAACTCTCCCGCCCCGCAATTGAACGGAAGCAGCTCTGTGGCGTTAGGCGGTACTCCTGTTCAATGTCGAAGATCACTGCTGATGGTCCCTCTTCTGACCGGTGCGCGGTCGGAGGAAAACAGATCGAACGAAGCTTCCGGCCGATCAACGAGACATCATGGGCGACTACGTGGAGTCCGTGAGTTCGAGCAAACTGTTGTATCCGTTCCTTACTTCCTAATGTTTTCGGACGTCGAACATCCGCCTTCTTCGGGCCCGCGACGGGGCGTGATTTGAGTTTGGATTTCTTTCGCACCATAAATCTGCTCCTTTGGGCACACGCACCCGATCGTCCGAAGACGGAGGACACGGTGCCTGATGTTGAGCAGATACATGGGTGCGGACAGAGCCGCTGTTGTCGACCCGCTGGTTACAGGCATTTGTGTCATGCATGACGTGACACAACGATAGGTTTGAACTTCTACGCAGTTGGATGCAGCATCGTTGCCCGAGGTCGCACTCGTGCTACGGTCCGCACCCTTCGCGAGATGGGCGGGGCTCTCAGCATCGTTGACGCAAAGGCGATCATGGTTAAACAATCCCTCCGGCTTGTTGCTGCATGATGTCGAATCTTGCCATCTGCTGCATGTAGATTTGCCACCTTGTTGGGGCGGCCTACGTCAGCAGGCCGCCGAGCTTCTGGTTGCTACTGAACGATTTTGCTGCCGTGGTCATCCGCGATCAGCAGCAAGCTGCTAAACGCGGACCGAGTTGCATCCTCGACCGCCTTTGCGGCCTGTCGTTGGGCTTGCGATTGAATATGGGTGTAGCGCAGCGTCATCTCCGGGCTTAAATGGCCGACAATCGATTGAATGACGGATACAGGCACGTCGGCTTCTGCGGCGGCCGTGATGAACGAGTGCCGAAGGTCGTGAAACCGGAAGCGCGGGACTCCCGCCTTCTTGCGGAGTGATGTCCACGCGGACGACCAAGAGGATTGATGGGCCGTTGGATCGTAGCCTCTGTCTCCACGGCGAACATCCTCCGGGCGAGTATGCTTCGAACGATTCAGAGGCAGCAGGAAATGCTCCGGACGGGTGCAATTCAGCGTGGCGGCTCGCTCCAGCAACCGCCGCAATGCCCATTGTGCTCCGGAGTTCAATGGGACATCCCTTTCCCGACGCGATTTCGTAGCTTCGGCACGCAGGCGAATGAACGGAGATGGATCGTTAAGGTGAATGTCCCCTAGAACCAGCGCCCGAATTTCTCCCGCCCGCATGCCCGTGCAATACGCTAGGAGCGAGGCACAAAACGCCACCATCCAGAGAGACTTGGTGGTGGCTACCGAAAACAGACGTCGAGCTGTGGCCACATCGATGACCGTTCCCGGACCCGTCTTCGGCACACGAAGGGGTCGATAGTGCTCCCGGAACCGTGACCACAGCCCGGCGCGTTTGAGAAGCTGCTGCAAGCAGAACAGCTCGTAGTTGACGGTACGTGCTTTCACTGCTTTCCGCGTGCCGTTTCCCTTGAGTCGTTTGACCTGGTAGAACTCCAGGTCGTGGGGCTTGAGGCTTTGCAAAATCCGCCCTTCGCCAAGCACCGCGATTATCTGCTTCAAGAAGCGGCGTTCGGTTTCCGCGGTCTTGCCGGGCTTGGTGACCGAGCGAAGCTCATACCAATGATCTGCGGCTTGTTTTAAGGTCCAAGTCGCCATATCTTCAGGCAGAGTCCCATCCTCGAGCTGCTTCAGAAACTGGGTTTTGACCAGCAGCGCTTGGCTCAGGCTTTTCTTCCCGGTGGATTTCTCGCGCCAGTTGCCAGCGCCATCCCGGTATTTGAACGCACAATATCCGTTGCGTAAAAAGAGACCATCACCATTGCGTGCCATGGCTCCTCCTAGACAGCACGCTTACGGCGCTGAACGGCATCGGGATGCGGTCGGTTGACCTTGGCTGTCTGCTTCTGTTCGAGTTGCTCGAGCACAAAGTCCTCGAGCCACGAACGCCGATAGCGGATCTCTCCGATGTGGATGAATCGCGGTCCGGCCCCTTGGTAGCGACGACGCCGGAGCGTTGCCAGGGAAACGTGCAGATAGGCGGCAGTCTCAGATTCGCTGAGAAATGGGTCGGTGTTGATGGTGGCATCGGTGGAGACACTGTCGCCGATGTCGGAAATAGAATCCTGCTCGTACATGACCGTCTAGGCGCAGGCCAATAGCGCTGCGCAAATGCCTTTCGATGGAAGAGTGAATGCGCCTGGCGCGGGCGGAGAATCAGCGAGACGCTGAGAGGTAAGCGCCGCCGCGGAGATCCCTTTGGGACCTCGTTCAAGCTCACAAGCTCCGCTGAACGCGGAGTGGACTTCCAGACAGGCAGCTCCGTTAGAGCCGGAGCGTACGAGTGGAGATCGACCCACCTGCTAGACAGGCGGATACTTGACCGTCCAAATATAGTGATACACCCGGATGGCAAACAGTGCAAGGGGTCTGCAGGCTGAATTGTCGTAGCGGGCTGATGCCGCCGGACGGAATGTGGATACGAATGTGGACCAGGGGGTGAGGCGACTGGGAGGGACCAGCTAATCTGTTGAAAGATTTGGCTGCCCCCCAGGGATTCGAACCCCGATATGCTGATCCAGAGTCAGCTGTCCTGCCGTTGAACGAGGGGGCAGCGATGATGTGAGCGCATAGGATATATCGCGCTAAATCGATTGTATGGGCAGCGCGAATCGAGCGTCAACCGCAGACAAGCAATACCAAGACGGTTTGCTGGATGATCTCTATTGCAGCTATCAATCTGTCCGTAATCGCGAACGATCGAGCCACTGGCGCGAGACGTCGAATAGCGAGATATGATGGCGAGCCCGGCCTTCGCGCAAGTCCAAGGCCTTTGCACGACAACCTACTTTAGATCATGGGTGTGAACCTGGGTTGTCCGGACAATCCGCGCCACGACGTGACACCGACTCGCAAGCGCAAACGGCCGCCCCGCTGCAGGCCTTGGAACAGGCGTGTGTTTATCCGCTAGTCTCTGCCGCCCTGACGTTAGAATGGAAGAGTCGCCTTTACTCAGGAACAGCCTTATGTCATCGATGCTAGGAAATGTCGCGATTGCTTCCGACTCCACCGAAGTTGCGCGCCGGGCGCTCGAAGCCGATCAGTGCGCGCTGGTGGTGGTCGACATCCAGGAAAAACTGCTGCCGCCGATCTTCAACAAGGAAACCCTCATCAAGAACTCGCAGCTGCTCATACGCCTGGCGAAGATCCTCTCCATTCCTCTGATCGTCACCACACAGTACAGAAAAGGACTTGGGGAAACGGTGCCGGAGATTGCGTCGCTGCTGACGGATGTTCCAGCATTCGACAAAATAGAGTTCAGTTGTTTTGGTAGCGATCAATTTCGCTCGCGCTTGAAGTCGTTGCCTGGTAGTCGCAACACCGTTCTGTTGTGCGGCATGGAGTCTCACATCTGCGTCATGCAGACAGCGCTGGCTGCGCTGAATGAAGGCTACCTCGTGCACGTCGCATCCGACGCTGTAGGGTCTCGCGCAGAGTGGAACTGGAAGATTGGCCTGGAGCGTATGCGTGCGGCGGGAGCGGTGATTTCGTCGACGGAGATGATGATGTACGAATTGCTGCGCTGCTCGGGCACCCCGCAGTTCAAGAAATTGTTGCCGTATTTGAAGTAGGGCAACCGGAGCGGGCTCTTCGGAACTCCGCGTGAAGCCCGCTCCGGTCCGGAACCTGCTAACCCTACGCGTGCAAGGGCGCTATCTGCACATAATCCTTGGGCGAGCGCAGCGTGCGCGCCGTGATCTTGGGCAGGGTCCCCTGATACATTGCGACCTCGTCGCAGGCATTGCGCCGCGAGCACTTCACGCAATCCTTGAATATCTTATCCGGCAGCTTCTCCTTCTCGACTTTCTGGAACCCCATGCGAGCGAAAAAGTCCGGAATGCGAGTGAACAAGCAAACGCAAGTTACGCACTGCTTCTGTGCTTCCTTTAGCAGCGCATCAATCAGCACACGACCCGCGCCCTTGCCGGTCGACTTGTTGGTGACGGTGATGGAACGGATCTCGGCCAGGTGCATGCCGTAGAGATGAAGTGCGCCGCAGCCTACGATCTCACCGTCGCGCTCAACGACGATGAAGTCGCGGATGTTTTCGCAGATCTCGGCGAGCGACCGCGGAAGCAGCGTCCCGTCGCCGACGTGGACCTGGATCAGTTGCTCAATCGCAAACGCGTCGGGAAGTTTGGCATTACGTGCATGCATGGGCGACTCCAAAATATTGGGATAGTTTTTCCTTCGCCGTCTGTAAGGCCTCCCGAACACGTGCTGGGGCGGTGCCTCCCGGGACGTTGTGAATGGCTAACACTTCGTTGAGTGCCAGCGCGTTGTAAAACTGCTCATCGGCAGCGATGCCGCAGAAGGCAAACTCTTCTTTCGAAAGCTGCTCGAGTTCGCAACCTCGTTCCACGCAAAGCCGCACGGCCTTGCCGATCAACTCATGAGCGCGGCGGAAGGGCATGCCCTGTCGGACCAGATTGGCCGCTGCCGCCTGGGCATTCATAAAGCCGCAGCTTGCAGCCTGCAGCATTCGGTCATGATTGAAACCGACCGTCGTCATGAAGCCGATGGCAACGTGGATCATGCTGGATATCTGCTGCACGGCCGAGAACACCGGCTGCTGAGTTTCCTGCAGGTCCTTGTTGTAGGCCAGCGGCAGACCCTTCACGTTGACCAAGAGCGCCATCGCTTCCGCGAGAATCTTGCCTGCTTTACCGCGAATCAACTCCAGCGCATCCGGATTTTTTTTCTGCGGCATCGCGCTACTGCCGGTTGAATACTGCTCCGGCAGCTTCACGAAGCCGAACTCGGTTGTCGAAAAGATGATGAACTCCTCCGCCCAACGACTGAGGTGCAACGCTACGAACGACAGCGCCTGCACAAACTCGATGGCAAAGTCGCGATCGCTGGTAGCGTCCATGCTGCTCGCGCAGGGCGCATCGAATTGCAATTCATTGGCAATTGCTGCACGGTCGAGCGGCAGGATCGTGCCTGCAATGGCGCCAGAGCCAAGCGGGCAAACATTCAGCCGCTTGCGACAGTCCGCCAGACGGTCCATGTCACGCAGAAACATCTCGACATATGCCAGCAGCCAATGTGCAACCAGGACGGGTTCCGCTCGCTGCAAATGCGTGTACGCCGGCATCGCGCTCTCGCCTGCAGCTTCAGCCTGTTTCACGAACGCGTTGACGAATTCCGCCAGCAGGCGCGTGATTTCGTCGATCTGCTCGCGAATGTAGAGCCGCAAGTCGGTCGCGATCTGCTCGTTACGGCTGCGGCCGGTATGAACCTTGTAGCCAACCTCGCCGGCCAGCACGACGAGACGTTTTTCGACGTAGTGATGCACGTCTTCGATCGCCGTGTCCTCAGCCGATGGCACGCCCTCGCGCGCGATTTGATCGAGCGCGAAGAGCACGGTCGAGAGTTCACCGCTGTTCAGCACCCCGGCCTTGGCCAACGCGGAGACGTGTGCCTTCGTGCTGGCGACCTCATAGGGCAGCAGCACGCGGTCGAAAGGAAACGACCGCTGCCACTGCTCGAATTCGGCATCAGGGCCTTCGCTAAAGCGGCCCGACCACATCTTCATTGCGCTGCCTCTTTTAGCCGCAACTCCGATGCTGCCTCTGGACCGGCTTTCTCTATCACGGAGCGCGACGGCTTCACTCCTGCCGGTTGCTGGGCGTGGATGATGGCCCGCGAGCGAGCCGGCAGCCCGAGAATGCGGATGAAACCCTCCGCGTCCTTCTGGTTGTAGCCGGCGCCCATGGTGAAGCTGGCGATGTCAGGACGATAAAGCGATGTCGCCGACTTGCGACCAGCCACTTCCACGTTGCCCTTGTAAAGCGCCAACGTGACCGTGCCATTGACGTCCGCTTGCGAACTGGCCACGAACGACTGCAACGCTTCGCGCAGCGGCGTGAACCACAGGCCGAAGTAGACGATCTCCGCGTACTTCAGCGCAATGTGCTGCTTGAAGTGCGACAGCTCGCGATCAAGGCACAGCGCTTCGAGCTCGCGATGCGCACTCAGCAATAGCGTTCCCCCAGGCGTCTCATAACAACCGCGCGACTTGATCCCGACGAAGCGATTCTCCACCAGATCGATGCGGCCGATTGCGTTGCGCGCGCCGATTTCGTTGAGGATTTCGACCAACGCCACGGGATCGAGTTCGACGCTGTTTACCGCGACCGGCAGGCCGTGCTTGAACTCGATGGTCACTTTCTCGACCGCGTCGGGCGCGTCCTGCGGCGACTTCGTCCAAGTCCAGGTCGTCGGCAAGGGAGCATTATTGGGATCTTCCAGCTCGCCGCCTTCGTGGCTCACGTGCAGCAGATTGCGGTCGCGGCTGTGGATCTTCTCGCGGCTTTGCGCGACAGGAATCCCGTGCTGCTCGGCGTAGTCGAGGCAATCCTCGCGGGACTGCAGTGTCCACTCGCGCCACGGCACAATGACCTTGAGCTCGGGCGCGAGCGCCTGATAAGCGTGCTCGAAGCGCACCTGATCGTTGCCCTTGCCGGTGCAGCCGTGAGCAACCGCAGTAGCGCCTTCACGCAGCGCAACTTCTACCTGATACTTCGCGATGATCGGGCGCGCCAGCGAGGTGCCGAGCAGATACTTGTGCTCGTATACCGCACCCACTTGAATCGCCGGGAAAACGTAGTCAGTCAGGAACTCCTGCCGCAGATCCTCGACGACAACTTTGCTCGCGCCAGTGTCGTAGGCCTTCTTGACGACCGCATCGATGTCATCGCCCTGACCGACATCGGCAACGAAGGCGATGACGTCATAGTCATAGTTTTCTTTCAGCCACGGAATAATGATGGACGTGTCGAGTCCACCGGAATAAGCAAGAACGACTTTTTCACGCATTGGCACTCCTCGGCGGGAAGCGGTGTATACCACCTTCCAGCAACAAAACAAGAATGGATTTTTGAACGTGCAGGCGATTTTCCGCCTGATCGAAAACTACGGAACGCGGCGAATCGATGACCGCCGCAGTGACCTCATCGCCGCGATGCGCCGGCAGGCAGTGCATAAAGACTGCATGCTTTGCGGCGCACGCGAACAACTTTTGGTTGACCTGGAACGGAGCGAAGATTTTGCGGCGGTCGGCCGCTTCTTCTTCCTGTCCCATGCTGGCCCAAACGTCGGTGTAGATGGCGTCGGCGCCGGCGACAGCTTCGAGCGGATCGTTGACTACATCCACCGTCGCACCGGAAGCGACAGCGAGTTCCCGTGCGGCCTCGGTGATGGCGGCGCTTGGCTCGTAGCCCTCCGGCGTCCCAACCGAGATTGATGCGCCCAAGCTAGCCGCAGCCAGCATCAGCGAATGCGCTACGTTATTGCCGTCGCCAACGTAGGCCAGACGGACGCCGCGCAGATCGCCGAAGTGCTGTTGCAATGTCAACATGTCAGCCATCGCCTGGCAAGGATGCTCAACATCGCTGAGAGCATTGATTACGGGAATGCACGCGTGTTGCGCCATCGTGGTTACGGTCTCGTGCGCAAAGGTCCGCAGCACGATGCCGTCGATCCAGCGCTCCAGATTATGCGCCACATCGCTCAAGCTCTCACGCGCGCCCAGGCGCGACTGCGTCTGGTCGACGAAGAACGAGCTGCCACCCAGGCTGTTGATGCCGGCTTCGAACGTCAGGCGCGTCCGCAATGACGGCTTCTCGAAAAACAGCACGATCTGCTTGCCGGAAAGAATGCCGCGGAAATCCGCAGGACGCATCTTCAGCGCCGAGGCCAGCTCCAAGGCGCAAGCGAGCTCGTCAGGTGAGAAGTCCTGGATAGAAATCAGGTCGCGGCCGGTTACGCTGCGATACGCGTATGAACTCGGACTCGCTCCCGGGGGAATGGTTGTTGCAATCAATGTCGCACCTCCTTCTGTGCCGACGCAGAGGTTGGAAAAGTCAAAATGTCTGGAAAAACGACGCGAGAACGGGCGTCTAACAGCGTCGCTCGAGGGCGCGATCGAAGCGCGGCCCGGGCCAGGCGCCATCTTTGCGCTCGGTCGGGTGCAGGATGAGTTGGTTAATGCGCTTCACTATGCGATCACCTCGGTACCGCAATCAATGGGTTGGCTGAAAAAGCCGGGCAGAACTTCAGCGCGCGCCGCGGGAAGAATGCGCACCCGCGTCACACCTTTCTTCAACGCGGCGATGCATGCCTGCAACTTGGGCAGCATGCCTCCGGTAACCGTGGCCTGCTGCACCATGGCAGCAATAGCATCGACGTCGAGCCAGCGAATCACGGTACCCTCGGCGTCTTTCACTCCCGCAACGTCAGTCAGATAGACGAGTGCATCCGCGCCACACGCGACGGCACATGCCGACGCCATCTGGTCAGCGTTGACGTTGTAGTACTCGCCATCGAAGCCGAGAGCGAGGCTGGAGATCACCGGCACGACGCCGGCAGCCCAGAAGCGCTCAATCCAGCTGGCATCAAAGGTGCAAACTTCCCCGACGTAGCCGAGGTCGGGCTCCTTTTTCTTCGACGCCAGCACCATGCGCAAGTCGCCACCGCACATGCCGATGGTGGGCTGACCTGCTTCGCCGATAGCCGCGACAAGCTGTTTGTTCAGTTGGCCGGCGAGAACCATCACGGCAACGTCGCGCGTTTGCGAATCGGTGACGCGAAGCCCGTTGACGAAAGTCGACTCGCAGCCGAGCTGCTTCAGCGTGCGAGTCAGCGCTGCGCCGCCACCGTGAACGATGACCAGCTTGTGTCCTTCACGGCAGAGGCTGGGAATGGTCTTCGCAAATGTGTTGACCAGTTCCTTGTCGTCGAGCGCCGCTCCGCCGATTTTGATCACAAGCTTCATTGCAGTCCTTCTTTCTCATCGAAGCCGAACATCAGGTTCATGTTCTGCACAGCCTGGCCCGCCGCGCCCTTGAGCAGGTTATCGAGACAGGACACGATCACGGCCCGCTTGCCGTCAGGCGAAAGCGAGAAGCCGATGTCGCAGTAGTTCGTGTTCAGCGAGAACTTGATCTGCGGCAGGCGCGCAGCGCCAAAAACCCGCACCCACGGCTTGCCCGCATAGAACTCGCGCAGCGACCGCTCAAGCTCGTCAGCACTCACCGGTTTCGCCAGCTTCACGTAAATCGTGGACAAGATGCCGCGCGGGATCGGCAGCAGATGCGGAGTGAACTGCAACGATCCACCGCCGATCCCGAGCTGCTCCAGCACTTCCCCCGAGTGCCGGTGTCCAAAAACGCTGTATGCCGAAAGATCCCCGTCCACTTCCACGAAATGCGTCTTCGCCGACGGAGTCTTGCCTGCTCCCGAGACTCCAGATTTTGAATCGCAAATGATGCCGTGCTCGACATCGATAAAGCCGGCGCGAATCCACGGCGCGAGGGCAAGGATGATCGACGTCGAATAACAGCCGGGATTCGCCAACAGCTGCGCGTCCTTGATCTCGCTGGCATGAAGCTCGGGCAAGCCGTAAACTGCCGAGCCATCAAGCGCAGCGTCATCTTGCTTCTCGACGAAACCGTAGACGCTTCGATTTGCGGCCTGCTTCAGACGCCAGGCACCGCTCAGATCGACCACGCGAAAGCCTTGCGCAATCGCCTCGGGAGCAACCTCGCGCGAGAATTCGTGCGGCGTAGCCAAGAAGACGACATCCACGCCGGCGTTCTTCAGCTCCTGCCAGGAGAAGCTATGGAACGGAAAGCCGCCATTCCCCGCAAGCTGCGGATACGCCTCGCTAAGATCCGAGTAACCGCCGCTTTCGCCATTGCGCCGCAGCAGCAAAGGCTTCTTCGCGCCGGGATGACGCGCGAGCAGACGCACGAGCTCGAAGCCGGAATATCCGGTAGCTCCGAAGATCGCGGGTTGTATGCCGTTTTTCATCGCTCAAGCAAAATACTTGCGCAAACGTTGCGCCAGCTTTTCGGCAGACCGGCTATCTGTAGTGATCGCCAGAATCGTGTCGTCGCCGCCGATCGTTCCCACCACCTCATCCCACTCCTCGGCATCGATTGCCGCCGAAACAGGTTGGGCGCTGCCCGGGCTCGTCTTGATGACCACCTGGTTCAGCGCCGTCCTCACGTCGTATACGAACGTTTGAATTAGACGCTCGATCGACGGAAGCGATAGGTCGCTGTCCTCGCCTTGCGGCAGTTTGTAACCTTCCGCCGTCTTCACCAGCCCCAGTTCGTGAATGTCGCGCGACAGCGTCGCCTGCGTTACCCGATGTCCGCGGTGGAACAACGCCCGCCGCAACTCGTCCTGACTGCCGATCTCCCGTTGCGAGATCAGCTCACGAATCACGACATGACGCGACAGTTTCGACATCGAATAAATATACGCATCGACGTATATTAATACATTGTAACGGCGCGTCAAGGGTTTGGCAAAATATTCTTGCCATTTTTTCGCCAGGCAGCCCGCGACCGGCCGGCGACAAACAGTTGCGGCTCAAGAAACTTTCGGCACCCATCCGGGCCAAATCCTCATCCAAGTCTGGGTTGGCCGCGCAACGGCTGTAGCGCCGTCGACGCGGATTTTTGCCCTCACCCTCATGAATCTCTCTCCCAACGTGACATGGTACAAAGACGCGATCATCTATGAAGTTCACGTACGCGCGTTTTATGACAGCGACTCGGATGGCATCGGCGACTTCGTCGGACTGACGCAGAAGCTGGATTATCTCGAGGATCTCGGCGTGACGGCGGTATGGCTGCTGCCGTTTTGCCCTTCGCCTCTGCGTGATGACGGCTACGACATTTCGAATTACACGGATGTCCACCCGGCTTACGGCTCGCTGCGGGATTTCCAACGATTCTTGCGCGAGGCGCATCGGCGGGGTCTGCGCGTCATCACCGAATTGGTGCTGAATCACACTTCAGACCAGCACGTCTGGTTTCAGCGTTCGCGCCGCGCTGCGCCGGGCACGCGCTGGCGCAACTTCTACGTGTGGAGCGACACTCCGGAGAAGTATCGCGATGCGCGCATCATCTTCAAGGATTTCGAGGCCTCGAACTGGACGTGGGATCCGGTCGCGAAGGCCTACTACTGGCACCGCTTCTATTCGCATCAGCCGGATTTGAATTGGGACAACCCTGAGGTTCGCGAAGCGATGTTCGCGGCTATGGATTTCTGGTTCGATCTGGGTGTCGATGGACTCCGGCTCGATGCCGTGCCGTACCTGTTCGAGCGCGAAGGCACGAATTGCGAAAACTTGCCGGAGACGCACACCGCATTGCGCGAGCTGCGCAAACACGTCGACGAAAAGTATCGCGAGCGGATGCTGTTAGCCGAAGCGAATCAGTGGCCGGAGGATGCGGTTGCGTATTTTGGCAGCAGCGACGAGTGTCACATGGCATTTCACTTTCCCGTGATGCCCCGGTTGTTCATGGGGCTGCGGATGGAAGACCGGTATCCCATCACCGACATCCTGAAGCTGACGCCGCCCATTTCCGAAACCTGCCAGTGGGCGATGTTCCTGCGCAATCACGACGAGCTGACGCTGGAAATGGTCACCGACGAAGAGCGCGACTACATGTATCGCACCTATGCGCGCGATCGCGAGATGCGGATCAATCTCGGAATCCGGCGGCGACTCGCGCCGCTGCTGGAAAATGACCGCCCGCGCATCGAGATGATGAACGCCCTCCTGTTCTCGCTTCCGGGAACGCCGGTAATCTACTACGGTGACGAAATCGGCATGGGCGACAACATCTTCCTGGGCGATCGCAACGGCGTGCGCACTCCCATGCAGTGGAGTTCGGACCGCAACGCCGGATTTTCGCGCACCAACCCGCAGCGCTTGTATCTGCCGGTCAACATCGATCCCGCCTATCACTACGAAACTATTAATGTCGAGGCTCAGCAAAATAACTCGCACTCGCTGCTATGGTTTGCGAAGCGTTTGATCCAACAGAGGAAGCGATTTCTTGCTTTCGGACGCTGCACGCTGGAGTTTCTTTATCCCAGCAATCGCAAGGTTCTGGCCTTCATCCGCCAATTTCAGGACGAAAGAATCCTGGTGGTCGCCAACCTGTCACGCTTTACGCAGTTTGCCGAGCTCGATCTGGCCAGTCACCGAGGCATGGTGCCGGTGGAGCTGTATGGGCGCGCCAAGTTCCCGGTCATCACCGAGAACCCCTATCTGTTGTCACTTGGCCCGCATGCCTATTACTGGTTCCATCTGCAGCCGCGTGAGATCACCGAAGAGTCTTTGAATGTCAGCGGTGCACCGCAGGTACCGGTGCTGCACGTCGAGGCGGTGGAGAACGTCTTCACCGAGGACATGATGGAACGGCTTCAACCCTTCATTCCCAGGATGCTGCGCGAGCGCCCGTGGTTCCTGGGTAAGCGCCGCTACATTACCGGTGTCTCCATGCAAGCCGTGCTCTGGTTGCCTGACACTTCATCGCATCTGCTTGCGTTGAGCGTCGAGTACAGCGACAACGATCCGGAAATCTATCTGGCTCCCATTTCGATGGCGGTCGGCGAAAAGGCTGACGCGATATTGCGCGATCATTCCAATGCGGTACTGGCGCGGCTGGAGGGCTTCGGCGAGGAGGTATCGGCGGTGCTCTTCGCAGCTACCATGGATCGCGACTTCAGTGACGCCTTGCTGCGGGCCATCGTCCGGCGAAAACGCATTCGTGGCCAATCCGGTGAGCTGGTCGGAGCACACACGCGCGAATTTCGCCAAGCCTGGACCTCGGCCCGCTCAAACCTGGAGCCAACTCCGGAGCCGACCGATCAATGTTTCACGGTCATCAATTTTGGCACCGACTTCGTCCTGAAGCTCTATCGCAAGCTCGAAGAGGGCATCAACCCGGGGCAAGAGGTCCCAGCGTTCCTGTGCGAGCAAACTTCCTTCAAGGCGACTCCGCGGGCTCTGGGCTCGCTCGATTACCGGAGGTTCCAGGAAAACGTCGTCGTTGGGCAGACCTGCGTGGGCACATTAATCAGCCATGTCCCGAACGCGACCGGCGGCTGGCGGTACACCTTGGATCATCTCGGCTTGTTCTTCGAGCACGCGCTGGCAATCCCTCATGACGATACGCGCATTCACGACCTGGCGGACCCGGCGCTCTTGCAGCCCATCAACGATCCGGTGCCGCAGATCATTGCCGAATTGCTGGGCAGTTACCTGGATAGCATTCGCCTTTTGGCGCGCCGCACGGCGGAGTTGCACACCGCGTTGAGCAGCCGCTCCGATATTCCTGACTTTGCTCCCGAGCCGTTTACCACGTTTTACCGGCAAGGTGTGTATCACGGAATGCTGGGCCAGTTGAATCGTTCGTTCGAGTTGCTGCGCAGTCGGGTCCGCGGGCTACCGGACGAGGCGCAGACCGACATTAATGAGCTTTTGAACCGGGAAGGAGAAATTCGTCAACACCTGTTGGCACTGCGCGACAAGCGCATGTCCGGCAATCGCATTCGCGGACATGGCGACTATCACCTGTCGAACGTGCTGTTTGCCGGCAGCGATTGGGTGATCACCAACTTCGAAGGCGACTTCAGTCGCTCGCTAAGCGAACGCCGCATCAAGCGGTCGGCGTTGCGCGATGTTGCCACCATGATGCGCTCGTTCCACTACGTCTCTCATGCGGCGCTTTTCGGCGACGTGCCTGGCATCGTGCCCAGCCGCGAAGCGCACCCCCAACTGGAAAAGTGGGCCAAGACCTGGAATCGCTGGGTCGGCACGATATTCCTCAGGGAATACTTGCAAGCCGCCGCAGCAGCGCCGTTCCTGCCGCAGCAGGCCGACGAGTTCAACATCCTGCTGGGAGCCTACATGATCGAGCGCACGCTGATGGAGATTGAATACGAGTTGGAGCAGCGGCCGGCGTGGATTCGCATTCCGGTACATGGCCTGCTGGGACAGTTGAAGGCCAATTAAGGCAAGGCTCGCCACAGAGAGAATCTCAAGGAGACAGCGAGCTTATTTCTTTGGTGCGAGCCGATAGTTGTCGCCGTGATTGAAGACGGCGTTGGCGCCGATGTGCGCGGGCGTCCCCGAGAGCAGCTGCTCCTTGCGATAAACCAGATTGCTGACGTTGTAAGTCGCCAACTCGAAACCGTGGCCGTGGGTGATGGCGTCAGTTGGGCAGGCTTCGACACAGTAGCCGCAGAAGATGCAGCGGTTGTAGTCGATGTTGTAGACCTTGGCGTAACGCTCGGCGCCGCTGACGCGATTAGTTTCGGTATTCTCGGCGGCTTCAATGTAAATGCAGTTGGAGGGACAAGCGGCGGCGCAAAGGAAGCAGGCCACGCACTTCTCCAGACCATTCTCATCGCGCTGCAGCACGTGCATGCCGCGGAAGCGATCCTGAAACATCGCGCCGCGTGTTGGGCCGGGCCCGTCGGGATAATTCTCCACGATCGTCGGCTTAAACATCTCCATGAAGGTGACGCTCATGCCCTTGGCGATCGCCGCTATGTTTTTCACGATTCCCATACGACTTCCAGTATAGCAATGCTGCGGTGGGCTGTATCCGGCACCGCCTTGTCCAAAAACGGGCGGCCGGACCTCATGCATTCATCGGTTTCTTAGCCTTGCGCAGCGCCGCGGCCGGCGCCCGCCTTCAACAGCTCGTAATGATGCTGGGCGTGTCCTGCGACGATGTAAGCCAGACCGCGGACAGTTACGCGGTTGCCGTTGGCGACGCCGACTCGCGTGTCCGCGCCTGGAGGCAGCGATTTCAATAAAGCAACGGTCGCCTGCCGGACGCTGTCAAATTCGTTCAACAGATCCTCAAGATTACGCGAGTTGGAGGCCGCTTCGCGAACATAATCGTCCTGCTCGAAGCCATGAAGCTCTTTCTGATCGCCGCGGGCAAAGCGCAAAACGCGATACGCCATGACTCGTTCGGTGTCGCAGATGTGTCCTAAGACCTGTTTGATGCTCCACTTCCCGGGAGCGGTGGGAGCACTGGCATCGTGGTCGGACACCTTGCTCAGAAGCTGGCGATACTGCTTTGCCTGCTGGGTGAGGAAATCTGTCAGCGGCCCTTCAGGAACGCAGGCAATGTAGTTCTTGTAGTACTCTGCGTACTCGGTGCTGTCGGGACGGGCAAGCATGATCGATAGATGCCCAAGATGGAGCAACAGTTCCAGTTTTAGAAAGCCCGAAGTGGCAGCCTGAACTGGCGCAACGGCAACCGGTTGGCCGCTATAATGGGAGCTTCATGACTGGCCTCGTATACGCCGCGGTTGCCTACGTACGCAGCCCGGTAGGGTCCTTCGTAGAGGAACTGCGCCGCGAGATGCACCCTTCCCATACTCATGCGGACGCACACATCACGATTCTGCCTCCACGTGCCCTCAATGGCAGCGAGGCCCAGGCTGTGGACCAGCTGCAGAAGTGGTGCCAGACGCTTCCTGCCTTTGAAGTGTCGATGGGCGATGTGGAGACTTTTGTCCCGGTGACTCCTACGGTTTTCCTGCGGGTAGCACGCGGCGCCTATCGCTTGCGCGAGTTGCACGAGAGGCTCAATCAGGACGCCCTTTACTTCAAAGAACCTTGGCCGTACATGCCTCATCTCACCATCGCCAAAATGGACACGATCGAGGAAGCCGGCAAAGTGCTGGAAATCGCGCGCCAGCGATGGCAGCGCTATGAGGGTCTTCGGACGGTCCGGATCGAGTCGCTTACCTTCGTCAAGGGAATCGGAGAGCGCTGGCTGGACGTGGCCGAGACACCCTTAGGCGGCGTCACCGTGAAGTAATCCCTCGCTGATTGCTTGGATCTCAGCGTCCCGCAGGAACACTAATACTTGTAGAATCCGCGTCCGGACTTGCGGCCGAGCCATCCGGCGTCGACCATCTTGATTAGCAGCGGACAAGGCCGGTACTTGGGATCGCCGAGTCCGGCCTGCATCACTCGCATGATGTCGAGGCAGACGTCGAGCCCGATGAAGTCTGCCAGCGTCAGCGGTCCCATAGGGTGTGCCATGCCGAGTTTGAAAACCTCGTCCACCGCCTCAGGTGTGGCCACGCCTTCCATCACCGCATACATGGCTTCATTCAGCAGCGGCATCAGCACGCGATTCGACACGAAGCCGGGCGCGTCGTTTACCTCGACTGGAGTCTTCTCCAGCTTCTCGGCGAGGGACTTGACCGTTGCATATGTCTCGTCGGATGTCGCCAGGCCGCGGATGACTTCTACCAGCTTCATCATCGGTACCGGATTGAAGAAGTGCATGCCGATGATTTTGTCGGGCCGCTTGGTCACCGCCGCCAGCTTAGTGATAGAGATGGAGGACGTGTTGGAGCTAAGAATGACCTCGGGGCGGCACATGGCGTCGAGGTCGCGGAAGAGTTCCGATTTGACCTCGAAGCGCTCGCTGGCGGCTTCCACGACGAAGTCGCATTCTCCCAACTTCTTGCGATCGGTGGTGGGCGCGAGGCGAGCCACAGCCTGGTCGCGCTGCTCGGCCGTTAGCTTCGCCTTCGCCACTTCGCGCTCGAGATTCTTGCGGATCGTGTCCATCCCTCGATCCAGAAACCTCTGTTCCACATCGACGAGCACGACTGAATATCCGCCCTTAGCAAACACGTGTGCGATGCCATTGCCCATCGTGCCCGCGCCGATTACTCCCACGGTTTTGATGTCCATGATGGTCCCGTCTGACTATGCCTGCGCTTTTGCCTTGGCGCGGAGCACCTCGTCGATCGTGTTGATATCAACCAATCCGAAACAGCCATAGATCGCGGGGAGCACGCGCTCGGGCGGGAAGGTTCGCCGCAATGCCGCGACCTTCTCGGTTCCGGCACGATATGCAGGCAGATACATTCTCCCCAACAGCGGATGCCGTCCCCAGGCCCCGGAGAGCTTGTCGGCGCGCTCTTCGCTCACCAGGAAATCGGCCCGCAGAATCTTAGCGATCTCCGCTTGCGGCTTACCTTCACCCCAGGTGAGATACGACGACTGATTCTTGGCGTCGTCCTGGAGAAGCGCCAGCAGAACGCCAATCTGCATGTCCTCGTCGGGAAGCTGATCGATCTCCGTGACCCCATGAGCGATGAGGATCGCATTGTTAGCCAGGCCTTCAAACAATGTTGCGGCCCGCGTGTTCATGGTGAGCACCGTCGCTTCAAAACTTGCGAGCCCACGCACGTACAGATTCTGCAGGTAGGCAAAGGTGGTGACGTGTCCGGGCACGACTTCGTGGCTCACGAGCTGCTGAAATTCAGGGAAGCTGATCTGGAGTGACGCATTGATCTCGTAACTGGCGTCGTACTTTGGCGAGCCATCGGCATTGCGCGCGCGGCCCAGGTAGTTCATGGAGCCGGAGAACCAAGCGTTTTTGATCGGCTGGAAGTCGATGTTCGCCCGTGGCACCGGTGCAAGCTCCTTCGGCAAATAGGGCAGCAGATGCGCCGTGCTCAGATTGTCGAAATAAGCGATGACAGCAGCACCCAGCGCCTTGACCGAACCCATCGGCGCAACGCGCTCGCGACGCCACGCGTCCACTGCGCCCAGCAGACCACCGTTGTCGGAGGTCGAGTAGCCGGCGCGATTCAACAGCTCGGCCACGCGATCGTGTTTGGCTTCCGGCTTGGACGACTCCGGCGCGCGGCCAGTCGATGCCTCGACGCAACGTGCGTATGGAACAGCCGGGCCTTTGCCGAGGATTTCCATCGCCAGATCCCACATAACTTCGAGGCAGTTCGCCAAACCGATGAGGTACTGCCCACGCAAGCCGGGAAGGTTGCCAGCCTCGTGACGAACTCCGGCGATGGCAGCGGGCACGTTCACGTCGCGCAAATACGCTTCTACGGCCTCGCGATCGATGGTCTTGCCGGCAACTCCGCCGGTCTCGCGCACGCGCGCTGCCGAAGCGACTGTGTACGCGGCCGGAAGCGGCTCATCCGAATACCATGAGTCCGCGATGAATCGCCCTGTACCCGACGGACACATCACGTCTCCGCCCCAAATTGTGTCGATGCCGAGCACGGCATCTGCAACAAAACGTCCTACCTTATCCATTTATGAAGCCCTCTTTTCTTTGACTGAGGCAAACCAGACATACAGACACAGCACGATAAAGAATATCGCGGAGATGGTCTGCGAAATTAGCTCGTTGTTATAAAACGGCGTTTGAATCCAATCTTCGCGGAAGCTCGGAAGGACTCGCAACGCCGCGCCGATGACACCGCCCAACGCTCCGCCCGCCATCAACCCTCCCGCGACGATGACACCACGCTCCCGTATGCTGCGACCAAGTTCGCCACCGGTTTTGTCCGCGTGCTTATTTACCAGATGCGAGACGAATCCGCCCAGCAGTATGGGCGTGGTCAGTTGCAGCGGGAGGTAAATTCCCAGCGCGAAGACCATCGATGAGAGGCCGAGCATCTCCAGCACCACAGTGATCATGGCTCCGAAGCCAAGGAGCGCATAGGCGACCGGCTGGCCGCTCATGAATCCCTCGACGATGGCCTTCAACGCCGAAGCTTGCGGCGCTACCAGTACCTGGCGGACGTCACCGGGGGCTGCCTCTCCGAACTGGAAGGCCTTGGCCAGCAGGATGATCGTCAAGCCGGCGGTGATCGCCGAAGCGATGACGCCAATGAACTTTACCTTCTCCTGCGCTGAGGGAGTGGAACCGATCCAGTAGCCGGCCTTGAGGTCGGTTATGAATTGTCCCGAGGCGCAGAGCGCGACGCAGACCATGCCGGCGAGAGCCATCACGAAGAACATGCCGGTGGTTCCGGAGAGGCCGAACTTCAGCAACACGACAGCCGAGACGATCACGGTGAGCAGAGTCATGCCGGAGGCGGGATTGTTCGCCGTAGTAGCGATGGCGTTGGCGGCCACGGTGGTGAAGAAGAAGGAGAAGAGCAGCGTCAACACCAGGCCCATCGCCACGACGGTCCAGGTCACATGCAACTGTCCAAAGAAGATGGCCACCGCGAGGGCGCTTATGATCACTCCGAGAAGTATGGCGATGATCGGAATATCGCGGTCGGTGCGCTCCATCTGCGGGGCTTCACCGTGACGGAAGGCATGCAACGCGATGCCGAACGATCCTGCCACAACGCGCAGCGACTTCAGGATGCCGACCAGGCCAGCGGTTGCAATGGCACCTACTCCGATGAAGCGGACGTAGCTGCGATAGATTTCGGTGGCCGTCATGTGCGAGATGGGGATGGCCGCCGGATAGACAGTCACGTCACCCATGTGGCTACCGATGAACCAGATCACAGGAACCAGCACGAAGTTGACCAGCACGCCGCCGGCACAGAAGATCAGGGCGATGCGCAGGCCCATGATGTAGCCGAGGCCCAGGATGAAGCTGACGGCATCGAAGTTGAAGACCATGCGCTGGCGATCGGCCAGCGACTTCATGACCGGTACGAATTGGAAGTTCAGATACTCCTTCCAGACATGGAAGGTGGTAACGAAGAAATCGTAGACGGCGGCGACGCAAGTCGCCTGCAGCAGCAGCTTGGCTTGGGATCCGCCCTTCTCGCCGGTGACCAGGACCTCGGTAATGGCCGTGGCTTCGGGAAACGGGAGCTTGCCGTGCTGTTCCTGGACGAAATAGCGGCGCAGCGGAATGAGGAACAGGATTCCCAGGCAGCCTCCCGCCAGGCAGATGAAAATCGTCTGCACCGGATGCGGGTCGAGGTGGAGGATGTAGAGCGCCGGCACAGTGAAGACGGCGCCGGCCACAACGCTGCCCGAGGCTCCGCCCATGCCGGTGATAATCATGTTCTCCAGCACGGTGGAGCGGCGCTTATAAACGCGCGCCAGTCCGATGGCGAGGATGGAGATTGGAATTGCCGCTTCCATGCCCTGGCCGACCTTCAGGGCGGAGTAGGCCGACGCCACGCTGAAGATGATGCACAACAGCGTGCCCCAAAGCACCGCGCGTGGAGTCACCTCCGGCGCGCTGGCGCTGGCCGGAACCAGCGGCACGTAGAGTTCGCCCTCTTTCAGGGGCTGATAGGCATTTGCCGGCAGTGATGTGGTCTCAAGCTCAGAGGTAGGTGCTGGTGCTGCCATGGATACAGTCTCCTGGCGGTTTTGCAGCCGAAGGCATTGTAAATGGCAAGGTCAAGGGAGGATGTGATGGGGGTTGCGGCGGGAGGCGATCTGAAAAAGTGCCGCAGGATTCAGGGTTTGGCGACCCAGGTTAGCCCAACCGAAGGGCGAACCTGGGGCACAGGTCATATAACAAGCTTCTACTTCTTGTCGCCGGCGATTCCCAGCTCCCGTGCCCGTCCGGAGACAGCACTGCGACCCGACTTGGTAGCGGCGGCAGCGTGAGCGGTCGCTTCCGGTCCATAGCGTTCCAGCAGGACGGGAACCAGCGCACCTTCAGCTTCTTTCACGAACGTCAGCTTGCCGGTGGCATCGACGTCGATGCGGATAAAGTCCCCAAGCTTGACCTGTCCGGTGGCAACCAGATTCGCCAGCGGGAAAACGATGTTGCGCTCGATGGCCCGCTTCAGGTGACGAGCGCCATAACGCAGATCGGTCCCTTCGCGCAGCAGATATTGCTTCACCGGCAAGGTGCAGCTGAACACGAACTGGTTGTTACCAGTGGCCTGTAGAATGCGCTGCTGTACCAGGCCAAGCTCGATTTCCAGGATCTGCTCCAGGTGTTCCAGCCGCAGCATGCGGAAGACTACGGCCTTGTCAATGCGGTTCATGAACTCGGGCGAGAATTTGCGCCGCGCCGCTTCGACGGCAGTGCGATCGATCTTCTGATCGAGCTTCGCGTCCATCTGCGCTGGCGTCTGCGCAAACCCCATCGTGCCATGGATCATCTCGTTCATTTCGGCAGCACCCAGGTTCGAGGTCATGACGATGACGCACTGCGAGAGGTCGACGCGGCGGTTGTCACCCAACGTGAGCGTAGCCTTATCAAGAATGCCCAGCAACAGCTGCCACAACGCGTCGGAGGCCTTCTCGATCTCGTCGAAAAGCAGAATCGAGAGCTTCAGCTTCTCGGTGTGCCATTGATTGAGCGCCTCCTGCGTCAGCAGGGGATGGGTCTCGCGGTGGCCGAGATAGCCGGGAGGCGACCCGATCAGCTTGGCGATCTCATGCGAATGTTGAAATTCGGCGCAATCGATCTTGATACAGGCGTGGCTGTCCCCAAACAGCGACTCTGCCATCGCCTCAACCACACGCGTCTTGCCGGAGCCCGTCGGTCCGAGAAAGAGGAGATTGCCTACCGGACGCCCGGGCGGATTGAGTCCCGCCAGAAACATCTGGTAGATCTCGGCGACCTTCTCGACCGCGGGATCCTGCCCGACGATCTTCCGCCGCAATGTGGTTTCAAATTCAAGAGCTTCGTTGCTATGACGTGTGGGATCCAGAACAGCGTTCAATCCGGTCTTCATAATGGCTGCCAACTTACGGCGGGCCGCAATGGGGAGCGACCAAGCCGAATATTGAGATGGAAGACGCGCTCATTGAGTTGTTTCGGCAACAACGATGCCGAACGCCAACTTGCGCACGAGCGAGTCGCTCCAAGTCTGGGTATTGGATGTTCGAGGTTGCCCCAACGGCGACTTACTGAGTAGTTAACTTGCAAAGTTTGTGTGACGCATTTGAGACAAAGCCGAAAGCAATTGAATGAGAATGAAAAAGGGCGTCCGATCGGACGCCCCTTCTCACAGATTGCAAATCCTGATTACGGCACTTCAATCAGCTCGATCTTGCCGTCTTTTCGCCGGTGCAGCACCTTAACCTTGCCTTTGCCGTCGCGAAAGACAAACACGTCGCGGTCGCGGAACTCGCATTCCTTAACCGCCTCCTCCACGGTCATCGGGCGCAAAGCCAGAGAATCATTCGATTGCACCAGGTGTGCTTCCGTGGTGCGGGCGATGGAAGGAAACTTGTGCACCACCACCGGAACAGCGGTAGCTGGGGAAGCGCCTACGGCAATCTGCATGTCGGCATCGCCTTCTACCGGGGCCTGCCAGGTCTTGTCCTTGGCCTTGCGGTGCGTGGTGCGGCGGCGACCGTTGTAACGGAGCACCTGCGTCTCGATGTGTTCCAAGGCCTGACTGACGGCGGCAACCATGTCGGTAGCCTCGGCCAGGCCGACCAGGTGCCCGCGACGGCGCTTGACGGTAATTTCCGCGATGTGCCGGTGCTTTTCGACGGTCAGAATGACCTTGCTTTTGAAGTTGTCACCTAAAATTTTGGTGAGTTTGCCGAGGCCTGATTCGACCTCGTCACGAATGGCGGGAGTGATTTCATACTGTCTGCCAAAGTACTCTACAGTCATTGAGCTCCCTTCTCGCCCGGCCTTCTTTGTGGTGTCTTGGGACCGCGGCGGCTTCACCACAATGGCATCCGATCAGCGATGGTTTCTGTCCCATTAGACGTCGCAATCGGAACGCCGGTACAGCAGCTAGTCTTTGACTCTGCGCTGGTGGGTGCTCGGGATGCGCATGTCCTCCCGGTACTTCGCAACCGTGCGGCGAGTGACCTGGATGCCCTGCGACTGGAGGATGCGGGTGATCTGCTCGTCGGTCAACGGCTTGGTGGGATCTTCCTCCTCGATGAGCTTCTTCACTCGGCGCTTGAGGATGAGCAGCGAGGTGCTGCTGCCCTCAGGCCCATTGACGCTCTCGCTGAAGAAGTATCGAAGCTCGAAGACGCCTTGCGGGGTGTGAGCATACTTGTTGGCTACGGCGCGGCTAACGGTCGATGGGTGTACACCGATCTCCTCGGCAACCTCCTTGATCATCATCGGCTTAAGCTGATCGATGCCATGGTCGAGGAAGTCGCGTTGCCGCTCCAGAATGGAATAGCAAACACGCAAAATTGTTTGCTTGCGCTGCTCAATATTCTTAATGAGCTGAATCGCCGACTTGTAGCGCTCCTTGACGTAATTGCGAACGTCTTTCTCCGCCACATCGCGGCTCAGCAGCCGGCGGTAGGAGGAATTCAACCGCAGTTGCGGAACCTCCTCGTCGTTCATCAATACCAGGTATTCTTCGCCCTGCTTGACGAAGGCCACATCCGGCTCGATGAGGCGGGTCTCTGCCTTGTTGTAGCGCAGGCCAGGGCGTGGATCGAGCGTGCGGATGAAGTCCATAGCCTGCATCACCGCTTCGACGGGACGGGCCATCGCCTTGGCGATTTCCTTAAAATGCTTGTTCTGCACCGCATGCAGGTGCTGGTCGACGATCACGATGGCATCGTCCAAGGCTTCCAGTTCCGCCTGATGGGTGCCGTTGCCGTTCTTGCGTGGAACACGCTTCAGATCGTGCAACTGCGCCAGCAGACACTCGCGCAGATCGCGCGCGCCCACGCCGATCGGGTCCATCTGCTTGACGAGATCGATGGCTTCACGGAGAGCGTCGCGGCTGAAAGGGACTCTTGCCGGCGCGCTGCGGGGCGGGACTAATTTCGGACGCGGGATCGCTGGAGCTGTATTTTGCGGCAGCGCTTCGGGGCTCGGGATTTCCTCCTCCGCCAAGGGAATCTCTTCCTCAGCAACCGCTTCCGCCACGGCTACACCGAAGTCGGCCGCCTCGGCCTGCGCTCCTGTGTATGACATGTCAGGCTGTGCGATACCCGGCAGCTCCGGAGCAGCGGCTGCTGGCACCGAGTCGACCGGCTCGCTTGCCACAGCGGCGGCAGCGGAAGGTTGCGTAGCCGCCCCCATTTCCTCCTCCGCCAAGCCGAGCAGTTCGTCGTCCGTGGCGATCAGATAACCTTCTTCATTTAAGTTGCCGATCACCAGCTCGGCTGCGCGGTACACGTCCTCATTGACGTGCAGCGATCCCAGCTGCCACGTCAGGTGATCAGTCAGAGTGCTGGGCCGGGAGAGGAAATTCTCGAAGGACGGCTTCTCCGTATCCTCCATCTCGATGGGAGTGCGAAGGCCAGGATCCAGATACTCGGAGAAGAACGAGCCGAAGTCAATTTCTTCGAAGGGATCTTTTTCCTCCTTGGTCTCGGCCGGCTGCTCTTGCGTCGCCAGCGAACTGTCGCGCTCCTTCTGCTCTTCACGGGCGGAAACTTCATCCAAGAGAGGAACAGAATCGTCCAGCTCCTCGAGGACAGGGTTCTCCGTCAACTCAGCGTTGATCATGTCGGCCAGCTCAAGCTTGTTGAGCGCCAGCACACTGACCATCTGCACAAGCCCAGGGGTCAGAATCTGCTTCTGAGAAACTTTGAGGTTTAATCTGGGCTGCAATAATGCCATTGAATGGAAACCCTGAGGAGCGTCGCCCCTCCCACAAATTCTAAACCAACGAGAAGCTCTCGCCTAAGTAAACTCGCTTTACTTCTGCATCATTTCCAAGTTGATCCGGCGTTCCGGTTCGGAAAATTTTTCCTTCGTTAATAATGTAAGCGCGATCGGTCACCGACAACGTCTCCCGAACATTATGATCGGTCACCAGCACACCGATACCAGTAGCCTTCAAATCAAAAATAATTCTCTGCAGATCCAATACCGCGATAGGATCGATTCCGGAAAAAGGCTCGTCCAGCAAAATGAACGAGGGCGAGATGCAGAGACAACGTGCGATCTCGACGCGCCGACGTTCACCACCCGACAGGGCATAGCCGCGGTTCTTGCGAATGACCTGGAGCCCAAGCTGATCGATCAGCCGCTCCATGCGCTCGCGGCGTTCGTGCCACGACATCGACTGCGCTTCCAGAACGGCCAGGATATTGTCCTCGACCGTCAACTTGCGGAAGATCGACGGCTCCTGCGGCAGGTAGCTGATTCCGTGATTGCGCGCCCTCAGGTACATGGGCACGTGGGTAATCTCCTGGCCGTCGATCAGAACGCGGCCGCTGTCGGCCGGAATCAGGCCCACCACGATGTAGAAGCTGGTGGTTTTGCCGGCACCGTTCGGCCCCAGCAGCCCTACAACCTCACCCTGTTTTACATGGAAATTGACGTCGCAGACGACCCGTCGACCGCGGTAACTTTTGCCGATCTCCTCAGCCGATAAAGTCTGCATTTACTTCGTGGTATGAGCACGTGTGATGGTGGGGGAGGAACTCTTACTCTCGACTAAAACCCTATCATCGTGATTGTAGAAAGTCAACGAATCGCCCCATACCGTGCCGCGTTCGGCATCAAAAATGCTAGGCGATCTGCCGGTCAGGAAATACTTGGCGTCATCTGCGGTGTACACCAGTTTGTCGCCCACCGCACGGCGGTTCGGTTCAGTGACCACAACCTTCCCGATCGCGACCATGTGGTCAATCTTGCTGGGGGCATCTGCGCCAGGCAGCACCGGTCCCTTTTGCTGGCTCGCCTGCTGTGGCTGCGGCTTCTGCGCTGCCGGTTGGGACTGGTCGTTATCCAGATCGGCCTTCTTCAAGTACACGTCGATCTGCTCTGCTGTCACCGTCGCGGTCGGACTCTTGGCCAGTACACTGCCGCTGTATCGGGCGCGACGTTCTTCGTCGACGTAGGTCATGCGATCGGCGATCACATCGACCGGAGTGATCTTGCCGTCCTGCGACTGCTGCACGAACAGGCTGGTGATCTTCTGCGTCTTATCCGATTCAGCTACCATGGCGCGCTTGGTATTGTCGAAGTCGATCTTGGGAGCGCGCACCACATTACCCCCCTGCCACAGACGGACATTGCCGGTGTAGTGGGCCACCCCCGGCTCCTTGAATCCGACCATGTGCTGAGCGGTAATGTGAATGGGATCGGAACTCGCCAGCAGCGCGCCGTCGGGCTGCGCTTTCAACTCGCTGTAGGTCGTCTTCACGTCGTCGTCGGCAAAGCCTTCGCCAGTGTCGCGGTTGATGCGCACATGCACCGCTGTCGTGGTCATGCCACCGTCGATGATGCGGGGCGAGCCCTGTAACAGCAGGATCTGGTCATTGGGAGTGTAAGTAGCCACGTCCGCAAAAGCGGCGCGGCCGCCGGTGTTGGCATTGCCGGAGGGCTCGTGATACTCGAAGTTGCCGGTCTGGATGATCTTCTGCAAACCGCCGTCGGGATCGAAGGTTACGTCAACCTTGTCCGCAGTACTGGTTTTGTCGGGCTGACCCGGCGTGCTGGAGACGATTCGCGAATCGGGCGCGCCATGCAGCATCTGGATGTGATTATTGTCGTCGAACGTGGCGTGGAACTTGCCCGCCGTCGCTACCGTAGTGGAATTGCTTCCACCCAAATCCTTGCTGTTCCTGGCATTGCTCGGAGCGGGCTTGGATCCCGGCGGCCTGGGCAGAATCGTGATCCACGCCTTGCCCACGGTGTCACCCGATTTCAGCTGGTTTCCATTGGCCAGTTGAAAATCGAGCCTGTCGGCAGCAATCTCCATGGGCTGTCCGCTGGTTCCCGACTTGCTAGGCGCGGGGTCCTGCCTCATGCAGGCATTCTTCACCATGTGGGCGCGCGACGGCTGGTTCTGGTCTTCAAAATCGAGAATGAAGGTGTCGGCTGAGCCATGCGCAATGCTATTGCCTTGGCTGTCGAACTTGGCTCCTCCAGAAATGATCGCCTGCTGAATCGTGTTTTTTGGACCCATGTTGATGTCACCACGAGGTCCCGTGATGTCGACGACGGCAGAACCGCGATCCTGTATGTGCACATTCCCTTCGGCAACGGCGTGCTTGACCGTGTTGTCCGGTTCGAAAAGCAACGTCGCCTTATCGGCGGTCAAGGTCCGGTCGGGCTGATCGATCTTGGCATTCAGCAGCACCGCCTGACGCGGTATCTTCTGAATGACTCCGCTGGTGCCGGTGATCGTCGCCGGATGAGCGCCGGTGGTCACGACGTGAATATCAGACTTCAGCTCCAGTTCATTCTCTTTGGAGTCGTAGAAAGCGCCCTTTGCCGAACCGGCAGCCTGCTCGGTTTTGAACTCCACCACCTCGTCGGTATTGGCTTGGCCGGTTTTCTGGTTGAAGGTCAACGACCGCGTGACCAAATGCAGGGGATTCTTCAGCTCTTCCGGCGCGGCCTGATCGGGCTTTTTCGGGCCTTCTTCGTTTCCCACCAAATCGATGTGCACCTCGCCAACCGCCTTGATGTCACCGCTCTGGGGATCGTAGGTGAACTGGTCGCCGTAGATCTGATCGAAACGATCGTGGTTCTTGCCATAGACCACGATGTGCACATTGTGCAGATCGGCATGACTGCCGGCCTTGAACTGGACAGCCCTCGACGCCCGAATTGTGTAAATGGTCCGGCCGCCCTCCGACTTGGAAAGCGAAAAGCCGTCGCTGGTTTGCTGAATGTCAATGCCGAGAGACTTGGGAACGTTGTGTAGGATCGGCTGGACGCGCGTGCGGGCGATCCAGTAGGACACAGTTACCACTGCAACCAGCAGACAAACACTGACCACCAGCCACTTGCGAACCTGGGCCAACGATTGCAACATCTGCTTCGATCTTACGCTATGGCGGCGATGGGTCCCAACTCACGCACTGGTCATTGCCGGGGGAGAGAGACAATCTTTGCAGGTACGCGGATGACCAGCACATCAGTAGGAATGTCGTGCAGAGCCTGGCGGCGTTTAGTCCATCCAGCCATGAGAAAACCGATCATCAGGCAGAACAGCGAGAGGAACTTCATGAAGTGGCGAACCGTCGCCTGGCCGAAGGAGATTCGCCTGCCTTCGAGGTCCATGACCTGCAAGCCGAGCAGACGCTTGCCCACGGTCGCGCGCCACGAAGAACTCTCCATGAAGGCGCAATAGAGCCACGAGCCTACTGCCAGAATCGAAATGTAAGCAAAACCCGTAAATACTTTGGCATCCCAGCGGTCAATTCCAAATGTCCGCCCGAAGCGTTGCAGCACGAAGTCGAGGGCAAGCGTTATCAGCAGCGCCCCAAACGCTTCCAGGACGACGTCCACGGCTCCGGCCAGGAATCTGAGCCAGAAGCCTGCATATTCGATCTTGTCAGCTGTATCCGGCACGCGGTTGGAATGCGACTTGTCCGCTAAAGCAGACGAGGGATCGGTGAGCAAGCTGCCACAAGAGAGACAGAAGTGTTCGTCTGGCAAGCGGCGGTTGCCGCAGCTTGCGCACACCACTTCAAGCACCGTCTCCATTGGATGGGAATAGTAACCTGCCGAAGGCAGGCTGTAAAGGACGTGACAGGCACTTGAGTGGCGAACTTAGTAGTTGCACGACTGTCGGTCGTCGCGTCCGGCAAAAGGGAAATACCGCCGGATTTCAACCTCAGGAGGCCGCTGGGACGAAGTGACGTCTCGGTGGTCGACCCCTCCGCCGGTCGTCGAAATTAGACCCTGTGCTCATGACGCACAAGCCACCTTCACGAGCTACGTTGGTCACAGAGGCGCAGCCTGGCGTCGTTTTCTAATTTAAGGCCGCGGAACGCGCTTGATTGGTCAGGTTTCGATGTGAGTTCACCCGTCGGTGGATTGCTATCGCTCCTGAGCAGCGGCCGCTGCCGTCGCTACCGGAGCCGCGCGCGCGAAGTCGATCAAGTTCAGCTGCACCCCGCCAAACTCCGGATGCTCGTTGTAGTCGACGGTGAAGGCAAGGTCGAGCAGGTCGCCCGGCAACAGAGAATTCTGGGCAACACGATCGGCCATACGCCAGCCCAGAACATCGTGCGCCCGTCGCCAGGGCCGGTCGGCGGAAGCTGCATCAATTGGAAGAACTCGCAGCTTGAGATGCTTCTCTTTCAGCACACGAGCGGGCTGGATCAGCTTCGCGTTTCGCGACACAAAAATAGGGAACGGATTGCCCGAGCCAAACGGCTCCAACCTTTGCAGCGACAGCCAGAAGTCGTGCTTGACATCGTCGAGCGAGATCTCAGCGTCGTACTCCAGAACGGGGACAAAATCCTCAGGCGTCAGCCGCTGCCGTGCATATTCGTCCAGGTGCGCACGCAAGTCAGGGATTCGCTCGGTGGGCAGCGCACATCCCACCGCGTGGGAGTGGCCACCATAGCGCGTGAACAATTCTGGGCAGGACTCGAGCGCCTCCAGAAGATGAAATGGGCCGATGGAGCGGCCTGAACCGTGCGCTTCGCCGTTCTCGCAGGAAAAGACGAGGGCAGGCCGATGGTAACGCTCAACCACGCGCGTAGCGCAGATGCCGATCACTCCACGGTGCCAGCCTTCGCCGTCAATCACCAGGCAATAAGCGTCCTTCAGCTCTGGCGTCGATTCGATCTTCTGCTGGATCTCGTCCAGGATTTTCTGCTCTTCCTGCTGGCGGTTGCCGTTGAGTTCGTCCAACTGCATCGCCATCTCGGCCGCTCTGCCGGCATCTTTCTCGGTGAACAACTGGATAACGCGTTCGGCAATATCCATGCGCCCTGCGGCATTGAGCCGCGGCGCAACGCGGAACGCAATATCACTGGCGCTCAGCGGACGCGAGCCATCCAGGTCGCAGTTGGACAACAGGGCGCGGAGTCCCGCATTCACCGGCTTGCGCAGGCCTTCCAAGCCAAGCTTGGCGAAGACGCGGTTCTCGCCGATTAGCGGCACGGCATCCGCGATGGTCGCGATGGCAACCATCTTCAGAAATGAAGGCAGCAGACGCTCGCGTCCGCTTTCCACCAGAAGCGCCTGTGCGATTTTGAAGGCAACGCCGGCGCCACAAAGCGACTTGCAGGGATACTCGCAGCCCGGCTGGTTGGGATTCACGACGGCCAAAGCCTTGGGCACGCCGTCTGCCTGCGGCAAATGATGATCGGTGACGATGAGGTCGACGCCGCAACGTTCCGCGGTCGCCGCCGCAGCGAAGGCGCGGATGCCGGTATCGACGCTGATGATGAGGCGAATACCGCGCCCGGCCGCCTGCTCAATCACCTCGTCTCGCATGCCGTAGCCCTCGCGAATGCGATGTGGCACGTGATACTCAACCTTGCCGCCACACAGCTCCAGCGCGGCCTTCAAAATGACGATAGCGGTCGTGCCGTCGACGTCGTAATCCCCGTAGATGAGCACGGTTTCACCGCGCTCAATCGCCGCGCGCAAGCGTTCGACTGCCGCACGCAGGCCGGTCATCAGGTAGGGATCGTGGAGATCCTGGAGGGATGGAGAGAGAAATTTGTGGGCTTGTTCTGCTGAGCCGATACCGCGAATCACCAACAGCCGAGCCAACGAAGGCGGCAGGTTTGACTCCAGCGCCAGCCGCTGCACGTCTTGGCAATCGGCATTGCGAATTATCCAGCGCATGCTAACAATTACTCCTGCCAAGGCCATGTTTTGTGTCAGGGCACGACTTCCAGTCGTGCCGAAAAGCCCGCGCAAAACTGAGGGCTTCAGCCCCTGCGAAAGTCTCGCGGGCAGGGGCTGAAGCCCATCTCCGTAATTCAGCCAACTTCGGCACGTCTAAAGACGTGCCCTGACACAGAGCGCAGATGCAAAGCGCATCGTTCTCCATTCACAAACGAGACACTAGTGTTCGTCGTCCTGATCGCTGTCGTCGAGCGCCACGCTACCGAAGTCCTCCACCAGATCCAGCAGATGCTGGTAGCGCTCGTACCACTCGGTGGAAACTTCGAAGAGAAACATGATGCCCTGGTGCGGCCAGCCTAACTGGATGAAGCCCGTCTTGCCGATGTAATTTCGCAGCCAGCGCGCCTCTTCCATATCGTCATCGCTGGGGAAAGCGGTGTGTTGCAGGCGCTGAACCAGGAAGTCCAACTCGTCACGCTGCAGCATTTCCTCATCCATGGAGAGAAATTGCGCGCCCGCCTTCTTTGCCAGTTCGACGAAATCCTTCCAGCTCTCGGGATTGTCACGCGGGTCCCACATGACGCTGTGGACCTCCTCGGTGACATAGCCCTGGAAGCGGCTCAAGCCGTGCCCCAGGATGAAGGCAGTCATGTCGTCTTTTAAGCCGGATAAGTCGTCGGACATGGCGTTCTCGTTCAGTAGCGCCGAATTCCTTAGCAACGAATGCTCATCATACTCCCATGCGTTGATGGTGACACGGCACGCGTCGCAAATCGTTGCGCCTGTCTCTGCACAGCTCACCGGCAAGAGCAAATCTCTGTGTTAGACTATGCTGTTTTTCCATACGACATTAAATCAGCATGCTTTTCTCCAAAGAATATGTGGGCTATCTCGCCCGCGAAATCACTAAAAAGTTGATTGAGGGCGAGTTCATCGAGACCACGGACAAGCCGGCCGTGCTCGCGAGGGTCAACACCGCCTTGCTTGAGGAACTCACGCTGGAAGACCGCATCAATGACGAAGTGCGCATTATCCTCGACACCTACTCCGACGAAATGCAGCGCAGCGGCGCCAACTATCAGGAGATGTTCAAGAAGGTGAAGAACGAGCTGGTAAGGAAATATAAAGCCGTATTGTGAGGAAACTGATGGCACTTAGCACTTGGCATTGGGCACTTAGCCGAGAACTCCAGGACGGTGGGTTTGGCCAAGTGCCAAGTGCTAAATGCTAGGTGCGAAATTATGAGAATTAGCCGCGAGAAGATCAATAAGCTGGCACATGCGGTGGCCGACACTCTGGCCGATATGGAAAGTGTCGACTTCGTCGAAGACCGCAACAGCATCCGGCTGGAGACGCGCCGCGTGCTCGAAATGCTGATGGCACAGGAGGCGAAGATCGATGCTGCCGCCCGGCAGAAGATCGAGAGCCAGCGCCGCACCATCCTCGAAGGCTCGCAGGAGTGGGACATCCTCTATCGCAAGTATTACAACGAGGAAGTGAAGAAGCTGGGGATTTGAAGAAGCAGTAACTAGTAGTTAGTAATCAGTAGCTCGCAAACGCCAGTTCGCCAACGCAGCCGTTGAACGCCTCAGTTCCAGCCGTGCGATGAGGTAGCTAATTACTAGCTACTAATTACTTCCTCAGTTCCAATGGTGCGAGTGCCACCAGATCTTCTGAATGTCAAACTTCACGCCACGACATAGGTAGATCGGGGAATTCTCTTCCCCCATGGCGAAACGATTGTAACGATCGAACTCCTGGTACGACGTGCAGCTGTCCTGTACATCATCGAGACCCCACTCAATGACGATGAGGTTCTTATAGACCTGCGGCGGCGGTCCCCAATACCAGTGGTTCTGGTGGCGTGAGTAGGCCGTCGGCAATCCATATTTCGGACCGAACAGATTCACAGCTCCCGCCTCTCCATAATTGCCGGCCCAGATGCCGGTTTCGGCGCGCTCTTCCGGCGGCAGCGAGTTGTAGATGTCGGCGACTTGCTGCACCAGTTCCGGCCAGCTGAACTGGTCCGCGATCGGCTGCATCAGCAGCGATTCCATGTGCACCTCCTGCTTCGCCGGCTTGAATCCGATGGCATTCTGATACGCGAGCAGACGCTCTGGCGGCAGCGTCCAGGTAGCCATCGGGAGGAGCGGAGCAGTCGCGAGAACGATAACGCCGACGACGGCTACTCGCGTCCAGGCGGCTCGTTTCTCCAGCCAACGCTCGATGGCAACGGCTCCGGCGGCAAACAACATGGGATAGATGGGAAAGACATAGTAGTCCTTGCCGTGAGAGAGCTCCATGGTGATAAAGAACACGGCAAAGGTGAGGCCAAGAACGCGCCATCTTCGATCGCGGAGCAGCCAGATCAGTCCTGGGAACCATACCAGGAGCAAGATCGGATCTATGGCAATGATTTGCTGCTTGACGAACCCCAGCGGACCGAGCACAACGTTCTTTCCCTCACGGCGAACGTTCTCCAGGTCCTCGAGCGTTGGGAAATGGCGGTGGGCTTCCCAGATAAGATTGGGCAGAAATAGGGCAAGCGCGATGGCGCCGGCGATCCAGATCCAGGGTTTTGCGAATTCGCGGCGATGATGGGTGAGCAGCAGAGCAACCGTTACCGCGAAACCGAAGAAGAGTGTGGAATGCTTGTTCTCGAGGCCCAGACCCGCCAATACGCCGAACCAGAGCCACAGTCGCGAGTCTCCCGTGCGCAGAATGCGCGCGCTGACCAGGATGCAGCCCATCCAACACAGGGGCTCGAAAGCATTCATGGTCAACAGACTGTCGGTGACCAGTATCGAAGGGCATAACAAGATACAGAGTCCGGCGAGGAACTGAGCGTAGCGATTGCCGCCCAGTTCGCGAACGATCAGGATGGTGAGCGCGATCAGCGCTGTGCCGGCCAGCGCAGGCAGAATTCGCAGTGCCGCCAGCGAGCCGCCCATCAGCAGCGCGATCTTGGCGTAGACGGCAATCAGCGGCGCGGCATCGACATAGCCCCAGTCCAGATGCCGGGCCATGTCGAGGTAGTAGAGTTCATCGCGAAAGTAGCCGTAATGCAGCACGCTGGTGAACAGGTGCAGCAGCAGCTTCGCAGTGCAGAGCGCGATCAGAACTCCGGCATCGAGCCGCGGGAGAGCATCCGTTTCTTCGCACAATCGCTCTTGCATCGCCTGCGTCATCAGCCCTCCGTCGCAATGCTAAATGAGATCGCCGCTCCTGTTGTTACGACCGGCCGGTCCGGTTAGTTCGTATAATCAGCGCGAGTCCCGCCTGTGCCTGCCAACCCCAATCTAAAGGACGAAATCAAACGGCTTGCCCTAGAAAAAGACTTCGACCTGGTCGGGGTTGCCGGCGTATCCGACACGCCCGAACATCGGTTCTTCACGGACTGGATCGCCGACGGCCGAGCCGGCGAAATGAAGTATCTCGAATCCCGGAACGAAGCCAGCGAACTGAAGCGTGCGGCTCTAGCCAACGCGGCTCCGTGGGCACGGTCGGTTGTGGTCTGCGCGTTGAACTACAACACCGATCAGCCCTACTCGACCCACGCCGGAGCTACGTCGCAAGGCTGGATCTCACGCTACGCCTGGTCGCAGCGGGACTATCACGATGTGGTCCTAAAGAAGCTTCGGGCGCTGGAGGCAAACGTCATCGGGATGTGTGCTGAGCGCGGAGTGCCGACGCCTCGCACCTGGTGCTACGTCGACACCGGCCCGGTTATCGAACGCATCTTCGCCAAGTATGCCGGCATTGGCTGGATCGGCAAGAATACCTGCGTGCTCAATGATCGGCTTGGTTCATGGCTATTTCTTGGCGTAATGCTCACTTCACTAGAGTTGGCACCCGATCTGCCACCGGCCGACCGCTGCGGGTCGTGCACGCGCTGCCTGGATGCTTGTCCCACAAATGCCTTCCCTGCTCCCTATCAGCTCGACGCAACGAAGTGCATCTCGTATCTCACGATCGAGCTGCGTGGCTCCATTCCCGAAGAGCTCCGTCCAGGTATCGACCGCCAAGTCTTTGGTTGCGATATCTGCCATGATGTTTGCCCGTGGAACCGGCAAGCTCCGGCGAGCAGCATGGCCGAATTTCAGCCCCGGGAAAAGCTGGTCAATCCCGATCTGCAATGGCTGGCTCAGCTCAGCCAGGAAGAGTTCCGCGAAATCTTTCGTGGCTCGCCGGTGAAGCGGGCGCGTTTCAGTGGCCTTCGCAGAAATGTAGCGATCGCCATGGCGAACAGCGGAGATGAGCGATTCCTCGCTATCCTAGAAGAACTCAGTAAGGACGAAGACGCAGTAGTGGCGGAGCATGCTCGCTGGGGCCTGCAACATCTCCGCCGTTCGCTGGACGAAGGCCGCAGCGGGCGGGAATGACATCGCGCGGGTGCTCCAGAGCATCCCAATAGGGGAATCCCCTACGCGTTCGAGGGAGCCGACCTTTGTTCCCGCTCGCGCGAATCCGCATCAAGAAGTATGATTACCTTCGTCATCTTCAAGTATTCGGCCCGTACCGAGATTTCATCCGTTGGTTCGTCGAAGCCGCATCCCATCTACACGGAGGGCGATTTTATGCGCAAGCTCCACAAGGTACATGTCGTTCTAACGATGGCAGCCGCAGTTGCATTGATGTTTGGATTTGCGGGCTGCAAGAGCAATACCCCCGAACAAAACACCGCGCAGAATCAGAATCAGGCGCAAACCGATCAGTCGCAAAACGGGCCGGCTACCGATAACTTACCTCCTACCGGCAATCAGGCACCGGCAGCTCAACCCGCACCGCAACAGAGCTATTCGCAGGCCGCGCCGGCGCAGCAACAAGCTCCGGCACAGCAGCAAGCTCCGGCGGAACAGCAGCAGCAAGCAGCCGCTCCTGAGCAGCAAGCTCAAGAGCAACAACCGGAAGAGCCTGAGTCTCAGGATGCCAGTTACGGCCAGCCACCGATCCAGGCACAGCAACCGCCGCCTGCGCTGCCCGAATACTCGCAGCCCCCATGTCCTGCGCCGGGCTATGTCTGGACGCCTGGCTACTGGAGCTACGCTCCTCAAGGCTATTACTGGGTACCGGGTGCGTGGACGCAACCGCCAGTCATCGGTTTTCTGTGGACGCCGGGCTTCTGGGGTTTCGGCGGCGGTATCTACCGATATCACTACGGCTATTGGGGACACTACGTTGGCTATTACGGCGGCATTAACTACGGATTCGGCTATACCGGCATGGGATATCAGGGCGGCTACTGGAACGGAAACCAGTTCTACTACAACCGTGCGGTAAACAACGTCAACGTCACCAACATTTCCAACGTTTACAACCGCACCGTCATCAACAACACGACCATCAACCGCGTCAGTTATAACGGCCCGGGTGGCGTCACTCGTGGCCCGACGGCAGCCGAGACGGCGGCGTTGCGTCAGCAGCGAGTTCCGCCGATGACCACGCAGTTGCAGCATCAACAACAGGCTGCGCAGAATCGTGAGCAGTTCGCCTCAGTCAATCACGGACGACCTCCGGTTTTGGCGGCGACCAAACCTATTGCGGAAGGCAAGCCGATTGCTCCGGTCATTCCTCCCCATACGGCGGCAGCTCCGCATCCGGCGCTGACGAATCGTCCTCCGACGCAAATGCATCCTGCTCCGCAGCAGCAAGCTCATCCTGCTCCTCAGCAGCATCCGCAGCAGCCGGCTCATCCCGCTCCAACGCCAAAGGAACAGGCTCATCCCGCTCCGGCGCCAAAGGAACAGGCTCACCCGGCTCCAGCGCCAAAGGAACAGGCTCATCCCGCTCCGGCGCCAAAGGAACAGGCTCATCCCGTTCCGGCGCCAAAGGAACAGGCTCATCCTGCTCCAGCGCCAAAGGAACAGGCTCATCCCGCTCCGGCGCCAAAGGAACAGGCTCATCCCGCTCCGGCGCCAAAGGAACAGGCTCATC
>Ga0181532_10000293_pt1 | contig 53274 bp, 40 predicted proteins | sample PEATcosm2014_Bin_33_FD_119768 | JGI IMG/M metagenome (GOLD analysis project Ga0181532, IMG submission 119768) | Peatland microbial communities from MTU Mesocosm Facility, Houghton, MI, USA - PEATcosm2014_Bin11_30_metaG | ecosystem: Environmental > Terrestrial > Soil > Wetlands > Peat | place... | reverse complement strand
TTCCCAGCCTGATCGCCCAGTCCAACGCCATGCAGCCGGTCCTGGAGATGATCTCCCGCGTGGGCCCCTCCGACGCCAACGTCCTGATCACCGGCGAGAACGGTACCGGCAAGGGACTGGTGGCCCAATCGCTGCATTCGTGTTCCCTCCGTACTTCCAAGCCCATGCTTACGGTCAACACCGGCGGGCTTTCCGAAGGCGTCTTCGAGAGCGAACTATTCGGGCATGTGAAAGGCGCATTCACGGACGCCAAGTCGGATCGCGTCGGCCGCTTCGAAATGGCCGACGGCGGCACGCTGTTCCTGGACGAGATCGCCAACATCTCGGCTAACTTGCAAGCCAAACTCCTGCGCGTTCTGGAGACCGGCGAATTCGAGCGCGTAGGTTCTTCCAAAACGCGCAAGGTGGACGTGCGCATCCTTTCGGCCACCAATTCGGACCTGAACGTCGAAGTGACCGGTGGGCGCTTCCGGCAGGACCTGTTGTTCCGGCTTAACACCATCGAGATCCGGCTGCCCCCGCTGCGGGAGCGGCGCGAGGATATACCGCTGCTGGCGGTGCATTTCCTGCGGCAGCATGCGGAGCATTACCGCAAGAGCCTCAGCGGCTTCGAGGATGTCGCCATGAAGGCGCTGATGGCGCACCCCTGGCCAGGTAACATACGCGAATTGGACCACGCGGTCGAGCGCGCCGTGCTGATGACTCAGGGCCCTTGCGTCAAGGCCAACGATCTGGGGCTGCGGCCGGCCCGCGATGGCTCTCCCCGGTTGGAGGACATGAGCCTCGAAGAAGTGGAAGGGCTCCTCATCAAGAAGGCCTTGCAGCGCTTCAATGGCAATGTCAGTCACGCGGCCAACGCGCTGGGCCTGAGCCGTAGCGCCCTCTACCGGCGATTGCAGCGCTATGGCCTTTGAGGCAGTCACTACAATCATAGCCACGACAATCGGAGCCACGACCGTCAGGGAGTGGTCCCGTGGGGCGGCCAATCTTGGCCGCAGCCGGCTTTTCAGCCGGCGTGGACGCGCTGGAAACAGCGTCCGCAGGCAGGAATGCCTGCCCCACGTCACGGTCATCTCATGACAGTCACTATGTGGCATTGCCCTCTGGCGGCCTCTCCATGACACCCCGCAAATCCCGCCGCCGGCGCATGAAGTACGAAGGCCGCATCGTCATGATGGCGATCATGGCCGGTATGCCGGGCTCGCTCGTTGCCCTCTTCATGCTGTGGCTTCACGAGCCCGTCCCATCCGCAAAAGTTCAATGGACGCTGACCGTCATGATCGTGGGGCTGTGGTTCGGTTTCGCCATGGCGGTGCGCGAACGCGTAGTCTTCCCGCTGCAAACTCTCTCCAACCTGCTTTCCGCGCTGCGCGAAGGCGACTTCTCCGTGCGCGGCCGGGCGGGGGCCTTCGACGACGCCCTGGGCGAAGTTATGCGCGAGGTCAACACCCTCGGCGGCACGCTGCGCGAACAGCGGCTGGGCGCGCTCGAAGCCACCAACCTGCTGCGCACCGTCATGTCGGAGATCGATGTAGCCGTCTTTGCCTTCGACCATCAGCGCGTGCTGCGCCTGGTGAACCGCGCGGGAGAGCGCCTGCTCTCGGGACCGCCCGAACGGCTGCTGGGATCGAGCGCCGCGGAATTGAACCTGGATGGCTGCCTGGAAGGAGAGCCCCAACAGACGTTTCAAATGAACTTCCCGGGCGGCGCGGGGCGCTGGGGTATGCGTCGGAGCACCATTCGCGAGCATGGCCTGCCCCTGCAATTGCTGGTGATTTCGGACCTCACGCGTCCCTTGCGCGAGCAGGAATTGCAGGCTTGGCAGCGCCTAGTGCGCGTGTTGGGCCATGAGCTGAACAATTCTCTGACCCCCATCAAATCCATCGCAGGGAGCCTCGGCAGCTTGCTCACCAGGCACCCCCTGCCCACCGATTGGGAGGACGACATGCGGCGCGGGCTGAGCGTGATCTCCACACGCTCGGAAGCCCTCAGCCGCTTCATCGGCGCTTACGCCAGGCTGGCCAAGCTGCCGCGTCCGCAATTGCAACCGATGGAGATCCGGCCGTGGGTGCAGCGCGTGGTCAGTCTGGAGACCAGATTGAGCGTGGGCATACGGTCCGGCCCGGATATGTTCATTCAGGGCGACCCGGACCAGTTGGAGCAGGTGCTTATCAACCTGCTGCGCAATGCCGCGGATGCCTCGCTCATCACCGGAGGCGGCGTGCAGGTGGCGTGGTCGCGGAACGGCTCGCACGTGGAAGTGGCCATCGAGGATGAAGGCCCCGGCATCTCGAACACCACCAACCTGTTCGTGCCTTTCTTTACCACCAAGCCCGGAGGATCGGGAATCGGACTGGTGCTCAGCCGGCAGATCGCCGAGGCCCACGGCGGAACCCTCGTGCTGGAGAATCGGGAGGACTGCGCCGGATGCGTGGCGCGTTTGCGGCTGCCGTTGTAAAAGGTGTAGCCCCCCGCCTACCTTCTCTCATATCGGCCCATGTATTGCGCATCGGCCAGGATATGGCCTCGCATGGCCTTATCGATTTCGGCGCGGCGCGCGCCTGCCGGCAATCCCAGCGAAGGCACATCCAGCGCGTAAAGCTTGAAGAAGTATCGATGCGGCCCGTGACCTTTGGGAGGACACGGTCCACTGTATCCCGCACGGCCGAAGTCGTTGGCGCCGCTCTGGCCCAGGTTTCCGGGCTTATATCCCTGCGCCAGCGACCGCACTGAAGCCGAAAGATCGTACAGCAGCCAGTGGTTCCACGTTCCGGCCGGAGCGTCCAGATCGTCTACGATGAGCGTCAGGCTGCGGGTTTCGGGCGGTTCGCCGGTCCACTCCAGGGAGGGCGAGACATCCGCCCCCTCGCAGGTATGCAGTTTAGGAATGAGGCCGGCTTCGGCAAAGGCGGGGATGATCAACTTGAAGGCCATGTCCCGATCTTAGCGCCATGCCGGGCCAGGCGGCGCCCGGACCGGCCGGGTGTGCAAGCAGGTTGCGGAAAGACGCGAAAGACCGCTTTCAAACGCGCGCCCCTGAGAATTAACCAACGTTTTTTCAATAACTTAAAGAGCCACGACCGTACTAACGGAGCCACGACCGTAAGGGAGTGGTCCCCCCCCCGCATTTTTCCGCAGCCTGCTGGCGGTGCTCTTAAGCACCCCGCCGGGTTGCGCGGCGCCACCCGTCATCCTGGAGGTGCTATAATGGGCGCTTATGCTTGACACAACCGCACGCCGCTGATTTGGGCCTTGCGCCCGTACCCTGAATTTCTTCGGCCCCCTGTGAACCGGGCCGTTCTTTTAAACCAAAACTGAGAAACGAGGTATTTTCGGTAATGCGAAAACTGCTTTCGAACGGGTTGGCCGTCTTTGCCGGTGTGGTGTCCCTGCCGGTAGCCGGAACCCACGCGGATTCCGCGAAGCCAGCCACCGCCGAACATCGCAACGAATCTGTCAGAGATCCCAGACTCGCCTCTCTGCGCTCCTTCTTCGCGCAGGGCAATTGTCCCGCCGCCCAACTCTCCCCCGTTTTTTTGGAAGCCTCAGACGCCAACGCCCTGGACTGGCGCCTGCTGCCCAGCATCTCCTTCGTAGAATCCACCGGCGGCAAATCCGCCAGGAACAATAACCTCTTCGGCTGGGATTCCGGCCGCGCAGCATTCTCATCCGCGAGCGCCTGTATACACTCCGTGGCGTCCTCCTTAGCTACCTCCGTGCTGTACCGGAACAAGGATGTGGACGGGAAACTGAAGACCTACAACGGGAGCGAAGGCTATGTTCGCAAGGTGAAAGAAGTAATGCGCCGCATCGCACCCGTGGAGAAGGTTGACTAAGAGGCGGCCCTCAGCGCTAACAACCAGATCCTGACTGAAGCGTTGCACGGGTCGAAGACGTGGCGCAGGCACTCCTGTCGGCACCTGGAGTTTCTACATTTGCTGGCGGGGCAGGCGCTTTCGCCTTGCCAACTGCCGAGCTTGAGTTCGCTGGCAGCGGGACTTGTCCCGCCAAGGCGAGCTTGCTCGCCTAACTTCCGGCGTGCGTTTCTGGAGAGCGTGCCGCGGCGAACTTCAGTTCGTTCTCCGTCGGCACGCACGTCCATTGCTGCACGGCCGGGTTTCCGACTGGCGCGGTTCGAAGGCCGAGGAACCTCAACGATCTGGCGGCGCGGTATCGGTTGTAGCGCCGCGGCATGCCGGCATCGAAAAAACAACAAACGGGCGCTCGATCCGTAGGACAAATGTTCGCTTGTCCGGGCAAGGTTCCGGCATTGGTGACTCGCCCTGAAGCGTGCGCGGGAACTTCTGCGCCGCGACGGTTTCTAAGCCCTCATGACTGTCACTCAGCACTGGGAGATCCTTGCCCGGGACCTGCGCTACGCCGTGCGCGGTCTGCGGCGCTCTCCGGCATTCACCCTGGCGGCCATTTTCGCAGTGGCCCTCGGGACCGGCGCCGGTGCCGCTGTGTTCAGCGTCGTGGATCGCATCCTGTTTCGCAGCCTTCCATACCCTGAGGCCGGCCGCCTCGTCTCCGTGGGCCTGATCGCGCCGATCATCCCGCAGGAGTTCATGCTGGGTTCGGATTACGTGGAATGGCGCGCGCGGCAGCAGCCCTTTACTTCGATCGCGTCGTGGACCGGCGTCAACGACTGCGACTTGAGCGACACCAATCCGGTGCGCCTGGCTTGCGCGCAGGTGGAGGCCAGCCTCCTACCGACGCTCGGCATCCAGCCGCTCATGGGCCGCAACTTCACGCGCGACGAAGACCGGCCGCATGCGCCGCGCGTCGCGATCCTCTTCTATGGCCTGTGGAGGAGCCGCTTCGGTGGCGATCGCCAGGCAGTGGGAAAGACCGTGCCGCTGGATGGACAATCCGCGACCATCGTGGGTGTGCTGCCGCCACAATTCGAGTTGCCCTCGCTCGAACATGCCGACGTGTTGGTGCCGCAGGCATTGGACGAGGCCGCGCAGCACAGGCCGAACACGGGTCGCGTGCTGCGCTCGATCGCGCGCCTGAAACCGGGAGTGACCGTGACGCAGGCGGTGGCCGCGCTCCAACCGCTATTCGAAGAGTCCATGCAATTCGTGCCGCCGCAGTTTCGCAAGGAGGTCAAGCTGCGCGTGCGATTGCTCCGCGACCGACAGGTGCAGGATGCCACGCTGGCATCGTGGATCCTGCTCGGCGCGGTGCTGGCCGTTCTGCTGATCGCCTGCGCCAACGTAGCCAACCTCCTGCTGGCGCGGGCGGTCACGCGGCAGCGCGAACTCGCAGTGCGCGCCGCGCTGGGGGCCAGCCGCGCCCGTCTGATACGGCAGGCGTTCACCGAAAGCCTGCTGGTAGCGGCCACCGGCGGCGCGGCCGGATGCGCGCTGGCGGCCATTTTGCTGCACGTTTTCGTGGCCATCGCGCCCGAAGCCATTCCGCGCCTGCAGCAGGCCAGCCTGGATCTGCGTGTGCTGCTCTTCACGCTGGCGGTATCGCTGGTTTCCGGCGTGCTGTTCGGACTGGCGCCCGCTCTGGCACAGCCGCGCGCCGAAGCACTCGCCGGATGGCGCTCGCTGGGGGCCCGGCACGATCTGTTCCGGCACGCCCTGGTGGCTGCGCAGATTTGCGCGTCGCTGGTCCTGCTCACCTGCGCGAGCCTGCTGTTGCGAAGCCTGTGGAATCTGCAGAACCAACCGTTGGGCATGCGGACGGATAGCGTGCTCACGGCCGCGATTACGCTGGGCCAGAAATCTTATGCCGAACCCGTCCGGCAACTGGCATTCTTCGAAGAACTGGAGACGCGGTTGCGCCGGCTTCCGGGAGTGACTGCGCTGGCCCTCAGCGACTCGGTTCCACCAATAGGGCCGGCGCGATCCACGATTTATTCCGTGATCGACGTCGCCGGCCGTCCGCGTGCCGCGGAAGGCACCGGCGGAATGGTGACCTGGCGGTCGGTAACGCCCGGCTACTTTGCGGCACTGGGCATACCGATCTTGCGCGGGCGCGGTTTCGACGAACAGGATCGCGACCCGCAGCGCAACGTAGTGGTGATCAGCGACACGCTGGCGCGGCGCATGTTTGCTGGTGAAGATGCTTTGGGAAAGCAGATTCAGCCCGGCCGGTCGGGGCCTTGGCTGACCATCGTGGGAGTGGCCGGCAACGTGAAGAACACCAGCTTGGCGGAGCGGGACGATCCCGAATTTTATGTCGTACGCAAGCACTCGCCGAACGCTGCCGCGCGCTGGGCGACCGCGATTCTGCGCGGCGCCGTCGATCCGGCAGCGATGGCCCGATGGGTGCGAACGGAGGTGGCGGCGCTCGACCCCACATTACCCGTGAACATCGAGACTCTCGACCAGCGGGTTGGCAAGCTTGCCGAGCGGCCGCGCTTCAATGCCTTGCTATTGGGCTTGTTCGCCGGGATGGGGCTGTTGCTGGCGGCCATCGGACTCTACGGCGTAATGTCGTTCCTGGTCGCGCAGCGCACGCAGGAAATCGGCGTGCGCATGGCCTTGGGCGCCACGCCTGCCACAATCGCCAGACTGGTGCTGGGACACGCCGCACGCTGGACGGTAGCGGGCGCCGCAGCGGGCGCCATCGGATCGTTGTTCGCCGTGCGCCTGCTACGCGCTATGCTGTTCCACGTTTCAGGAAAGGATCCGTGGACATGGGCGGCTGCCGTGGCCGTGTTGTTGGCGATTGCCATGCTGGCGGCCTGGATTCCATCGCGCCGCGCCGCACGGGTGGATCCCATGCAGGCGTTGCGCCAGGAGTAGCGAGGTGGGGCAGGCGCTTTCGCCTGCCAACCTTTCGGAGCCCCACCTACTCCTCGTTGAAGCCCGTGGCTTTGCGGAACGCTTCCACGTAATGCCCGTCTTTCTTGCCGATCATGCGGAGCTGTGCTTTCAATTGTCCCAACGCAGCCGGATCCCAGTCGGGACGGTAATGCTCGATTGACGGCGGAAACTGGCTCACATGCGCCACCGCCGCGTTCAATTTGATTTCGGCCACGTCGTCGATGTTCACGAAGTAATTGGCATCCTTGCCGGCGTAATAATAATATTCCTCAGGCACGTGCCAAGGCTCCAGGCCGTCGTGCAGCCGCTGGTTGGGAAAGTACAGGTGCCATTCGGCGGCGCGGATCGCGTCGATAGTATTGTTGGCCGCCATGCGATGGTCAGTCTTGTGCCAGCGTACGTAATCGGAACCAGGGTCCACGCTGAGCACCACATCGGGACGATACTTGCGGATCAGCCCCGTCACCTGCTCCACCAAGTCGCGCGGGTTGGCGTATTCCAGCATCCCGTCGTGATACTGCAGCCAGAGGATGCTCTCTTTGGAAATGCCGATGACGCGGCAAGCTTCCTCTTCCTCGTGCATGCGTATGCGCGCCAGGCGCTCGCTGGTCATGTCCGGGTCGTTGGATCCCTTGTCGTCGTTGGTGTAGATGACAATGTGGATCTTGTTCCCGTTCTGCGCCAGCTTGAAGAGCGTTCCCGCGCAGCAGAACGTGTCGTCGTCCGGGTGCGGGGTGAAGAGCATGATCGTCTTGCCGCGCAGGTTTTCCAAACGGGTGGGCTCCTGCGCTAGCGCCAGGAGCGATGGAACCAAAGCCAGAATCAGGATTCTCATAGAATGAAAGAAGGATAACCCTCGCGGTTCCCAACGTGCAACAGTAATCTCTGGAGAGCACCAGCTACATGGACGGAAAAGCATTGCGCTACGGGCTGAAACGGCCGATCGGGATTTTCGATTCAGGTGTGGGAGGCTTGACGGTGCTGAAAGCGCTGCGGCGCAAACTGCCGCATCGCGATTTCATCTACCTCGGCGATACCGCGCGCGTCCCCTATGGCCGGAAGCCCGCCGCTATGGTGGCGGAATTCGCCTACGGGATTACGGAATTCCTGCTCGAAGCGGACGTCGAGGGGGTCGTGATCGCGTGCAATACCGCGTCCGCGGCGGCCCTGCCGGAGCTCGCCCAGCACTTCTCGATTCCCATCTGGGGCGTGATCGAGCCAGGCGTGGAGGCGGCCGCCCGCATGACGCGCAGCGGCAAGGTCGGTGTGATCGGAACCAAGGGCACCATCGGCAGCGGCGCCTACCAGCGTCGGCTGGAACAGCGCGGATTGGCGGTTTGGGCGCGCGCCTGCCCCATGCTGGTCCACGTCGTGGAAGAGGGACTCGCCAACTCGCCGGAATCCGAGCTGCTGCTGCATCATTACCTGGACGGGCGCGTCGAAATCGACACGCTCATCCTGGGTTGCACACACTATCCGCTGCTCCACGACGCCATTCAACGTGTGGTGGGCGATAGCGTATCGTTGGTGGATAGCGCCGAAGCTTTGGCTCAGGCGGTCAACGGCAGCATGGACCCGGCGCCCGGCGCGGGCGGCGTGGGGCGCATCGTGCATTTCGTGACTGGAGATCCGGTGGCGTTCGCGCACACCGCCGAAGTCATCGGCGAGGTAGCGGGCGAAGTGGTGCCGCTGCCGGTGACGGAGCTGATCGGATTGCAGGAGCGCGCGCCACGCACTTGCGCAGCCGGACAAAACGCGCCCTTCTTGCCGCCCGAGACGCCCATCAGCCCCACCCACTGAGTTTCTATATTTTCCTAAGGAGGTGGGGCAGGCGCTTTCGCCTGCCAACGGCCAACTTCAGCTCGCTGTGGCTAACTCTCTTCCAATGCTCGGATACCAAAGGCAATTGCCCTCCGCCGCGGGACACACTATCCCTGTCCGTCCAGCCGGCGCTGAACAATCTCCATCATGCGCGCCGGATCGGTAACGCGCACCGCTTCAAAACCGGCCGCACGGGCACTTTCAAGGCCCTGCGCCGAGTCTTCCACCACCAGCGCGCGTTGGATGCCAAGAATCCGGCCAGCCAGCAGATAGGGGTCGGGGGCGGGCTTGTGCCGCTCCACATCCTCGCCGCAGACCATCGTGTCGAGGTATTGGCGAACGCCCGCAGCTTCGAGCAGCGGCTCGATTTCCGCGCGCGCGCTGGAAGATACCACCGCAAGTTGGTAATTCCTCGAAAGCTCGCGGAAGAAATCCGCCACGCCGGTGGCGAACGGCGGGTTCACGGCCATACGCGCCCGAAAGACCTGCTTTTTCCACTCATATTGCTCCCAGAGCACAGCGGGGTCGGCTGGAGGATGGCGCAATCTGGCGAAGATCTGCATCATGTCGCGATCGGAAGCGCCCACGCAATGGGCCGCATAGACATCCCAGGTGACGTTCACACCGAGCGGCGCGAGCACTTCGCGCCAGCAGTCGCAGTGCACCGGCTCGCTATCCAGCAGCACGCCGTCGAAATCGAAAAGGATGGCTTCAAATTCAGGCATGGTGACTCACAAGTGTATCGAACCCGCGCTACACTGGTTGATTCTTATGGAAAACTTCAAGGTCAGTATGGAAGAAGTCAAGGTTCTCGGCAAGGAGCTGGTCGATAAAGTCCAGGAGATGATCCATGCGGGCAACGTCCGCCGCATCATCATACGGGACGACCACGGACACACGTTCATGGAGATTCCGCTGACCCTGGCAGCGATCGGCGTGGTGGCGGCGCCGGTGCTGGCGGCAGTGGGCGCGATTGCCGCGCATCTTGCGCATTTCACCGTCGTCGTGGAGAAGGTCGAGCCGGAGCCGGGCGGCGGGCGGTCCGCGCCTCCCGCGCCTACCGAGCCGAAGGCTTGAGCCGTGGCGGGCTACGACCACGAGCTGAGCCGCATTGTGGAGGAGCTGAACCGGGCCGTCCCCGGTTCGCGCGTGACCGAGAAGCCGCTTGCGGCGCGGCCTCCACAAAATGACGGCTCGCTCGATCAACTGCTGGCCTTCGCGGGCCGGCAAAACGCATCCGACCTGCTCCTGATCGCGGGTACCCCGGTGGCCCTGCGCGTGAACGGCGCTTTGGCTCCGGCCGCCGGGCCGCCCCTCGCGCCCGAAGACGTCCGCAACCTGGTCCTGCCGCTGCTGGATGCCCGGCAATACGACGAGCTGCAAAAGAAAAAGTCGGTGGATTTCTGCTTCGTGCGCGATCCCATGGGACGTTTCCGCGCGAACATACACCATCAACGCGGCACACTCGCGGCCAGCATTCGCCTGCTGCCGGCGCGCATTCCATCCCTCGAATCGCTGCACCTGCCCGCCACGCTGGCGCGCCTGGTGGAGCGCCGCCAGGGCCTGGTGCTGGTGACCGGAGCCACGGGTTGCGGCAAGACCTCCACGCTCGCGGCGATGATCGATTTGATCAACACGCGTCGCCGTTCCCACATCGTCACCATCGAGGATCCTATCGAATACCAGCACGTCAATCGCAACTCGATCGTGGAGCAGATCGAGGTGGGACACGATACGCCCGACTTCGTCAACTCGCTGCGCAGCATTCTGCGGCAGACGCCGGACGTGATCCTGGTGGGCGAAATGCGCGATCCGGAAACCATGGCTACCGTGCTCACCGCGGCGGAAACCGGCCATCTGGTCTTCTCGACTTTGCATACCAACGACGCGGTGCAGTCCGTTTCGCGCATCCTCGATTCGTTTCCGGCGGCGCACCAGGGGCAAATGCGGCAGCAATTGTCGCTGGCGCTGCTGGCCGTCATCGCCCAGCAACTGGTGCCGGCGGACAATGGCATCGATCGCTATCCCGCGCTGGAGGTCATGACGGCTACCGACGCCGTGCGCAACCTGATCCGCAAAGGCGACGACCACCAGCTCCGCAGCCAGCTCACCATCAGCCGCGCCGACGGCATGATGACCATGGAGCAATCGTTGGCGGAGCTCGTGCGCACCGGCCGCATTTCGCGGGAGACGGCGTTCGCCCACTGTTTCCGGCAGGAGGAGTTACGGCGGGTGCTGGAAGGGTAGTGTAGGCGTCTAACCAACCCCGGTCAGATTTTTGGGCAGCCGCCCGTTCACATCTTAGGTCGTCGTTGCCCCGTGGATCTGTTTGCGGCGACTGACGACCAGCGGCGGGCTGGCGGTCAAGTCGTCTCCGCCACTTCATACCTGAAGCCCTTCATACCGCTCTGTTGCATCGCCGTGAACAGCCTCTTAGAAACGACCAGAGGCTGATGCGGACGAAACAGCCCCTGCCGTCTGATGATATAGACTCGGGTGCGGCAAAGATCGGAGCCGTCCCAACTGTCACCCACGACCGACAGCGGAGACAGCAGAGATCCCCCAGCAATCTCTCCAGATTTGCAGTGGACTTTGCGTACGTCCGTATCGAGTAGGCGGTCGCCAAACCTGGTTCTCTCAGATACCTCAAGAGGTCTCGAATGAAGCACAAGCTGGGAGTAACTGCGGCTGGAACGCGCGGGCTTGATCCGTAGCGCCTTTTGCTGCTCCAGCATCTCGTTCAATAGCGCCTTTGGAGCATCTTCGTAAAGCCACCACCAGAACTCCTGTTTTTTCGGATTCAGATTCACACCCTTGGCAGCCGCAAGCGACAGCAGCTCGACCCCCGCCGGGCACACGGACAGATCCATCGGTCTTGTGGATTCCGGCCGGATATTCCGGACGGGGAGCAGTTCACCGCCCGTGAAGCCGCCCTCCCTTAGGAGGGCCGCCAGGCGTTCGGAGACAATCAGCTCCCCGCCCCATATCCTGAACAGGTCCCTCTTCTTTGCCAGCTTGCTGAACGGCACCTGGAGAACGCCCACCCGCTTCGAGCATATGCCGCAAGGAACCATCTCCGGGACCGTACGAAACTTGGCGCCCGAGTGATCCAAGAACTCGTGCCTCCACGCTTGCTGCAGACAATCGGACGACTCCTCGTACTCAGTCCCGTATTCCTCGCCTGCTACATGAGTAAAGCCGATTAGCAGAAGAAACAGCTCGGCGCGTTCTATCTCCTCCCGGCTGAACGTTCTACGGATGTCCCAACCCGCGAACACGCCGGCTCGCCCTGCTTCCCGGAGTTTGCGATCCAATTCCTTCACGCGGGCAAACACCGGATCTCCCACCACTCCACGTAGAATAACGTTGAGGCTGGAGGACGTGAGCTCAGGAGGCTCCTTTATGAGGTCTGCGAGAAGGTGCGCGTATTCGGCATGCAGGCGCAACTCATATTTCTCCACCATGATCTACATCTAACCAACCCAGGGTAACATCAGGTCCTGGAAGTAGCCCATCGCGCCGACGTCAGATTGACGACCTCAGCCACCGTGCGCTGATGGATGCCGGGAAGCACGGCGCAGAGATACTCAGTCAGCGGAAGCTTCAACAAACCGCTCCGTTCGAATTCTTTTGACAATCCGCAGAATTCCTTCACTGCTGCGCTTTTTGTCCGTGCCCCATCGTCGGCGGCATCCCCGCCCCTCTTCCGGATGGGTTCCTCATACACTTACGATAGACTGTCTGAATGGCCCTTTCGCGAATGTCCCTGCTGCTGGCGCCCCTGGTCTTGCTGGCGGCTGCGCCCCCGTTGAACGAATCCTATAAAAACACAGCCACGCAGATTATCAACGCCGCGCTGGCCGACCAGGACGGTTATGCCAAGCTTGCGTATCTCTGCGACCGCATCGGCAATCGGCTGAGCGGATCGCCCGCACTGGACGACGCCATTCGCTGGGCAGCGGCGGAAATGAAACGCGATGGCCTGGAAAACGTGGCGACGCCCGCCGTGAAAGTGCCGCACTGGGTGCGCGGCCGCGAGGACGCCGAAATGCTCGCGCCCGTACGCCACCAACTCACCATGCTCGGTCTGGGAGGCAGCGTGGCGACTCCGGCTGAAGGCATCACGGCCGAGGTTGTTCCGGTCGCGAGCTTTGCCGCGCTGGACGCTCTCGGGCACGACAAAGTTGCGGGCAAAATCGTCCTGTTCAATGTGCCCTATGAAGGCTACGGGAAGACGGTTGGCTTCCGTACCTCGGGCGCTTCGCGCGCGGCGCGTTTGGGCGCCGTCGCCATGCTGCTGCGATCGGTCGGGTCGCTCGCCATGCAGACGCCGCATACTGGCGCACTGCAATATACCGAGACGGATCCCAGGATTCCGGCCGCAGCGATCACGCTCGAAGATGCCACGCTCATCCAGCGTCTGACGGATTCCGGAGATGCCGTGACGGTGCGCCTCTATATGGAAGCGCATATGTTGCCGGACGCCGATTCCGCCAATGTGATGGGCGAAATCCCGGGGCGCGAGAAGCCCGAAGAGATCGTCGTTATGGGCGGCCATATCGATTCCTGGGACGTAGGCGCGGGCGCGCAGGACGATGGCAGCGGCATCATTGCAGCGCTGGAAGCGGCCGTGGTGATCAAGAAGCTGGGATTGCGGCCGCGCCGCACGCTACGCGTGGTGTTCTGGACCAACGAAGAAAACGGAACGGTCGGCGCTCGCGCATATCGCGCCATGGTCGGCGGCGCGATACACAATTATGTGGCTGCCATTGAGATGGATGGCGGCGCCGAAAAGCCGGTGGGCTTTGGCCTGAGTGGCGGCGGCCGCTCCGCGCTGGCGCGCGCCAAGGAAATCGGGCGTCTGCTTGAACCGATCGGGGCAGACACGGTTCGCGACGGCGGCGGCGGAGCCGACATCGGCCCGCTCATGGGCGACGGCGTACCCGGTCTCGGATTGTTCACCGTCGGCCAGCATTATTTCGATTGGCACCACTCGCGCACCGATACCGTCGATAAAATCGATCCGAAGGAATTCCGGCAAAACATCGCGGCCATGGCGGTAATGGCTTACGTCCTGGCGGATATGCCGGACCGCCTAGGAGAATAATCGCCCAGGCAGTGGGGCAGGCGCTTCCGCCTGCCAATCCCGTTTGCAGTGGTGGGGCAGGCGTTTCCGCCTGCCAATCCCGTTGTCAGCTCCTGAAGGTTTCTCTCAGTAACGCGCTAAAATTTTATAATGAGTTTCTCGCTGCGGCGCCTGGTGGCATGCTTCGTTCTAGTCCTCCCGGCCGCCGCCCAAGTCAATGTTCTGACCTATCGGAACGACAACGCCCGCACCGGACAGAATCTGAATGAGCCGCTGCTTTCGCCGGCCACCGTCAATCAGGCCCAATTCGGCAGGCGATTCTTACAACCCGTAGACGGCGGAGTCCATGCGCAGCCGCTGTATATGGCCTCGGTACCTATGGCCGGCGGCGGCGTACATAACGTAGTCCTGGTGGTCACCGAACACGATAGCGTATACGCCTTCGATGCCGACAACAACCTGGGACCGAATGCCGCGCCGCTCTGGCAGGTGAGTTTTATCAATCCCAGCCAGGGCGTCATCCCGGTCCCTTGGCAAGACGTGAATTGTAGCGTGATTTACCCGGAGCTTGGAATTGTCAGCACGCCTGTCATCGACCCGGCCACTTACACGGTTTACTTAGTCGCATTTACCAAAGAAACGGCGAGCGACAAAAGCATACGGTACGTCCACAGGTTGCACGCCCTGGATATGCGCAGCGGTCAAGAGCTGCCGGCGAGTCCCGTTGAGATACAAGCCTCGGTTCCAGGAACCGGCGACGGTAGCACCACCGTGACGTTCGTTCCGGAGAGTTACAAACAACGGGCGGCCCTGCTGCTGGCGAATGGCGTGGTCTACACGGCATGGTCCTCGCATTGCGATCTCGGGCTTTACCACGGATGGATCATCGGCTATCGGGCCGACACTCTGGAGCAGGTGGCTCTCTACAACGATACGCCGAACGGCTCGGGCGCATCCTTCTGGGGCGCCGGCGCAGGCCCGGCCAGCGATGCGAACGGCAATCTATTCGTGGTCTCCGCAAACGGTGTCTTCGACCTGAACAATCCTGTACCCGACTTAGGCGATAGCGTCATTAAACTCTCCCCGACCGGGGGCCTCTCGGTGGCCGATTACTTCACGCCGTTCAACCAGTTGTACCTTGCGGTTGACGATCTGGATCTGGGTTCCTCGGGCGCTCTCCTCCTGCCGCCCGAAGTTGGCAGCAACGCCCATCCTAACCTCTTAGTTACTTCCGGCAAGGAAGGACGCATCTATCTGATCGATCGCGATGCGATGGGCGGATACAATGCCGCGTCCGATGCCAGCGCCTTACAGACTGTGCTCCTCGCCGGAGGCGTATACGGCCCCCCGGCCTACTTCTCGGGTAACGTCTACTTTTCGGCCTCCCACGACCAACTGAAAGCCTTTCAGATAGCAAACGCGGGGATGTCCACCACGCCGGTATCCAGCGCCACCATGACCTTTCCGGATCCGGGTTCTTCGCCGGCAGTATCCGCCAACGGCGGCGCTAATGGAATTGTTTGGGCATTCGAACTGGACCTCGGCGAGGGCGCGCTGCACGCATTTGACGCCACGGATCTCTCCACGGAGCTCTACCGCAGCGAGGTCGGCAACTTTCTTGAGTTCACCGTGCCAACCGTGGCGGATGGCAAGGTGTATCTGGGCGTGTACGAGTACCTGGAGGTTTACGGTCTGCTACCGGCCACTCCCGGCAGCATCGGTGCAGTGGTGAACGCTGCATCATTCAACGCTTCCATCGCCCCCGGTTCGCTGATCGCCATCTTCGGCAGCAATCTGGCGCGCGCCACGGCGGTTGCACAGCAGATCCCATTGCCCATCTCCCTGGCAGACACCTACGTGACCATCAATGGCGTCGAAGCGCCGCTTCTCTATGTGAGTCCCCAGCAGATCAACGCCCAGGTGCCGCCTCAAACGGCCACGGGAACCGCGACCGTGACAGTCACCAGCTCCGGCGCGTCGACCCCGGCTGGATCCTTCCAGGTAGCTGCGGTCGCGCCCGAGATATTCATCGCCGGAACCAATCGGCTCCTGGCGCTGAACGAAAATGGGTCCGTGAACAGCGACGCAAACCCAGCCGCGGCGGGCAGCATCGTGACGGTCTTCTTGACCGGACAAGCCGCACTTACTAACCCCGCCGCGTCGATCGGAAATCTCGCGGCGCCACTCACTTATGCCGGACCGACCCCGGGAACGGTGGGGGTGGCCCAGATGAATATGCGCGTGCCCGCCCTACCCCCCGGCGACTATGAATTGATGGTTACTGTTGGGGGAGTGACAAGCAATAGTGGGCTGGTTTCGGTGGATTAGGTCATCGTGGTGGGGCAGGCGCTTTCGCCTGCCAACAGTGTTCTGATCAACCTGCTTCACCGAGACCATGGTGTTGCCGGGACCTCCTTTGATGAGCGTTCCCGTCCCGTCCAGCTTAGCGGTGTAACATCCCAGCGGGGTCGGCGAAGTAAAACGTGTCGCCTTCCAGCTTCATGGTCGCCACGAGCGCATTCTCGGACGTGTTCAGGAATTTTGTCGTGCACCAGGAGCCCGAAACTGCGTGCGCGCCCTCCGGACCCTGCGCCACCCGCTCCATGGTTTTCTTGACCGCGATGACCTCGCCTTTGGCGTTACACATTTCCGTCGATTCGGCAGTCGCGGTTTTGCCGTCGGATGAAACTGTCCTCTTCGAAGTTCCTACAGTCTTTCCGTTTCTCTTATCGGTTTCCTCGGTAGTCCGATCGTCCACCACCTTGACGCTGACGGTGTCATAGCACGACGCGGCGATCTTGTGGCCCTCGCCATCAGCCTCGATCGCGAGCGGGGGATCGCAGGTCGGGCATTGATACGTGCTGTTTTGCAGCAGATAGACGTCAGGCTTGGTCGGAAATTGATCCGAACCCGGAACGACTCGCCAAGTGCCGTCGAAGGGGCTCTGCGCAAGAGCCAGAACTGGGATTACGCAGGACAGCACAAATCCAAGCCGCAGCAATTGCATCATCTGCACCTCCCAACTCTCGCTTCGCGTCGACGCCATCAAATATCTTGCTCGGCAGCCGCTCGCCCATCTTACACCATCTCGTGACAGCAGTTAAAAGGGGGCGACACATTCTATACACGTCGCCCATGCCGCCGATTCGGCTCCAGGATCTCGTAGGGCCGAGTTTGTCTGCGCGTACCAGCGGCGCCCTTAATCAACCAAGCCTGTCGCTGCGGCAGAAAACGGGGTCAGGTCCTAAGTCATGGCGATCCGGAGATTGTACTGCCGCCGGAACCCCACAGAATGCGCGCCAACACCTGTTTTCGGCTCGCTCACGCCGCAGCGTCGGGCTCGGATTCCTCGAAAGGACTTAGCAGTTTTTCCCTTCGTTGAGGACACTCCTGGCCTAGGGCAGCCTCCGGAGGCCGCCAAAGCGCGCCAGCACCCCGTTGTGGCCGCAGGCCGGTCTTGAGTCACAAGCCGCCAAATTCCCGCAATTCCTTCAAAACAAACGCTACCGGTCGTCTACTCCGCCGGACTCCCGCCGGAGTCGTGCTATCCTCACATCGGGTAAGTGAACCGGCCGTGGACTGCACCCCAAAAGATCTTTGATAAACGTTGCCAACTCCGCGCATTCGACAAAATTCGACACTTTCGACACTGTTTCAAATTGTCGAACTGTCGAGCGGCTTCCCAACCCCCGGCCGCCGCTGCGCGCTAAGTCGCCGCCTCCAATGCTGCGTACCACAGGAATTCGACCAGCTTGTATAGCGACGCCTCCGTCAGCCGCTCATCGTTCGAATGGGCTTCGCCGGTTTCCTTCGAAAAGTCAGGCAGCGGCCTATCCGCGCATAAAAAAGATATGTGGAAATTGGCTTCGTTCGCCATATTTTTGATTTCGGCCCATACCGCTCCCCGCGCAATCCTCCTCCAATCAACTCCCGCGCAGGCCGCCACCGATGAATCCGTTAGCCCTGGCAAGAAGTCGCTCCACGCGAGTGATACCATCTACCCTATGAACCGCCTCGTTTGCGCCTTATCGCTGCTCGCCTCCGCCGTCTGCCTGGCTCAGAGCAACTCACCCTTGCTTCTGCAAAAGCCCGCGCTCAGCCGCACCCACATCGTCTTCGTCTACGCCGGCGACCTGTGGACCGTGCCGCGCGCGGGGGGCGAAGCCAAGCGCCTCACCGCCGGCGCGGGCATCAAAAGCAATCCGGCATTCTCGCCCGATGGATCGCAAATCGCCTTCAACGGCGAGTACGACGGCAACGTGGATGTGTTCGTCATCCCCGCCGAAGGTGGAATCCCCAAACGGCTCACCTGGCATCCCGCGTCCGATCTCGCGCTGGGCTGGACGCCGGATGGCAAGCGCGTCTTGTTCACCTCGACACGCGCCAGCTTTTCGCGCTTCCGCGAGCTCTTCACCGTGGGACTCGACGGCGGCATGGCGGAAAAGGTCGAGCTGCCGATGGGCTACGAAGCCGCTTATTCGCCTGATGGCTCGCAACTCGCCTACGTGCCGATCGGCCGCGCGTTCACTTCCTGGAAACGCTATCGCGGAGGCGAGGCCACGCCGATCTGGATCGCCACGCTGGCCACCGGCCATATCGAAAAGGTCCCCCGCGACGCCTCCAACGATTACAACCCCATGTGGTCGGGCGAGAAAGTCTACTTCCTCTCCGACCGCGACGGCCCGGTCACGCTCTACAGTTACGACGTCCGTTCTAAGCAGGTGAAGCGCCTGCTCGATAACAATGGCTACGATCTGAAATCCGCATCCGTGGGCCCGGGCGCCATCGTGTGCGAGCAGTTCGGCGCTCTGCAGCTTTACGATCTCAAATCCGGCAAGACCACCGCCGTCAACGTACACATCAGCGGCGATATGGCGGAGGTGCGGGAGCATTTCGTCAACGTGGGTAAGCAACTCCAAAACGCGCATATCTCGCCTACCGGGGCGCGCGCGGTGTTTGAAGCGCGCGGCGAAATCATCACCGTTCCCGCCGACAAAGGCGACGCACGAAATTTGACGAACACCTCGGCCGTAATGGAGCGCGATCCGGCCTGGTCGCCCGATGGTAAGACGATCGCCTATTTCTCCGACGAGTCAGGCGAGTACGCCTTGCACCTGCGCCCGCAAAGCGGCATGGGCGAGGTCAAGAAGATCAACCTCGGACCGGGTTTCTATTTTGCGCCGCGCTGGTCGCCCGATAGCACGAAGATCGCCTACATGGACAGCCACCTCGCGCTCTGGTATGTCGACATCAACCAACAGAAGCCGCTGAAGATAGACAAGGACCGTTTTTGGGGAGTCGCGGAGCTCGTCCCATCCTGGTCGCCCGACAGCAAGTGGCTGGCATATTCCAAACGGCTCGAGAGTCACTTGAGCGCGGTCTGTCTCTATTCGATCGATTCGGGCCAGACGACGCAGCTTACCGATGGCATGAGCGACGCGCGTAGCCCCGTGTGGGACAAGGACGGCAAATACCTTTACTTCACCGCCAGCACGGATTCCGGTGCGTCCCTGGAGCCTGACATTCACAGCGCCATCCGGCCGGTGACGCGCAGCGTCTATCTGGCTGTACTCGCCAAAGACCTCCCTTCGCCGCTCGCGCCCGAAAGCGACGACGAAAAGTCCGCCGACGAAAAAAAATCCGAAACAGAGCCGCGCGCGTCAGCAAGCGGTCAGAAGGACGAGGCCAAAAAAGACGAAGCCAAAAAAGAAGAAGCCAAACCCAAAGTCGTAGTCAAAATCGACTTCGACAACATCGGTCAGCGCATCCTGGCTCTCCCTCTGCCAGCGCGGCGCTACGTCGATCTGCAGGTAGGCAAGACCGGCGTGCTGTTTGCCCTCGAGTTGCCGCCGTCCGGTGGCGAAGGACCACCGGCGCTCACCGTACATCGCTTCGATCTGAAAACCCGCAAATCGGACGTAGCCATCGCCGGCGTGCGCTCTTTCGAGATCTCGCACGATGGCGAAAAGATGCTGTACAGGCAGGCCGAAAAATGGGTGATCGCCGCGCCCAAGCCCATGCCTAAGGGTCCCGGCGAGCCTCCTCCGCCGCCTCCTTCGCCCGACGCCGAGAAGACTCTGAAGACCGAGGGCATCGAAGTCCGCGTGAATCCGCGCGAAGAGTGGAAGCAGATGTATCACGAGGCCTGGCGCATCGAGCGCGATTTCTTCTATGATCCGAATTTCCATGGCCTCGATCTGGTGGCCGCCGAGAAACGCTACGCCCCGTATCTCGAGAACATCCAATCGAGAGCCGACCTGAATTATCTCTTTTCCGAAATGCTGGGCGAGCTGACCATCGGCCATCTCTTTGTGGCTGGCGGCGATTTCCCAGAAGTGAAGCACGTCGAGACGGGTCTGCTCGGCGCAGACTACAAAATCGAAAACGGCCGCTATCGCTTCGCGCGAGTCTACAACGGCGAAAACTGGAATCCGGGAATGAAAGCGCCGCTCACTCAGCCTGGCGTCAATGTGGCGGCCGGAGACTACCTGCTGGCCGTGGCAGGCCGTGACGTGCGCGCCTCCGACAGTGTCTACAGCTTCTTTGAGGGAACGGCCGGCAAATCCGTAGTGCTCAAAGTGGGGCCGGATCCTTCCGGCGCAAACTCTCGCGAAGTGACCGTGGTCCCGGTGGCCGATGAAAGCGGCCTGCGCAACCTCGCCTGGATCGAAGACAACCGCCGTAAAGTCGACCAGTTGACGCACGGCCGTGTCGCGTACGTCTACATGCCGAACACCTCTATGGCGGGGCTCACGAACTTCAATCGCTACTTCTTCGCGCAGGTGGGCAAGGAAGCGGTCATCATCGATGAGCGCTTCAATGGCGGCGGCGCGCTGGCCACCGATATCATCGAATACCTGAAGCGCCGGTTGATGAGCGTGGTGAGCACCCGCGACGGCGCTGACGAGATGCAGCCGCAAGGCGCCATCTTCGGTCCGAAGGTAATGATCATCAACGAATTCGCCGGCTCGGGCGGCGACGCCATGCCCTGGTACTTTCACCGCGCGGGCGTCGGCAAGCTGATCGGCAAGCGCACCTGGGGCGGGCTGGTGGGCCGCGCCTTCGCTCCCGAGCTGATGGATGGCGGCTTCGTTTCCGCGCCCAGCTCCGGCGTCTGGAATCCGGACACCGGCGCGTGGGAAGTGGAAAACCGCGGCATACAACCGGATATCGAGATCGAGCTCGACCCGGAGGCCATGCGCGCCGGACACGATCCGCAGTTGGAGAAGGCCGTCGAAGTGGTCGTGCAGGAGCTGGACCAGAATCCTGTGCCGCATCCCAAACGGCCGGCATACCCCAACTACCACGCCCAGTGAAACGCCGCCAGATCCGCATTCGCGGCATCGTGCAGGGCGTCGGCTTCCGGCCGTTCGTCCACAATCTGGCGCAGCGGCTGGAGCTCGCGGGTTACGTTCTGAACTCGTCCGCAGGAGTCGTAACCGAAGTGGAAGGCAGCGAGGCCGCGCTCGACCGCTTTGTCGAGAGCGTGCGCCGCGAAGCGCCGCCGCTGGCGCGTATCGAAGAGATGCTGGTCTCGGAGATCGCTCCGCTAGGTGAGCGGGATTTCGTGATCCGCGAAAGCCAGGCGCAGGAAGGCGAGTTCGTTCTGGTTTCGCCGGATGTGGCCACCTGCCCCGATTGTCACCGCGATTTTACGGACCCCGCCAACCGGCGCTACGGCTACGCCTTCACCAACTGCACCAACTGTGGTCCGCGATACACGATTATCCGCGACATTCCGTACGACCGGCCAAACACGACCATGGCCGGCTTTCAAATGTGCGCGGCCTGCCAGGCGGAATACGACGACCCCGTCAACCGCCGCTTCCACGCGCAGCCCAACGCCTGCCCGAAATGCGGCCCGCAACTGATGGCACAGTCCCTTCCACCTGCCAACCCCCAACCATCAGCGGTGGGGCAGGCGCTACCGCCTGCCAACCCCCAACCCATCCCATCCGATCCACAACCAATCCCATCAGAGCCGCGACCGTCAGGGAGCGGTCTCATCGCCCAAGCCCAGCAACTCCTCCGCGCCGGCCGCATCATCGCCCTGCGCGGCCTCGGCGGATTCCACCTGGCCTGCGATCCCACTAACGACGCCGCCGTCCGCCTGCTGCGCGAGCGCAAGCGCCGCAGCGATAAGCCCTTCGCGCTGATGGCCCGCGATCTGGCAGCCGTGGAAGCCTTCTGCACCGTGTCGGACGATGACCGCCGCGCTCTCGAAAGTTCGCGCCGGCCGATCGTGATCCTGCCCCGCCGCGCCGACGCCCGCATCTCCGCGGCAGTCGCTCCCGGCAACAACACCCTGGGCGTAATGCTGCCCTACACGCCGCTGCATCATCTGCTCTTCACCGGCGCACCGTACGACGTGCTGGTAATGACCAGCGGCAACCTTAGCGAAGAGCCCATCGTCACCTCGAACGCCGAAGCCCTCGATCGGCTCCGACCGCTGGCCGACTGGTTCCTGCTACACAACCGCGATATCTACATGCGCGCCGACGATTCCGTGGTGCGCGTGTTTGAAAAGCGGGAGCGCGTTCTCCGGCGCTCGCGCGGCTACGTGCCGCAGGCCATCGACCTGGGGATGGAAGTCGAGGAAATTCTGGCCTGCGGCGCCGAGCTCAAGAACACGTTCTGCCTCAGCAAGGGACGCTACGCTGTGCTCAGCCAGCACATCGGCGACATGGAAAATTACGAAACCATGGTGTTCTTCGAAGAGACCCTCGCCAATCTGAAGAAGCTGTTCCGCGTGGCGCCGCGCGCGGTGGCCTACGATCTTCATCCGCTGTATCTGAGCACGCAATACGCGCTGGGCCTGCCTGAGATGGAGAAAATCGGCATACAGCACCATCACGCACACATTGCCAGTTGCATGGCGGAGAACGGACTGCGCGGCAAGGTGATCGGCGTAGCGTTCGACGGCACCGGTTTCGGGACCGACGGCCAGATCTGGGGTGGCGAGTTCCTGGTGGCAGACTACAGGGGCTTCGAGCGCCGCGCGCACCTGCGATACGTGCCACTCGCGGGGGGCGATGCAGCCATTCGCCAGCCCTGGCGCCCGGCTCTCGCCTACCTCGCGGACGCGTTCGGACCCGCCGCCGAATTCCGTGACCTGCCACCTTGGCGCGATGTTCAAGAGAGCCAGCGCAGGCTGGTGTGCAGCATGATCGCCCACCGCGTGAACACGATCGATACGTCATCCTGCGGCCGGCTGTTCGATGCCGTGTCCTCGCTTATCGGCCTGCGCCAGCAGATCAACTTCGAAGGCCAAGCGGCTATCGAGCTGGAGATGATCGCGGCCCAAGGCATCGCCGAGAGTTATCCATTTGATCTCGACGCGGGTACGGTGGACTTTCGTCCGGCAATAAAACGCATTGTCGCGGACGTGCGCGCCGGCACACCCGCGCCCGTTATAGCCGCGCGCTTTCACAATACCGTCGCGGAAGCTATCGTGGAAGTCTGCCACCGCTTGCGTTCTGAAGAAAAGCTGAATCGTGTGTGCCTGAGCGGCGGCACGTTTCAAAATATGAAGCTCGTCGAGCGCACGCTGGCGGGTTTGCGCTCGCTGGAGTTCGAGGTGTTCGTGCATGCCCAGGTGCCGCCGAACGACGGAGGAATTGCGCTCGGGCAGGCGGTCATCGCCACCGAGATCCTGCGAGGGAGATAGACGATGCTGCTCGCGAAGGTAGTAGACACATCCCGACGCGTCGCGGACACCACCAAACGGCTGGAGAAAATCGACCTCCTGGCAACGCTGCTGAAGCAACTTGTCGCCGGCGAGATCGAAACCGTGGTCGCCTTCCTCTCCGGACGCGTGCGTCAGGGCCGCATCGGCGTTGGCTGGGCCACGTTGCGCGAGGCGGCCGCACCCGCTGCGTTGGAACCGAGTCTCGAAATCCGCGATGTGGACCACGCGTTGGATTCCCTCGCCGCGGTGCAAGGGCCGGGCTCGGAGCAGCAGAAGCGCGCGCTGTTGCACTCCGTACTGGCCCGCGCAACCGACGCAGAACAAGCATTCCTCACGGGGCTGCTGCTCGGGGAGATCCGGCAGGGCGCGTTGGAGGGCCTGATGTTGGAAGCCCTCGCGAAAGCCGCGAGCGTCAGCGCGGAACGCTTGAGGCGGGCTGTGATGATGGCCGGAGATATCGGGCGCGTCGCGCGATCCGTGCTCGAATCCGGAGCGGAGGGGCTTGGCGCATACGACGTGCAACTCTTCCGGCCCGTGCAGCCGATGCTCGCGCAGACCGCCGAGGACGTTGGCGCCGCACTGGAGGACTTAGGAGAGGCGGCCCTGGAGTACAAGTTCGACGGCGCTCGCGTGCAGGTGCACCGGTCGGGTGACGACGTCCAGGTGTTTTCCCGCCGGCTGAATATAGTGACCAATGCTGTGCCTGAGATCGTGGAGATCGCCCGTGCGCTGCCGGGAAAAAGCCTGATCCTGGACGGGGAAGTTCTCAGCCTGACACCCGATGGCCGCCCGCAGCCCTTTCAAGTCACTATGCGGCGGTTCGGCCGCAAGCTCGATCTCGACCGCATGCGCGCCGAGCTACCCTTGCAGCCGTTCTGGTTCGACCTGTTATACCTCGATGGGCAGTCTTTGATGGACGAGCCGCAGACGCGCCGCTTCCGCGCACTCCAGGAATTAGCGCCGCTGGCCACGCTAGTCCCGCACACAGTTACGGCAGATCCCGAACGCGCGGCGGAGTTTCTCCATGCGGCGCTCGACCAGGGCCACGAGGGCATCATGGCGAAGGAACCTGGTTCCGCCTATGCCGCCGGAGCGCGCGGCCAAAGCTGGCTGAAGATCAAGAAGGCCCACACGCTGGATCTCGTGATCCTGGCGGCGGAATGGGGACACGGACGGCGCCGCGGCTGGCTGAGCAACTTGCACCTCGGCGCCCGCGACACTGAAAAAGGCGGCTTTGCCATGCTGGGAAAAACGTTCAAGGGACTCACCGACGAGATGCTCGCCTGGCAGACAGCGGAGCTACTCAAGATCGAGATCTCACGTGACAGCTACACGGTTCATGTAGAGCCGAAGCTGGTGGTGGAGATCGCCTTCAGCGACATTCAGATCAGCCCGCGATATGCCAGCGGGCTGGCGCTGCGCTTTGCACGCGTGAAGCGCTACCGACCGGACAAAGCCGCCGCGGACGCGGACACGTTCCAGACGGTGCAGAAGCTGGGTGCCGTGGCGGGGAGTGCACGTGATGTTGATGCTTAACCGGTCGGAGCTGGTGGTGATGCCGAAATCGCCCTTTCTGCGCTGGCTGCATTCCGTCGATCCGACAAGCTCGGATCTGGGGTTGAATGACCTGAGGCACGATCCCACGATCTATCTGCTCGATGAGTACGATGACGACGGGGCCGCCACGGCGCTGATAGAGGCGGCGTTCGCAGAGATCTTCGAGGAACAGCTCGCGGGCTGGTGGCAGGACGATTCTGTATGGCCCGTCAATCGCACCTTCGACATGTTCTGCCAGTGGTTCGAGTACCGCCTTCACTCGATGTTGATCGACCTGTCCGGCGAGCCACTGGTCGTAGAGGATCTGTGAAGGGTATGGGCCGCCTGCACGAGGCGTTACCCGCGGTTGGAACTGCGCCGGGCCTCGCGCTCACGCCGAAGGCGCTTGTTGTTTTCCACCCATTCGCGGAAGTAGTCGACAGTGGCGCGAATATGGCCCGGAGACTCGGCGTACTTTTGCGGGTCAAGAAAGGCTTCACCCACCAAGCGGGCTTCCGGGGCCTGGAGTTCATTCAAGAGTTCTGTCTTTCCCTCGTCCGACAGGCGTGTCGACTGAGCCAAAGCACTCATCGCGGACGAGTCGTGCGGCGTCAAACGAACCATTGTGCCCACTGCCATATTCCCCAGTCTAGCGCTATTTGCCCGTTCTCGTAGCGGTGATCGGGTGTACCCCGGAAAGTATCGGGAAGGCCACGTCATCGCCTCTGCCGTCGGCCGTGAATTCTTCGCGGTAGCGGATCGATAGTGAAACAGCTACGGCATCGCACCTTGCTGGCAGCTCGATTTCCGTCGCGCCTTTGAGTGCATCCTTCCAGAGAGCCACTACCCGCGAGCGACTCGGTCCCGCCGCCGGACGACTGAGCTCTGCCATGCCGACACTTGTGAGCGAGAGCACGGAACAACCGGGATCGTCCGCCAGTACGCTCGCATATCGTGCGGCCCAGCGTTCTTTCGTTTGGGGGCCGTCCATCAGTAAGGCGATCACGAGGTTGGGACCGACCGTGCGAACGATCTCTGCCACGGGGTCGGGTCTTGCCAGGTCTTCGCAAATGAGCGCACACATGACCAGATCCTCGCTGATTGAAATGAAGCTGAGATGCCGATCGGTGAAGTCCGCATACTCCCACCAATCCCGAGAAGGTGAGAGCCTCCCACCTAAGCTGTACTGAATGACCTGGGCCTCATTCAATTTCCAAGGGTGATGCTTCCGCTGAACCACCTCGTCGAGTGTGGGGAAGGACAGCCTCACCTCATTTACTCCGCGCTGAGCGCCGATCGCGCTGTGGCCGACACCGGCAAGCAGGAAACATTCTTGCGGGAGCTTGTCGCGAAGAACCCGGAACTGCTGGTCCGTAATAGCCAGCTCCGGTAGAATCACTCCATCGATTCCGCCCAGCCTGCGATTAGCCTCTCGATATAACGACTCGACTAGGGCGATAGGGTCCTCGTCTCCCTCCAGGAAGTCGTACGTAAAGAACCCGGACTTCCCCGGCAACCGAGTCGCGCTATCGGCGACTTCCCGGAATTGCTTAACGAGCACCTCATGCGGCCAGGGAATCAGCAGCAGATTGATGGAATCGCGTTGACGGAACGGTGTAGACAACCATCCGGTTGTTACCTCGCCGGCATCGCACAAGGACAGGTGTAGCGAGAGTGACCGCTCGGTCAGGCCAGTTTGGGGAGTATGCATTCGCGGCAAAACCCTCACGCGCGTGGGGTCGATTTCCACGCCGAGCGTAGTGTCCGTCATCAGAAAAGCTCTGGTGGACCGAAGAAAGAAGTCGTCTTCTCCTGTGTCCTCGGGGGCACCCACCCCCTCGGACGCTTCGTCCGCAACGGCAATAAGCTTCATCAGGGCCTGGAGAAGACGGTGATTGCGGCCGACCCGCCAGAGCTGTTGCGGGAATGACTCGCAGAGAAGCTGCCATTCATTGGGCATTACGATCAGGTCTCTGAACGGTCGCTTTTCGTGCAGGGCGGCGCGCCATTGCCGGCCCAACAGCCGGACGCTCGATGTCCAATACGCGAGAGCTTCGTCGCTGCCTCGGTCCGGTGGCCAATCCTGAAAAAGCTGCGTGTATGCGCCAGTGTGCCTAAGCAGCGTCAGGCAGAGCGCGAAGACGTCGGGCGGCCACCAAGGAAATGCTGTATCGGTCCGCAGTCTGGGAAGTATCCCATAGAGGAATTCTCCGATTGTGGGTTCACTCGGCATGTCTCCCTTACCGCCCCATGCCACACTCCGCATGCACCGCACGCACCGCCTTCTCCAGCCCGTCGCGGCTGACCACGATCGCAATCGTCAGCTCGCTCGATCCCTGCGCAATCGCAATGATATTGACTTTCTCGCGGGAGATGGCGGTGAAGATGCGCCCGGCTATGCCCGGCTTGCCCTGCATCCCTTCGCCGACTACGGCCAGTAGCCCCACCTTCTCATCCACCTGTATGGGATGCACGTAATCGTGGGCCAGTTCGAGCGCCAGGGCCGATTCCAGGGCCTGCCGGCTCTTCTCCAATTCTTCGGTGCGCACCAGAAAGCAAAACGTCTGCCGGTAGCTGGAGCTGGAGAACACCAGCACTTCTACATTTGCGCGGTCCAGCGCATCGAGCGCGCGAGCCATCACGTGCGCGCCGCTCAATTCGGGGCTGGCGGGTTCGAGCGAGATCAGCGCCACGCCGGCGAGCGAGGTCACCGCGCGCGCACCCGTGGCCGCGCTGATGGATGGCGAGATACGCGTGCCGGTCTTCTCGGGCGCGAAGCTGTTCTTGCTCCACACCGGAATCTTCTTTTCGATCAGCGGCGCCAGCGTGCGCGGATGCAGCACTTTGGCGCCATTGTAGGCGAGCTCGGCGGCTTCCGCATACGTCACCTCGTCGAGCACGGCGGCGCTTGGCACCAGGCGCGGATCGGCGCTCATGATGCCGTCTACGTCCGTCCAGATCCACAGCTCCGAGGCATCCAGCGCCGCTGAAAGAATCGATGCCGAAAAATCCGAGCCGCCGCGCCCCAGCGTCGTCGGGCGGCCATCGGCGGTAGCCCCGTTGAAGCCAGTCACTACCGGCAGGATGCCCTGCTCGAGCATCGGCAGCAGACGCGCGCGGGCCTTCGTGCGCGTGGGCTCCATCAACGGCGAAGCATTTCCGAAGACAGCATCGGTGACGATAATCTCCGCCGCGTTGATGGCTTCCGCGGGCGTGCCCTGCGTGTTCAGGTATTCGGCTATCAGCAGAGCCGAAAGCCGCTCGCCGGTGGCTACGGCTTCATCCACGGAGCGCGGTGGCATCTCGTTGAGCATCAGCATGCCACCGGCGATACGCGCAAATTCCGCGATCAGGTGCGCGATGCCGGCTTCGGCTTCCGCGTGCCTTTCCGGCGGCAACAGCTCGCGGCAGGTAGCGATGTGCCGCTCGCGCAGCCTGGCAATGTTGGCCTCCAGACCGGCCGTGTCTCCGGCTTCCGCATGGCGCATGGTATCGAGCAGCAGGTCCGTGATCTTGGACATAGCCGAAACCACGATGGCTACCGGCCGGCGCTGCCCCGGCGCCGCAGCGATGCCCGCGGCACTGCCTGAGGCGATGCCTGCGGCAACACGCATGCGTTCGGCCGAGCCCACGCTTGTGCCGCCGAACTTCATGACAAGTAGATCGTTCAACTGAAATCCTTTCCGTTGGTGATGCGCGCCCGCACCAGTTTCAGAATCGCTTCCTCGACCTGATCGATGGAAAGGCCAGTGGTATCCACGTAGACGGCGTCGGGCGCCTGGGTGAGCGGCGCCTCGGCGCGCGTGCGGTCGCGTTGGTCGCGCTCGCGGATCTGCGCGGCAATGGCCTCGGACGGCACGCGTTCGCCCTGCTTCTCGAAATCGCGCAGCCGGCGCTGGACACGCTCCTGTGGATCGGCGTCCAGGAAGATCTTCACGTCCGCATCCGGAAACACCACCGTGCCGATATCGCGCCCTTCCATGATCACGCTGGTGCGGGCGCCCAAAGCGCGCTGCTTCTCCACCAGCGCACGGCGCACTCCCGGAATCGCCGCCGCCACCGAGGCCAGCCGGCCTATTTCGGCCGAGCGGATCTCCGCAGTCACGTCTTCGCCGTTGAGCAGCACACGGTCGGGCTGCAATTCAATCCCAGCCGCGCGCGCGAGCTGCTCCATGCGATGCATATCGGCGGCGGCCACGTTCTGCCGCGCGGCCCACAACGCCACGGCCCGATACATCGCGCCCGTGTCGATGTAGGTGAAACCCAGCCGGTTCGCCAGGCGGCGCGCCATGCTGCTCTTCCCCGCCCCGGCGGGACCGTCGATGGCGATCACCACTCGCCGGGAATGCTCCGCCACTAGTTCTTGTCCGACAGCACCTGCATGATGCTGCGCTTGCCGCCGCTGTCGGTGATCTGGATCATGATGCTTCTTTGGTCCTTGTTGGCGCTGAACATCTGCAAACCGCCGGTATTCATGGTCGTCTCGACCTTCCAGCCGTTGCGGTCCAGCTCCTTCTTGTAGAACTCGGCGATCTTGTCGGCCGCATCGGAGGATTCCAGCATCAGGTTGCGCTCGTTTTTGTCCGACGCGGACTGCGACATCAGGACTTTGACGCCGCCGTACAGAGGCACATCCTTCGGATAATCGTCCGGTATTTTGTTTTGATTGAAACTGAGGGTGGCCGTCTTGCCATCTTTGCCGGTGACCGTGACCGTACCGGCATCCTTTCCTTTTTCCTGGTAGGTGACCTTGCCGTCGGACGTGCTGACGGTATGGGAACGGCTGCAAGCGGCTGCCGCGAAGAGGGCGCAGCCGGCCAGCAACGCGACCAGCGGGCGCCACCGGCTTTCGGGATTTATGGAGTACATGGAAAGTAGAATAGCAGGAGCATGACCCCGCATGAATTCGACCAGCTCGTGGAATGGGCATACGCGCGAATTCCCACCCGGTTTCGCAAGCGGCTCGAGAACATCGCGGTGGTAGTGGAGCCGGAGCCTTCGCCGCGGCAACTGGCGGAAGCCGGGGTGGGTCCGGGGGGCACCCTGCTGGGTCTCTATCAAGGGCGGCCCTTGACGGCGCGTAGCGTCTTCGAGAGCTTCTCCATGCCCGACCGGATCACGATTTTCCAGGGTCCTCATGAACGCCTGGCGCGCAGCGAGGCGCACCTCCGGCAAATGGTGGAAGACACCGTATGGCACGAGGTGGCGCACTACTTTGGCATGGACGAGCGTCGCGTGCGCGCGGCGGAGCGCCGGCGCAGGATACGTAGAAAATCGCCCTAATTCTGGGGTTGTTGCGGCGCCTGCGGTGGCGGTTGCTGCTGGGGAGATTGCCCGAAGCCGGTCGACGTTTGGCCGAACGAACTGCCCGTGCCGCTGCCGAACGAACTACTGCCGAAGGGGCTGGCTCCCGAATTGCCAAACGAGCTGCCGCCGAAGGTGCCGCCAGCCTGTTGGCCGCCTACGGGCGATCCGGGCATGCTACCCATCTGGCCGGCTGGCGTGCCAGGAGCGCCGCCACCCCGCGTGACGCCTGCCAAACCTTTGTCCTTGCTCTGGTCGTAAACGAACTCCCACTCGTTGTACTTCTTCCGCTCGTTGTACACGATGATCGCGGGTCCCTTGGATTCGCTGGCGACGCCGGCGATGCCGCCCCCCATCTGCGTGCCACCCATGCCCGGCAGCCCCGCCATTCCGCCGGGACGCGGACCCATCAGGCTGTTGTTGATCATTTGCGCCGCGGAACTCGGTCCGTTGGGCGTGCTACCCATACCGTTGCCGCCGAAAGCCGGAGCTGCCGGCTGTCCGAATCCCTGCTGCGGAGACATCCCCGACTGCTGCGGATACACGCCAGGTTGCTGGCCCGGAAACGCGCCGGGTTGCTGGGGATACGTGCCAGGTTGTTGGGGATTCATGCCGGGTTGCTGTGGATACATGCCCGGTTGCTGAGGATACATGCCCCCGGTTACCGTTCCACCGGTACTGGCCGGTTGGCCGGGATAGCTGGGCTGCGGAAAACCTCCCTGGCTGCTGGTGTCGTCCTGGCCCGTTTGGCTGCCGGGCATGTAAGGTTGGCTCCCCACCATGCCAGGCTGGCCGCCCATGCCAGGTTGGCCAGGCACCCTGCCGCCGTAGCCAGGCTGGAACGCGCCCGAGGGGTTCATGCCGGGCGGCATCATTCCCGGGGGGAAAGGCGGGCGGCCCGGAGGCATGTTGGGAGCCGGTTGCACCGGCGTAGTGCCAGTCGCCCCTAGCGTGCCCGGCGCTGGTGCATCGTCGTTGGGAGTTTCACTGTCGGCGGCCTCCGCGTTGGACTCGGCATCCTGCTGTGGTGTGTCGGGTACCTCTTGCGTCATCGTCGGCTTGTCATCGCTGGCGCGCCGCCGCATCCCCGGGTTGATCTGTTGCTGGTTGGGATCGGTCGTGGCGCCCATGACCGGGCCCTCGCCGATGAAAGTATTCGTGTTGCCCTGCGGCTGAGCCTGTCCGGGCTGGCCCTTTTGGATGATCGAGTCGGTAAGCACGCCGCCATTGATATGAATCAGCCGCCACTTGTCCTTACCCGTCATCGGGTCCAGATAGCGCTTGCGGAGAAAGCGGATGTTATTGGTGCTCTCCAGCTCTTCGATAGTGGCGGGATAACGGTTAACCTTGCGCACGAAAAGCTGAATGGCGCGTTTGTACTGTTCGCCGCGCTCGATCAGGAGTTGTTCCTTGGCGCGCTGCGATTCAAATGCCACCCGTGGAAACTCCATGTATAGCGAGATGGCCAGAAGGGCCGCCATCAGGAACACCAGCAGCATGGCGTAGCCGGCCTCTCGCCGGCGCGCGCCTCCGGTGGCATGCTGGGGGGCTGCGCTCCTCATCCGGCAGCCTCCTCCTGCAACGGCAGTGTCCGCTTCTGCTTGAACTCGGTGTCCTCCATCTCTACCGAGTTTACGCCAATGCGCACTACGCGGTAGCGCCTCTTCACGGCTGTCACTACGGTTTCCCCTTCGCCAGCCACCAAAATCTCGTCGCCATCCAGGAAGAAGGCGCGCTTGCGATTGTCGCCGCGAGCGCTGGAGTAGCCGTAGTACTTCAGTGTGATGGGCGGAGCAGTGGGCGCTGGAGGAGGAGGCGGCGGCCCCGGCTTACTGTCGGCGCTGAACGGCGACGGCTTCACCGGAACGATCGGTCCACCGCCAGCCGGCAAGGCCACCGGTGGAGCGGCGGAGACTTGGAACAGATTTCGGCTGCCGCCCTGCATCTCCACGGCTTGCACCTTAGCCAGCAGATCCGTGCGCAGAGTGGGATCGGTGGTCATGGGATCCACACGATCCTCGGGGCGTTTCGGTTTGAGCGATGGCCGGAATTCCCCATTCGCTCGCGACGCTTCCAGCGGGCGCCGCGGGGATGTCTGCGTTGCCGGATTCGACGCATCCGGTGGGGTTGCCGCGCTGGTTCGGGCGAGATTGCGGCTGGGCCGGCTGGGTTCCGGCGCCGAGGACGTGGATACCACGTTGCTGTAAAAAAGGTAGCCGCCCACGACCAACAGGCCGCCCAGAATCCAGATTTTCTTGCGGTCCGCTCCCAGCTTCATGAGACACTCCCCGGTTCTTCGCGAACAAAGGTGTCCAGCTTAATACTCACGCTCAGCAAGTTTGTAGCGTTGGCCTGCTGAGGTGCCGCCATCAAATTTTCGATAATCAGGAACCGCGGCGACTTATCCAGCAGATTCACGAACTTGGTAAGACTCTCATAACTGCCTTCATACGCCGCGGTAATGGTCATCTGGTAAAGTGTGTCGCTGCCTTCGACCTGCTCCAGCTCGTAAGATACGGGGCGCGGTTGAATGCCCGCCTCGTGAGCGACGCGTTCCAGCTCCGAAAAGATCGTGGAAAAAGTGGTGCGCCGGTCAGTGGTGTACTCGGCCAGGAAGCGGTTATCTTCCTTTCGCGCCGTTTCGGCCTTGCCCACCAGCGTCTTGCTATGCAGGAGCCGGGCTTGCATAGTGGCGAGTTGCTGGCGCAGGTTGGCTTCCTCCCGCGCGAGGTCTTCGGCCGAGCCGCCCCACGGCTTGAACACCACTAACGCCGCCACCAGATTGGCCAGAACCAACACGCCTAGCACGGCTCGCGCCACGGTGCGCGGGTCTTTCAGGTTCAGGCGCGATCCGCCCATCAGGTGTTGCGAAACGTTAAAGCTTCTGGGCATAATTCACGCTCACACGGCAGCGGTAGAGTTTATCGGTCTGGGTCGGCGGCAGCATGCTATGGTAGTAAACCGCGCCGAACAGCGGCGACGCCTCCAGGTTCTTAAGAAGATCGATGACCGGCCCGGGCGACTCCGCGCCGATCGTCATGTCTAGCGAAATCTGATTCGGCCCGACCACGGAAGGCCGTATCGTCATGATGCGCACGTTGTACGGCACCACCTTCTCCAGATCGGCGAAGATTTTCGTCCAACTGATGCCCTTCCGGTAGAGCAAAGCATTTAGGAAGAGACTCAGATCCAAGACTTCGGCGTTTTCGGGCTTGCGGAGGATGGCATCCTGGCGCGCCTGCTCCGCGGAAACGGAGTGAATCTGCGATTCCAGGCGTGCGATCTGTTTGCGGGTCTGAGCGGCCCGGCCGCTATCCAGCGTGTTCAGGGAAACCAGGAAAGCCAGCAGCGCGATAAGTAAGACCGCTACAGCGCCGGATGCGCTCAGGACCGCACGGTCGCGGCGGAACGGCTGGCTTGCGAGATTGATCGGGATTCTCATGATTCGTGGCAAGGTAGTGGCGCACGCTTCAGCGTGCTGCTGCGGGCTTCAGCCCACGGTCGAATTTCGGCGAGCTGAAGCTCGCCGGCGGCGAATGGAAGTCCCCCTATCGCCGGCGGGCAGAAGCCGGTTGGCAGGCGGAAGCGCCTGCCCCACAATTGCCGCGGCCCCTTGCCAGTTGTAGATACGACACCGGCGAGATCAAGCCTGCTGCAGCACGCTGAAGCATTTGCCACGTGACTCTTAGCGATCACGGCCCATTGACCTCAAATATCCCAGCAGGCCGGCGTTGCTCTCCCCGGGCTGCATCAAGGGCGAACGCACCGGCTGCACATTCACGCCCAACTCGCTTTGAAACTGCTGCCGCGCCGCTTCCATGCGCCCCTCGAAACCACATAACAGCAGTTGTCCGGCCTTGGCGCCGAAGTTGTCCTCCGTATAGACAAATGTCGGATACAGATCGGCGGCGATCTCGGCGATATCGCCGGCGTGTATCTCCAGGCAGCGCACCAGCTTCAACCGGCCGTTCTGGAGCACCATTACCGTGAGCACCCGTCCTGTGACCTTCGCTACCACGGTGATCCCGCCGTCCTCGATCAGGTTCAGCGCCGCCAGCGACGAGGTCGTCACCAGGCCGGGATTCATTCCAGCGGCGCGGAACGGCGCTTCGTACCGGGAGATCACTTCGAGCGGCGCCACCACCACCACCACGTCAGCCTTCTTGCCCTCGGCCGGCTGCACGCAGTAACTGACGGCAGCCGATTCGACATCGAACGGGACGCTCTTGCGGATCCGGAAACGCACGAGCGCCAGTTGCTCCTTGGCGTCCGAGGGAAAACTGTCGAAATCCAGGACCGCGATCCGCGTACTGTAATCCGGCAGTATCAGGGCCACGTCGCGGCGCTTGCGGTTCCCGTTGCGGGGCGCCATCTCGCGCACCGCGATCGACAATTCGTCGGGCATCATGACGTTGTCCTTCAGCGGCGACAACGCCAGTACACCAGGCTTCAGCGGTCGAAAATCGAGCTCGGTATTGGCGCCCATGCGCGCCAGGGCGATTCCGGCTTCCGAGAGTTCGAAGGCCATGGCCGGCGGCGGCTCCCGCAACAGCGTCGAGATGGAATCGGGCAATCTCATCGGGCAGGCGTGCTTCGCGCGCGGGCGACCTCGCTTCGCTCGCGGGTTCCGGGTGTGTGTTCGCCTTCGGCGAACGGTGCTGGGTTCTGGCAAGCGCTCTCTCGTCCGGAGCGAGTTTGCCAGCACCTAGCACCCAGGACCCAGCACCCGTTTTTCATTTTCATCCCTCGATGAACGTGACCTTATTGATTTCCTTCAAGGTGCTCACGCCTTTGCGCACTTTCATGACGGCCGATTCGCGCAGAAAGGTCATGCCCTCGTCGCGGGCCAGCCGCTTGATCTCGGAAGTCGGCCGCTTGTCCAGAATCATTTCGCGGATCTTGTCGCTGAGGTCCAGCAGCTCGTGTATCGCCGTGCGCCCGCGATAACCAGTGCCGCCACACTCGAAGCATCCGGCGCCTTCCACCAGCTCTATATCGCGCCACTCCGCGGGGTCCAGGCCGGACTCCACCAGGAACGCGTCCGGATAGTGCACCGGCTTGCGGCAGAAGTCGCACACCACGCGCACCAGTCGCTGCGCCAGAATACAGTTCAGCGCGGAAACGAAGTTGTACGGCTCAACGCCCATATTCAGGAAGCGCCCCAGCACATCGAGCACGTTGTTGGCGTGCACGGTGGTGAAAACCAGGTGTCCGGTGAGCGCGGAGTTGATGGCGATCTGGGCGGTTTCCTGGTCGCGGATTTCGCCCACCATGATTTTATCCGGGTCGTGCCGCAGGATGGAGCGCAAGCCGCGCGCGAACGTCAGACCCTTCTTCTCATTCACCGGAATCTGTGTGATGCCCTTGATCTGATACTCGACGGGATCTTCGATGGTGATGATCTTATCTTCGTCGTTCTTGATCTCGCTAAGGGCCGCGTAGAGTGTGGTGGTCTTGCCGGAGCCGGTGGGTCCGGTCACCAGTACCATGCCATAAGGCTCGGAAATGTAGCGGCGGAATTTGACCAGATCGCTTTCGGAGAAGCCCACGACTTCGAGCGAGAGCTTGGCGAACTTCTCGCTCATGGACTCCTTATCCAGCACGCGGAGCACGGCGTCTTCGCCATAGATAGTCGGCATGATGGAAACACGGAAGTCGATCAGCCGGCCCTTGTAGCGCACGCGAAAACGGCCGTCCTGCGGCACGCGCCGCTCGGCGATGTCCAGCTCGCTCATGACCTTGATGCGCGAAAGGATGGTTGAATGCCAGTCCTTGGCGATGGGGGGCATGGCGTAGTGCAGCACGCCGTCGATGCGGTACTTGATGGCCACTTCCTGGTCCCGCGATTCGATGTGAATGTCGCTGGCGCGCCGCTCGAGCGCGTTGAAGATCGTCGTATCGACCAGCTTGATCACCGGGGCGATGTCGCTATCCACAGCGGTGAGCTTGTCGATCGAAAGCGTCTCGTCCGAGTTCTCTTCATCGACCACTACATCCAGCGTGAAGCCCTCGGTGACCTCTTCGAGCACGCGCTGCGACTGTTCGGTCTTCTTGAGCAGTTCCGCGATCTGCGAAAGCGTGGCGACCTTGACCCGCAGCTTCTTGTTCAGCAGCAGCGCCAGCTCATCGATCATGTTGAGGTTGCGCGGGTCGGCCAGGGCGATGTCCAGCGATCCATTCTGCGCGCGCAGGGGCACGAAGTTGTAGCGGAACATCAGATCCACGGGGATGGAGCGGAACAGGTCGTGATCGATGGAGCCTTCGCGCAGGTCCACGTACTCGCAGCGGTAACGCGCCGCCATGGCCTGCGCCTGCGCGGCTTCCGCGGTGGTGTCCGGCAATCGAACTTTGTCAGTAGCCATAAAAAGCCAATCGGGTGCTGGGTGCTGGGTGCCGGGTGCTGGCAAACGCTTCAACCGTTTGCGATGAGTACGCCAGGGCCCAGCACCCAGAACCCAGAACCTGCTTTACAACGTGTTTCATTGCCATCACCTAATCGTGTCCGCCAGCGAAAAAATCGGCAGATACAGCGCGATCAACACGAACGCCACAAAACACCCCATAAAAATCATGATGGCCGGCTCGATGAGCGACAAAGTCGCGGCCATGCGGGTGTTCACATCCTCTTCGTAAAACTCGGCCACGCTGTTGAGCATGACCGGCAACGCGCCCGTGGACTCTCCTACTTCAATCATATCGATAGAGAGCGGCGGAAAGATACCGGTGGACTTGAGCGAGGCGGAAAGCGCCTGCCCCTCGCGTACCATCTTGCTGGCTTTGTCCAACGCTTTGCGCAGCAGTGGCGTGCCTAGCGAATCCGCGGCCGTTTCCAGACCCTGCACCAGCGGAATACCGCCGGTCAACAGCGTGCTCAGCACGCGCGAGAACTGCGCCACCTGGTACTTCACCCAGATATCGCCCAGCAACGGAACGCGCAGTTTCACGCCATCGATCCTGGCGCGCGCCGATTCCTTGCGCGACCAGAAGCGATAGAGAAAGATCAGACCCACCAGGCCGGCGAAAAACAGTAGGATGTAGTTCCGCGCCGTGGTCCCGATGGCGATCAGGATCAGGGTTACCCGCGGAAGCTGCGCCTGCATGCTGGTGTAGAGCTGCGCGAAATTCGGAACCACATAGGTCACCAGAAAGACCATCAGGCAGATGGTCAGGAAGATCAGCACCGACGGGTACATCAGCGAAACCATGACCTTCTTTTTCACCGCCAGCGAGAGCTTCTGGTAACTGATGAAACGGTCCAGGACTTCAGACAGGCTGCCGCTTTTCTCGCCCGCCATCACGGTGGTGACGTAGATCTTCGGGAAAATGCCCTGCATGCGGAATGCGTCGGAAAGCTGCGTGCCGTTGCGGACCTCGTCGCGAACGGTCTTGATATAAGGCCCCAATTTGGGATCGGTGAGCCGGTCCGCCAGCAGGTCGAGCGCTTTCAGAATCGGCAGCCCGGCCCGAATCAGCGTTACGAACTGCTGGTTGAAGATCAGAAACTTTTCGATATTGAGCTTCTTGCGTTTGGAAAGCAGGCCTCCGGAGATGTCGGACGAGAAGCCCCGCTTGGCCTTGATCGAATAGATCAGGAAACCCTGGTTGGTGTAGCGCTCGCGCAGCTCCTTTTCCGAGCCGGCATGGGCGACCTGCTGGTGGATCTCACCGCGCGTATCGGCGTACTTGAGTACGTATTCGGCCATACTATTGGGCAGTCTCCACTAATTCCGCTCCCGGCGGAACATGGAACTGGAACAATTTGGCTTCGAGCGCCGGGTTCAGCTTTTCCTGCTCGAAGTCGAACTCCAGGATCGATTTATCGAACCCGATCACCTGGACGTGGCGGATCTGGTTGTCGCGGCCGACCACGAACTCCACCTGCGTATACGGCAAGGTGTCGGTCTTGGGCTCGCCCGTGATGCGCGTCCCGTCCGCCAAGGGTTGCCCCTGGATGTTGCGGAACTCCTTATCGAAGTGCAACTTACCAAGCAAAAATGCAAGTGGAGCTCGCATATCGTCGCTTTCCTTGATCTTCATCTTCTCGACTTGGTTGTTGCTGGGGGTGTACAGCCACAAAAATCTGCCGTCGGAAACGAACAGCTTGCCCTGGGGCGAGCTGTAATCCCAGCGCATGCGTCCCGGCTTGCGCAGAAGCAGGGTGCCGCTTTCCGTCCGGCGGGGCTGTCCCGGTCCTGTATATGCCTCATGGAAAACGACTTGCAGCGTTTGTGCGTGGTTGTAGCGGGTTTCCACAGCCTTGAGCAGGGGTCCAAGATCGGGCGTCGCCGCAATTAGCGACACGGGCAACAGGCACAAGATTAGCCGAGCGGGACTCACAAAAGGAATGACGCAGATCGGGCGGGGAACGTGGAGGATTTCGGTGTAGCGCACTGAACAGAACGCCTAGACGAATCCTTCAACTTGACAATCGCCGTCGAGCACTGCCCGCCGAAACCCGGTAAGGCCTGGAAAAGGACACCGATCTAAATTTCCGCATGGAGATGCGCGCCTCAACGCGTTGCTGGTATCCGCACGCCAGGCTGCCGCCGGCTGTTAAACCGCTTCGCGCCGCACGACCAGCTTCTTGGGCGCGGTATTGCGCCATGCCGTGCCAACCGCGCGGCGCACGGTCGCCTTGTCTGCCTCCTCCAGCCGCACGGTGGTCGCCCCACGAAGGCCCCAGCCGCCCTTCACCGGCGCAAAGATCGCCGGCTCGGATAGAACGAGCTCGCGTTGCTGCTCCGGCGTCAACTTGACCATGCCCCAGCCTTCCGCGGGCCAAATGGTCGCGAATATCTTGCCCCGTACACGGAAATCCGGATGCCCCATGTGGGCGCTTTCCGTGGCCTCGGGCATACTCAGCGCGATGCGGCGAAAGTCTTCGACCGTCATCTTTTACTGGACCGACACCGTGATGCCCGCCTGGCTGCCATTAGGGCCGATGAATACAATCACGGGAACCGCGCCGGAAGCTACACCGTCCGGAATCACCGCGTTGATTTGCAACGCTCCAGCCACCAGCCCGGGCGCGGCGCCGACGTACGTAGTGTTCGCCGGCAGGTTACCGATCATCACCCCCGGGGCCAGCTTCGGACTAGGCCAAGGCCCGACCAGCGGTTCGATCAGCCCATCGATGCCCGGCGGGTTGGTCTGACCTTGACCCGTCGCGAAGATTTGGACGACGGCGCCTGGGCTCACCGGATTGCTGGCGGTGACCAGGTTATTGTTTTTGTCCAGGATGGCGCCCGGACCCGTGCCGGTTGCGCTGGCGCTGAAAATGCCGGGAGCGCTGGAAACCACGGGCAAAAGGACCGCATTGGAACTGGCCTTTCCGAAGATGACCTCGACCAGCGCGTTGGATGCGCCCGCCAGCTCATAGGGGACGATCGTATTGACCTGAGTTGCGCTGACGTACAGCAGGGGGCCGGGATACCCGTTGAATGTCACCTGGACATTCGCGAGACTGCTCCCGATAAAACCATTGCTGACGGTGGCGCCTTGGCCGATCGAGGGTCCCAGGAAAGTACCGAATACCGTGACGATCTCGCCCGGTGCAATTCCGCCACCCAGATAACTCGCGGCGTTGACGACGGCATTGATGAAGGGCAACGGCGAAGTGACCGAGAGACTGACCGTAATTGTGATTTGCCCATTGACAACGATGGTGCCCGTATAGGCGCCGGCCCCCAAATCGGTGGTGTTCACGGATACCGTGAGTGTAGCCGGCGTGGTCCCGGAGAGCGGTGTCACGGAGAGCCATCCGCTGCTGGAAGCCGTGACGGTGAACGCGACGGCCGAGGACGCCGATAGACCCACGGTTTGCGGCGCTGGAGAAGGGTTGCCGCTCACATAAGAAAATGCCAGCGAATTCGGCGTGACAGCCAGGGTACCGGTAACCGTCAACGTTACGGTTACCGTCTGCGCCGCGCCGGTCGCCGGAGTCACGGTAATGTTCCCGTTATACGTGCCCGCAGCCAGGCCTGCCGGATTGGCCGTCACAGTCAGGCTGGCGTTCCCCGTTCCAGAACCAGGTGAGACCGAGAGCCACGTGCCGCCGGAGCTGGCGCTGGCACTGGCCGTGAAGCTCTGGCTACTGCTTACCTGCACGGTCTGCGTGGCCGGCAGGGCGCCGCCCTGGGAGTACGCAAAAGCCAGCGTAGAGGGGCTGACCGAGAGGGCGCCGTTGCCCACGTTGAAGGTGACCGCCACCTGCGTGACGACGCCTGAGCCGGTCGTCAGCGTGATCGTGCCCTGATAGGTTCCCACCGCCAGGCTTGCAGCATTGGCCGTCACTGTCAGGGGAGTGCCCGTCATGCCGGCTGTGCCACTGGCAGGTGATACTGAAAGCCAGTCGCCCCCGCTGGTTGTGTTGGCGGCAGCGATGAAGGAGGTAGAGACGCTCGCACTGGCCTGGAAAACCTGGCTCTGCGGAGAGCCCCCCGCGAGAGCGCTGAACGTCAGTGACGTTACACTTGTAATAAGCGGCGTGGCGCCCGATACCGTCAGCAAGACTGGCACGACAATCTGCACGCCGCCCTGTGCTGCCGGCGTGAGGATAATGTCCGCCAGGTACAAGCCGTTTGACAGGCTCTCGGGAACCACGGCCACGTCGAGGGAAGACGGCGTGTTGAACTCATTGCTTACCACACTGGCTTGTAACCAAGGAGGGAGCCCGGCCGCAAGGGCATATGCCTGTTGCGAACCGCTGCTGACGGTGATGTTCAGAGTCACGGCGGGAGGGGCTCCGTTGCCACTGAAGTAGTCGAAGACCAACGTCCCGGAATTCGTGAGAAGAACCGGATTTGCAGATACAGTCAGGGAGACCTCGATGGTCTGCGAGTGAGAAGAGTTGAGGCTGACCTGAATCGTTCCGGAGTATGTTCCCGCCGCCAGGGCGGTTGAATTTACAGTCACCGTCAGTTGCGCGGGGAGGCTGCCGCTGGAAGGGGAAACCGACAGCCATGACGCACCCGAGAGGACGGTCGCCGTGTACGTCACGTTAGGAGCCTGGTTGACCAGCACGAACTGCGCCACGGGAGAGGCCTCTCCGGCTTGCGCCACAAAGACAAGGGAAGTGGGGTTGGCGATTGACGACAGGCCGTTGACCACCAGCGTCACCGTTACGTTCTGGACGCTGCCATCCCCCGATGTCACCGCGATGCTGCCCTGGTAATTACCTGCCGCTAATCCCGTGGGATTGACCGTTACATTCAGATTGGCAGGCAGCGCTCCGGCAACCACCGATGTAACTCCGTTCACCAGAAGCCAGTTTCCAGTGCTACTGGCTTGCGCGGTAAAGGTGTTTGGCGTGAGGCTGCTCGACAGCATTAAGACATCGGCCCCCGGTATAGTCCCTCCCGCCGTAAAGCTGAAGGCGAAGGAACTGGGACTGGCCGTCAGGGTGTTCGCGGCGAGTTCAAACGTGACAGGGATGTTGAGAGACCCATTGACTGTGATCGTGCCGTTGTAGGTTCCGGGCGTCAGGCTGCCCGGACTGACGGTGACGGTGAGGGTCGCCGGAGTAGCGGTGGCGCTGGCTGTGGCGCTCAGCCAATCGCCGCCCGTAGTCGTGGCTATGGTGAAGGTGAAGGGGACCTGCGTGACGGTAGTGCCGGTCAGGCTCACGGATTGGGAGGTCTGTGCGGACGGCAGATTAAAGGTCAACGCAGCCGGCGAAGCTTGCACGGTTAATTGGCCGCCGAGGGTGAGTGTGACCGGTATCGTCAGGTTTGAGAAACCGGAAGCGGTCACCGTTATGGTTGCCGTATAAGTGCCTGGACTGTTGAGCAGCGAGTCGAGCGTGGCGACTTCGATCCCCACCTGCATGGTAAAGCCGTTGGGAGTCAACGCAAAGAGCGTGGCGGGAGTGCCGGATGTGGACGCCAGGCTAGCCGTAAAACTTGGCGTGGAGCCCGAGCTAGTCGTAATGGCGACCGTCACAGGCTCCGGAGCCTTTTGACCCGCGTTGTATGTAAAAACCACCCCGGCCGGTGTGGCCAACAAAGTCTGTGCGGCCACGGGCGCGGAGGCAAGCACCAGCACCACCAGACATAAGCAGAATTTTGAGACCAGAAATCCGCGGATTTCCATGATGTCGCCCTTTCGTACATTTGCATGATAACTCAAATACAGGGCAATTACAGACCGGATTCTCCGGAAGGCTGCGCGGTCCAGCATGGCTTCCCGGCGCGGCTGCGCCCCTTCCAGGGACCGCGGGCCGCCTGGAAATGCCGTATCGGCGTAGGGAAGGTATTTACCGGCTCGCTCCTATTGCAATCCCACAGGATCTGTGGCATATTCATATTGGAATCCCATAGCAGACTGCTGCGAAGGTCGCTTCCTTACTGACCAGCGCACGACCCTAGGTGCTGTCTTGGGACTTCCGCAACGGGCTGACAGGAGTTTGCATGCGCGAAAAAAACGAAGTCTGGCAGGGTACGCTGGCGCTGATGGTCTTGAAAACACTGGAAACCATGGGTCCGCAACACGGCTATGGTATCGCCCGCCGCATCGAACAAACCAGCGATAACCTGCTTTCCATCAACCACGGGACGCTCTACCCGGTGCTCCTCAAGCTCGAGCAGGAGGGCTCCATCCGGCCGGAATGGGGCGTGTCCGACAACCAGCGGAAAGCGAAGTTCTACCATCTCACGAAGACGGGCCGCCATCTATTGGCGTCGGAAACACGCCAGTGGCGGCAGGCCAACGAAATCGTCGCCCGCTTCTTTGCCTTGCCGGGAGGTGCTTCATGAAGACGCTGCGCCGCACGTGGCGGCGGGTGCTTGGCACATTCGCGAGCGCTCGCCACGATTCCGAGATGGCGGACGAGATGGAAGCCCATCTCCAGATGCAAACAGACGACAACCTAAAGCGCGGCATGTCGCCGGCGCAAGCGCGGCGGGAGGCAGTGCTGAAATTCGGCGGCCTCGAAAGCGCCAAAGAAAGCTATCGCGATCAACGCAGCCTGCCCTCACTGGAAACCCTGTTCCAGGATACACGATACGCCTTCCGCTCGATGCGCAAGAGCCCCGGATTCACGCTCGTCGCCATACTCTCGCTGGCCCTTGGCATCGCGGCGACCACCGCCCTGTTCAGTATCGTCAACCGTACTCTGCTTGAGCCCCTGCCCTACCCCGATCCCGGCAGGCTGGTGACGGTATCGTTCGACGGCGCCATCACAGCGCCGCTTTTCGAGAATTTCCGGCGCGATGCACGCTCGCTCGACCAGGCCGCGCTATTCATCAACGTCTCTCTAAACCTGGCAGGCAATTTGGAACCCGAGCGCGTTCCGGCGGCGCGCGTATCGGCGTCGCTCTTCGGCCTGCTTGGCGTACACCCCCAGTTCGGCCGCACCTTCACCGCCGAGGAAGATCGGGAAGGCCGCGACGCGGTGGTGGTCATCGGCGACGGACTATGGAAGCGGCGTTTCGGCGGCGATCCGCGCGTACTTGGCCGCAAGGTGATCGTGAACGGCATCCCGCAGACCATCATTGGCATCATGCCGCCGGGATTTCAGTTCCCATATGGACCGGAGCTGCCCGATTTCGTCGGCCCGTTCCCTCCGGCCGAGATGTGGCGACCCATGGCCCTAGTAGGGTGGGAGCGCACTTGCGACGGCTGTTTCAACTTTGGCATGATCGCCCGCTTGCGCCGCGGAGTAACGACCGGCCAGTCGCGCGGGGAGCTAACGGCGATTCTGGACCGTATCGCTCCCAGCCTGCGCAATGGGTCTACCGGCCCTGGCCTGACGGTCCGCACGCTGCGCGATGCCATCTCGAACCAGGTGCGCACGCCCGTTGTCATCCTCTTCGGCGCCGTGGCGGTCGCGTTGCTCATCGCCTGCGTAAACGTGGCAAACCTGCTGATCGCCCGCGGTCTGCGGCGGCGGGCAGAGATCGCCGTTCGCATATCGCTGGGCGCCGCGCGCGCCCGCATCGTCCGCCAGCTTCTGACGGAATCCGTGGTGCTGGCGCTATGCTCGGCCGCGCTCGCCATTCCCATTACCGCGCTGGGAATTCGGGCGCTTATCGCCATAGCGCCCCCCGGGATTCCCGGGATTGCGTCAGCCACGCTGGATACGCGCGTGCTGGCGTTTGCGCTGGGACTCGCGCTGCTGACCGCCCTGCTGTTCGGGATGGCGCCCGCGCTGGCTACGGCAGGCCGCGATGCTATAGAGGCGCTGAAGTTTGGAGGCCGCTCCGTGACAGGGGCGCACTCGCGCTTGCGGCCCGCGCTCATAGTGGCCGAGTTCGCGCTGTCGCTCGTTCTGGTAGTTGCTTCCAGCCTGCTGGCGAAGAGCTTCGTCGCGGTGGCGCACAGTCCCCTTGGCTTCCACGCGGAAAACGTCCTGACGATGCGCCTTTCCTTGCCGGCCGCGCAGTATGACGACCACCGCCGGGTCGCGTTCATTGACCAGCTCACAACCAACTGCGCGACGCTGCCGGGCGTGCTTTCGGCAGCGGCGGTGAGTACCCTGCCTCTCACAGGCGAAAGCGAGGGTTGGGGGCTCGCAACCGAAGACCGCCCGGACTCGTGGACGGATCTGCGAGCGCGTGCGATTACGCCCGCCTATTTCCGCACGCTGGGGATCCGCCTCAGGGCTGGCCGTGAATTCACCTTCAACGACCACGGCGCATCCCAGGTTGCCATCGTCAACGAGACTGCCGCACGGAGGATGTGGCCGGGCATTCCTAACCCGGTGGGCCGGAAGATCAAGCGCAAGGGGGGAACGACGGTGGTGGGCATCGTGGACGACACGCGCGCCTCGGGTCTGGACGCGGAAGTGCGGCCGTACCTCTACGTTCCATTCGCGGAGTTCTCGCCGGAGGAGTTCGCCGTGGCGGTGCGGTCCGCTGCGGACCCGGCGGGTCTAGCAGCGGCCGTGAGATCCGAGATCCGCCGGCTCGACAAAGATCAGCCGGTCACGCACGTCGCCGTCATGCGTCAGCTCGTGGCCGATTCCATCGCGGCGCGCCGCTTTCAAGCCGTGCTGATGGGCCTGTTCGCGGGCTTCGCGCTGCTGCTCGCCAGCGTGGGTATCTACGGCGTGGTGGCGTACTCAGTGGCGCAGCGCACGCACGAAATCGGGATCCGCATGGCGCTCGGGGCTTCCCGCCTGGATATCCTCGCGGGTGTCGTTCTTCGGGCAGCCGCCCTGGCGCTCGCGGGAGCCGCATTGGGCCTGGCCGGCGCGTTCGCCGTGACACCGCTCCTCCGCAGCCTGCTCTATCGAGTCAGCGCCGGCGAGCCAGCGGTTTTCGCAGCCTCCGCAATGCTGCTGGTTGCCGTGGCGGTCCTGGCAGGCTTCATACCCGCGTTGCGCGCGGCACGCGTCGACCCGATGGTCTGCCTGCGCTACGAGTAGTTGGTGACGCACGCTTTCAGCGAGCGCCACAGCCGAGCCGACCACTTACAGACGGCTCTCAAAATTAAGTGAGATTGGGCACTCCCGCCTGCCGCGCCGACACTCCCGTCCGCGCAACTGCCCTACTTCAAAATCCGGAACAGATTGCTGTAATCGTCCGTCCACAGCCGCACATACCGCGTCGAGTGTATAGCCGCCGCGGCTTTACCCAGCAGCGGCTTGCTGAAAAAGTCGCGGTCCGCGGTCACCAAGACCCACGTGGCGCCGAACACTTCGTCGTCATCCTCGTCGTCCGTGTCCACCACGCGTGCCTCCTTTTGTAAAGAATCGGCCGCCATTTTTACCACGGGTTGCAGGTCGAGATGCTTGTTCGAGACGTGTACGGCAAGCACGCCGGTCGCCTTCAGATGCCGGAAGTACAAGACAAATGCTTCGCGCGTCAGCAGGTGCACCGGGATGGCATCGCTCGAAAATGCGTCCACCGCCAGCACGTCGAAATCCTGAGGAGGTTCGCGCTCGAGTGACAGCCGGGCATCGCCTAGCGCCACATCCAAGCGGGCTTTGCAAATTTTCAGGAAAGTGAACTGCGTGTTCGCCAGCCGCAGCACCAGCGAATTGATATCGTAGAACCGGAGATAGTCCCCCGCCCGCCCGTATGCCGCCAGCGTGCCGGCACCCAGCCCGATCACGCCCACGCGCACGGGGCCGGCCTCCTGCTCCTGCCTTATGGCGCGGCCCACGCCGGAATTCGCCCCGTAATAAGTCGTAGGCCGGTTTTGCTTCTTGGGATTCAGGTACTGCTCCCCGTGAGTGATGGTGCCGTGCGTCAGTCGGCGGATCGGTTCGTCGTCGTTCTCAGCCGTCGTGTCGGTGACTTTCAAGCCACCATAGAAGTTCCGCACCATTACGCGGGCGCCCTCGTCACGCTCGTGGCTCACGAATCCGAGATATCCGACGACCGCCAGAGTGAGGATACCGGCCACCAGCGGAGCGGGCCGCCACCAGGAGCCACCCATGCCGCTCTCCGGATCGGCGCGCAGCACGGCCAGCACCAGCACCGCCGACGCCGCCAGTCCCACTGCCAGTTCGTGGAATCCCGAGAATACGCGCGGCGCGATCAACGCCACGAATACCCCGCCCAGCGCGCCGCCTGCCGCGATCATCACATAAAAGGAAGTCAGCCGCCGCGGGTGCGGCTTCAAACGGGCCAACTCTCCATGACACACCATACAACAGACGAACAGGCCGGCCGCGAATAACGGAATCATCACCTTGATGTTGGTGTTCTCGTTTTCCGGGGCGAGTCCGTACGCCATGCTGCCTACAGCCACGGCAAACAACTTGATAAACACGGTCCGCTGGTACCAACGCGAACCCTCAAAGCAGAGTATGAAGCTGAGTAAGTACAGGGTCAGGGGCAGAATCCACAGAAACGGAATCGCAGCGACATTCTGCGAAAGATGGTTGGTGACAGCCAGCAGCAGAATCGAGGCGCACGCCGGCAAGCCGATCCAGAACAGGTAGGTGGACTTCGGTACGCGTTCCGCATCCGCCTCCGCTGCCTGCGGCGCCACGTACGCATTGCGCACGGAAAACGCCGTGATCCCGCATAGCAGGATAAAGACGCCATAAGCCCACGACCAGGTTGCCGCCTGCTGGTGCGTACCCAGCAAAGGCTCGAACAGCGCCGGATAAGTCATCAGCGCCAACATCGAGCCGGCATTCGACAGCGCGTAAAGCCGGTACGGCATGGCGCCCTTGTAGCGGCCGGCGTACCACGCCTGCAAAAGCGGCCCAGTAGTCGAGAGCAGGAAATACGGCAGGCCCACCGTGGCCGCCAGCAGCAACAGAATGCGGAACGTGGGATCCTCGGTGCCTGCGGGCTTCCAGGACGCTGCCGGCCAGACCGGCAGCACCGCCAGGCTCACAGCCAATAAGAGGATATGCGCCATCGTCTGTAGCCGGGGACGCAGCAATCGATATAGCCAGTGCGCGTACAAATACCCGAGCAACAGCACCGACTGGAAGAACAGGAGGCACGTCGTCCACACCGCCGCCGACCCGCCAAACCATGGCAGGATAATGCGGGCAATAATCGGTTGCACCTGGAAAAGCAAGAAGGCGCTGACCAGGATCGTAAGCGCGTAAAGAAACATTATCGGTAGGCCGCGACGCCGGTGACTCTTTCTCCAATGACTAACGTGTGGATGTGGTCTGTGCCCTCGTAGGTTTTTACGGTTTCCAAGTTACACAAGTGCCGCATGACGGGATATTCGTCCGTAATTCCGTTCGCGCCCAGCAGGTCGCGGCTAAGCCGCGCGCAGTCCAGCGCGATCGCCACGTTATTCCGCTTGAGCATGGAAATGTGGGCAGGCTCCAGCTTGCCCTGGTCTTTCAGCCGCCCAACCTGCACGGCCAGCAGTTGCGCCTTGGTGATCTCGGTGATCATCCATGCAAGCTTTTCCTGCACGAGCTGATGCGACGCAATGGGCCGGTCGTCGAACTGCTTGCGCACGATGCTGTACTGGCGGGCGGTTTCGTAACAATCCATGGCCGCGCCGATCACTCCCCAGCCGATTCCATAGCGCGCCTGCGAAAGGCAGCCAAGCGGACCCTTCAGACCTTTCACATTGGGCAGCATCGCGCTCGCGGGGACACGGCAATCGGCGAAAGACAAACTGGAGGTCACCGACGCGCGCATGGACCATTTGCCGTGTATGTCCGACGTGCTGTATCCGGGTGTGCCCCGTTCCACCAGAAATCCGCGTATGCCGTCCTCCGCGCGCGCCCACACCACCGATACGTCGGCCAGCGTGCCGTTGGTGATCCAGGTTTTCTCGCCGTTGAGGACCCAATCGCCGCCATCGCGCCGCGCGATGGTGCGCATGCCGGCGGGGTTCGAGCCAAAGTCGGGCTCGGTCAGTCCGAAACAGCCTATAGCCTTGCCCGACTGCAACTGCGGCAGCCATTTCTGCTTCTGCTCGTCAGAGCCATACGTATAGATAGGGTACATCACCAGCGCGCCCTGCACGCTGGCAAAACTGCGCACGCCGGAATCGCCGCGTTCCAGCTCCTGCATGATCAACCCGTATTCCACGTTGCTCATGCCCGCGCAACCGTAGCCCTCCAGGTTGGCGCCGAAGAAGCCCAGCCGCCCCATTTCAGGTACCAGCTCGCCGGGGAAGCGCGCCTCGCGATAGCACTCGCGCATGGGCGGCAGCACCCGCTCCTCCACGAATTGGCGGGCCGTTTGTCGCACCAGCAATTCCTGTTCGTTAAACAACGAATCGATACAAAGGTAGTCCACTCCACGGAAGGCCATATAATCAAACCTATCATTCCATGTTTTCTTCCCGATTTCACTGGGACCTGCGCCCCAACCGCCTGACGCGCCTTCTCGACGAGAAACGCCGCGCCGGCGCCAAAGTTCTGGATTTGACCGAGTCGAACCCCACGCGCGCCGGCTTTTCATATCCCGGCGAGGTCGTGCAGGTGCTGGCGGACCCGCGCGCATTGAGGTACGATCCGCAGCCCGCCGGATTGCTCACGGCGCGCGAAGCGGTCTGCCGCTACTACGCCGAGGCCGGATATACGATCGAGCCGGATCGCGTCCTGCTCACCGCCAGCACCAGCGAAGCCTACGCCTATCTCTTCAAGCTGCTGAGCGATCCGGGCGACGAAGTGCTTGTGCCGCGGCCTTCCTACCCGCTCTTTGAATTCCTGGCGGCCATGGAATCGCTGCGCGTGGTTCCCTATCCGCTGGTCTGCCACGGCGGCTGGTCGATCGACTGCCATGCGCTGGCGGCGGCCGTAACCGAGCGTACGCGCGCGGTGATTCTGGTGACTCCGAACAATCCCACCGGGTCGTTCCTCAAGCGCGATGAATCGTTGTTCCTCATCGATCTGTGCCAGGAACGCGGGCTGGCGCTCATATCCGACGAGGTATTCGCCGACTTCGCTTTCGCCGAAGATGCCGGGCGCATCAGCACCTTGGCTGGCACGACAGAGATGCTGGCATTTTCCATGAGCGGGCTCTCCAAGATCGCCGGGCTGCCGCAGATGAAGCTCGGCTGGATCGTCATCAGCGGACCCGCGGCGGCATCGGTCGAAGCCCGGGAAAAGCTGGAGCTGATCGCGGACACTTATCTTTCAGTAGGAACGCCCGTACAGCACGCCGCGCCGCGCCTGCTCGAACTGGGCAAAGCGATTCAGAAGCAAATCGCGAATCGCACGCGCGCGAACCTCGACGGCCTCAAAGCCGCAATCGGCTCCGAGTCCGCCTGCCGCGTGCTACCGGTCGAGGGTGGCTGGTACGCGACGCTGCAAGTGCCGCGCATCCGCCGGGAGGAAGAGTGGGCGCTGGAACTGCTGGGCGAAGACGATGTCCTGGTGCAGCCCGGCTTCTTCTACGATTTCGAATCGGAGGCGTTCTTGGTGCTCAGCCTGCTCACCGAACCGGAGAGATTTCATGAAGGCTGCCGCCGGTTGTTGGCAAGGGTAGAGGGCTGTTAGCTTAACAGGCGGCACTCGCGCCGATCGCTATTTCCGCGTCCTATCTGTTCCCATGCCACTGGGGCGTAAAACCTTGCCACTGCTGTTGTAAGCATCCGCGCTAGGCCCTGCCAAATTCAGTGCTGACATAGATCGATCGCGAGGTTAAGGATCGATCCCAAGGTTAAGAGGCGCGGCGCCGGCGGTTGCCCAAACCTTCCGCGATCATGGCGGTGACGAGGGTATTGAGACTTACGCCCTCTCGCCTGGCCCGCTGCACCAGCCGTGCGTGAAGGGTCTTGGGAACTCGTTGTCTCCACTGGCCGCTGGCGGCCGCGAACGAGCCGGGCGCAGGAGCCGGCTCGCCAAATTCCTTGAGGGTCAGCAGACTGCACTTCAGAGCGTCGCGCCCATTAGCGATCGCTTCTTCGGGAGTTTCGCCGTCCGAGATGCAACCAGGAACGTCGGGAAATTCGATCAAGTATCCTCCACCCTCGTCGCCGCTCAGGGGGCGAATGGTAAACGGGTAATCCTCCAATCTCAGAGTCTCTTTCATTCCGCACCTTCCAACTTATCGATTAATGCCACGAACTGCCGGATGTAAACCGGCTTGATCGGGCGAGCGCACGGCACAGATAACAATCCAGCCGATGGGTGAATGAAAACCACGTGGCTGGTTCCCTGCTGCCGATGCCGGACAGAGTACTAGTCGGCCACCGTCTTGAGATCCTCGATCCGCCCGTCGCGTGGATTATTCCGCATCCGGCTGAGAAGTTTTGCCGCGTTCGCCATCTCCCATGGTATCGTGGGCGGTACCACTCGTCAAACTGTCCGTCTGCGGAGCCAAGTGCCGCACATTCCTCATCTGCTAAAATGGTACGTAGCCTCCCCAACAGTTTAAGCGCTCTATGAAATTTGGCGTTATTGTCTTCCCCGGCAGTAATTGCGACCACGATGCGTGGTTCGCCGTCAATCGCAACCTGGGCCATCCGGCCGAATACATCTGGCACGATTCGCCCACATTGGGCGGCGTGGACGCGGTCATCCTTCCCGGCGGCTTCGCCTATGGCGACTACCTGCGCTGCGGCGCCATCGCCAAGTTCTCGCCCGTGATGGCGGCGGTGCGCAAATTCGCCGCAGAGGGCGGTCCGGTCCTCGGCATCTGCAACGGTTTCCAGATCCTGGTGGAAGCCGGCCTGCTCCCCGGCGCGCTCATACGCAACCGCAATCTCAAGTTCATCTGCCGCGAAGTCCGGCTGCGCACTGAAACACTGGACTCGCCCTTCACGTCAGCCGCGGAACGGGGACAAATCCTGCGCATGCCCATCGCCCACGGCGAGGGCTGCTACATAGCCGACGAGCGCACCCTCGATGAGCTTGCCGCCGAAGACCGCGTCGCCTTCCGCTACGTGGAGAACCCAAATGGCTCGATGCGCGACATCGCCGGCATCCTCAACGGCCGGCGCAACGTGCTCGGCCTGATGCCCCATCCCGAGCGCGCCACCGAGCCGCTGATGGGATCGAGCGACGGCTTGGTGGTCTTCCGCTCCCTGGTGATGGCTTTCCAACCCACAGCCGCATGAGCACACTCGCCATCACCCCGGACCTAGTCGCCCAGCACCAGCTCGCCGAGTCCGAATACCGCAAAATCGTGTCCATCCTGGGCCGCGAGCCGAGCTATACCGAACTCGGCATCTTCAGCGTGATGTGGAGCGAGCACTGCTCCTACAAGAGTTCCCGCCTGCATCTCAAGAAGCTGCCCACCCGCGGCAAGCTGGTCGTGCAAGGTCCCGGCGAAAACGCCGGCATCGTGGATGTAGGCGGCGGGTACGTCATCGCCTTCAAGATCGAATCCCACAACCACCCCAGCTTCATCGAACCGTTCCAGGGCGCGGCTACCGGCGTCGGCGGCATCCTGCGCGATATTTTCACCATGGGTGCGCGGCCCATCGCAGTGCTCGATTCGCTGCGCTTTGGCCCCCTCGACGATCCGCAAGCCGGCCCGCGCAACCGCCGTATCCTGCAGGGGGTGGTGGCCGGCATCGCGCATTACGGCAATTGTTTCGGCGTGCCCACCGTCGGCGGCGAATGCGTCTTCGAGCCTTGTTATAACGGCAATCCACTGGTGAATGTCTTCGCGCTCGGCGTCGCCAAAAAGGAAGACATCTTTTACGCGCGCGCCGCGGGAATCGGCAATCCGGTGATCTACGTAGGCGCCAAAACCGGCCGCGACGGCATACATGGCGCATCCATGGCCTCCGCCGAATTCACCGAGGAGTCCAAGCAGAAGCGGCCCAATGTGCAGGTGGGCGATCCCTTCCTGGAAAAGCTGCTGCTGGAGGCCTGCCTGGAAGCCATGCAGACCGGCGCCATCGTCGGCATACAGGATATGGGCGCGGCGGGTCTCACCTGCTCGACCTGCGAAATGGGCAGCCGCGGCGGCACCGGAATCGAGATCGAGCTGGATCTGGTCCCCCAACGCGAAACTGGCATGACGCCGTACGAAATCATGCTCTCCGAATCGCAGGAGCGCATGCTGCTCGTCGCCGCGAAGGGCCGCGAAGACGAAGTGTTTCAGGTCTTCCGCAAATGGGGCCTGGACGCCGTCACCATCGGCCAGGTGACTGCGGACGGACTGCTCCGTGTGCGACAGCACGGCGAAGTCGTCGCCGAAATCCCTAACCGCGAGCTAGCCGACGAAGCCCCACTCTACGACCGCCCGCACAGCGCGCCGCCTTGTCGCCCGCTCGCCCCCTCGCCCGCTCACGAGCCCGTCTCTCCCCAGGCCGCCCTTACAACCCTCCTCGCCTCCGGCGACATCTGCTCCAAGCGCTACATCTGGGAACAATACGACTACCAGGTGCGCACCAATACCCTCGCCGGTCCGGGCGCCGACGCCGCCATCGTTCGCATCAAGGAAAACGGCGTCTCCATCGCCATGTCGCTCGATGGCAACAGCCGCTATGGCTACCTCTCGCCGCGCGAAGGCGCCATGCTGGCCGTCGCCGAATCCTGCCGCAATCTCGCCACCGTGGGCGCACAGCCGGTAGCCGCAACCAATTGCCTGAACTTCGGAAATCCGGAGCGGCCCGAAATTATGGGCCAACTTGTCGCCGCCATCGAAGGACTGGGGGAAGCCTGCCGCTTCTTCGACACACCCATCACCGGCGGCAATGTCAGCCTATATAACGAAACCCTGGGC
>Ga0181532_10000292_pt1 | contig 53307 bp, 40 predicted proteins | sample PEATcosm2014_Bin_33_FD_119768 | JGI IMG/M metagenome (GOLD analysis project Ga0181532, IMG submission 119768) | Peatland microbial communities from MTU Mesocosm Facility, Houghton, MI, USA - PEATcosm2014_Bin11_30_metaG | ecosystem: Environmental > Terrestrial > Soil > Wetlands > Peat | place... | reverse complement strand
GGAGCAGGGGCGGCAGGCAAGCCGTCCCCACCGAAGGTGGAACGGACGTTCACAACCCTTACAGCTTACCACGAGCCTAGGTTCGTTGTCAAGTAGGGACGGAGTACCGTTACTTCGTTGCCACCCCCGCGTAGGGCAAGCCCTAGCTGTAGGGGGGACAGCTTGCCGTCCCTGCTCGTAATGTTTTTCAGACCTTAAGGGAGGGATGAGCCGCGGCGATCCAATTCTCGACCAAAACAACGAATTCTTTGGCTTTCGTCACAATCTCTGCTGCCTCAGTTTCGGAGGCGACAAAGGCGTCATCGTAATCAATGACGTTCCGCTTTCTCCGACATCGGTCGAAATAATCACTATAGGGGCCCGCAGGTTTGCCCATCGCGAGCATAAGCACTTCAAAAGAAATCCGGTGATGGCCGGCGCCCGCGACGCGGTAGCCCGCACAGGCAATCGCCATTTTTGCGGCTTGAAGGGCGGCGTTATAGGCAGTCGCAAAGCGCCTGTCTGCCGATATTCCATCCAGGGAGGCGTCGGCCAAGTCGCGGGCAATAACGGCGCGCAGCTTGTCCAACTCGTTTTTCGACGTTTTGTGCCGCTGAACTTCGTTATTGGCCAGCAACTGCGTCCAGGTCACGCTGTTCACCCTTTACAAACTGCCGGCTACCCTTCAGCACGGTGGTCATGAAGTGGTCGCCTTCAGCGAGTTTCTTGCGGAATTCATCCACGGAGTAGTTGGTCACATTCACTTCCCGCCCCAGGCGCTTTTCCGCTTTTCGTAGAGATGGCGCCAGGTCGCTCAAGCCCACTGTTCCAATCACCATCAGGTCAACGTCGCTGGCAGCATTTTCTTCGCGGCGCGCTATCGAGCCGTAGACGAAGGCGCAATCGATCTTGCTCGCAAAAGGCTGGAGTGCAGCTTTTAGGGAGGGAATCAGTCCAACCGTCTTTTCGAATATGCTCCGCAGCTCCCGAAAGATCGGGGACCGCGTCTCCGCCTTAAAGTAAGTTCTGCGTCCATCTTTGCGCTGCTGCAAGATGCCACTTTGCTTCAGGCAGGTCAGCTCGCGTTGCAAACTGGATGGCCGGGTGTGAAGGAACTCGGCCAACTCGGAGAGGTACCACCATTTTTCCGGCCGGGTTAGAGTGGCCGCCAGCACACCTTGCCGGATACCCGGAAAAAGGCTGTCCAGCGCTGGAGCATTCCTACGCATAATGCGTATATTATTACGCAAATTGCGTAGGGTACAAGGGGTTTTTTAACCGGTGTTGGGAAATAAGGGTACCTGGAAGCTGTGAGTAAATCACCAAGTCCTGTCATTCTGAGCGAAGCGAAGAATCTGCATTTGTTTGTTTTCAAAAGATAAAAGCAGATTCTCCGCTTCGCTCAGAATGACAGACGTGGCTGGCGCAGAGCGCAGCTCTGCGTCTCGCGGGCGCTCAGACGAGTCGGTCCATGCTCAACAGGGACGAATCGTTGAGATAGTAATACCTGTAGCTCGACCAGGGCCACTGTTCCGGCGATTGCACCAAAGCTCTCTTGACCGGGTTGTTATGCATGTAGTCAAGCTTCTCCAGGCGTTTCTTGTCGCTATAAACGCCATAAGGATAGAAGCGCCGGTTCCAAACACGGTAATGAGAGTCGGAGTGAACGGTGGGCGGCAGGCAAAATCCGACGAGCATTGTGCGGCACCACGCGTGCTGCTGGTTCTCGGATAAGATCGAGATAATCTGTTGCGCGCTTCGCTTCTTCAGTTCCTGCAGCAGGGCGCTGGTGCTCTCGGCAGGCTCGGGCTTGATCAAGAGGTGAAAGTGCTCCGGCATCAGAACCCAGCCAATCAGCAGAAAGCGAGTTTCCTCCCGTAGTTGCCGCATGACCTCAACAAACACTCCGCGCAGGCGGGGACTATCGAAGAGCTTCCTGCGGCGATAGACGCTGGAAGTGATAAATTGCAACTGTCCGGGCGCGAAATAGCGTCGGGAGACTGGCATGGCAGCGTCAGTATACCGCACCGGAATCCAAAACGCAGAGCTTCGCTCTGCGCCAGCCGCGAACCAGCCAATCAAGGTGGCTAAAGAAATGGAATGCATTTGAGGACCTCGGGAAAAAGGCGCGGGATAAACTGATCCAAGAAGGCCGGGACCCCTCCCAAGGCATCCGAACACTTAACGTGGCTGGCGCACAGCGATGCTGTGCGTATTGCTGAGCTTTGACACATCAAGACCGCAGAGCTTCGCTCTGCGCCAGCCCGATTACCGGACCCCGCGCCCGTTGCAATTCTGGCGCAAGAAAGTGTATAAACCTACGGGGCGCATTGGTAATGGCACACTCAAGAGAGCCGGTTCGCTTTCGGGGCATGACCTGGAATCATAGCCGCGGGTACACCCCCATGGTGGCCACCGCGCAGCGCTATGGCGAACTGCACTTGACCGTCGACATCACGTGGGAAAAGCGGTCCTTGCAGGCATTTGCCGACCAGTCGCTGGACCAATTGGCGGAACGTTACGACTTGCTGGTGATCGACCACCCCTGGGTTGGATTCGCCGCGCGCGCCGGCTTACTTCTTCCTCTGGATGAGCATTTGCCCGCGCCGTTCCTGGATGACCAGATTAGACACTCCGTGGGACCGTCAGCCCGGAGCTACAGTATCGACGGACATCAATGGGCGCTCGCTATTGATACGGCGGCTCCCGTGGCGTCCTGGCGTCCCGACTTGATTGCGGTGGGCGACCTGCCGCGCTCCTGGGCCGACCTGCTGAAACTCGCGCGCGCGGGCAGAGTGCTGATTCCGGGCATCCCCGTGGACACGCTGATGAACTTCTATATGGTTTGCTCGACTCTGGGAGAGGACGTGGCCCAGAGTGCGGAGCGCGTGGTGTCGGCCGAGGTTGGCGCGCGGGCGCTGGGCATGTTGCGGGAACTGGCGCAACCGCTGGACCCGCTCTTCTTTGACCTTAATCCGATTCGCGTTTATGAAGCGATGACGGCGACGGACCGCTTCGCGTATTGTCCCTTCGCTTACGGCTACAACAACTACTCGAGAGACGGCTACGCACGAAGGCCGCTCGAGTTTGGGGACCTGGTCGAAATCGGCGGCCGGCCGTGCCGCACAACGCTGGGCGGGGCGGGACTGGCGATCTCCTCCCGGTGCGCGGGTATTGAGGCTGCTCTCGATTATGCGGCCTTCGTGGCTGATCCGGGTTGCCAGCGCACGCTTTACTTTGATAACGGAGGTCAGCCGGGACATCGCAGCTCCTGGACCGACGCGCGCGTCAACGCGGCATGCCGCAACTTTTTCGTCAATACTCTGCCCGCGCTCGATCGCGCTTTTCTGCGGCCTCGCTATGCCGGATATCTTCGCTTTCAGGATTACGCCGGCGCCCCCATTCGCGATTACCTGCGCCAGGGAGGTGACGAACGGACGCTGCTCGATCGGCTTGATTGGCTTTACCGCGAGTCGCAGAAGGAGGAGCAGGCATGAGGCCGCTCGATGGCCTGACGGTTCTCGAGTTTGCCCAGTATATGGCCGCCCCGTCGGCGGGATTGCGGCTTGCTGATCTGGGAGCGCGCGTTATCAAGATCGAGCGGCCCAAGAGCGGAGAAGGCGGCCGGCAAATCGCCATCAAGAACCTGTTCGTCGATGGCGACAGCTTGGTATTTCACACCATCAACCGCAACAAAGAAAGCTACGCCGCTGATCTGAAAAACCCGCAGGACTTGGCCGCCGTCAAGCAGCTTACTGCCCGCGCCGACGTCCTGACCCACAATTTCCGGCCCGGGGTCATGACAAAGCTCGGACTGGATTGGGAGCGCGTTCGTCAAATCAACCCCCGCCTCGTGTACGGCGAAGTGACGGGCTATGGATGCGAAGGTCCTTGGAAAGATAAACCGGGGCAGGACTTGCTTCTCCAGTCGCTATCAGGTTTGACCTGGCTGAGCGGCAATGCGGATCAAGGGCCGGTGCCAATGGGCTTGGCGGTGGTGGACATCCTTTGCGGCTCGCACCTTGTGCAGGGCATCCTGGCAGCGCTGATCCGGCGCGCCAAAACCCAGAGGGGCGCGTTGGTTCAGGTGAGTCTGCTGGAGTCGATACTTGACTTCCAGTTTGAAGTCATCACAACGCATTTGGCCGATGGCGGGCGGTTGCCGCAGCGCAGCCAGAGATTCAACGCGCACGCCTATCTTGCGGCGCCCTATGGAATTTACCCGACAGAGGACGGTTATCTGGCTCTGGCGATGGGCGACTTGATCAAGATCGCCCGGCTGATCGGATGCAGCTCCATCGAGGCGTATCGAGACCCGGCGACGTGGTTCACCTGCCGTGACGAAATCCAGCAGATGCTTGCGGAAAAGTTGGCCACACGTCCGAGTCAACAGTGGCTCGCGGTTTTACAGGGGGCAGGCGTGTGGTGCTCGGATGTATTTGACTATGCCAGGCTGATTGCTCATGAGACGTGGAAGATTCTGAAAATGGACCAGATCGTTCGGCGCGAGGGAGTGGAAATCCACACCACGCGCTGCCCGATCCGTATCGATAACGAGATTCTCTTCAGTCCCAAGGCCGCCCCGCGGGTGGGCGAGGACAATCAATCAATTCAAGAGGCACTACGCCATGCCTGAGAACACGCCGCTCGAAAAACACCAGCAGATTAAAGTCTGGAATGCCGAGGATTGGCTCTACGAGGAGTTTGAGGTCGGCCGGAAGGACCGCTCGATACGCCGGACGATCTCCGAGGGTGAGGCGATGCTCTTCAACAGCCTCGTGCTGGACATGCACCCGTACGTGGGCGACGAAATATTCGCCAAAGAGCAAGGCATCTTCGGGCGCCGGCTGGTGGCGGGCTCGATGGTGTTCAGTTACGGGCTGGGGCTGATGGCGCACAACAACATCAACACTTTCAGCTACGGATACGACAAGCTCCGCTTTATCAAGCCCGTGTTTATTGGTGACACGATTTACACGATTCGCACCAACTTGTCGAAGGAGCCAAAATACAAGGACATGGGCCTGGTGCGTGTGAGCTACGAGGTATTCAAGAACGAAGGTGTACTGGTTCTCTATTGCGAACACTTGCAGACCGTGAAGTACCGCCATCCGGAGAACTTTCAGGATCAGGTGCTGAAGAAGTGACGTAGCGATAAGGTGACGGACCAACTCCCCTCACCTGTCCGTTGGCCGCCGGGTCCCGAAGGGACCCAAAATGATTAGCCGTAGGTGAAACCTACGGAAAATGCCGGCTAGGAGATTTAGCCAACCCCGCAGGGGTTGAATTCGACCCCTTCAGGGTCGGGGCAAGCACAAGGGAAGGGTCATTTCTCCGTAGGTTTCACCTACGGCTAATGATGTTAATGCCCTTCGGGCATTGATGCGGCAGAGCTTCCTATGGCAGACACGACAGCGCTGCTCGAGGGGTTTCTGGTAATCGACCTGAGCCAGTTCCTCTCCGGTCCTTGCGCCAGCCTTCGCCTGGCAGACCTGGGCGCGCGTGTGATTAAGATCGAGAAGCCGGTCGTGGGCGACCTGTGCCGGCAACTCTACGTTTCGGACGTGGTCCTGGATGGCGAGTCCACGGTTTTCCACGCCATCAACCGCAACAAAGAGAGTTTTGTTGCCGACCTCAAGACGCCTGAGGGCCTCGCGCAAGTAAGGACGCTGATCCGCCGGGCAGATGTGGTCATGCACAACTTTCGGCCGGGCGTGGCGGAGAGGCTGGGATTAGGCTACGAGGCCGTCCAGCAATTGAACCCACAGGTTGTGTACGGGCGCATCAGCGGCTACGGGCAGGAAGGTCCGTGGCGCGAGTTGCCCGGGCAGGACCTGCTGCTCCAATCCTTGTCAGGTCTCACCTGGTTGAGCGGCGACGCCGGTCAGGGACCGGTGCCGATGGGACTTGCCATCGCTGATATACTCTGCGGCATGCATCTGGCACAGGGGATTCTGGCCTGCCTGATTCGCCGTTCGATTACCGGCCGGGGCGGCCTGGTGGACGTGAGCTTGCTCGAGTCGCTGCTTGATTTCCAGTTCGAAACGATTACGACCTACTTTCACGACGGCGGCCAGCCCACCCAGCGGACCGCTTCGAACAATGCCCACGCCTACCTTGGTGCGCCGTACGGCATTTATCGCACGCGCGACGGATACCTCGCGCTGGCAATGGGAAGCGTTACGCAACTCGGCGACTTGCTCGGCTGTCCGCCGCTGCGCGATTTTCAGGATCCCGCCACCTGGTTCACGGAGCGGGACCGCATCAAAGCCATCCTCGCACAGCACCTTGAGACCGGCACGACCGCCCAGTGGCTCGCCATTCTCGAACCCGCCGATATCTGGTGTGCCGACGTATTGGATTGGAAGCGCCTCTTCCAGCACGACGGCTTCAAAGCACTCGAGATGTTGCAGACGGTTCGCCGCGCGAACGGAACGACTTATCAGACCACTCGCTGCCCGATTCGCATCGACGGCCAGCGGCTTTATTCGGAGAAGGGCTCGCCCGACCTTGGCGAAGACACGGAACGGATCAGCAGGGAGTTCAGAGATGAAAACGATTCCCATAGTTGACACGCATCAACACCTGATCTACCCGGAAAGATACTCTTACTCGTGGACTGCGGGCATTCCCCAGCTGGCCGGGAAGGCGTTTCGGTATGATGATTACCTAACGGCAATCGAGGGGACGGGAGTAAGGCGGACCATCTTCATGGAGTCAGGCGCCGACGACCCGCACTGGCGGGAGGAAACTCGCTTCGTACACACGCTCGCGGGCACGCCGGGGTCGCTGATCGCGGGGATCATCGCCAATTGCCGGCCGGAAGAAGAGCACGGCTTCGAAGCCTACGTCGAGTCGGTCCTCTCGTCGAAACTCGTGGGCTTCAGGAGGATCCTTCATACCGAACCGGATGAGTTGTCGGAGCGGACCTGTTTCAGCTCGAACGTCCGCCTGCTCGAAAAATATGAATTGACGTTCGATATCTGCGTTCTCGCAAGGCAACTTCCCCTGGCTGCAAAGTTGGCCGCGAAGTGTCCGGACGTGCAGTTCGTCCTGGACCACTGCGGCGTGCCGGACGTCGCATCCGGTGAGATCAACTCCTGGCGCCGGAGCATCACCGAGATTGCAAAACTCCCCAATGTCGCCTGCAAGATATCAGGTGTGCTCGCTTATTGTGCGCCGGATCAGGCTACGCTCGAAGCCGTGCGGCCTTACGTGGAGCACTGCCTGGAGCAGTTTGGCTGGGATCGCGTGGTGTGGGGAAGCGACTGGCCGGTTTGCACCATCTCGAGTGACTTGCGCACCTGGGTGAATGTAACCCGCGAGCTTATCGCCGCGGCGGGTGAAGGCAACCAGCGCCAACTTCTGCAAGGCAATGCGATGAGGATCTACGGTCTGGATGAATGAGGATGTATGAAAGGTGAATAAACATGCAAAGGACTACGAACTGCCTGGCGAAAGTCGAGCGCATGAAGAAAACGCTGCGCCATCAGGAACCGGATCGCGTGCCCATCAGCGATTTCTTCTGGGGCAGCTTCCTCAGCCGCTGGCGCGAAGAACTCGGGCTGGCGCCCGACACTGACATTTACCGCTATTACGACCTGGATTGGATGCAGTTCAATCCCAACCTGGATCCCCACATCAAGCCCTTTGAAATCGTTGTGGAAAACGATGAAGAAGTCGTCGTCCGCACCGGCTTCGAAGCTCTCATCCGGAAAAAGTTGGCGTACCCCATGCCGGATTTCCTGAGTTTTGAAACTGACACGGTCGAAAAGATGGAGGCTTTCGAGTTCGACGACCCGTGGGACGACCATCGCTTCTTCAGCGGAGGTGACGACCAGATCAACGGAGTGGGCGACGGGTTTGCGCGCAACCTGGATCCCTTCGTCGATCGCCTGAAGCCGGCTTGGCCGGCCTTCGCGATATTTGGCGGGGTTTGCGAAGCACACGAAATGCTCTGGCGCATTATTGGTTCGGAAAACGTCATGCTTTGGATCGGCCTGTACCCTGAAGCAATCGGAAAGTTCGTGGAGCGGATCAACGCCTTCAACCTGGAGATCGCGAAGGCGCAGATCAAAGCGGCCGACGGCTTGCTTGACGGTATGGTGGTCTGGGGTGACGTGGCATACAAGAATGGCATGTTTTTCTCGCCTGCCTATTGGCGCAAATACTTCAAGCCGGGAGTGAAAGCTCTGGTTGAGGAGTGCCACGCGCACGACTTGCCGGTGATCTATCACGGGTGCGGCAACGCCTCCAGCATCTACGAGGACTTCATCGAAATCGGCATCGAGGCTTACAATCCGCTCGAGGCCAAGGCGGGCCTGGATGTGGTCGAATTGCGGCGCCGCTTCGGCCATCGTATGGGTTTTTGCGGCAACATGGACGTCATCGTGTGGGCGTCCGGCGACCGCGATGAGTTGAAGCGAGCGGTGCTGACGAAGCTCAATGCGGCTAAAGGCGGCGGCTTCATCTTCCAATCCGATCATTCCGTGCCCAGCAGCGTCCCAGGCAAGAACTATGATTACGTGGTCAAGCTGGTTCGAGAATATGGAAAATACCCGCTGCAATTGGGCGAATACGACATTCCCGGACTCGCCTAGTATTTCAATTCGGAGACTCCCACCGTGCTGATCCAAACCCGACGTGAGTGCCTGAAAAGCATGGCCACCGCTGCCTGGGTGGCGGGCAGTAGCACTTTGCTGTCCTCGATAGCGGACACGGGATGTTCCAATCGGCGTCCTATGCCGAGGACGCCGGTAAGCGTGGACGATCCCCGAACGCGCTGGTACCGGGATGCCAAGTTCGGGATGTTCATGCACTGGGGCGCCTATTCTGTCGCGGGCGTGGAAGCTTCCTGGCCGATCATGAAGCCGGAGTTGTTCCCCCGCTCGAGGCTGATCACGGAGAGGGAGTACGTGGAGCTTCCGCGGCGCTTCAATCCCACCCAGTACGACCCTCGCGCGTGGGTGCAAACGGCCAAACAAGCTGGCATGCGGTACGTGGTCATCACCACCAAGCACCACGACGGTTTCTGCATGTTCGATGCCCCCGGGACCGACTACAAGATTACCAACACGCCGTACGGCAAGGATGTGGTGGCGCTTCTGGCCGCGGCCTGCCGCGAGCAGCAGATGCCGTTAGGGTTCTACTACTCTCCTCCCGATATGCATCACCCCGGTTATCGCGACACCAGCAAGCCGGCGCGGGAAAACTGGTATGGAGAACCTTCTCGGCCGCAATGGCCTTCATACCTGGACTACATGGAATCGCATCTCCGCACGCTGCTGACGAACTACGGACCCGTTGCCGTCATCTGGTTCGATGGTCTTTTCGGAGTCGGCAAGTACAATCCCCCGCGCTTTCATAAGCTCATCCACGATTTGAGCCCCAATACCCTGGTCAACGACCGCCTGGGGCCGGGGGGAGACTTTGTCACACCCGAGCAGTTTTTCCCCGAAGGCGTCCCCATCAAGGCCTCTAAGGAGCCGCCCGATATTACCCCCGGCACGTTCAATGCGATCATCGGGCTGTCGAAGATCCTGCCGCAGAAATGGTTCGTCGGTTTGATCCAGTGGCTTGCCAAGAGCAGGTATCCGACGTCACCGCACCCACTGCCTCAGGATTTCCAGTTGTGGGAAACCTGCATGACCATGAACGATAGTTGGGGCTACAACCCCAACGACAAGAACTTCAAGTCGCCGGAGATGTTGATTCGAACGCTCGTGGAAGTGGCCAGCCGCGGCGGGAACTTTCTCCTCAATGTGGGTCCGACTCCAGAAGGGACCTTTCCCGTTGAGGCACAGCAGCGTCTCCAGCGCTGCGGTGAATGGATGTCGGCTAAGGGCGAATCCATTTACCAGACAACTTACGGTCCCGTGCAGAATTTGGCCGTGACCCGTACGACGGAGAAAGCAGGAACCGTTTATTTGCAGCTCATCGATCGCGCCGGGGCGAGGCTGGACCTTCCTGGTATTGGCGGCAAGGTAGCGTCTGTCAGTCTGCTTCCAGGCGGGGGGACCTGCGCCTTTGAGCAGTCCGGCGATCGTTTGCGGATTGACACGTCCGGTGTTCCGCCCAATGCATATATTCCGGTGTTGGCCATCCGGACCACAAGCTGAGCCCCCGCGTTTCACAATCCGAGACGCGAAGACCTGCCAGTACGACCGGCCATAGCTGGAGGTAGTTTCAAATTAGAACAGCACCTGAGTTCGCAATGGGTTGACGCGCACAGCGTCGCGATTTAGCATTTTCCTCTACGGATCGCAGGTCGAGGATTTCTCTTATCCGATATCTTTGGGGCTGACAGGCACACTCTGATTCGCTGAGTCGGCAGATGGCGGAGAAGTTTGGACCTGAGCAAAGTCCCAACGCCTGCTTGTTGTGCCACGCCGACAAAAGCGTGGTTTGGCTGAAACAAAACCTGCAAACGGGTTGGAACGTCCCCGACGTTCTCTCTCCTCTTTCCAGCGGAAACTCGCCGCGCCAATGTACCGCATATTGTGCCGGCACGGGATTGAATTGATTGTGTTATCATGCCTCGGAGCGGCGGGCAGATTCGGGGAAAGGAAGGCCAGAGGGATGTATTATGATTAAACATATATCAATGCGGGTTATTGCACTTATTATCTTAACGATTTGTTTTTCGAGGGCCACAGCCGTGGCTTCTCACATCGGCGGCGGGGATCAGAATCCGACGCTCCAGACCGATCAGGCGGCTCTCGCGAAATGGCAGGACGCGAAGATTGGCCTGACCATGCACTGGGGGCCAATCGCCTTGCGCGGAACCGAAATCGGCTGGTCACGGGTTGGACGAGCGGGGGAGCCAGGATCGGAATTGATCGGATGGTCGAGCACTGCGCAGGTGCCTGCGCCGGATTACGACTCGCTCTACAAGGAGTTCAATCCCGTCCTTTTCAATGCGGAGGAGTGGGCGCAACTGCTCAAGGACTCGGGATTTCGTTATGTCGCGCTGGTGAGTAAGCATCACGATGGCTTCGTGATGTGGGACACGAAGCAGACTGATTACAACATCATGCATACCGCCTTCCACCGGGACTGGCTCAAAGAGATCTCCGACGCCTGCCGCAAACAAGGCATTATGTTTGGGGTCTACTACTCGATTATGGACTTTTATCAGTACGACTACTCGGGAGGCGCGGCGCCTGGCAGTACGCCGAACCGGGGCGGGCCCGGCTTCAAGCTGGACCGCCCGCCGGATTTCGAGCGCTACGTCAGCTATATGAAAGCCGAGCTCAAGGAACTGATCCAGGACTACGGTATTGAGGACCTGGTTCTGGATGGCAATTGGGATCCGAGCTGGACGCATCAGCGCGGCGGCGATTTGTATCGCTACCTTCACGGCCTTAAGCATGACCTCCTGGTCAGCAATCGCGTCGATGACAAGGCGGGCGACGAGGAGGCGCGGGCCCTGGGCTACGACAAAGCCCTTTGGGTATTTTATTCAAAGCTCTGGAATCCTGCGGTCTACGCGGGCGATTTTCTGGACCGAGAGGAGTACATTGGCGGCCCGGCGCCGTATCCCTGGGAAGCATGGATTACGATGGGCGAGCAATGGGCCTGGATGGCCAACGACAAGTATAAATCGCCGGAGGACATCATCCGCTACATGGTGGAGACGGTAGGGGGCGGCGGCAATTTCAATCTGAACGTCACACCCATGGCGGATGGGCGATTCGAGCAGCGGCAAAAAGATGCCTTGCTGAAGATCGGCGCCTGGCTGAAGGCCAACGGCGACAGCATCTATGGGACACGAGGCGGTCCGTTTGAGCCGGGCCTCTGGGGAGCAAGTACCCTTCGCGGAAACAAGGTTTACGTGCACGTACTCTCCTGGCCGGGAGAGACGCTGCGACTGCCTCCCCTGGATCACGCCGTGAAGTCGGCGCGGCGCCTGAACGGCGGAGAAGCGCAATGTAAGCAAACCGCCAGCGGCCTTGAACTGTCGGTGCCGGAAAGTCAGCGCGACCGCTTGGACACCATCATTGAATTGACGCTTGACTAGGCCGAGTTTCTCACCACCATTGGAAGAGACCGGACTGACAACCGGAAGGATAGGGTTCGAAACCGGGGGAAGCATGCAACTCGGCAGGTACCGATTCGCCGTCGCCATCATGGTTGGCGTGCAACTCTGCGTCCTCAGTAGTCATGCACAGTCGCCCGCCGAAAGCGTGACTGTGGACGCTAACGCTCCGGCAAAGCCATTTCCGCATTTCTGGGAGCAGATGTTCGGCTCGGGGCGGGCCATCTTAAGCCTGCGGGAGAGCTACCGCAATGACCTGCGGGAAGTCAAAAAGGTTACGGAATTTCAGTACGTGCGGTTCCACGCGATTTTTCATGATGAAGTGGGGGTCTACGACGAGGATGAGCGTGGGCAACCTCTCTACAACTTCTCCTATGTGGACCAGATCTACGACGGATTGCTACAGAACGGAATCCGGCCTTTTGTTGAAATCAACTTCATGCCGAATAAACTCGCCGCGCGAGAAGCAATTCACCCCTTCTGGTACAAGCAGAATGTGGCCCCTCCCAAGGATTATGCGAAGTGGGACGAGCTCATCCAACGCTTCGGCCGCCACCTTGTGGAACGTTACGGAATCGACGAAGTAGCGAAGTGGTATTTCGAAGTTTGGAACGAGCCCAATATCGACTTCTGGGCTGGGGAACCCAAGCAGGCGACTTATTTCGAGCTTTACGACCACACCGCCCTTGCGCTGAAATCGGTGGATGGGCGATTGCGAGTGGGCGGCCCGGCCACCGCCGCGGCGGACTGGATGGATGCCTTTCTCGCGCACTGCGCCGCTGAGAATACCCCCATTGATTTCGTCTCCAGCCACGGCTACGGGGACGATACGGTGGAGAATCTCTTTCACACTCACGAAGACATCCCCATGGATCAGCGAGTCTGCCGTGCGATCAAGAAGGTGGATGCTCAGATCGCGGCGTCAGCCCGGCCGAAGTTGCCCCTGCTGTGGACCGAGTGGAACGTTCCCTCCTTCGGCGATTTAAAGGCGCGAGATACGGTCTACGTGGGCGCGGCGCTCGCCGATGACATCCGGCAATGCGACGGTCTGGTGGAGATGATGTCGTTCTGGACCTTCGACGATGTTTTTGAGGAGGGCGGAGTGGTGAAAGAGCCCTTTTATGGAGGATTCGGTGTGATCGCGGCGGGAGGAATCAAGAAACCCAGTTATGCCGGCTTTGCCTTGTTACATCAACTCGGTCATGAACGGCTCGCGAACGTTGCGCCCAACGTATTGGTTACCCGGAGGCGCGACGGCGCCTTGGCGGTTGCGGCGTGGAACCTGGCCGATCCGGATCAGACCGGCGCGCCGCAAATAATCCGCTTCGAGTTCCGGGGCGTGAAGCCGGATGCGCCAGTTCGCCTCACCCGTGTGGATGCGCAGCACGGTAACACGCTGGCGGCCTACGAAACCATGGGAAGGCCGCGATATCCCACCACGGCACAAATCCGGCAGTTGAACGCAAGCGCAGGATTGCCCGCTCCCCAGACACTGCTCCTCAAGGACGGCAAGATCAATCTGGAGTTGCCCCCGAACGGTTTGGCCCTCGTGGAAGTCTCGAAGTGAGATCACCTACTTTGAAGATCTCTGTGCCGAAGGCACGTTGGAGTGCGGCAGCTTGACGCCGCCTTCCGACCGAGCGGACGTACCGCTGTCCTAAGCCGTGCCGTCGCGGCCCCAAAGTTCCAAGGCGGCGTCAAGCCGTTGCACTCCAAGGCGCTTCGCGCATTGTCACGGTTTCTGGGTGCCGCTGGCGGCATGAGCGATTGCCTTCTCCCGCTGAATAATCGAGCATAGGACGTTGGAAATCAGGGTATACTCACTCCAGGGCTGAGGGCTTTCATTTCAACAGAAGGGGTCAATCGATGCCTGAGACAACTTTGCCTAGTGGTGTTAAGGTCGCGCATCCGGATTTCCTGGAGGTGGCCGGCGCATCCCCTGAATCGGGTTTTCCTGGAGGCCGGCGCAGACCTCTACCGACGGGACCGATCTCCATTGGGCCGGCGGTCGAGGACCAGACCAGCGCGGATCTGCTGGCCGCTCTTTCGGACCAGGGCTTGCAAGAGCTCGACCATTTCGACCTGCGGCCGAGAGCCGAGGCGGCGGCGCAGGCGCGGAGCACGCCGATTCCCACCGGCGCATCGGGCCCACAGGTTGCGGTGGAAGCGAGCGTCGGCGCAGACGAAAGTGCGGTGGTCCTCACGGAGCACGATGGAGTCTACCGGTGGCATGTGGGGCGCGCCGCGACCGGAGTGGGAGCACCGGCGACGCGCGCCGCGGCGCCAGGGCAGCGACTGCTGCACTTCGACATCGAACTCCTCGGGCCCGCTCCAGAGGTGGCCGGGACCCGCAATTGGATCGTCGACCTGGCGGTGGATGGGATTCGTGGGTGGGTCTTGAAATTTGCCGCGCACGCTACGGTGGAGGAGGCGGTCGAGCATCTGGAGAAGAATTCGCGCACAGGGCTCGTGTTTGTGAAGGGGACCGATCCGGAACAGTGGGAATTCCAGGCGGAGGTCAACCCGCTCTCGCTGCCGGCGGCCCGACCGGGGCGCGTGCTGCTTTTAATCCACGGTACTTTCAGCAGCACCCTGGGGGGCTTTGGTGCGCTGACCGCGACACCTTGGGGGCGACAGTTCCTGACGGCCGCCGGAGAGGCCTACGACTTCATCATCGGCTTCGATCATCCGACCTTGCGGGAAACACCACTGGAGAACGCCACGGCCCTGCTGGAACTGCTGAAGCGCGCCTTGCCGGCCGGCACGCAGGTGGACGTTATCACGCACAGCCGGGGCGGACTGGTTTTCCGCAGCCTGTCGGAGATCCTGCTACCCACCTCCGAATGGAAGCCCAACATCGGAAGGGTGGTCATGGTGGCCGTGCCCAACGCTGGCACTTTCCTGGCCGAACCCGAAAACTGGAGCGCCCTCGTCGATCTCTACACCAACATCGCCGTGGGCGCCTGCCGGCTTTTGAAGCTCATGCCGCACGCGGCCGTTGCGGCCACCATCTTGAATCAACTCATCAAAAGCGCGGGCGAATTCGTGAAGTATCTGGCTGAGACTGCGGCGGGCGAGGGCGGCGTTCCGGGGCTGGATGCGATGCGCCCGTCGGGCGAGTTCGTGAAGGACCTGAACCAGACGCAGGCGGGGCAGCCCGGGCCAGGGGCGCTCTCACTCTACGCCGTCACCTCGGAGTTCAGCCCGAGCCTGACAGGGCCCGATGTCGAAGGCAGCGGGCTGCCCAAGCGGGTGCTGCTGATGTGCGCGGGCGCCAGCATGAATCAACTGATGCGTGAGGCGAATGACCTAGTGGTGCAGACCAGTTCGATGACCGCCGTGGATGAGGCGGCGGGGAGATTTGTCACCGACGAGTTTAGTTTCGGCGCAACGGGCAAGGTCTACCATACGACCTACTTCATCCGGCCGGAAACGGTGAATGCGCTGGCGCGATGGCTGCGTTTGGAGGCGCCCCACGCCAAAGCCGTGGCGGACGTGCAAAGGCGAACCATCCGCCTTGCGCATGCGGACATCCCTGCACTGGTGGATACCGATGTCTCGCTATTCGATGCCACGGATTCGAGCGGTCATGTGTTGACGGCCATTCAGACTTTCGCGCCGAGCTATGTTGTGATCCAGAGGCAGGAGTCCGGCCGCGTTGCACACTATGCCTTCCTGGAGGAAGAGTTGCTGGCCCAGCTTCGGGGTGGCGATCCCGGCCGGCCTTTGGGGGATGCGCTCAACCTGCTGGAAGTGACAGAGTCGCCCGCGCAGACCGTCGGCACTGCGGCGAGGGTGGCTGGCAACCCGGAGGCCACAACGGCCCGACGCGCGGTGGTGATGGTGGGCGATTTGCCGGTGGGGGTAGTGCCGGCGCCGTCTGATTTCGTACCGCACGAAGACTTGCCCGGACTTGCGAATGCGATCGGAGGGTTTGGAGGTGCTTCTGCCAGTTCAGGAACAGTCCGGCGGATCATGCCGACTTTTGGAACCGGGCCCAGCTATCGTGGTCCGCGACGGAGCACCTTCATGTACACAGGTGCACCGCGAGGCGGCGCGGACACCATCGTTATCGAGCCTGCTGGACCGGAACTCCTCCGCGCACCCCGGAGTGCTCCTGAAGCGGGGCCGTCTGGAACGCGGGGCGCCGCCGGGACTGCGCCGGCGCCAGTAGTGGCGAACCCCGCTACGAAGGTGCCTCTGTATTTCCTGGCCGAGATGCCGGGCGAGGTAAAGGTGTCGGCAACTTGCACGGTAGTGGTGACGGTGTCGCGGGAAGCGCTCCAGGCGGCCGCGGCGGCGGCTTCGGCCACGGGTACGGGAGACGCCGTTGCGGCCCGGAAGTTGGTGATCCAAGTGATTCCGCGTGCCCAGTTCGCGATCGACGAGGACCGATACACGGTGGACATTCCGGAACCAGGAAAGCCGAAATCCCTTTTCTTCGACCTGACAGCTACACACGAGGGCGATGGCGAGATCTGGGTGGTAATCCGGCAGGACCAGGCGCCGATCTGCACGTTGGTGCTCCAGCCGAAGGTGGTGGCCGCAACCAGCGGAACGCCGCGGCGGCTGCACGCGGAGAGCGAAGCGGGCGATGCGCCGTTCCTGAACGCCCCTTTGCATCAACTTCGCATCATGGACGTCCGTAACGGACCCGAGCTTCGATACCGCTTCGAACTGTACTCGCCGTCGCTGATGCTGCTCAAGGAGTTCAAGTCGGAGGACATGAAGGAGGATGTGCAGTCGTTCGTGAATCGTCTGTACAAGGATATCGAACAACGCTGGATGAGCACAAAAGGCGACCAAGACGATTTCGCAGCGGAAATGCGGGCCATCGGAGCGGACCTGTTTTCGAAGCTGATCCCGCCCGAACTGCAGCAGATTCTCTGGGAGCATCGCAACGAAATCACCAGCATTCTGGCGATTTCCACCGAACCCTTCATTCCCTGGGAAGTGGTGCTGGTGAAAGACCCCGCTGCGAAAGGCATGCTGGGTTCGCGCTATCTGGCGGAGATGGGGCTGGTACGCTGGCTCTACGAAGCCGGCTGGCCGCCGGACGAGTTGCGGATCCGCAGAGGGCGGGCCCGTTATGTCATTCCGAATTATCCGGCTCCGGAGTACGTCTTGCTCGAGGCGTTGAAGGAAGCCGGCGGTCTCCAAACGCGATTTGGCGCTACAAGTGTGACGCCGCAGCCCTCGCAGGTGCGGGACTTGTTGAGCGAGAAGTCGTTCGACCTGCTGCATTTCGCGTGTCATGCGGGAGCGGAAGGCGAGGACGTGAGTAAGGGCAGGATTTTTCTCGAAGGACGGATGGAGCGAGTGGGCGCGGAAATGAAGTATATCCCCGCTACGATTGATGCCACAGTTGTGGACGCGTACGCCGATATGAAGGAGGCCGACGGAACCCGCCCTGTTGTGGTTTTGAATGCGTGCCAGGCGGGGCGGGCAGGATACCGGCTCTCCTCGACCGGAGGCTTTGCGCAGAGTTTTCTGAAGGGCGGCGCGGGAGCTTTCATCGGCGCGTTGTGGTCGGTTGGGGACCAGCCGGCTCGATCTTTCACGGAGGAGTTCTACGACCAATTGCGGAACAGCCAAACGGTGGCCGGGGCCGCTACCCTGGCCCGCCAGAAGGCGAAGTCCGCGGGCGACGCGACTTGGCTTGCGTATGTGGTCTACGCCCACCCGAACGCTGTTTTATCCACCAGCTAAGGAGGGATCATGCCGGCAACGAGTGATGCCGCGAAGCAGGCGACGGAGGCTCTGACCGCGATTCTGCAGGCCGCGGTAAACAACGAGATCCAGGTGGAAGAGGCGATTGAGCGCGCCACCCGGCCTGCCATCGTGGATGCGCTTCCGGATAACGTATTTGCATCGACGGCCCTCGGGGTGCAGAGGGCGGCGGCGACCAACTGGCGCGCAGCGGTGAAGGGCATTCGCATCCTAAGGGCGGTGCTGGATGCCAAGCCGGCCGGCAACCGCACGCTGGATCTGCGAGCGGCCATCATTACAGCGCAAATCGAGATCACCGGCCGGGCGTGCGCGGAGGTGCCGGATGGGAGGTTGTTTCAACCGGCCACAGCGGACGCAGAGCTTCTGGTGAAAGACGCCGAGGCGGCGGGTCAAACCGAATTGGCCGGCCAGGTGTTGAACCTGCTGGGCGTACTTCATCTGGATCCTTACCGGATGGGCGGCCAGTTGGATAACTATCCGGCGCGCGAGGCTCAGTGGAGGGCGCGGCTGAATCAGGAATATGGGCTCAAGCTGGCCGGAGTACCTGCCGAGCAACTGGCACTGCCGCCGGTACTCGACGCCCTTGCCAAAGCCGCTGATTATTTCCGGCGTGCGCTCGCTTACCGTCTCGGAGTCGATCGTGCGCGCACACTGAAGGCGCTGGCGCAATCGTTGCTCATGGCCGAGTACCTGGGGGCCAAGATCGATCGGAAGCAGGTGGAAGAGTATGTCGACGAGGCGCTCGGGCTGATTCAGCAAGCCGACGATCCGGTCGTTTACGCGGATTTGCAGCTCTTCCTGCGCTTGCTTGGCAAGGCCGGGGGAAGCCGCGACTCCGAGGCGCAGTCGCAAAAGCTGCTGGATGAACCGCTCGAGTCCACGCTGCGGCGCTTGGGCATCGCAACCGCGCTGAATCAATACTCGGCGCAGATCGCGTTTGAGTCCGGCGACCGCGCAGAGGTTGCGCTCGCGCTTTGGCACAAAGTCAGCCCGCTGGTAAGAGTGAGTCAAACGGATGGGGCGCGCGCGGATCACCTCTTCATGGGGCTAAAGCTCGTCGCGTCCGTATACGGCGGGAAACGCCTTTCGCCCGAGCGGGACGCGATGATCGCAGCCGCCAACGATATCATCGCCTCAGCCAATGCGGGCAAGCTGGATGGCGAGCAGGCCGCGGCAACGCTAGTGGGCCTTGCGTTGTTCTCTCTTAATTCGAATTCGGAGAAGGAGGGATTGCAGATTGTGGGGGTGGCGCGCCAGGTTGGGCCGGCGTGGGTGGAACAGTTCGAGGAGTTGGTGCGGTTTCTGGAGGCGCGGCTGCACGAAGGTGCGGGGGTGAACGCCTACAAGTCAAGAAACTTTGCGGAAGCTACCGCCGAGTACATCGAGGCCGCGAAGCGCTTCAGCGACCTGCATCTGTCTTCAGCCGCTTTGATCGATCTCGGCTACGCCCGCGACGCCGTAGCCGATGGGGATGACTCGGCCCTGGCCTATGCGATTGCCGGGCTGGGCACCTACATTACGGCGATTCAGGCTGGTACAGGAAGGGCAGGGGTCGAGGCGTTGCGGCTTTTTTTCAACGACCTGCTGGTCAAGGCGGGCCGGGGAGGAAAACCGAACGCGGCCGTAATCATGTTCCTGTGGAGTATTCTGAAAGGCGCGGCATTTTCGGCTGCGCTGCAAAAGCCTCCTACGTGGCGGTGGGATCAGGACGAGCGAGCCAAGGACCTGCTGGCGCGCGTGGCCGCCGCCGAGAAGGCAGCAAGCGCAGAACCGGGCGGGGGGCGGCGGCGTGAAGTACTCGACGAGAACGAAGTGCTTTCGGCGTATGCCGCGCCCGACGAATTAGCCGCGGGTGCGAATGCGCTCGAGGTTCTGGAGAACCTTCAGCACGCCTTCGACAGCCTGGTGAGCTCGCGCATCCTCGAGGAGACCTCCGCCGGAAGGCCAGTGCTCATCAAATTCGATGTGCTGAAGGAGTCGCTCGACGCGCGGACAGTGGTGGTGAATCAGTTGCTCGGGCCGGCGCCGGACGGCAGGGCGGCGGTCTACACGATGCTCGTGACCCGGGAACAGATCAGCATCACGTATGGAGCGATGTCGCTGCAGTCCGGAACGGTTGTCATGACGGACAAGGACGGGAAGAGATTGGAAGGCGACTATCTCACCTTGCCGGTGGGCGATTTGCGCAAGAAGGTCATCGATGACGATCCTGGGATGAAGGCGGCGCTTGAATCGGATGCGACGCATTACCTGGGCGGGAACTTGCTTGAGCAATTGGCGAAGTTCCGGGCAGCGGGCAAAGATCACCTGTGCATCTCGCCGCATGGGCCCACGAACTACTACCCGTTCCACCTGCTGTCTCCTGGCGGCGCTCCTCTCGCCGGACAATGGAAGGTGAGCTACATCCCGTCGATGGCCATGCTGTCGGAGGCTGGCGCGCCGGCGAACGGCAGCGCGCGCAAGACGGAACTGCGGGCGTTCGGCGTGGATTGGGAAGAAGGAAATGCCGCCGGGCTCCCGCCGCTCGACAACGCGGCTGACGAAGCCGCGGTGGTGGCGGAGCAGTTCGGAATTGCCGCCGAGCCGAACGACAAGGCCACCAGGGCGGCCCTGCTGGACGCGCTCGAGTCCGCGCGGATGGTCCATGTGGCGACACACGGCTACCTCAACGTTGCGGCGCCGGCGTTCCAGGCAATCTGCATGAGCCCCGCCGAGGAGGACGATGGAGTGGTTCGGGCGTACGAGCTGGTGGGACTGGATCTTCGCGGATGCGATCTGATTACCCTCAGCGCCTGTGAGACGGCTCTGGGCCGCTTCGACCGGCTGGGTAATATTCGCGGGCTACCGGCCGCGCTGTTTATGGCCGGTGCCAGGACCATCATCGGTACGCTCTGGACTGTTGAAAGCCACTGCGCGCAGTATTTCTTTTCGATATTGTACGAGCAGCTGCGGGCAGGGGACTCGAAACTCGACGCGTTCGCGGCCGCACAGGCGGCAGCCCGCGAGTACTACCCGCGTTATGGGGACTGGGGCGCGTTCTATTACGCCGGCCGGTGGTAGACCGGTAGAGTATGCGCCGGCCACCCGCATCAATGGATGCCGCGGGAGAAAGCGGGCAGGAGCGCGCTGTGGGCCAGCGCCCTCTGATAGCTCCAGTAGGTGTCACTACTATCCAGGCGGTCGAACTCGCTCGTGATGAAGCGGGCCGAGGCGGCAGCGCCGCCGTCCAGATAGAAAGCGCCCCATTCTCCAACTAACATCGGCCAATCCAGCTCACGCGATTTATCGTTGTGGTTTGAGAGGATGATTCTGAGGCGCGCGTTGCCGGAAGGATCCGCCGGGCCATTGTCGGTAGTTATATCGTAACAGTGCGGTGAGAACGCCAGTTGGGGGTCGGGTGTTCCCCGCGCGCCCGTGACCGGCGCCAGAGCGCTGCGCACGCCCACTCCGGACAAAATCACCGGCTCCAGGAACAGAATATGGTTGTGATCGACCTGCCGTATCGCTCGTGCCACCCGGGTGTAGAACGGCATCAGTCGTGTGCGCTCGAAGTTTTGTGAGACAGGCGCCATACCATCCAGCATGGCGGAGAATATCAGGGGATCAGCCATCCACGATTGCATCCGCTTCAGGCCATCAGGCCGTGACATGCTGGCCGCGATCTCGTCGACGCCCGGAGCCTCAGCGCCATCTCGCTTCGCCAACTCCTGCGCCAAGGCCATGATTCCGGCCTGCTGGGCACGGGAGTAATCAACGCCGGGCGCGGGCTCGTTCATCAAATCGAATCCGACGACGGCCGGTTCCCTGGCGAAACGAGTCGCGACGGCCCGCCAGACGCGCGCGTAATGATCCTGCAATCCCTCGCCGTCCGAAGCGGGGGCGTTGGCCCAGAAATGGTCGAAGGCAGTTTGCACGGCCTCACTGGAGACGTAGGCGTCGCTCCACACCCGGGCCGCCGTGTACGGCTTGCCGTCATCGAGCGTCGCCCACGCGGGCGCGCCGTCGCTGAATTTTACACTATAAAGGTCCTGGTGCATGTCGAGCAGAACGTAGATTCCTCGACGCTTTGCCAGTTCAACGAGCTTCGCAATCCGTTCAATATACGATCTGTCGATTTTGCCTGGTTCAGGCTCCAGGCCATCCCAAAAGATCGTCAGCCGGATACAGTTCATGCCCCAGGAACGAATCATGTCCAGGTCTAACGTTCCGAAATCGCCCAAGTATCCCTGCTTGGGGTCCTTGTTCTCAACATTGACGCCGTGAAGAATCAGTGCCTTGCCATTCGCGTCTACGAACCCGGTGCCGGTCGCACGGATGAGGCCCGGAGGCTCGGCGCCCTGAGTAACCGAGGAACACACGACTAAACTTGCGAGTACTAGAAGTGCTTTCATTATGTTCATAGCTCGAATCCCCGCGCTAGTTGGGCAGTGACCAGATCTGATTCGGCAGATTGTGTCCGCAGGCTTGCATGTCCAGGGCCTCCGGCTTGCCCTTGGGACCGGCGGCACTGAGACATTTGTGATTCTCGTTGTTCACGAGATCGCCCAGCAGAGTGTACGTCCAGGACTGAGTGCCCGTGGAGGCACAGGCTTGTATCAGCGGCTTGCCGTCAACCACGGCAAGGCAGCGTCCTTCCGAGGACTTTAAAGCGCCGCTGGCGGTAACCGTCCAGCTTTCTTCAGGGGCCCCGGCGCAGGTTTCCACGCGTCCCGGCGCCGCCAGGCAAAGGCAGTAGCTCGCGACGTCGTGATGTTGCCCGGGGGCGATCATCGTGATCGTCCCGGTGCGCGTCGGCTTGCCGCAAGACTGGGCAGGATGGAAACGCCAGATGGCCGTATCGTGACTGGCGACGTTGGCCTTTAGGGTGATAGCGCCGGATTGCTTCGTTCCGCTCCAGAGGTCCTGCGTATTCATACGGCAATCGCGGTCCGTCGCGAAGCCGAAGTCGGCCGGCTTCAATTCGACCGGGATGGGCTGCGCGCTGTGGTTCAGCACCGCGACCGCATAATCGCCGCCCTCGAGCGGTTTAAACAGGATGTCCAGGGACGGACTCCGCCGCACCAGGTTAGCCATGCGGCCCAGCGCATCCTGGTCGACCGCGATGATCGCTCTGTTCCCGAGAATCGCGACCGCCCCCGGGCTAAGCTCGGCGACATTGGAACTGAGGATCAACGGCGCGGACATCATTGACCACAAGGCTAAGTTGCTGCGAGTTTCCGCCACGCTCAGCCCGCCGTCGCCGCCGATGACGAAATCCGGGTCGTTCCAGTTGCCGGGTTCCTGAAAACGGCCCAGCGGAAGGTTGTAGGCGTAATTCCAGAGCACGCTGCGGAAGCGAGGCGCCTTGGGGCGTTTCGCATTGAGCGTGTCCATATCGTCCCCTTCGCGCCAGAGTTGGCCGTAGCCCCTGACCCAGCTCAGCACGTCGTACCATTCCGGAGTATCCTCGAAATAGGCCGGAGCCGATTCCGAGAAAACAATCGTCCGGCCTACGGCTTTCAAGGCTGCATTCTCGGCCGCGTAGGCTTTGCGGTAAACGTCGTTCTGGCTGCTGCCTTTGGGCACGTAGAGGTTGCAGCCGTCGAGCTTCAGGTAATCCACGCCCCAGGACGCGAATAACCTGGCGTCTTGAAGGAAGTGATCCTGGCCGCCGCCCTTCGGCTCGCCGCTGCCGGCGAACCCGCCGCAGGTCGCATACCCCGCGTCCTCGTAGATGCCGAATTTCAAGCCCAGGGCATGGACGGCGCGGGCAATCGGCTCGATTCCATTCGGAAAATGGCCCAGATCGGCCTTCAGGTCGCCGCGAGCATCGCGATCCTTCCGCATCCAGCAATCGTCGATCGTCACCGTGTCGTACCCGCGTGCGGCGAGTCCCGTCTTCACCAGTGCCTGCGCGTTGCCTAGAATATCCTGCGCGGTGAAATCGCACTGGTAGTGCTCCCAGTCGTTCCAACCCATGGGCGGTGTGGCAGAGAGCGGCCTCGCGTCGTCAGGAGGCGCGGCAGAGATGCGACCCGTCAGGGCGGCAATGAAAGCCAGCAGAAGGAGCGAAGCGATGACGAAAAAGAAGCGTGGCCGACTTGAGGCAGGGGTGGACATGCGTAATCTCCCACAAATGAGATTCCTGACAATGACGGCAGGATCAACTGCGACCGTTCTGTTTTCGAACTCAAACCGCCGCCATGATAGGCCGCAGACAGGGCAAAGTCAACGCACCGGAGCGGGGTAGCGCGGAGGTGAGTGCATTTCGGGCCTTAACACGATGGGCGTTCACACGTTTATTAATGCGAAACAATAAAAGCCGCATCAGAGAACGCAAAGAACACCTACGTCTGATGTGCTGCCCTGCGAGGTTTTTGAGCCCCGAAGGGGCGGAACCGGGTCAGAGTGCACGGATTATTTCAGCTTTGCGTATTCCGCCTTGGCTTCCTTCAGCACGGGAACATCGGGGTCGGCGTCTTTCCAGAGCGTGAGGAATTCCTGATAGGCGGCGCGGGCTTTCGCCGTGTCGCCCTGCATGGCGTAAGCACGCGCCAGTCCGAGGCGCGCCAGAGCGCCCCAGGGAAAGTTCCCCACGAGTCCTCGGTGGTCGATGAATTTCTGAAATTCCGCTGCCGCCGCCCTGCCGTCGTGTAGCACGAGGTAGGCCTCCCCACGCAAATAAACGGGCAATAGTTCCACTGAGAGAATCGTTGGTGCGCTGAGATCCAACGGGCTCGCCTCCTTCAAAAGTTCGATCGCCCGCCTCGGGTCCTTGCGTTCCAGGGCGACCGCAGCCCGGATGGTGGACAGCCAATACCTCTGGACAAGAGTGCCCACGGGGTAGGACCTGTCAAGTTCGGCAGCCAGTTTCTCTGTGCCCACCGTATCGCCCGCCCGCGCCAGGGCCACGGCTACCATCGCCTGCACATCGCGGTTGGGGGCGAGCTTCAACGCCGCTGCGGCGTCTGCACGTGCCCGCTCGGGATTTCCCGATTCCACCTCGCGCAACGCTGCTTCCGCCTGGTAGGCGGCAGCGGTCTCCCTGGCGTCGTTATGCAGGGCAGAATTCACCGCGCGGATGGTCAGTTCCTGCGCGTTCTTCAACCTGCCGTGCCAACCCTCAGTGTCCGCCTGACTCGCCAGCAAGAGGTCTTCCGTCCCCGGCTTGCCGACGGCCACTGAGGCCAAATGGGCCATCCGCCCCTCGTCGCCCCTCAGAAAGGCCAGCATGTAGTGGAAAAGGACCAGCGACTCACTTCCGCCCTGCTTCTCCGCCTGCTCAAACACCGCCTCCGCTTCATCCAGCCGGTTGAGATTGAAGTAGGCTAGTCCAAGGTCGTCATACAGATACATGCTTTGTTCCAGGCGCGTCGCCTGTTGTAGTTGTTCCAAAGCCTCTTCGAGATTTCCCAACTGCATCGATACTACTGCCAGGCGATCGTAAGCTTTGGAGTCTCTTGGGTACGTCTTTTGCCACAGCCCGAAGGCCTGTGCCGCCTTCTCCAGTTCGCCCGTCCCGGTCCAGTAATAGTTCGCCTCGATGACGAACCGCTCCCGTTCGCTTACCTTCTGCCGAAGATCGTAAGCTTTGCGCGCGTTTTCGGCCGATAGCCTGAATTCGCAGAGATCGAAGTAGATCTGCGACATGACGGTGTAGCATGCGGCGAATTTCGAGTCGAGTTCCACCGCCCGTTTGAGGAACGGCAGCGCTTCTGCGTCCCCTTTCCAATAGAGGGCTTCCACCCCTAGACTGTAGGCCTTCAGCGCCTCCAGCGATGGCGTCGTTGCTTCCTCCACCGGCGTGGCGTATTTCTCGACCGAGCTGAGCGACTCGCCGAGCTTGCTCCGCAGACTCACTGCCGCAGCGTCCAATGCTTTGAGTATCGCTTCCTTGCCCGTCGCCTGCTCCTGTGCCTCGGCCAGCAAATCGCCAGCTTCGCAGGTCACGGCCTTCAGGCCAATCACGTACTGGCTGCCCAACGTCGCAATCGAACCCGTTACCATCGCCTTGCTGCCTGTGCGTTGGCAGACCTCGCGGGTCACCTCCGGCGTCAACCGGTCACCGGCCGGACGCCCCATCAGCTTCAATGTGTCGTTTACCTTGCGGTCGGAAATCAGCGCGAGAAAGGGCGATTGCTCAAGCTGTACCGAGAGTCCCTGCTTCAGTGCGTCGTCAAACACACTGTCACTGGTCTTGTTGTCGAAATCGGAGAGGACGATGGTGTCCTTCTCTGTGAGGCGGGTCGTGGCCTGGCGCGAGCGGAACCAGAGCGTCCCCCCGATGGCAGCCGCGACAAGCATCAGGGCAGTGGGAACAAGGACCTTCCAGAGTTTTCGTAGGGCCGAACGGCGTTCGGCCGGGCGAGCGCCGCTCGCCCCTACACGCCCGGATTCCGTATCCCGCTTCAGGCGCTGCAACTCGGCGCGCACGTCAGAGGCGTGCTGATAACGCAGCTCCCGGTTCTTCTCCAGCGCCCTGTTGATGATTCGCTCCAACTCCGCAGGACACTCGGGATTCAGCCGCACTGGGGAGGTCGGCGCGGCATGTAGAATGGCATCGAAGATGGCGGCTGAGGTGGATCCGGGGAAAGCTGGTTCTCTTGTGGCCATCTCGTAGAGGACGACCCCAAAGGAGAAAAGGTCAGTCCGAGCATCGAGTTCCTGTCCCAAGGCCTGCTCGGGCGACATGTAGGCGACCGTGCCCATCGCAACGCCAGGGCTGGTCAAGTGTTCTTCGGCGGTTCCCGCAGTGGTGGTCTGCATAGCTGAGGCTCCCACCGCTTCCGCCATTCGCCTGGCCTTTGGCGCGAGCTTGGCCAAACCGAAGTCCAGAACCTTCGCCTGGCCACGCTCGGTCACGAAAATGTTCGCTGGCTTGATGTCCCGATGAATAATGCCCTTCGCGTGGGCCGCGTCCAGCGCATCGGCAATCTGAATCCCCAGGTCCAGTACTTCGTCCGTCTTGAGCAGTTTCCCGGCAAGGAGCTGCTTCAGGGTCTGTCCCTCCAGGTACTGCATGGCGATGAAGGGTTCGCCCTCGTGCTCTCCGATTTCGTAAATCGTGCAAATATTCGGGTGGTCGAGCGCGGAGGCGGCTTGGGCCTCTCTCTGAAACCGCTCCAGTGCTTGATGGTCCTTAGAGAGTTTTTCGGGCAGGAACTTCAAGGCCACGGTGCGCTTGAGCTTGGTGTCCTGGGCCTTGTACACCACACCCATGCCCCCGCTGCCCAGCTTCTCCATGAGGCGATAGTGGGAAATCATCTGGCCTAGCGCGGGTTCGTGGATCGCCTGAGCCTGCTCCCGGGCCAGCGTCCGGGCAGCCACCTCCAAGGCGGGAGCTTCAATAAACTTCTCCGCTGGCTTCTCATACGCAAGCAAGGATTCGACTTCATGGTACAGTTCCGCGTCTCCGGCGCAAGCTGCGCGCAAGAACTCCAGCCGCTCGCTTGCTTCGCGCGGTAGCGCCGCGTCGTACAACTCCCTAACGAGATTCCATTGTTCCGGCTTCATCGAGCTTTTCGCGATCCATGGCCCGCAACAGCCAGGTCTTGGTCAGTTTCCAGTCGCGCGTCACGGTCTCGGGTGAGACCTTCAGGGCCTCGGCCGTTTGTTCCACACTCAGTCCGCCAAAGAACCGCAATTCCACCACCTCGCTCTGCCGGGGGTTTATAGCGGCTAGAGCCTTTAGGGCGTCGTCGAGGGACACTAAGTCCACACCTGATTCCGCAGAAACCATCAATCCTTCATCCAAGCTCATCGTGGCAATCCCAGCGCCGCGCTTCTGGCGCTGCCGGGAACGTGCAAACTCCACCAGAATCCGCCGCATCAACCGCGCCGAGATCGCGAAGAAATGGGCGCGGTTTTGCCAGCTCACTTGACTGGCGTCGATGAGTCGAAGGTAGGCCTCGTTAACCAGGGCCGTGGTCTGCAAGAGATGGCCGGGATTTTCGCCGCTCATGTAGTGGTGTGCCAGGCGGTGCAGTTCGTCGTAAACCAAGGGCATCAGCTTCTCGAGTGCGGTGTGGTCCCCATCGCTCCAGGCTCGGAGCAGATCTGTAACCTCATGCGCTGAGGGCAGTGCCATGTGACCCCCTTTAGGTCACCCACCTGTATCGACCGGTCAAAATAGCATACGCGCTCGACCTTTGCAAAAGGTCTGCGGCCTAAGGGTGGCGCCTTTTGGAATTGTCTCTTCGCCCCCAGTGCCCTCTTGCTCCCCGCAAAAATTATTCACCTGCCATTACGGTTTTCGATCTCACTTGTCGCATTGCTAGCTGAAGGCAAGAGAGCATGTTTGTTTGAATTCACACAGAGCGAAAGGATATTTGCCGCGCGGGATGGCGCTCTTCGCATCGGCTGCGGGGGGCTGGGAGGAAAAGGGCTATGAAAACACTAAAAAGGCTTCACTTCAATTCTACGTCATCTTTTCGAAATGTGAGAAGGTCCACGGTGTGGGCGGTGCTTTGCCTCGCCGTCTACATGTCAGGGGCTGGCATCTTCGCCATGGCTCAGAGCCCCAAAATCATCGGATTTGAAGCACCGAACGCGGGCAACGCCCAGGGCTCGGGCTTGGGCACTCAAGCTGAGAACATCAACCCGTGGGGGGCGGTTGCGGGGCTCTACGCAGACGCAAACAATGTGATCCACGGCTTCCTGCGGACCGCAGAAGGTAGACTTATCACCTTTGATGCTCCAGGCGCGGGCACTGCGCCGGGCCTCTACTTTAAGTCGACCCCTGCCGGCACTTACGGTGGCCAGGGCACCTACGCCATGTCCATAAACACAGCCGGGGCGATTGCGGGATCCTACATTGATGAGAACAATGTGGGCCACGGCTTCGTGCGCGCCCCCGACGGCAAATTCACGTCCTTCTACGATCCGGACGCAGACCAACAAAGTGCTTACCTGGGGACCTTCGCGTGGAATATCAACCCAGCGGGAGTGATCGCGGGAAACTACTGGGACTCGAACTCGGCCCGTCACGGCTTCGTGCGCACTCCGGATGGCAAGTTTGCCAACTTCGACCCCTCTGGCAGCGTCTCCACGTTTGTCTGTTTGGCCTCGTGCATCAACCCCGCCGGGACGGTCACCGGAGCCTATTATGACGCCGGGGGTGTGCAGCACGGCTTCGTGCGCGCCCCGGGCGGCAAGATCACTGCGCTCGACGTTCCGGGCGCAGGCACAGACGGGAGCCAGGGCCAAGGCACCTGGGGCACGAGCATCAACACCGAGGGGACGGTGACGGGAGGTTATGTAACCGGGGACAACGTGACTCACGGCTACGTGCGTTCTCCCGACGGCCGCATCACGAAGTTTGACGTTCCGGGCGCAGGCACAGATGGGAGCCAGTATCAAGGCACCGTTCCTGAGGCCATCAATGATACGGGGATCATCACGGGCGAATACATCGACTCGAACGATGTTCAACACGGCTTCGTGCGCGCTCCTGATGGTAAATTTACGTACTTCGATGCTCCGGGCGCGGGCGCGGACGCGGCCAGCTATGAGGGCACGATCCCTCTGGCGATCAATGCAGCGGGGGAGATTACAGGCGCGTACATCGACAGTAATTGGGTGCTGCACGGGTTCCTGCGGCTTCCCGGTCCGCCAAAGTTTTGAAAACACGCAACGACTTTCGTCGCTCTCGCTGAGGCTCCGCACGGCTGCGCTGATGACGGACGCGCAGCCGGCGGAGTTTCAAACCGCGCCGGGAGTTGCGCGCGCGAGTTGGGGGAGGTGCTTATGTCAAGCCAGCGGGAATCTCTGTATAGTGTGATCGCCTGGACAGCAGGGATGACGTTGGCCACATTCCTCTTTGCTATTCCCGCGAGGGCCCAGAGGAACAACGGTGATTACCTCGTCCTCATCGGCTCCGGCTTCCTTTGCCAGGCCAATGATTCTTCCGCCTGTCCCGCGGTGGCGAAGTCGGCCGACGACTCGACCTATGAATTGAGCGGCGCAGGCACGCTCGCTCCGCAAAACAAGTCGGTTACCGCAGCCGGAACTTTCACCCACAAGTCCGCGGATGGCGTGGTGCTGGCGACGGGTGTCTGGATCGCGAGCGAACTCGTCAGCTTTGATTCCTACGGCGTCGCGCCGGGAGCGCTCACGCGCGAAGGCCGGGCTTTAGGCCCGCCGCAGTTCGGCCACAAGCGTTTGCCAATGTTCTCTGGCTCCACACCCGCAGGCGGCCTGGCCGTGCTGCGCATCCGCCTGATTCCGGTGTTGGGATTCGCTAAAAACGCCACACTGCAAGTGAACTGCGCCCTCGGCAAAGTGCCTCCCGAACACCAGGTGGAAGGGGTCAGGCTGACATTTGAGAGAGGCGGCGTCGAATTCGATGAGATAATCAGCGGGCGTGCCCTGTTCCTCTTGACGAGGCCCGGAGCCAGCGCTGCTGCGAAAGCGCCCGCTCCGGAGGTCGATACAAAGCTTGCGCCCAACGAGGTCCAGCAGTAATTCTGATATGAGGGAGAATTGAACCCGAGCCAGCACGGGGCGCGTACAAAATGGATTGGGAATGCTAAATCGGCTTCCCACCATCAAACGCCCCCGAAGTCCGCTCGCTTGTCTCGCACCGCGATTCAGACACTTGGCGAGTCCGAGCGGTGGATTCCCGCTTTCGCGGGAATGACGGCCATCAGGGTGCGCGTCCGCGGTATCGTCGGTCCCTCGAAAGCGGGAATCCACTTCCACCGTCCGAATCGCGGCTTTTTTGGATTTTCCACTTGACAAGCTCGCGGACCTGTGATAGCCTATTATCATGGTCATGTTGTGGACACATTGTCGTGGGCACGCTTCGGACCGCGTTGAAAAACGCAATAGTCCCGGCATTGGGGAAAACACGGGTCCGAAAAAAACAAGAAATAGTACGAACGAAGCCAGTATGTTATTGACAACACAGAAAGGAATGTCAGAAACGAGCGAAAACGAACTCAAGACGAGCCCCAATTGAGTGCGCAAATGCGTGAAATAGAACCAGAATTCGAGCTTATTGACATCGCACACACCTGGGCGGGGGACTGGGCGACGGGGGGATGTGGCAGGGATCGATATTCCCCGGTTGGGGCAAACCCGGAAGGCCGCGAGAGAACTCAAAAACACCGGGAACAAAGCCAGAATGTTGATGAAAACAAAGCACATCACTTTTTTGAATGCCACAAATCAGGCGCACTCGGCACGCCAAGCAGCACAAATCGGGGCCTGAAGGGAGCAAGCCCAACCATTTGGGAAAACGAGGTTAGGCTCCGGCGCCGCAAGGCGAGGCAAAAAAGGGACACAATGTCGGCTAGACGAGATTGAGGCCTGTCGGCGACGACTCGTCTATAATTACCCCCCTGGCGCACAATCACAGCCTAAATCAGAAAGACCTCAAATCAGCCACCATCCAAGCGGCCCCTGTAATAAGGAAAGTCAGGCCGAATTCGGACCAGCTCAGGTGCGACTCTGGGTGAGCGATCAGGCGCGGAGTCCAAACCAAAACACCAAACAGCGCCAGCATGACGGTCATCAGGCGCAACGCAAGCCGTGCCTGGCGATTGATGAGAATGGCAATCGCCGCGAGCGCAAACGCGACCGTCGTGAGGATGGCCCAAAACCTCTGATGGGGTGGAATCCACTTGGGAACCAGGTCAGCGGTCACACGAAGGTAGATCATCTGACTCAGCGTAAATGAAATGGCGCAGAGTCCGAATCCGAGGCGCGCCACTCGGCCGAAAGCACTAGCCCGTGCTTCATTCGCTTCAGTTGCAGCGTACAGGGCAATCGTGCCCGAGAGGCAGGAAAACTGTTCGAAGAAGCTCCCGTAATGCTCATAGATGGCGGGTTCGGCGATGATGCCAGGGATGCAGGCCAGCGAGAAAAGCAGATAGACGACGCCGAGGACGATCGACGCCAGGCGCGCGGTACGTGGGAGCTGCATTCCTATCCCACCGGCGATTTGAGCGGCCATCAGGCACCCGCCGATGATGGCGCCGAAAGGCAGGCTCCAGATCTGACTCAGCGTTTGCCAGGTGTCAGAGTCGTACCACATCAGTGCGATGACGCCGAAAAGCACCGCCGACGCACCAAAAACGATCCGCCCGTACCCCCGCACCTCTTGCGGCTGCGGAAAGGCATGCGCCTGCGGCACAGTATTGCGTGGATACCGAATGTCTTTGTCGCCCATGGGATGGAGTTTCCAGTATAACCTGAGAGACCTTCACGGGAGCATACGACTTAATCGGCGCGCCGCGCCGCGAGATCAGTCGAGTCCCCTACAGATGGACGGGATTGGTCTCACGATTAGTGGCGCAGGAACTCGGCGATCGGACCAAGGGAAAGAGCAGGAAGGAAGGACAGAGCCCCACCCAGCAGGATCGTACCGAAAACCAGCACTCCGAAGGTGAGCGTATCGTTCGGGAGTGTCCCGGCCGTGGAGGGTTGGAGGCGCTGGGCGGCGAAGCGGCCGGCCAAGGCCAACGCCAGTGCCGCCAACCCGTAGCGTCCGGCGAGCATGGCAACCACGGTGGTGGCGTTGTAGAACACGCTACTCGTGTTCAGCCCCGCCATCGTCTGTCCATTGTTGGCCATGCAGGAAGCGTAAGCGAATAGTATTTCAGTGAAGCCTCGCGTTCCCGAGTTGGTCACAAGCCCCGCCCGGCCCGCGTTTGACACCACGGCGATACCGGTTAGGACCAGCACCACCATCGACGACAAGAGGGCATACAAGGCAATCCACCGTGTTTCCGAAGAGGTGATCTTCTTGCCCAGGTATTCCGGCGTGCGCCCGACCATCAATCCCCCGAGGAACACACCCACCAGCGCTGCCATGACGATGCTGTATACGCCTGCGCCGAGTCCTCCGAAAACGACCTCCCCCAAGAGCACGAAAACCAAAGGCACCAGCACGCCCAGGGGCTGATACGAGTCGTGCATGGAATTGTAGGAGCCGGTCGAAGTATTCGACGTGACAACGGCTGTCAAAACCGAATCTCCCACACCGAACCTTACTTCCTTTCCCTCCATGTTACCGCCGAAGATGTGCAGGCCCGCCAGTTGCGGCGGGGGCGCCGTCTCCGCTCTATCGCAGACTACCAAGCCAACTACGAATAGGGCGACCATGACCATGAGCAGGACCCAGCCGGCGCGTGGGCGGCGCGTGATTTGGCCGAAAGTAATCATCAGCGAAGCGGGGAGCACGGCCATGGCCAGCAATCCCAGAAAACTCGTAAACGGCGTCGGATTCGCAGAGGGATGCGCGCCATTGGCGTTGAAGAAACCACCGCCGTTGGTGCCCAGATTCTTGATGAACTCCAGCGCTGCAACTGGTCCTTGCGCGATGATTTGCGTCCGGCCCTCGAGCGTATGGACCACGGCATAGGGCGCCAGGTTCAATGGGACGCCTTGCCAGATCAGAACCAGGCTGCCGATTAACGCCAGGGGCAGGAGCACCCAGAGCAAGGACCGGATCAAGTCGACCCAGAAATTGCCGAGGGTAGCCGAGCGCTCGCGAGCCAGACCTCGAATAAACGCGAATCCAACCGCCAGCCCCGCGGCGCCGGCCAGGAAGTTCTGCGCAACCAGTCCAATCACTTGCGCGAGGTAGCGGAGCGTGCTCTCTCCGGCATAAGCTTGCCAGGTTGTAGTGGTGGTGAAACTCACGGCCGTATTCGCCGCCAAGTCGGCAGTCATGGGCGTGGTCAGATAGGCGTCTGCCGGGCCGCCGGGCAGCCATCGCTGGAACATGAGCACCAGAAAAAGCAGCAGGGCGCAGCCTGCGCCAAACAACAGGAAGCAAGCGATGTAAACCCCTGCCGACATCTCTTGCTCCGGGCACACACCGAGCAAGCGATATAACAGAGACTCGAGGGGGCATAACACCGGGTCCAGGAAAGTGCGCCGGCGTTGGCACACGTCCGCCAAGAAACGCCCGACTGGCCGGGCGAGCCCCACTACGATCACCAGGAAAACGATGTATTCAAGCCAGCGCATAAGAAAACAGAACTCAGGAGAGGGAACAGGGAAGAGGGAATAGGGAACAGGAGGAAGGCAAAGACCATTGCAGTTTTCCAGCTCCTGGTTTGTTGTTCCCAGTCCCCTAATCTCTCTTCCGAATTCTCTGTTCCCTGTTCCCTATTCCCTGTTCCCTCTCCCAACTTCTGACTACTTCCCTACCATTTGGTCCAGCGCCAGGTTCAACTCCAGCACCGAGACGCGCGGGTTTCCCAGGAACCCGAACTGGCGCCCCTCGAGGTGGTCCGTCACCAAACGGCGGATAACCTCTTGACTCAGTCCTCGCGCACGCGCCACTCGGGGAACCTGCAACAACGCATTAGCAAGGCTGATGTGTGGGTCAAGTCCGCTGGCGGAGCGGGTCACCGCATCGATGGGAATTGTGGCGTCGGAGGCCAGGCCATTCCGCTGGCGGTAGGCTTCAGCCAGTTGCCGGAGGCCCGCGAAGTCCGACGAACCGTTCACAAGTTTAGGATTATTGGGACTTAAATTGGTACCGCCGGACGCCGTGCCGTCGTAGCCGTTTCCCGCTGCCGACGGCCGGGATTGAAAGTATTCGGGCCGCGTGAATTCCTGTCCTATAAGTGCGGAACCGATCGCGGCGCCGCTTCGCGTCACCAGGCTCCCGCCGGCCTGGTGCGGGAACAGAGGCCGGGCAATCGCCAGCAGCAGCAAAGGGAAAACGCAGCCGGTAAGCACCGTCAGTGCTAGAACGCTCAAGATGGCCGGCCGGATTTGCTCCCTGAGCTTTGCTTCCGAGGCTCGAGGAGAGGCCGACGCTTCTTCAGGTTCGTCGGTATCGCTCATTCGAGAGTCCACTTGCTATAGATTACCGGTAGCCTGCTAAATAAGTCATAAAGAACCCGTGAGGATCCCGTAAAGGAAGCCAGCCTCAACCCGGGTCACGCCTTGAGTCCAGTTAAATCTACTTCCAGGCGTTTGTTCTCCTTGATCAAGTCGTCCATGGTCAGACGGATCCGGCGGCTGGCGGCTTCGCGGCCCAGAATGCACGTGAGAGCGCTATCCACCGCCCTCCTGACGGTTGGGTTCTCAAAACGTCCATGGGTCACGTTCTCGTAGAACGTCGCGATGTTGCGAACAATGCCATCGTGGTAAAGGTTCTCGACCTGGCCCCTGTATTCCCGGGGGCCGCCTTGTAGGAACGCCTTGCCCCAGTAGCTGATAACAGCGTTCGCGGTCGTACCATACACGTGACAGTCGAGCGTGCTGTCCTTTCTGTCGGGCAACCCCAGACCGAAATGATTGTGAACCGTGCCGTCGGCGTAATCGTAGATGACCGAGCAGACGCCGTGCCCGTCCCCATGTGCATTGGGGCGAGCAACTTGCGAAGAGCCGGCAGCGGCAACCGGGCGCTGCCCCATCACCCACAGCGCCGCATCGACCGCGTGGATATCGAAATTGCCGATGTAATCGCACCCCAAGGCAATATCATTGACCCAGATCAGCTTCTGTAGGCGGCTCTCCAGGTTGGCCGTCTTAGGGGGATCGCTAAAGCCGCTGCACAATCCCGTCGTGGCCAACTGCGCGATCGTCCCCACGCCGCCGTCCTGGACGCGCTTGACGATCTCGATATTGGCGGGGTCCGTGGGGATCTGGTAGTCAACGAAGAAGCACTGCTTTTTCTGGCAAGCAAGTTTAGCCGCCGCTTCAATTTGCAGGCAGCCCGGCACATCCGCAGCCACAGGCTTGGCCATGTAGACGTGGCAGCCGGCATTGACCGCCGCCGTAGCCTGATCAGGCATAAAGCCAGGGATGTTCTCGAGGGCAACGACCTCGACACCGGCGTCTATCACCTTCTGATAGCCCGAGAGGCCCGAGAAGCGCCGCGCCTTATCAACGCCCAGCGCATCGCCGGCGGCATCTGCCACCGTCTGGAAGTAGTCTGCCACGGCGAAGAGTTCAAATCCGCCGTGCTCCTTGAAGAGTTGCCCAATCAGGCTACCGCGCCCGCCACAGCCCACCAAGCCGAGCCTGATCGCACCTTGCCGGTTTGTGGATGCAGAGCTCTGCCTTGTCGCGGAATGCGCCAACGCCAAAGTAGCAGCCGCAGCCATGCTTCCCGTTACAAAGCGGCGTCGGGAAACGGCGCCGGACAAGCGGTTTGGCAGGAAGGAGAACCGGGTATTCATGAACAACTCCATTCGTGCCCGACGCCCCCGATGCGCTCAGAAGTTTCGGGCCAGGACGTAGCGTGACTGGCGCGCATTATACACCGGATCGAGCGCAGGACTTTGTAGGGAGTTGAGATAGTCAAGATTCGTGCGCTGGATGGAAGGCCGCTGCACTCGCTTCATCCGGGCGCACCCCCACGCAGCGCAGCTTCGATCGAGTCGGCGATAACCCCGTTAGATGGCCAATTGATCGGTCCTCGTTATAGGAGAAGCCGGCTTTTCAGGCCGAACCCCTAGTAACGGCAGAAACGCATGACGGGACGTTGATACCTAAGCCACGCATGATGCATCCATAGTGGTTATGAAACCGCCATGCGATGAAGGGGTGATCCGGTCGGCGAGCGCTGATGCTCCGTGCAGGGCAGAGGTGGGACCTTGGATTCTGACCGCGACCGTTCTTGGCTCCAGTATGGCATTTCTCGATAGCACCGTCGTCAACGTGGCACTGCCTGCCCTTCAGACCAGCCTCGGCGTAACGGTCGTGGGTGTGCAGTGGGTGGTCGAGTCCTACGGACTCTTTCTGGGAGCCCTGGTCCTGGTGGGTGGCGCCTTGGGCGACTCATTTGGCCGCCGCCTGATGTTTCTAGCTGGTGTGGGCATTTTTGCCGCCGCATCCGCCGGTTGTGGCTTCTCCTCAAATATTCAGCAGTTGCTGATCGCGCGGAGCGTTCAAGGTGTGGGAGCAGCACTTCTGGTACCCGGCAGCCTGTCGATCATCAGCGCATCCTTCGATGAAAGAACCCGCGGCCAAGCGATAGGCACTTGGTCGGGCTTTACTGCGATCACCACAGCGGTTGGGCCGGTTCTGGGCGGCTGGCTCATCGAGCACGCCTCCTGGCGTTGGGCATTCTTCATCAATCTGCCAGTTGGGGCCGCGGTGATCGCGATTTCGCTATGGCATATTCCCGAGAGTCGTCGTGCGGCCGCTGGCCATGTCGATTGGTTGGGAGCGATTCTCGCTGCCGTCGGGTTAGGCGGTGTAGTGAATGGTCTCATTTCCTCCGTGAGTCTAGGTTGGGCCCATCCTCTGGTTTTCGGTAGCTTGATTGCCGGTTTCGTTTGTCTCATCGGGTTCTTCTTCGTGGAGGCTGGAGTGGCTTCGCCCATGGTTCCGTTGGAGCTCTTCGAGTCCCGCAGTTTCAGCGGTGCGAACCTGCTCACGCTGGTCCTCTATGCCGCCCTGGGGATTTTCTTTTTCCTCTTCCCGCTGAACCTCATCCAGGTGCAGGGATACTCCGCGACCGCCGCCGGCTCTGCCGCCCTGCCGTTGATTATGCTGGTGTTTTTTCTTTCCCGCTGGTCCGGCGGACTCGTGGCTCGCTATGGCGCAAGGGGCCCGCTGATAATAGGTCCGCTGGTTGCGGCTGTGGGCTTTCTTCTCTTCGCCTTGCCCTCGGTGGGAGGCGGTTACTGGAGCAATTTTTTCCCCGCCTTCGTTGTCCTCGGGCTGGGAATGGCCGTTAGCGTTGCTCCTCTGACGACGGTCGTTATGGGTTCAGTAAACCAAGTTCGCTCCGGCGCCGCTTCCGGCATCAATAACGCAGTGGCCCAGGTTGCGGCCGTACTCGCCATTGCGGTCCTTGGAATTGTGATGGTGACGGAATTCAGTGCTCAGATGAACCACAGCTTGGCCAACTTCCCCATCCCTCCCAGTATTCTCAATGCAATTCAGTCGGATGAGATCAAGCTCGCAGGCTTGCAGTTGCCCGCCGGCCTCAATGCAGCGATGGCAGACGTGATCAGGACGTCAGTGTCGCAGGCGTTTGTTTTTGGCTTCCGGCTTGTAATGCTCGTGTGCGCAGGGCTTTCGATGACAGGCGCCGCGATCGCGTGGCTGATGATTCCTGCCCGACAAGTGAGTGAGGCGCGTTAGCGGCCTCTGCGAATGCCAAATCACTGCTCTGCGGGCAACCACCTGCGTCCCCGAACTCTGGTCTGCACTCGGGCGTAATACCGGCCCTATTTTGGATACCAACATTGGCGCAAGGTGGTAGGTCCGTTTGCTGTAGCGGCGCTCTCCGAGCGCCGGAACTCCTTGAGAATTCAAGAGCGGCGGTCAGAGACCGCCTCTACAACAATCAAACTGACCCACTACTTCGCGCAATGACGGTTTGACTTCCTTTCCTGTCTTATTTAACATCGGCATTGACCGCAGGGTTAAATGATCCCTAACCTGACACAGACTGCCCGATTACCGGAGAGACGCATGCCGAAGAATACGAAGATCATCCCTTTAGCATTCCTTGTGCAGGTTCTCTTACCCGGTGCAACCTATCGGGCACGAGCACAGGCGGAGAAAGCTCCCTATTCGGCCATGGCTCCTCTCAATCAGTACTTGATACAGGACGGGAATACTGAAATCGCGCTCGCTCGCAGTGCTGCTCCAGCATCCATTTCGGATGGCGCCGAAGTGATGGTGCTGGGACGGAAGGGATACACGACCGCGATCAAGGGCCGGAATGGCTTTCTCTGTATGGTGGAACGATCATGGGGCGCCGCCACCGATAATCCGGACTTCTGGAATCCCAAAGTCCGTGCCCCCCATTGCTTTAATCTGCCAGCCGCGAGGACCTTTGCGCCTATCTACCTGATGAAGACCAAACTGGTGCTGGCAGGAAAATCGAAAACGGAGATCGTCCAGACGATCGCATCAGCACTAGACAAGAAAGAACTGCCCGCGCTGGAGCCCGGGGCAATGTGCTACATGATGTCGAAGCAGCAGTACTTAAACGACGACGGCAAGAGCTGGCATCCACATCTGATGTTTTTTGTTCCGGGCGACGCGGCGAAAAGTTGGGGAGCCAATCTGCCAGGCTCGCCGGTTATGGCGGCGGATGACCCGCAAGAACGGGTGACTATTTTCATGGTCTTGGTTGGAAGCTGGTCCGATGGGACGCCGACACCCGCGATTGTGCACTGATCTGCAATTCCATGCTGACCACCGATTTCAGCGTGCGCGTCCCCGGCATCGTCATCCCCGCGAAAGCGGGAATCCACTTCCACCGACTGAATCGCAGCTTTCTTGCATTTTCCACTTGACAACTTCAGTCAGCTGTGATAGCCTATTATCATGGTCATTCTGTGGACACCTTGTCGTGGGCAGGCTTCGGACCATGAGGAAAAGCGCAATAGTCCCAGCACTGGGGAAAACCGGGCTCCAAAACAAACAGAAAACAGTACGAACGAAGCCAGTAAGTTATTGAAAACACGGAATGGTCATGGAAACGAAACTAAGAAGTATATGGAAACAAAGGAGTTATGCGAGAATACCGGGAGCGAAGCTGATAAGCTGCTTAAAACACATGACATAACTCTATCAATAAGTGCGAAGTACGCGCCTTTTGCGCGCCAACTTTGCGCAAATTGCACGCTGGAAGGAGCAAAAACAGCGCAATTTGCGCAAACGAACCGAAGTTCCCGAGGCGGCTACACGAGATTTGGGTTTGCATGCGCTCGGCCGACGCGCACATCTGATTTTTCGGAGGTTCGATGAAGATCAATAAAGTCGAGACCGTCCGTTGCGGGATGCAGCCGAACATTCTCTGGGTCCGCGTTCACACTGATGACGGCTTGATCGGATTGGGCGAGACCTATTACCTGCCCGGGGCGGTAGAGGCTGTAGTGCATGACCTGGTGGCGGATTTCCTCCTGGACTCGAGCCCCCTGGATGTGGAACGCATCTGGGACGCCGTCTTTAGCTGGGCTAATTTCTTCGGCTACGCGGGCGCGGAAATGCGCGCTCTCTCCGCGGTGGATATCGCCCTTTGGGACATCCGGGGTCAGTACCTGAGGCAGCCCATCTATAATTTACTGGGAGGGATGTGCCGGGATCGCCTGCGCGTGTACAACACCTGCGTGAACGGAGGACCTTACACGGATTACACGGACTTTCTCGAGCGGCCCGCGGAACTGGCGCAAAGTCTTTACGATCGAGGAATTAAGGCCATGAAGATCTGGCCCTGGGATCAGTTCGCTCCCCGACTTCAGGCCGGCGGTCCTGCACGGCCGACGCCCTGGTCCGAATTGGGCCCGTCAGGGACCTATCTTTCCGCGGAGGACCTGGAATCCGGCCTGGAGTGCGTGAAGAAGATTCGGAAGGCCCTCGGGAACAAGATGGAGATCATGATTGAGGGACACTGCCGGTGGGACCTGAACTGCGCGTTGCGCATCGCCCGCGCGCTCGAACCCTACGACGTGCTCTGGATGGAAGACATGATCAAGCCGGACAGCCCCGACGACCTGGCGCGCCTGGCTACGGAGAGCCGCGTACCGCATTGTGTCAGCGAGCGGCTGTTCACGCGCTACGCCTTTCGCGCGATACTGGAGGCGCACGCCTCGCGGATCGTCATGCCTGACCTGATTTGGACCGGAGGCATCACCGAAGGCCGCAAAATAGCGGTTCTGGCGGATACGTTTCACCTGCCCATCGCGCCCCACGATTGCAGCGGACTGGTTACGATCTTCGCCAATCTCCAGGTCTGCGCGTCAGCAATGAACGCTATGATCCTTGAAACGGTGCGCGGGTTTTATGAGGGGTGGTACCCGGAAGCGTACACGGAAAACGTTGTGATCAGCGAAGGCTTCGCCCAAATCCCCACCAAGCCGGGCTTGGGCACGTCGTTGCGGCAGGAATTCCTGAGTCGAGGTGACGTGAGCACTCGTGTTTCGGATTAGGGCTCTCTCGAAAGCCTGTCATTCTGGGAGAAGCGAAGAATCTGCATTAGTTCGCCACGGACCGGAACTGCAGATCCTCCGCTTCGCTCAGGATGACAGCGACTTTCATGTCCGTGGATAGGCCAGGGGAGTTGCTGGGCGCCAGAGATCGCTATGCTCGCGCATGTCCCGGAGACCGCGCGCCTACAATCGTGGACGGCGTCCATTCGAGATCAGGCACAAACGGATACGAAGGCACGCGCCAAACGCTTTTGGGGAGATGCTCGATGTCCTGGTTGACCGCACCGCCGGTGAGCGCCATTAGGTTCGGGTTAGCGATCTTCGCGATCTCCGGAACCAGGTAGCCCGCCTTGACAACGACGATTTTGAAACGAGCCGGGTCCAGGCTGAGCACGGTGAAATCGCGAATCTCGTGGAAAGGCCGGCGCCGGGCGGTCAGGACGACCGTCACTCCGCGGACTTCAACCACGGCTTGCCTTTCGCGCGGGTTACCTGTCGAGAGCAAAAAGAGCACCTTCGCCGAGACTTCCACGGGCTTGCTGGCGCGCGGGTCGAGCGCACCTCCGATCTTGAGATGAAGCGAACGGCCCACGCCGGCGCGGTAGCAGGCCTCGGTTGCAGGCGGATCTGCGATGCCTGCGATACTGGCATCGCGGACGTCTTGCCTCAGGAGTTCGGCCAGCACGTCTGCTCGGTCGCCGTCGCCGCCTCCGGTCGGGTTGTCACCCGAGTCGGAGATCACCACCGGTTTTGTTCCCAAGCGCTGCGCCCGTTGAATGCATTCGGCGAGAGTGCCCGTGGGCACCTTAAACTTGAACTCCTTGCGGGCGTCCCAATATTGCTGTGCGAGTGAAAGCGCGTCCTTGTTAAGCAAATTGAGATCGGTGCCTGTCAGCACAGCGCTTGCGGTGGCCCGAGGTTCGTCGGCCCAGACGTAACCGACCAGCAACGAAGCATCGAGCACCCCAGGCTCGGCGTTCATTCCCGGCAGTTGCGCCCACAAGTGCTTTGCCGGTTCGTAGACCGTGCTCGTGCGCTCCCCTGGCATCAGTACGGGGATGGGAGACCAGACCAGGGTGGGCCGAACTCGGTGATCCAGGCAGTGGACCAGCATGTCACAGGCTCGTTTGGCAGTCTCCTCTCGGTCGATATGAGGAGCGGTCCGGAAGGCCGAGAGCATATCAAGGTTGTCGATTGCGCGCCGGCTTAAGCTGCCATGCAGGTCGAAACTCGCGGTGATCAGGCAACCTTCGCCCACGGCCTTGCGCGCCGCGGCAATCCAGTCTCCATCTGCGTCGCGCATACCCGCCACGTACATGGCGCCGTGCATGGCCAGGTAGAGCCCGTCCAGCGGGAGCAAGTCCGACAACCGGCTGAGGAATTCCGTCTTTAGCTGGTTGTAGGCTTCCGGTTCGACAGGCGGTCCGGGAACGGCCGTGGCCAGAAGCGTAGGCTGAAACGCGTACGGGTACTCCTTCAACTGCCTGAAGAACGGATCGCCGGCTAACTCCTGGCCCCTTTTGATGGTGAAGTCTTCCAACCGGGTGCGGATATGGCTGTAAGTGCTGCACTCGATTTGAATCCCACCAAAGGCTATTCGCTTGTTTGCTTCAGCCCACAGCATTTTGGGGGTCAACACAGCAGTTGCCGCGCCCTTCAAAAAGGTTCGTCGTTTCAAGAGGGTGCTCCCCCTTTCACACCGCCGCAGCAGGCTTAGCAATGGCTGCTCGTCAAGTGAAAACGCAGGATCCCGGCCCCAAACCGGCATGGCTACGGCCCGCGCCAGACAAGTCACTCAGCCTCGTATTTTGCAGGATTTACGCGTTCAATTGCAACGGACATCCTGACCCGAGGCGCAGGGTGGGCCGAGTGCGGGGAGGGGAGGTCCTCCTGCTTGTACCCTTGATGCAGGCGGCCTGGCGTCGAGCTCCGCCCGATGGGGATTTGACCAGGATACAGACAGCCCGCAAGCCTTGCCAGTTCCAAACCACTTCCTATACTGCCGCTCAAATCAATTATGGGTGCTGGCGTCATTTGAATTTCCCCCCCAGCGAAGGGGGTGCTGAGTGAGCAGCGAACCCCCTCCCGCCGACAGACTTCCAGACCTTTTATCCTTGATCCCAGAAGGGAATCAGAAACTCGTTCTTCGTTACTGCTTCGACACGCTTGGGCTTTCCGTCGAGGAAACAGAGAGAACCATAAACGCGGCCTATAAGCTGATCTCGTCAATCGACTACTTACTGCGTTGCGGATCGTTCTCTAGTAAGTCGGACGAGGAAGAACAGATTTGATCGTGGCTATGTCCTGTTGCATCGTGTCGATCCTGCTCTTGAGGACGCGGATGGTGTCCAATATCTCTTGAAGCTTCGCTATGATGTTTCTTACGTCTTTTTCGTCCATGATTCTTCTCCGAGGCTGAAATGGGTATCACAAAAAGCGTACCACCACAACAGTATTTGCAGCGGGTCAGGTATCGGCAGTACGTCAGGCCCCTACCTCGCAAATCCGTTGACTTTCGACCAGGACCGCCATATCCTCACGTTCCTGCAAAACGCATCCTACGGGAGAAGCCAGTGACGGTTTGCATTGCCTGCATCTGTGACGCTGGTAAGGCTATCGTCGCGGTCTGCGACTCCAAACTGTCCACCGGTTACACATCCTCCGACCGAGCTACGTTGAAGGCTGTCCGTGTGAGCAACAACTGGGGGTTTATGTACGCCGCTGCGGACATTTCCCCATTGGTTCCTATCCGCCAAAGGCTTCGCCACGAACTCAGAAACCGCTCAAATGACCTGTCAGAAGTGACCTCCGCATTTCAGAGCGTCTACCACGAGCAGGTCTTGATGAAGGCCAAAGACCTTAGCCAAATCCCCCAGGAAACGATTTTGGGCGTGGAGTTATTGGGATTCGGATACGATGACGAACTGAAACCGCACATCTTTACGAGCACTGATCCCCAGGGCAAGACCGACTACCATGACATAGTAGGGTTTCAGACAATCGGAGCAGGAGCACAGACCGCAAGCTCTATTCTGTATTTCTACGGCCAGAATCCCAAGGTATCTCTGCCGTTGACCATCTATCACGCTTCTGCGGCTAAATTCATGGCGGAATCGGCCACCGATGTTGGCAAACACACTTCCGTGATCGTTTTTATGCCAACCGGGAAAGCCGTCTTGTTGTACGAACCTGATATAGAATCCCTCCGCGCCTTGTGGGAAGTTGAGGGAAAGCCGCGCGTTCCCGCAAATGCCTCTGAGGTAATCTCCAAGTTCTATGCGGGGACTGAAACGCTCAACGAGGTGGCAAACAACATGCGAAAAGAAAAAGGATTGGCCCCCCGTTGGTCCGAAGACGAAGACTAGGAAGCTCGCTTTGCTTTGGCCCACCGAGCGGCCACCGCTTTACGCGCAATCTCTTTGCGTCGCGCTGCTGTTGTCGCGGCAACTCGCGCTGGGCCACCCATGAGGCCGCCTTTTCTGCCCTGTCGAACAAAAAAGTCTCGAATGTTTGGAGGTAGTTTCTTGGCCATGTCTCCAACCATACATGACCCCCTCAAGGAAGTCAAGAAAATAATTCAAAAAAGTTCTTGACATACTTGACCCCCTCATGCAATATGAGTGTGTAAGAAAGCAAAAGCCCCGCACTCAGCGTCAACTGAGAACGGGGCCAAATCAGCACGCGGAGTGAGCCGCAATGCCGACCTCGAAAACATTATCGGCTCGCCTCGCGGGAAAGGCAAGCCGAAATGAACATCCTGCCAGTAGAGAAACAAGTCCAAATCATCAACGGACTCATTGAGGGTTGCTCGATGAGAGCCACGGCCCGAATGGTCGGAGTGGAGCGCAACACTGTTACGCGCACGTTGCTGAAAATCGGCGAACGCTGCGCGGCCCTGCTAGACGCCAAAATCCGGCGCGTTCCTGCTCGTCGCGTCCAAGTTGACGAAATCTGGACGTACATCTTCAAGAAGCAAGCTCGCATTACCGACAAAGACCCAGACGAGCGCGGCGACCAGTACGTGTTCATCGGCATGGATGCCGACACGAAGCTCGTAATCTCACACTTGATCGGCAAGCGCGATGCGGCGACAGCGTTCTATTTAATCTCCGACCTGAAAGAGCGGCTGGCCTATCGCGTTCAGCTTACAACGGACGGCTTTCGCCCCTATCTAAACGCGGTCGAAGATGCCTTCGGCGCTGATGTCGATTACGGAATGCTCATAAAAATGTACGGCACTGAGCAACGGGAATCTGGGGCGCCCGAGTGGTACGGGCCTCCGAGGGTTGTGGCGGCCATGCCGACACCTATTACCGGCAAGCCTCACCCGCGCTACATTTCGACGTCGTACATCGAGCGCCAGAACCTCACCCTCCGAATGCAAGCGCGAAGGTTCACGCGGCTGACGAACGCCTTCAGCAAGAAATTGGCGAACCTGAAAGCCCAAGTTGCGCTACACTTTGCGCATTACAATTTCGTGAGGATTCACCAAACGCTTAGGGTAACTCCCGCGATGGAGGCGGGGATCACCGATCATGTTTGGGAACTGGGTGAACTTCTGACGATGGTCCCAGAGCCGAGGGCCGCATAAGATCGCTTTTCAGGCGGATGCCTCGGCTTGAGGAGGCAAATCTAATGGAAGACGATATAAGAACAACTCTAGCAGGGTTGGCCAAGATTCTGGCCAGCCAGTACACGGTCAACGCGAATGTTTGGGCTTCGATTCACGGCGTAGTCGCCGCTTTAAGGGAATATGACCCAAGTCTTCAACTGCCGATGGAGAAGCAGATCGAAAAGGAAAAAGCTGCATACCTTCAGCAAAACGCTTATATTCTTCGGCTAATTGAGCAAATAGCGGAGCAAACAAAACCTTAGTCCGTTTTTGCGGTTGCATTTGGCACACTCCTAGTCTACTCTTGAGATCGAGGTCACAAGAGTGTGTCTTTAGCCCCGACTGGCATCGGGGCTTTTCTGTTTTTAGCATGCTAACACATCATCAGCGAGCAAGCGCAAAGTTTTGATCTTTCTTTCCACGCAGTTCAGGGCTAGAATCCTCCGACAGCGGAGGAACCATGAGCGGGATATTAAGACGTTACGCTGATCTCTATCCTGGCGTGCTGGTGCTTGCGGCAGTGGCCTTCCTTCTTTTCCATGTCTACGCCTACCTAAAAAGGAATTCCTCAGGGGCTCCAGATTCCGCAGCGAACGGCAACCCCTACCGAAGCGCTGCTCACCTACTGGTAGCAATCACCGCAGTTGTCCTCGTGAGCCTCGTATGGATGGAACGTTTTCAGTTTGACCACATGACGCTCTAAACCGGAGAGTCCTATCCCGTAAGGATCAGCAGGATCACAGGATATGGAGAGGTGCTGTACAGAGGGACGTGGAAACCGGCGGCCGAAATAACAACTCTCCCTACTTTGCTCAAGGAACTAACCCAGCAAGACTTGGAAAAGCTGACCGGGAACGCAAAACTCGATAACTATGGGTTGTTTGAGTTGGACCTCTATAATGGCTCAGACTTCACCTTAAAAGAAATTACGGTTGAATTTGTCGTCAGGGACTCGCGCCAGGAAGAGGTTCTCCGACGTTCGTACAGGTATCCGCATGAGCAGGCCTCGAGGAAAATTGACCACTACACTGAGGAGCTAGACTTCTCGATCGGTCCCCAGCAAGGCTGGTCTTGGAAAATCGTAGGAGCGAAGGGGATCAAAAGCTAGCGCGTTCGCGTCCCCCTGCTGGTCTGCCTGCTGGCCTTACGCACAAAAACCTTTCCCCGCTCGCCCTGTCTTACCCAGCCTTCTTTACTCGGATGCGGCTCCATGCCACCCGGTGGCCCTGGCCCCCACTCGCCTTTGCGAAGCGACGGTGAATAGCGCTTTTCTTGGCTATCCGAAGAGGATTTTGACATTTGGCCTCTCTCTACTCATCGGTAGGAATTTAGCACTCACCATAACCGAAAGTCACGTCGCAGTTACCGACAATCGGTAGTCCTCCTTTTGTGCTACAATCCCCCCACGCCAATCGGTGCGGAGGCTCACCATGAACCGCAGGCAAAAACTCGTCCTTGCTTTTGGGACGATCCTCGTCATAATCGCCGGACTCTTTCCGCCTTGGAATTTTGTCGCAGCAATTCCCCGCTCTGGGAATGAAGTCAAAAGATCGGCTGGGTATGGCCTTTTGTTTTCCCCACCGCTGATTCAATCAGTGGATGGGAAGGAACTGAATACTGGTTGGCCACCAGGGTGGATTGGGGTCGAAATTAACCTACCTGCGCTTTTCGCCGAATGGATCACCGTGGTTCTGGCGACCGGAGGCTTGTTCTTGCTTTTTCGGAGACTCCACATTCCTGAAAGCCGCTGGTCCTTGACCCCTGCTTCTCAAAGCAAAAAACCGAATTAAGTTTCAGGCAATTCCTTTGCCACCCCATGAGATATTCCAAATGACGCCAGTACCCAATTATGAAGTCCATTGCCGCGCAGGTTATTGTCGAGTTATAATAAGACGGTTGGTAGTTTAGGGCGAGAACCGAAAACAGGCAACCCGCGTCGTTTCCGTAGCTACTTCTAAGCAGCAGTGGCGGAGCCTTCGGAACACCCTCTGAGAAACTGGAAGCGGGACCGACCTTTCAAACTCAATTCCTCGGTGGAGGTTTACGCCCGTGCCTGGGACGATACCCCACGATGCATCCAACGACGAACTGCGGGAGACCTTTGCCCGGCACGGGTTTGTGACAGCTTCCGAGGCCATGGCGCCCATTCTGCGCCAGGCCTTTAAAGCCGCCTCGGCGAGCGACATCACCATTCTGCTGGAGGGAGAGACAGGTACGGGCAAGCAGGTGCTTGCGCAAGCTATCCATCAACTGGATCCCAAGCGCTCCAGTTTCCCCTTCGTCACCGCTCACTGCAGTACGATCAACGAAACGCTGGCCGAAAGCGAGCTATTCGGGCATCGTCGCGGAGCGTTTACGGGCGCCATTGCGCAGCGCTTGGGATTGTTTCAATCCGCTGACCGGGGCACCCTGTTCTTGGATGAAGTCAACGACCTGCCGCTTAGTCTCCAGCCAAAACTTCTTGACGTGATCCAGCGCAGTGCGGTGCGACCCTTGGGCTCGGACCGGGAAGTGCCTGTCAACGCCAGGATCATTGCCGCCTCGAATCAACCCTTGCAGCCACTCGTCATGCAGCGCCGCTTTCGGTCGGACCTGTACTACCGGCTTAACGTTGTCCGACTGTGCTTGCCCCTGCTTCGAGACCGCCCCGACGATCTGGCCGCGCTAGTTGCGGCACTCGCCGCCAGATACAAAAGCCTTTATCAACCGATTGTGAGCGTCGACCCGGACTTGGTAAGTTTTCTGCGAGCACGGTCGTTTGCAGGGAACATCAGGGAGTTGGAGCACGCCGTGGTGCGCATGTTATTCCTGAAGAACCGCGGCACCTCGCTGGTTCTGGAAGACTGGTTTGCACAGGCTGGAGAAGAAACGGTCGAGGACGATCGCGATCTCATTGGCGACGCAGCGGAAAACCTATGGCAGTCTATCTCCCGCAGCGGATTGTCCTATGCGCAGGCACTTCAGAAGCTGGAGAAAAAAGTCCTCGCCACTGCTCTGCTGTCTGGGGGGCGCACTCGCCGGGAAATCGCCAAGAAGCTTCGGACCAGCGAAAGGACCCTTTATCACATGATTCGAACCCACGGTTTAGGCGGCCGTGCGGGCCCCTGAGAGTATCTGCGGTTCACGATGCCAATCTCTGCAGCGCAACTGCAACGTCTTGCAGTACCGAAGGCGGGCTCCCGTATCTTTCCGAACTCCAGGACTTAGCTTTCCAGACGAGAAACCGATTCCTGCTTGTGTCGAGGGGTTGCCTCGCTCCGCTGCTGCCATTACTGGCAGCGGGGCTCCGGGTCACGACTCTGGCGGCGCGAGCGTCCCTCAGCTTCGATCGGAGCGGCTTTCCGACGTAACACCTCGCGTTACCTTCGAGTTCCAAAGCAGATCATCGTGAATGCGCGCTGTGGTTTCCTTAGACAAGTGAAAACGGCCACTCTATTGCACCGCTTACGTTCAGTGTTTTCAGGGTTCAGAATCGTAGCGGCAGGGAAAGGTCGCCTACGGAAAAGGGAGACAAGGTCGTCTTTCGATTATCTGATGTCTTTCTCCCCGAGGCAGAGGAACTTCGAGCGCGTTGGGCCGACTCGGTCGAGGTGGAGGGCACCGTGGTCGATTTTTCCGACTCAGGTATTACCTCTCGTGTGTTCGCAGTAGTTGAAGTGGTTCAGAGGCACGCCGTGGTGGTGCCGGTGGCCAAGCTCCGGGTGAAAGACAACGCGGCGTGACGCCCGCTGGTCGCGCGACAGAAGGGAACGAACGGATGGCGACGTGCTCGGCCATCGCTGCCACGACGGAAGCGATCATACGGCTCCTGCGGAGCAGCTACGATCCGCAGCAGTTTAACAACGCCGCCTTCGAGTTTCAGGTCTACGTGGCAAACGATTTTTCGAACCCTATGGACGAAGGGGTTTCTCTGCTGCTCTACCGCGTATTTCAGGACGGAACCAACCGCACGCCTCCGGGCAGATTGCAGCCGAGCGGGCTGCGCGGCCCTACCAAACTGCCCCTGGAACTGCACTTCCTGCTGACGGCATGGGCCAAGACGGCATCGGTGCAGCACGAGCTGGCGGGCTGGATGATGCGGACTTTGGAAGACAATGCCGTGCTCTCTACCAGTCTCCTCAACGGTTATAAACCCGACGTTTTCTATCCAGAGGAAACTGTGGAAATCGCCTTGGCGCAACTGAGCACGGAAGACCTGTTCGACATCTGGGACGTGATGATACGCCATGTCTACCAGCTCTCGGTCCCTTATGTGGCGCGGGTCGTTCGAATCGAATCGACGCTGGCGAGCGTGGGCGGCGCACAGGTGCAGGAGCGGTTGATGCAATACCGAAGCGCGCCGTCCGCCAAGGCGTGAGGCGAGCGGATGGGACCGGCCATTAACATGGTGAACGGCCCGGGGACGCCAATGGAAGTCTCGCAGACTTTCACCCCCCTGGGAATACGGTTTTGGGATCTGACGCTGAACCTGCCGATAGCTGACGGGCTAGCGGTAAACCTTAGACTGGCGGGATCGAACGCGCCCGCCGTTCCTGCCGTCCTGACGCGCTCCGGCGTGTATGCGTTCTTCGGGTTGCCGGGCTTATACGCGGCAGAACATCCGGGGCCGGGCGGATACGGTGCACCGCGAACTTTTCGCTACGTCGTCACCGTGCAGGATTTGCTGGGCAGGTATCTGCCGGCAGTGCTGGTCTACACACTGAACCAGACTGGCGCCGTACTTGTGCAAGGCTCGCCCGACGCAACGCCCGGCGCGCGGGTGGCGCATCTGTTTTCGGCCGTAAGCCGTTCGGTTCCTCCCGGCGTGGGAGCGGTACGGGCAGATCTCTGGGATTACGATGCGAATCAGCCGGCAGCGTGGGCCGTGATTCGGGTGCAGATCGGCGGACAGAGTGAGACGTGGACAGGTATTGCGGACGGCGCCGGTCGGGTGCTGGTGCTCGTTCCCTATCCCGTGATGCAGGCCCTTCAACTGGGCTCGCCGCCGGGGACGGGGCAGGGAAGCATTACGTCTCAGAGTTGGCCTGTTACCGTCGAGGCGCTCTACAGCCCGGACCAACTCACTCTTCCGGCGGCAAACTTCAACGATGTCCAGTGGCCTTGGACTGGCACGCCGAGCCTACGGGACATTCTCAGGAAGCAGCAAGCGGCGTTGATCTGGACTAGCTCTCTGACTCCGGCCGCCCAACTCACGGCCAATCTGAATTTCGGCGCGGACCTGGTGCTGACCACGGTATCGGGCAGCCCGCCGCCGGCCGATTCCACTCTGAGTATTTCGCGGGGAGGATCCCCGCCCTAGCTGAAGGAGAAACCTCATGCCCCAATATCTTTCGCCAGGCGTATACGTAGAAGAAATCAGCGGCCCGCGTACCATCGAAGGCGTCAGCACCAGCACGGCGGGATTCGTGGGACCGACGCGCATGGGGCCGATTTCCGGCACCCCGTCTGTTTTAACCAGCTTGTCCGATTTTATAGCGACCTACGGCAGCCTCGACCCGCTGGAGTTCGAAGACGCTGGAACGATGATCAACTACGTCGGGCAATCGGTGCGCGAATTCTTCGACAATGGAGGTAGCCTGCTGTACGTGAGCCGGGTTTACGACTTTGGCTCCAACGCGGCGTCGTTACTTTTCGCCGGAGGCACACCCGTTCCCTTCGGTTACGCGTGGGCTCAACAAACGGGTAGCGGCAGTCCTCCGTCGTCGTTGGCGATCACCTGGACCGGGCGATATCCGGGATCGGGTGGTAACGTAACTCTGCTGATCACGCTTTCCATCAGCCCGAACGTGCTTTCGCAGATCACGTCTGCGGGAAGTCCTCCCACCCTGACGAACACGCTGAACGGGACCCAGCCGTATGACATTGTGTGGATCAGCCCCGCATCGGCCGGCAGTCCTCCCTCCCTGCCCGGCACCGGCGGAACTTTCTACTGGGCGGAGAGCTATCTTAACCAGACCACCAGTCAACTGAGCTGGCGCTTTCATCTGGTAACGGACAATGCCCCAGGAAGCGGCACTGACATCTCGCAGTTGCCCCCCAATACCGAGGTGCGCGTACTGAAGGCCACCCTGCAAATCACCTATCCGGATTCGGTGACCCGCACGGACGTGTACGGTGGAGTGACTTTCGATCCGCGCAGTACGCAGTCGTTTACCGGCCAATTCGGTCCTAACCTTCCCAACGGGACCCAGCAACTCATCATGCCGATGGTTTTCAGCTTTTCGTCCGCGAACCCCGCGGCAGGAATCGAGATCGCCCAGATCATGCTGAGCCAAACCGGCGTGAGCATTCCGAATTTGATTGCGGGGATTCCGGCGCACTTGACGGTGGTGTTGGAGCATGGGCTGGACGGTTATCGACCCCTAGCCACGGACTACCAGGGCTCGGAAGATCCGTCGAATCCGCAAAGCAAGACGGGTTTGAAGGCGCTGGAGGATGTGGCGGAAGTCTCCATCGTGGCGGCGCCAGGCTCCACTTACGGGGCCGGCAGCAATCCGAACACCTACCTCAACGCCTTACAAACTGCCTTCAATCTGATCACTCACTGCGAAAACATGCTCTACCGGATCGCCGTGTTGGACACGCCGGACAATTACAGCGTATCGCAGATCAGTGCCTGGCGCGGGCAAATCGATTCGAGCTACGCGGCGCTTTATTACCCCTGGGTGCAAATCCTCGACCCGATTTCCGATACCGAGATCACGCTGCCCCCGAGCGGTTTCGTGGCCGGAATTTACGCCCGCAGCGACCAGGAGGTGGGTCCGCACAAGGCGCCTGCCAACGAAGTGGTGACGGACGCACTGGGCTTCGAGCTGATGTTGAACAAGGGCCAGCAGGACATCTTGAATCCGCTGGGGGTGAACTGCTTCCGCTACTTTGTTGGTCGCGGCTACCTGCTCTGGGGAGCGCGCACGGCGACCTCCGATACAGAATGGCAATACGTCAACTTGCGCCGGTATATGAACTATCTCAAGTACAGCATCGACCTCGGTACGCAGTACGTCGTATTTGAGAACAACGGGCCTGACACCTGGGCCAACACGCAGCAACTGGTCTCCGATTTTCTCTACAACGAGTTCCTCAATGGCAGGCTGATGGGGACCACCAAGGACCAGGCCTTTTTCGTGCGCTGCGACCAGACCACGATGACGAATAATGACATCGCCAACGGCCGTTTGGTATGTCTCATCGGCGTGGCTTTGCTGCGTCCGGCGGAGTTCGTGATCTTCAGGATTGGCCAGTTTACGGCCAGCACCAACGGCAGCTAGCTTTGAAGGGAGATCCGCATGGCGACCTATCGCGACACGCCTTACAGCCAATTCAATTTTCGCGTGAACCTGGGTACGGGAGGCCCTGGGCCGGATGATTTCAAGGCGGGCTTCCAAGAGGTAGCCGGGCTCGGCATGGAGATCCACGTGGCGGAGTACCGGGCCGGGAACTCGAAAGAGAATTCGCCGATGAAGGTGACCGGCTCATACAAAATTAACGATGTGACCTTGAAACGGGGTGTGATCGGGGATTTGACGACTCTGTACAACTGGATCGACGCGGTGCGCAACGGCGACCAGACGCAAGGTCGGACGGTTATTATTCAGTTGATGGACGAACAGAGGCAGAATGCGGTGCAGCAGTGGACACTCACCAATGCGCGGCCTACTAAGCTGACCGGGCCGGCGCTGACCGGCAAAGGCACCGACGTGGCCATCGAAGAACTCGTGCTTATCTCCGAACGCATCGATCAGAGCTAAACCATGGCCACCACTCGTCTGCCCGGAATCTATTTCGAGACAGTGTCGGTGCCCCCTCCGGAGCTGTTGCCCCGCATGGACATCGCCGCCTTCGCGGGTTTCATGCCCTCCGGACCGATCGGCATACCGTTCATGGTGGAAGATCCCGATCGCTTTCAGGATATTTTCGGAACCGACCTGGTGCTCGCCTGGGATCGAAATCTCAACCAGATGAGGCTGGCACAGACTCCACCTGCGGTGCGCACTTTTTTCCGCAACGGTGGAACCCGCTGCTGGGTCTTGCGACTGGCGCGAGGCGCGATGTTCAACGCCTGGACGATCCCGGGGCTGTTGCAGATTGACCCGGCCGGTCAATTGCAT
>Ga0181532_10000286_pt1 | contig 53623 bp, 62 predicted proteins | sample PEATcosm2014_Bin_33_FD_119768 | JGI IMG/M metagenome (GOLD analysis project Ga0181532, IMG submission 119768) | Peatland microbial communities from MTU Mesocosm Facility, Houghton, MI, USA - PEATcosm2014_Bin11_30_metaG | ecosystem: Environmental > Terrestrial > Soil > Wetlands > Peat | place... | reverse complement strand
TCCGCCGCAGCATCAGCAAAGCCGCAACCTGACTTGTCGGGTCGCACGCGCTTCGGAGTTGCATCGTTCTACGCGAAAATGTTTGCAGGCAGAGAAATGGCGGACGGCACCAAAATGGACCCGCTCGGCGACAACGCCGCGAGTAGGACGCTGCCACTCGGAACGACGGCGATGGTAACCAACACTGAGACCGGCCAAAGCGCGCAAGTGACGATCCAAGACCGCGGGCCATATGTAGTGGGCCGCATCGTGGATCTCTCAATATCCACGGCACGAAAGATCGGAATCACACAACACAAGGGCGTCGCAACAGTCACCGTCGCCCCGATCTCGGTTCCGCTGCCGGACGGCGGTACCAAACGAGGGGCCGCGACGCTTGATGCGAAGCCCTGAGAAATGGGGTCCGGATCGCAAGCGACGTGCAGGGTTCCGCCGCCGCTCGCCAATACGACCGCCCGGGGTTTTCCGTAGGTATCCATCCACCGGACACCTGCGGCTGCAGCGAGCAATGACTCCGGAAACGCCCCCTGGCACGAACAAAGGTGCTGTGCCCGTACATCATCGTAGCAACGCCTTTGCGCGCGTATAGACGTTGTCGACGGTGAACCCGTATTCGCGCATTACGGTCTCGCCCGGTGCCGATGCGCCGAAATGGTCCACGCCAATAACATCCCCCGAATCCCCGACATAACGATGCCAGCCCTGTGTGGCTCCCGCCTCAACTGCGAGCCGGGCGCGCACCGACGGCAGAAGCACGGCGTCGCGATCGGCTTGCGGCAACGCATCGAACAGATCCCAGCTCGGCATTGAAACGCAGCGAACCGCGACGCCCTCGCGCTGCAAGCGTTCCGCGGCCGCCACGATCAAGCCAACCTCTGACCCGCTCGCAAGCAAAATCAGGAGCGGCCTTCTATCCGCTGCGTCGCTAAGCACGTAGGCACCTCGACGCACGCCCTGTGCCGACGCATAGCGATTGCGATCCAAGGTCGGGACCGATTGGCGGCTCAGCACGAGCAGTACCGGGCGCCCCTTTGTTGCGATTGCGATCTGCCACGCAACAGCGGTTTCGTTGGCGTCAGCGGGGCGCAATAGGGTCAGGTTCGGAATCGCCCGCAGATTTGCCAATTGCTCGACCGGCTGATGAGTGGGGCCGTCCTCTCCGAGAGCGATGCTGTCGTGCGTGAAGACATGGATCACATGTAAGTGCGACAGCGCGGCGAGGCGGATAGCTGGGCGCATATAATCAGAGAAGATTAGAAACGTCGAACCGTACGGAATTGTGCCGCCGTGCGCCGCGAGGCCGTTCGCGATCGCACCCATCGCGTGTTCGCGGACCCCGAAATGGAGATTGCGTCCGGCGTAGCTCCAACCACCACGTTGAGAACCCTGCGTATCCTCGCCCTCCTTCGAAGCAGGATTGAAATCGCCAAGATCCCTCAGCGCCGTCTTCGTTGACGGATCGAGATCGGCCGAGCCGCCGGTTAAAACCGGTAGCTTCGGTGCGAGCGCATTCATGACCTTGCCCGATGCTTCGCGCGTGGCGATGCCTGTCGCGTCCGCCGGAAACACCGGAATATCCGTATACCACCCTGCGGGCAACTCGCCGCGAAGGCTTCCTTGCAATTCCAAGGCGAGTTTCGGAAAAGTGTTGATGTAGGCCCTAAAACGAGCGTTCCATATTGCCTCGCCTTTTGCGCCGCGCTCGATAGCCTCTCGAAAGTGAGCAAGCGCCGGGTCCGGCACTAGGAATGCAGGTTCGGTCGGCCATTCCAGTTGCTCCTTGGTCTTGCGTACATCGTCCTTACCCAGTGCCGAACCGTGCGCTTTGTAGCTGTCCTGCTCGGGTGAGCCATAGCCGATATGCGTGCGTATCAGGATCAGCGACGGTCGCAGTGTGTCCGCACGCGCCTGAGTCAATGCGGATTCGATCGCCGCGAGATCATTGCCGTCCTCCACTTGTATCGTGTGCCAGCCATAGGCGCGAAAATGAGCCGCGCGATCTTCCGTGAACGTGATGTCGGTACCAGCGGACAAAGTCACATAATTGTCATCGTAAAGACAAATCAGCTTGCCGAGTTTGAGATGTCCGGCGAGCGATGCTGCCTCCGCCGCCACGCCCTCCATCAGATCGCCGTCGCTGACAAGCGCATAAGTGTAGTGATCGATCAGCGCGTGTCCGGAGCGGTTATAGCGCGCAGCAAGTTGCGCTTCGCCGATTGCCATGCCGACTGCATTGGCCATGCCCTGTCCCAGTGGCCCGGTGGTGACCTCTACGCCAGGCGTGTGCCCCCGTTCCGGATGCCCGGGCGTCTTGCTGCCCCATTGGCGAAACTGCCGAATGTCATCAAGGCAAATCGCGTAGCCGGTCAGATAAAGCAGACTATAGAGAAGCGCCGATCCATGCCCGGCCGAGAGCACAAAGCGATCTCGATCGACCCACTCCGGATTGCGCGGGTTGTATTTGAGAAAGCGCGTCCACAACACGTAGGCCATCGGCGCTGCGCCGAGCGGCAGGCCGGGGTGGCCGCTATCCGCCTTTTGTACCATGTCCACCGATAGGAAGCGGATGGTGTTGACGCATTGCTGGTCGACTTGTTCTGTCATGGCGCTTCCCGAGCCGGTGCCGTTTGTGGATTGCCGCGCAGGGCGCGCCGATGAAACCGAGAGCGCCGCTGCTGAGACACCGACCGGATTGGTCCAATCGCAGGCCAGTGGGAAGATCAAACCGCCAATTGGCAACGCGAGATGCTTGGGAGCCGTCTTCTCGCCACCGGGAAGACGGGCCCAAGGACTCGAACGATGGCGACTTTATTCCTGCACCACAATCTTGTTGTGGACCGAAGTGACCCCATCGGTGTCTTTGGCGATCATCTCCGCGAGATCGCTTGCATCTTTCGTCGGCGCGCTGCCGCTCAGCCACACGATACCTTCCTTGTCGGTGTCGACTTTGATGCTAGTCAGGGTCGACATGTGTTTTGCCGCAAGCTTCATCTTTACCTTGGTTGTAATGACTGAATCCTTAACGTAGACGCCTGAGTGAGAGGTCTCGGAATCCATGGGCTGATCTGCGTAAACCGCCGCAGCACCGCCGGCGCCAATCATGATTAAGCCTGAAAGAATTAACATTTTCATTCATATTCCTTTGCGTGGTATGGTCGTCACACCCTGCGTACCAAAAAAACGATGAGGGCGATGATGAGAATTGTGCCGAGAATGCCGCCGATATACATATAAATCTCCGTTAGCAGTGCCGAAATGCTATTAGAGCATGAGCGACCCCGCCCGTCTGGACGTTACCGCACGTAACGCTTGCTCGTTAGAGGCGAAGTGTCTGCGCCGCCCGTCTTCTCATCAGCCGCCTGGGAGAGGACGGCGCAGCGGCGCGCCGGGAGTGCATTTCCACGTGCGTGCGGTAACGTACGGACATCGTACTGATGAATTGTTAGCGTCTTTGACTTATTGGACCGATACCCGCGACTCTGCGGGTCTCTGGATCCGGAGATCGCCATGAACACCACGCCAACCCAACGTGCGCACCTCTATCGAAAGGTTCCCCGGTGAGATTCGAAGCTCGGGGCATTACAGCCGTACGTCGACTTCGTTCGCCACCTCACTCATGCCGGTTCCGAAGCCGATCGCGGCGATCATCGCCACGGGAACCTCAAAATCGCTGCCGACGGACGAGCGGTCACGCCGAGAATCATAGGAACCGCCCTCGGGTTCGGAAGACTGGATCGGCGGCGCGAGATCGCCATTGTGTGCGGTAACGAGCAGACATGGGTGTCGGCTCCGCGCATGTTGGCTTCCTGCGGATCAAGCGGGTTTTCTTGCGAAACGATATGTGTCCAAACGGCGATCATTCGAAAGGAGATTCTGCGGGGGACACGAACTGCGAGGTAGTGCGTTGATGGGGCCGGAGCAGCCGGCCGCTGCGCAGTATGCCGATTATGAAAAGGCACATCATCCCGCCCGGCTTGTCGCGGTCTTCGGATAGCCGCGCTGTGGCATGAATAAGGCTGTGGCATGAATAAGATTGCGGAACTCGATTCCGAAGTCTGCTCGGCCCGTGACAATGATCTACTGGCGGCGCTACCGCCCGCGGTCCTGGACAGACTTTTACCGCACCTGGAGCGGGTGCCGATGTCGCTTGGCAAAGTACTCTACGAATCCGGCGCTGCGCTGTGGCACGTGTATTTTCCAACCGACTGCATCATCTCGCTTCTCTATGTATTGCAAAATGGCGAATCGGCGGAAATCTCCGTGGTTGGCAGAGAAGGCCTCATTGGGATAGCGCTGTTCATGGGTGGTGAATCCACGCCGAGCCGGGCGATTGTGCAGAGCGGCGGCCATGCGTACCGGCTCGCCGGGCAGCTGCTCAAGGATGAGTTTCACAAGGACGCGGACATGCAGCTGCTACTGCTGCGCTACACACAGTCCTTGATTACGCAGATGGCGCAGACCGCGGTTTGCAATCGGCACCACTCGGTGGACCAGCAACTATGTCGCTGGTTGCTGCTGTCCCTCGATCGCTTGTCTTCCAACCAACTGACGATGACGCAGGAACTCATCGCCAATATGCTCGGTGTGCGTCGTGAGGGTGTGACCGAGGCCGCCGGAAAGCTGCAGCAACTCGGTGTAATTCGCTACCACCGAGGCCAAATCACCGTACTCGACCGGCCCAAACTAGAGTCACTCAGCTGCGAGTGCTATGCGGTGGTCAAGAAAGAGACCGACCGGCTGTTACCGATGCGGACGTGCTAATTCTGCCCTAAAAGTATCCTTTGCGGGAAGAGCAGTTCGCGTGGCTGTTGGACGGTCTTACTCTGACACGGCTGCAAACGCGCGCCGGATGATTGCACCGCACGTACACGCCCGCTTCTCGAGCTTTTCCCGATTGATCAGAATAATGTTGCCTCGGAAATATAGAATGATCCCAGCCTTCTGCAACCTCAGCGCGACCTCCGTAATCGATTCGCGCCGCACTCCGAGCAGCTTGCCGATACGTGCTTGGGTGATGGAAAGTCTGTCGCGGCTGACCCGGTCAAACGCGCGTGTGAGAAAACGGCACAGCCGCTGTTCGATGAGGTGGTGCTGTCCGCAAACGCTGAGTTGTGAGGCCTGGGTGATCAATGCGGACACGTAGCGCAAGAGCAAGCGCTGAAATTCATTGTCGCGTCGAAACTCGGTCAGCAACGGAGTGGCCGCGATACGAAACGCGGACCCGGTGAGCTGAACGTCAGCTCGGTTATATCGGGTGGAACTTCCCAAAATCAACGAAATCCCAACCATTCCTTCGCGACCCACGGGCCATGCCTTTGCGATTGCGCCCTTTTCGATTGCGTAAGATAGCGTAACGATGCTGTCGGTCGGGAAATATGCGAACGGCAAAGACCCCGCTCGCGGGAACAAAGATTGATCTAAGGTGAGCGTGATTGCTTCGAGGTAAGGTAACAGACGGCGATATGTCGCCTCCGGCGAGGCCGCCAAGAGTTGGTTGGCTTTCGGCGTAGCAAGATCGACCAAAAATTTCACCCACGCTATAACCCTGGGCATCCTACACACATAGAAAGCCTCGATTCCGTGCGGTAACGTACACAGCCGGTGCAGCGCCGGTGGATTTCATCCCATCCGAATCAATGATCAATGGCGTGTCAGGTCAAGCCGGTCTGCCTGCTGAGGGATTACTCGGCGCGCGCCGGCTACTGATCGGCGTTATCGATATCAACGATGGCCTTCCACTTGCCGTCGCTTTGCTTTCTCCAAAGGACGACGAACTTACCGGTCGATTTCGTGGGCTTTCCTTGGCCATCCTCGGCGCCGAGCACGTAGGTGCCGCGCTGGTATGCCAAGTCGCCGGAAGCGGCCACCTCGATCTTGGTCGTCGACTCGTCGGAGGAAAAACCCGGGGTGGCGAAGTCCTCAGCCCAAAGCCTGCGTCGCTCATCCGCGGTGGATGCGGCGGGGCGCCCCGCGGACAGGTACTGGGCGTCGGCCGCATAAAAGGACAGAGTCCTCTCGAGGTCTTTTTTGGCAATGGCGTCGAACCAAGCATTCGCCTCCGATTGAATGGATTGCGATTCGGCCTCGATGTTCGCCGTGCCGACGGAGCCTTGCTTCGAGTTACACGCAGCCAGTCCAGCGAGGAGCCAAGGCGCCATGCACACAGTGCGGAGAACTTTGAATTTCATGATGAGTATCAAGCAGGCTGCTGTTGAGTAATGCAGTGGATTCCGCCGCCGCCGCTGGCGAGCTTGGTAATGTCGATCTGGATCACTTGTCGGTCCGGAAAAGCGGCCTGCACCACGGCGCGGGCCCGGGCGTCACCGTCAACGCCGAAGCTCGGCATGACGATACCGCCATTGGCGATATAGAAATTCACGTAGGAACGGCTGAACATGCGGTGCGGCGTCTTGACCTCGTAAGCCTCATCCATCGATATGATCTGCAGCCGGCGCCCGGACGCATCGACGGTGGTCTCCAGCGCTCGTCGGTTCTCTGCGGCAAGTCGCAGCGCCGAGCCGGTGGCGCTCGGATCGCTCTCATAAATGACCACACCGGGTTTGACGAATGACAATAAACCGTCCACATGTCCGTCAGTGATGTCGACGTAAATCGACTCCGGATCGCCCGGAAGCCAGATCACCTTGGTTGCCCCCAAAGCATCGCACAGTTCACGTTCAGCCGCGTTTTTGCTGATTCCCGGATTCCGATTGCCATTCAGAACTACGGATTCAGTCGTGATCACGGTTCCTTGACCGTCGGTGTGTATGCCTCCTCCTTCCAGGCAGAGACTGGATTGATACATGGGAGCTGCCGCAAAACTCAGCACGCGTCTCGCAAGTCGCGCATTGTCGCGGTATTCGGGAGTCTTGCCTCCCCAGGAGTTGAAGCGCCAGGCGGTTCCGGCACGGGCGCCGTCGCCACGAGTCACGAAGCTGGGTCCGCTATCGCGCATCCAGGGATCGTCGATCGGGATGGGAATGAGTTCGATCGCTGGGCCGCAGTATGCGCGGGCCTGGTCGATGCAGTGGGGCTCAACGACCATGCGAAGGGGTTCGAAGCGCCGTATCGCCTGTGCAACAGCGGCGTAGGTTTCTTGAGCCCCGGCAAGCCCGTCGGGCCATTGGTCGGCTCGGCTCGGCCACGCCATCCAGCAGCATTCATGCCGTGCCCACTCGGCCGGCATCCGATAGCCCGACTCGGCCGGCGTCTTCAGCATGAGTGCACCGCAGTCCAGCGCCTTGAATTCGGATGTTTTCTGGCAATCAATCATGGATCAATCCCTTCGCGGCCCGCCCGAGTAAAGGGGTGCCGGTGTCCGGCCGCCCGGCGCCGGCAATATGTCGAACCGCTTTTCCCCTGCCGAAGATTCGAATTACTAGCGCTGAGCCGCAGTCGAGGTACCTGCTATCTGGAGGGTAAAGCCTTGCCATTACCAGAAATATCTCGTATATACGTGTGATGACGAAGGAGGTTCCTATGGCCGTCGCCTACAGTCGGACGTTCCGCAGCGGGAATAGTCAAGCCGTGCGCTTGCCGCGCAATGTGGCATTCGGGCATGAGGTCGAAGTAACCATCGTACGGTCTGGTGATGTCCTAACAATATATCCGGCGCGCAAACCCATCGGCGAACTGGTAAAGCAGCTTGCGGAGCTTCCGCGCCCCTCACAGATCGAGGCGCGCGACGACGAGGTGCTACCGGAACGATCGGGGCTCTGACGCTTGGCGTTTCTACTTGACACGAACGTCGCAATCCATCTCCGTGACGGCGATGAGGCTGTCACCGCACAGATCACGGCGTTGGAGGGCGCAATTCTGCTGTCGGTCATCAGCCGAGCCGAACTCGAAGGGGGCGTCTATCGAGACCCCGCTCAAACCGGTGTTCGCCGGCCACGCCTGGATGCGATCCTGGCGGCGCTGCCCGTGCTCGCCTTCGATGATACGGCTGCCGATGCATACCGGCAGATCGTCGAGGCGGTTGGGTATTCGCGCCGAAAGCTGCTGGACCGCATGATCGCTGCTCAGGCGCTTGTTCATCGCGCGACGCTTGTAACGCTGAATGCCGGCGACTTTCGAGACGTTCCGGGTCTCGAGTTGCTGTCGTGGTGATCGGCGGCGTTGTCGGCTTCGGCGCGAGGGACCCAGATTGTTGGTAAACCGCAACGGAATTTGGACCAAGGTCTCATACGACCGGGCCCCGGATCGGTGGCATGCTGATGCCGCGCAGCTTCCATTACCAAGAAGGCCATTATGCAGCACGTCAAATTTCTGAAATCCGCAGTCGCAGCGCTCATCGCCAGTCTCGGTGCGTTCGCATCGGCGAGCGTGTGGGCTCAGGACGTCATTGCCGTCGCTGACGGGATCAACATGTGGGATGGCCAATGGCACGTCGAAGTATCGCCCTACGCCTGGGTGCCGTGGATATATGTGACGACGCAGCTGCCGCCGATTGCCGGCGGCGGCAATCCGACCACCGAGATCGAGCCGAACCAATACTTGAAGTATGTGAAGGGCGGCGTGCTGCTCGACGGTAGCGTTCGCAAGGGTGACTGGAGCGTTTGGACCGACCTGGTTTTTCTGAACCTGCAGAACAGCCCCACGCATGAGAGGGAGATCGGGCTGCCCGGCGGTGACGCCTCGCTGGTGGTCACCCGCAGCATCGACCTCGGATTCCGAGCGGCGATCTGGACCCTGGCTCCCACCTACACGGTGATGAACAACGACGTCGGGACGCTCGATGTCCTGGCCGGACTGCGCTACACGAGCGTGAGAGCCTCGCTCGCCTATGAGTTCACCGCCCCGCCCCTCCCGATCATGGTGGGCGGCGGGTTCTGGCCAACCGCCGATTCGACGGAAGGCATCATCGGCGTCAAGGGCGCGCTTCGGCTCTCCCATGACGGCAAGTGGTTTGCGCCTTATGAAGCGGACGTCGGCGACGGCAACAAGAATTGGAGTTACAACGGCTATGTCGGCGTCGGCTATCACTTTCACTGGGGCGATCTCGGGCTCGGCGTCCGCAATCTGACGTACAACCTATCCGACCGGCCGATCTTGGAGAAGGCGCGCTTGACTGGCCCGATTCTTGGCGCGTCCTTCCGCTGGTAGTCGCGAGGCTAGACTAGGCGCTCTCGAAGCCGCTGAGCACGTTCACCGTGTTCACACCAACTTCCAAGACGGCGTAGCCGCCCTCGAACACGAGCAGCGTTGGCACGGCTGGGCGCCCAAAAACCAGCGCCGGCGAAAGTGCCCACCATAGCGGAACACCACAAGGTCGCTGCCGTGTTGAGTCCAGTCACGTTGATTCCCTCCCGCAAAATAATGCCGGCACCCAGAAAGCCGATCCCGGTAACTACTTGCGCCGCAATCCGCGTGGGGTCTCCCTCACCCACCATCGCCGAGAAAACCACAAAACCACACGATCCGAGCGCAACCAAGGCGTTGGTTCGCAGGCCCGCCATTTTTTGACGCCACTGGCGTTCGAAACCGATCACTGAACCCAGTGCCAGGGCGACGCTCAAGCGGCCGATCGATTCCAAGATTTCCACGTGCGTGCTCAACATCGTTGGCCTCCTCGCTCATGCTTTTCCTGACCCACTGCCCCGAAAAATGGAAACACACGTTATTTCATCCAGCGTTACACAGTTCGTACAACATCCGTCATTTGATATCCCGGTGACGAGTCTCGCTTGTTACGCGCCTTTCTCCAGGCCACGCAGAGTTCGATCGCCTGCCCGAGAGAGCTCACGGTCGGTTCGGGATGGCTGTTGCCCGGTTCGGATAGAGCCGTGACTCCGGGACAATAGACTCTGATGAGATTCGCATGCGGCAGCAGAATATGAAGCTCCCGGCTGATTGAGTCGGCGCGCCCGCGTTTCGGGTCGGGGAAGGCGCTCACCAGAAAAACGATGGCTACGCCTTCGGGGTCTGCGCCAGCCGGCAGCCCGGCATTTATTTCTGCGGTGGAGAAATGCCGGGCATCGACTCTCTCGTTTTGCAACAACCGCACGAGCAGCTCGGTCGCAAGATCATCGTAGGATGAGCCCACTCCAGAGCAAATCACGACGGATCCGGGGGGCACACCGATCGGACCCTGCCATTTGCCGGTCAGTTGCTCGCGCTGTTGACGCAGCCAGCGTCCGGCATTCACCTCCTCGAGCACCGCGCCTCGATGACGGCGTCGCAGTAGCTTGAGGCTGTTGCCGCTGAGTGCGGCAGCGACATCGACGATGACGCGGCGAATCTTCAATTGCTGGTCCCCAACAGTCGCACCGGCCTCTGCATCGAGCCGCGCCAAGTGCAACGCGGGAATCATCACGCGATCGCAGTACGCCGCAAGTGACGCATGCTTCAGAAACTCCCGCGCATTGGCAATGATTTCGTAGGGATCTGCCGAGAGCGCCCGTTGGTAAAACCTCTGCGGCAACGTCAACGGCTGCGCATTGCCCAATAGCAGCTCGAGGAAACCGAGCCCCTTCATGTGCCGCCCCGCAACCAGCAAACACAAGGTCAGGGGCGTGGACAGGAGCAGCCCGGCCGGACCCCAGAGCCAGCTCCAGAATATTGCTCCTACGACTACCGAGAGCGGCGACACTCCCGTGGCGTGACCATAAAGGTGTGGTTCCACCAACTGTCCCACGATGATGTCGAGCAGAATCAACACACTCACGGTGCTCACCGCCAGAGACCATCCCGGATCGACGGCGAGGGCAAGGACGGCGGCAAAGAGCGCGGCTATTGCCACACCCACGTAGGGTACGAAGCGTAACGCAGCGGCCAAAATTCCGCAGAGCAGAGCCTGCGGGAGGCGCAGCACGCTCAAGCTTAGCCAGATGGCCAGCCCGAAACCGAGGTTGACCACGAACTGCGACACGAAATATCTGGAGAGTCGCTCGCCGGCGTCATTCAGTGCGAGAGTTGCCGAGCGTATGTCGGTAGCGCCGGCGATGCGAATAAAGCGGTCGCGCAGTGATTCGTGCTCGAGTAACACGAAGATGAGCACGAGAAACACGATACCCGCGAATTGGATCGGATGCCACACGGTTGTCAGAAGCTTCCACAGGAGCTGCAGCGGGCGGGACCCATATTCGGGCTCGAGCACCGCCACCCCCGGCAGCGCGGCTGGCAGGGAGCCCTCGTCATCACGGGCGTGGGCGGGGGGCGCCGCTGCGGATTCGCGGTTCTCGATGAGGCGACTCGTTTCGTCCGTGAGCCGCAGTAACGGGCCGACGGTTACTTCCTCGAGGCTCTTGAGCTTGCGCTGTACATTCGATTCGTATTGAGGGAGACTCTCGGCGATGCGCAGAACTTGCGTGCCAAGCGCGGCCGCAACACTCATGCACGACACCGCCAGTGCGACAACTGCAACGAGCACTGAAGAAGTTCTGCCGACTCGGAGTCGCCGCAGCGCCCCGACTAGCGGTGCCACCAACAAGCTCAGCATGACGGCAAGTGCGAGCGGTATCAGCACGGACCGCCCGAGATACAAGATCGCTAGGATGATTCCCGTGATCATGATGCGGCTGCCGTAACCGTCCAACTTTGCGGGCGCTTTCTCGACACTCATATTAGGTTAGCTACTCGCGTCTTGGGGTGTTGGGCACTGCGAAACGGTTGCGGCCACGACGAGGCTCTCCATCCACGCTCCGCGAGTTCTCTTGTCAGCGCGAGATACGGGCGATCCTGCTTCCAACGCCGCGCGATGAGCTTTTTCAAGACGATGTGGTCGAAATCCAAGCTGGCGCTCCTGGCATGAATTTTCCATTTCGACTGTCCGCGCGGTGCTGCCCCACTGCACGCTCCGTGCCTGTTGCCAGCTCTACGGCGCTCGAGACTTCCGTTCATCGCCTGTCCCCAGCCATGACTCAATGCCCGACGGAGGCCGCATCGACCGCTCGAGCCGCCTTGGGCGCGAGCACGATCGAGACGGCAGCGACGATGAAGATCGCAGCCATCACCATCATCAGGCCGTTGGTCGCCAGCATCAGGCTCTGGCCGTTGACGAGGTTGTTGAGCATCTCGCGGCCCATTTGCGGATCGATCCCTGGGGGCAGCTGGCCGGGCGGGCTGCCGCTGACGACGACGTTGGCCAACTCGGCATGGGCTCGAATGCTGCGGTTCTGCCACGATGTCGTAACGAGCGAGGTGGCAAACGCTCCAGATAGCGTGCGCACGAAGTTCATGAGACCGGCCGCGGAAGCCGTCTCCTCTTGGTTCACCGACCCCATCGCCAACCCCGTCAGCGGCACGTAGTACATGGGCATGCCGACCCCCATGAAGAAAAGCGGGACGCAGATCACCCAATAGCTCATATCGGAGGTGGCGATCGCACGCCAGAACGTGTCGACCCCAAGCCACAGACAACCGACGAAGATCAGGATCCGGGCATCGGTTCTGTTGGCGAGATTGGCGGCGATCGGGGAGAAGATGACCGAGAGCAGTCCACCCCAGGCGACCACCATCCCCGCCCACGTCGTCGTATAGCCCATGTTGTACTGCAGCCATTGCGGCGTGAGGACGTTCAGACCGAAGAAGGCCCCGAAGGCGAGCGCCAGCACGAACATGCAGGAGGAGAATCCGCGATGGCGGAACACGCGAAGATTCACAATCGGATTCGGCTCGGTCAGCTCCCAGATCAGAAACGCGGCAAAACCGATTACCGCCGTGATGGCGAGGACCCGGATCTCCATCGAGGAGAACCAGTCCTTGTCCTTGCCTTCATCGAGCATGATCTGCAGGGCCGCGACCCAGATGACGAGCAGCAGCATGCCGATCTTGTCCACCGGCATCTTGACGGACGAGTCGTGGTAGCGGCGCAGCAGCACCCAGGCAATCGCGCCGAAAAGGAAAGCCATGGGCACGTTGATGAAGAAGACATACGACCAGGTGTAGTTGTCGCACAGCCACCCACCGAGCACCGGCCCGACGACGGGCGCAAGGAGCGTGGTCATGGCCCACAGGCCCATCGCCTGCATGGACTGCTCCTTGGGGAAGATGCGCAGGAGCAGCGTCTGTGAGAGGGCCAGCAGCGGCCCGCCGGCCATGCCTTGCAGCACGCGCATGCCGAGCAGCATGCCGAGTGTGGTCGACAGGCCGCACAGGAGCGAGAACACCCCGAACAGCAACACCGCCAGGATAAAGACCCGGACGGCGCCGAAGCGGGAAGACAGCCAGCCCGTCAAGGGCACCGTGATCGCCTCGGCGACCGCGTAGGAGGTGATCACCCAGGTGCCCTGGGAGGAACCCGCCCCGAGCGCCCCGGCCATGTTCGGCACGGTGACGTTCGCGATCGTCATATTCAACACGGCGACGAAGTTGGCGAGGGCGAGAACCACCCCCCCGACCCAGAGCATGAGCCCCTGCAGAGGCGGCTGCTCCGAGTGCTCGATGGCGACGGCTGACATGGTCTGCTCCTTGATCTGTGCTGCGTCCGGTTACTGCGCTTCGTGATCAGGCGGACGGGCCGCTGCGCAGATCGACTTTGGCATCCACCGACAGTCCGACCCGCAGCGGATGCGCGGCGAGCTCCTTGGGGTCGAGCGCAATGCGCACCGGCAGACGCTGCACCACCTTGATCCAGTTTCCGGTCGCGTTCTGGGCCGGTATCAGTGCGAAAGCCGAGCCTGTGCCGCCGTTGAAGCCGCAGATCACGCCGCGGTAGACGACCTTGTGGCCGTAGAGGTCGGCGACGAGTTCGACCTGCTGTCCGGCGTGAACCTTCTTGAGCTGAACCTCCTTGAAGTTGGCGTTCACATACAACTCCCGGACGGGTACGACCGAGAGCAAAGGGGTCGAGGGCTGCACGCGCTCACCGAGCTGCACCTCTCGCCGCGCAATAACTCCATCCACCGGCGAGCGGATCACCGTGCGGCCGAGGTCCACCGCGGCCTTGTCCACCCGAGCCTGGGCAAGCGCCACGGCGGCGTGGGCGGCACTCAACGCCGCACGCGCATCGGTTGCGCCGTCGATGACATGGGTCAGCTCATCCCCAGAGACCGCGCCCGAGGTGACAAGCGCCTGGCGGCGCTCCACGTCGACATGGCTGCGCTCGGCGTCGGCCGTTGCCGAGATCACCTGCGCATGGGCGCGCGCGAGGTCCGCTTGCGCCTGGCGCAACGCCAATCGCGCGTCCGTGTCGTCGATGACGACGAGCACATCCCCGCGCTTGACCTCTTGGCTGTCCACCACGTTCACCTCGGCAACCGGTCCGTCGACCTGGGCGGTGACGAGCGCCACTTCGGCGGCCGTGTAAGCGTCGTCGGTCTTCACGTAGCGCGAGCCGATCGACTTCCAGTACGAGGCGTATCCCCCGCCGGCCGCGAGGACGACGAGCGCAAGCAAGCCAAACATCAATGCCCGTTTGCCTCGAGGCGGCGGGCTCGCGCTCGCCTCTTTGGGGGCAGGATCGTTGGCGGCTCGGGCTGCGGGGCTCGAGGCGGAAAGGGGTACTTCGACAGCGGCGTTCATGGCAATCTCCTTAATCATGAGTCATTGGGTTCGAAGGGGTGGGTCTAGGCGGTTGGCCGATCGGATGAGAAGCCCCCACCGAGTGCGCGTACCAAGCTCACATCGAGAATCAGAGCGCGCGTCTCGAGCTCGGCTTCCGCGCGCCGGGCGGAGATCAGCTCGTCTTCCGCCTCCAGCACATCGAGATAGGTCGCAAGCGCGCCCTCGTACCGCTTGCTCACGATCTGATGAGCTTCGGCCGCGGCGCTGACTGCGGCGCGTGAAGCCTCGAGCTCCCCATCGAGCGCCTTGCGGCTCGTAGCGGCATCCGCCACCTCGCGCAGAGCTTGCGAGAGCGTCGCGTTGTAGGTGGCGACCGAGGCATCGTATTCGGCGCGCGCGCCGCGCAGGGCGCCCTGCAAACGGCGCGTGTTGAAGATGGGGAGCGACACCGCCGGGCCTGCCGAGCCGACCTGAGATCCCGCCTCGGTCAGATTCCGGACGCCCAGGGACTCAAGGCCCACGAAGGCGAGCAAATTGACGCTCGGATAGAAGCCCGCCTTCTGCTCATCGATGCGGTGCGCGGCGGCCTCGGCGCGTGAGCGCGCGGCGAGAATGTCGGGGCGGCGCCCGAGCAGATCGGCCGCAAGGTTCGGGGGCAGCCCCGTCGAGTTTGCAACATGGGTGCTCGGACGGGTGATGGCCAGGCCTCGGTCCGGACCTGCCCCCAGCAGGGCGGCAATCGCATTGCGCTGCAGTCCGATGCGCTCATCGCAGCTGAGCAATTCGGCCTCGGCGGAGGCGCGCCGCGCCTCCACCTGGCGCACGCTCGCGAGCGTCTCCAGCCCAAAATCGTGCCGCTGCCGAAGCAGTTTCACCGTCTCCTCGCGAAGTCTCAGTGTCTCGACGGCGTTGTCCCGCAGGGTGTAGAGGTCGACCAGGCCGGCATAGGCGGCGGCGACCGAGGTCGACAAGAGCAGGCGCGTCTCTGCGTACTCGAACCCAGCCGCTTGCTGGTCGGAGAGCGCAGCGGAGAGGGCCGAGCGGTTCTTGCCCCAGAAGTCGAGCTCCCAGGAGAAATTGAGCGTCGCCAACCCATAGTCGTTCCAGCCGCGCGGCAGCACCTGCGTCGGGATGAGCCAGTTGTAGCTCTGCTTTTCCTCAGTGATCGCGGCGCTCCCGGTCACTTCCGGGATGCGCGTGGATTCCGCGCTTCGCACGACAGCGGCCGACACAGCGAGGCGCGCCTGTGCGAGTTTGAGGTCAGGGGCGCCCTGCAACGCCTCATCAATGAGGCCATTGAGCTGCGGATCTCCGTACGCCTGCCACCACCGATCCCCTGGCCAGGCCGTAGCCGGCACGGAGAAAGTGTCCGCGGTGCCCAGCTGCTCGACCTTTTTCATGGGCGGCGGCGGGTCCATGCGGGGAACCGGTGAGCACCCCGCGGCCGCGAAAAGGATGGCTGCGAGCAAGGGCCTGAGGATGCTTGTGCTCCCAGTGGGGCAGAGTCCTTTGATCTTTCGCATTGCGTCTCTCCCAAATGTGTACTGTTCGGTACAGTTTATCAAAATTCGAACACATGTCAAGAATGAGCGTGGCGGGCGAGATCAGGCCACATCCCGCCCGGATGAGTTCGACGCACGGTACCCGCCTGGTCAGCAGCACAGCCCGCGTCTGCGAACCGTTGTGGGTCGGACCGGCTGCTTCGGCAACCTGGCGCGGCGCTGTGTCCGGCGGATCCCGCGCTCTCTCGCTCTTTACTCTCCTACCCGCAGCCCTGAACCGAACGCTGCCATCGTGTTTTCCACTTATTGACGTAGCACAATCAATTTTATTAATCTGTACCCATCGGTACGGTAATGGAGGCTCGGCGCAGTAGATTGATGGCGACGCATACGTGAACAGAAGCAATAGCAAGCGTCGAGCAATCCTGGACGCCGCCTTCCGGCTATTCCGGATGCGGGGATTCGATAAGACTTCGGTTTCGGAAATCACCGCCGAGGTCGGGGGATCAAAGGCGACGATCTACAGTCACTTCCCCTCGAAGGAAGAGTTGTTCGTCGAATGCATGATGGCGGCCGCCGAAAACTACATGACGGGGACTCTGAAGCATCTCGACGCACCGACGGCGGATCCGGCCATCGCGCTGTTCGACTTTGGCAAGAGCTTCCTTGATTTCATCTGTTGCCCGGAACAATTGGAAGTAAGGCGCCTGATGATCGCGGAGGCTGCGCGCTCCGGCACCGGCAGGCTGTTCTTCGATAAGATCAGCGCTTTGCGGAGACACGTGTCGGCATTCCTATCCGGATGCATGGCCTCTGGAACTCTCCGCGCCGACGACCCCGTTCTCGCCGCCGATCACCTGGGTGCACTGCTCGAGGCCGAGATTCTCGAGCCCTTGCTCTTGCGTGTACGAGAGGGCTCACCAGGCGAGCGGGAGACAATTCTGGCCGCAAGACGTGCTGTAGCCGCTTTCCTCAGGGCTTACGCCCCTGCGCGCCGACAGAGGAAGCCGCATAGAACCCGATCGAGGCAGCGGCGGGTGGCGTAAGCGCTCGCAGTGCTCCGCCTTCCGCCGACTGAGAAGAAGCGAGGCTCGCGGGCGCGAGCGCCTGCTGCGGGGACATGAATCGCATACTCTTTCTGTGGTTGCAGGTACGTGTACTAACAATTAAACTGTACCGAACAGTTTTATGAATTGGCACCGATGAAGACCAAAACCGAATCGAAACGCCAGGCCATTCTCAAGGCCGCCGCCGAAGTGTTCCGCGAGGTGGGGTTCGAGCGCGCTTCAATGTCGGAGATCCGTGCGCGTATCGGCGGGTCCAAAGCGACGCTGTACAACTACTTTCCATCCAAGGAAAAGCTGTTCTTCGAGGTCATGTATCAGGCTACCGAACGCGAGCTGGGAGCGATTACCGCCGCGCTGAACCCGGAGGCGGTTGACCTGAAGCAGGAGCTGCTGCAATTCGGACAAAAGTTGCTGCCAATCCTCTATTCACCGGGAGCCATTGCAATCCGTCGACTCGCAATCGCCGAATTGGGACACTCCGACATTGGCAAGGTCGTTTTTGAAGGATCGGGGCTGCCGATGGAGAAGCAAGTCGCCCAATTTCTGAGAAAGGCAACGAAGCGCGGGATGCTTCGCATCGCCGATCCGAATATCGCCGCTATGCACCTGCTAAGTCTGCTTGAATCGGAACTGCTGCAACGAGTGCTTTATGGTGTGATCGACTCGGTGAAGCCGGAAGCGATCAGAGGTGCCGTACGACGCGGGGTCGAGGCATTCCTGTCGGGGTACCAGCGCCGCTAGAGCTTGCAGTGAATGTTAAGGTCTTTTCTTGGGTGCCAATTGTGCGCGGCGCCTTTCACGCGACTCTCCTTTGGCAGTCGGCCCAGCATCGAGTGACTCGCGCATCAGAGCAAGCCACGCGTTCGCGGCGTCGGATAAATATGCTCTGCGCCGCCAGGCGAGCACGAGATTGCATTGCAGCTGAGGATTCGTGAGTTCCACGATTCGCACACGCGAGCGGCTGGCGAGGTCCATGCTAATTCCGAAATCCGAGGGTATTACGCCGCCGCGCCCCATCAAAACATCGAGCGACATGAACTCGTCGGCTTTGACTATGCCGGCCGCGGATACAAAAACCTATCGTAGTGCTCGGTCCGACAGCGGCGGTACGATCAATCGGGCCGCAGGCGGGCCAGGAGCGGGCACTGGATAAACGGATCTGCTTGTCCCGAAGCTGCCATTCCGACAGCGGTTATCTCCGCCCTTGAGTAGCGGCTAATGCGGACAAATGCGGCTCCGGTGTACGATGCTTGCACAATGTCTCGTTGGCTGACCCTGGAAGAGGCACTTGGCGCTCCTGGCTTGCGCGTGGCGCCGGTGCGCGCTGGGTTACCGTCGCCTTGGTCTGAATTCGTCCGGGCGTGCTTGCACGTCAAGCATATTCCCTTCTCGCTGGTTGAAGCCCGCGACGCGGATCGAGGTCTAACGTCCATAAAGACGTTGACCGGACAAGAGAGTTTGCCGGTCGTCTTTTGGAATGACGAGCGGCCGCGCTCCAATTGGCTCGACCAGCTCGTACTTGCTGAACGGATTTCGCTCCAGCCACGCCTACTGCCCGATGACCCTTTCGAGCGGGCCAAGGTCGTTGGCCTGATCGCCGAGCTTTGCTCGGAGGCAGGGTTTGGCTGGAATCGGCGTGTAATGATGATTGCAAGATTGCTCACGGAGCCAACCTTCGGTGAGCGCGAGCGCGGTATCGGGCGTTACCTCTCGACGAAGTACCGGCACAACACGGATTCGGTCGAGGAGTCGACAAAGCACTGTGAGAAGATCGTTTCCACGCTTGCGGGTCTACGTGCCGCCGGCCACAACTACCTGTTAGGCTCCACCCTGACTGCGCTCGATTTGGCTTGGGCTTCATTTGCGGCATTGATTCAGCCACTCCCTGAAGATTTGTGCCCGATGAAGCCGTTATGGCGCGATCTCTATACGTGGATGCCATCAGTGACACCCCGCGATACGATTGAAGCGTTGCTTTCACTTCGATCGCGGATTTATCGCGACTGGTTACCGCTACCTGTTGATCTAGGGTAACGCTGCCTTTCGGCAATCTCCTGCCATTCGATATCGAAATCTCGCGGCAAAACAGCGGACGTTCAATACGGTCATCCAGGTGTTGCGCATTGACTTCAGCCCCACAGCAGCCAAAGTGCAATGCTCATCATCAAACTAGCAGCGACACGGTTCAGCCACTGTGCCTGAGCATTGTGTTTTCCAAGAGGCGCGTACGCGCGCGGTCAGTCTTCGCGAGCGCGCGCATGATCGTGAGCCCGGAGTTGCGTGTGCAACTGGTGATGAGTGCCTTCACTGGAGCTTGCGCCAGTACCACTGGCGGTGCGCCCAAAAATAGGGGCGCAGCAGCCAGCGCACGCCCACACTGTGCGGGCGATAGTACAGGTGGTTCGCGTGAATATCGCAGCCTCGCCGCCGCTTGGCATCCAGCGCCGCATTCCCATACAGCAGCGTATCCAGCCCGAGCGTCGAAGCGGCATCGGCCAGATGGTAGAAGACCAGGTTCATATACGTGAAATCATTGGGGCGGTCGCGTGCCTCCATGCCGTACCAAGGCAACCACGCCACCGAACCCCAGCGCACACCGCCCAGCATTCCGACACGACGGCCCTCGCGCACGGCCTCGAACAGCAGGAAATCATTGCCGAGCTGCTCAGCCAGGGAGATCAGAAACTGCGCGCCGAAGGGCGGATCCCAGCCGTTCTTGAGGCGATGGTGATCACGCAGTAGCCGAAACAGCGCTTCAGCCTCCTTAGGTCCGGTCTGCACCCGCCGGATGGTCACGCCCCGGCGGCGGTTGCGGTTGCGCTCACCGCGTGCCGTTCTCGCCGCGACCCGGCTGCGCAGCTTCAGCATCCCGTGGTAGCCCTCAAAATCTATCCATGTGATCCGCATCACTGCCGTCGGGTGAATTTGCGTTTCGAGGTAGCCGCGCACACGCAACGCCTCTCGCAAGCGCTGATCATCGTGCGCCACGCCGATGAACGCGAGATCCAAGCTGTGACTCGCGGCGTGCGTTTCGATGCCATCGAGCAGCAGGCCGAGCAGGCGCACCTGGTCGTGGGCGGGCGCGGGCCGAAGGGCCACGCTGCTATGACCGCCGAGGGGCGCACGAACCTGCAGGACAGGCCGTTTTCTGGCGCCAAGGCGGCTGAGCAGCGGCGCGGCACGCCCAAAGATCAGCGCGTCTGCCGACCGCACCCGGCCCGGCTCGACCACGGTGCAGATAGCCGCCGCCGCTACGCCAGCCTCATCCTGCAGCAGGAAGTAGTGCGGCTGGGGTGCCGCCGCTGCGCTGCCCACGAGCGCCCCGAGTACCTCGGGGCGGAGGGCCGGGTGCCCCCATTCTAGCCGCTGCCACTCCGCAAATGGCAGTCTCCGGAATTCTTGCTCGACTAGTAATCGTTCAGCCACGACAGAGCATAATAATCTGGACCACAAGCGCTTTCCGGCGCGACCGTGGAACGAAACAGGCAGGGATCATTCAGGCACCGGCGATGGGCGAGTCGCTACTCGCAGTCGTGGGATCGATCATCGTCGTGACTTCAGATACACGATTGGCCGGAAATCTCCCTTGCTGAGCATGATCACGAACCGCCTTTTCGTTCGAAGCGATATACGCCCAATAAATCTTGGCGCCGGTTACAAAACTTTGCAACGCGCTGACGATCCGCTTCCATACATCGTTTGCGACAGTTTTATTCAGTTATTACAGTACTACAAGCATCAACCTGCACAGTTGAATGCGGCGACGCCGCATTCCCAATCCCAGGAGTAACCCTGTGTATAACCAGAGTTTGTAACCGAAACCTCAACATGATTCAGCGGCTTATGCAATCTGCTTATATTTTGACCACGGATTACAGAGCATTGTTTGGACCATTCGGACTAACTGCGATTTCTAACGCCGCAAAGCAGCCGGCCGCAGCTGTCTCATGAAATAGTCTCTGGCGAAGAATTCGCGTCTCGGCTACGGTGTGTCGACCGCGCGTCGCACTCAGAACTTGTAGCGCACTCCCACGGTAGGATTGATATTGGTCGTGTAGATGTAGCCGCTGGCTACGCCATCGTGCACGCCGCTGTACATAGCGCCCAAGTAAGCGTCGAAGTGCTTGTTGAATCGGTAGTCGGCGTCAAAGGAAAAGGCATCGAAGCTGCCGCTGCAAGTGCTGTGTGCGGACGTGGAGCAGCCCGCCTGCTTTCCGGTGCCGTAGGCGTTCTGTTGATAGCCGTAATAAGCCACGGTCAGGTCGAGGTTGGGAATGACCGTGTAGCGAACGCCGGTCCAATACAGCTGAACGGTCTTCGAATTGTTGTAGGCATTGTTGGTGACGAAAGCGAGAACGTAATCGCCGATGTCGTTGAATCCGGCGCTCAACGGGTTCGCTGGATTGGCATACTTGATGTGCATGTAGCCGGCAAAGAATTTAAGCAGATCGAAGTTGTACAACGCCATGAGCGAATACGTCGTATTGTCCGAGATGGTCCCCGCCAGAGAATTCGCTGCCGAATACCCCAACTTCGGAAGCTCGGCGACTTGAGCGGCGGTCAAGGAGGTTGCCGTAATGGCGCTGTTGACCTTCGAGTAGTATGCATCGACCGATGCGCCCGCGTATTCACCGCCGATATCCGCCTGGATTGCGGTGTTGGCCGCCCCGTTGGACCCGTTGAACTTGTACAGGGCGGCGAAGTGCACCAGATCATTGAAGCTTATATAGTACTTCGCCGCCGAATCGAGCCGGTTATCTTCGCTGCTGCCGCCACCGGAATACGTGTTTGACGCACCGAGCAGGCCGAACGCCGTGGCGTCGTAATTGGGGTCGTACTTGATGGTGCCTTCGTCGAGCAACGCCACCTGACGACCGAAGGTGAGGACACCGAACCGCTCCGATTTCAGCCCGACATAAGCGGTCTGGAACGCCTGACCCGCCGAGCTGCCATCCACACCGACGCTCTGGGCGGCAAGAGGCCGACCATTGTTCACAGCAAGCGACTTCAGGGAATCAGCGATTTCGCCCGACTGGGGATTGAAAAATGTTTCCACCTGGAATACGGCCGACAGATCCTCGGTCAGCGCCTCGGTTCCCTGCAAGCCCACTCTCGACTGCCCCATATTGCTGGGCGTGAGACCGATCACCGACTCGCGGCTGTTCTGCCGCACGATGTTCCCACTGGCGGCCGCACGATAGGGGGTGAACGGCGCACTGTGGGTGTCGTATTGGAGACCGATATCGATGACGCCGTACAGCGTAATTCCATGCCACGTCAGACTGTCATCACCGGTGATCCCGGGTCCGGTTTTCTGCTGCGCAAGCGCGCCGACCGAAGCCGTCATGGCGCACGCCAAAGAAAGGGTCAGCGCGGAGGCGAACCGAAAGCAAGCGTGCGGCGCCGCCATCCTAGATGCATTTATCATCATTATCCAACCAGTGGTACCCAAATTTTCGGGTCAGCTGCGCACGGTACCTAAGGCAGAAGGGACTCGGAACTACTCTTCCGTCATTTGCATATGCAAATCGAAGTATCGGGAGGGCGAGAGCGTCCAAATTCTGATCTAGCGGCGCGCTGCGATCCGCCAACGATGTGAAAGATGACGAAGCGGTCTTTGCTTATGCGCGATGAGCATCTGACCTATCCTCACGCCCGAGATACACTCTAGGCCCAATGTTGAATCCAGTCCTCTATACCCTCTGCGGAATGATTGTCGGCGCTCTTGTGGGTCTCACCGGCGTCGGCGGCGGATCCTTGATGACACCAATATTGATGCTCGTATTCGGGCAGTCGCCCGCCGTGGCGGTCGGTACCGATCTGATGTTCTCCGCCAGCACAAAACTGGTAGCAACCGCTTCATTCGGCTTCAGCCGACGGGTTGACTGGCGCATCGTTGCGCGACTCCTGCTCGGCAGTGTCCCTGCGTCCGGCGCGGTCATGCTTTGGTTCTGGCTCAACCATCGGCCACCAGCGGTGGTGGATCAGGTGATCTCTCGATGCCTCGCCGTGATCCTGGCGCTCGGTGCCATGGCACTCCCTTTGCAGGATCACTTGAGGCGATTGGGCCTCAAATTGGCCCCCGCCTGGCTCAACGGTGCCGAACGCCATAAAGTCGCGTTCACCGTGATTGCAGGGTCCTTGCTCGGATTTGCCGTCACGATGACCTCGGTCGGTGCTGGCGCTCTCGGCGTTGTCGTACTGGTGGCTCTTTACCCGCTTCGACTGACTTCTGATCGCCTCGTGGCCACCGACATCGCACATGCGCTGCCGATTACTGCGATCGCAGCGGCGGGCCACGCTGCACTGGGTCACGTAGATCTTCGCGTACTCGCCTGTTTACTCTTGGGATCGATCCCCGGCGTCGTCTTGGCCACGCGGGCGACAATTCGGCTTCCGCCGCAGCTCTCACGGACCCTCATTGCCATCATGCTTGCGTTCGTGAGCGAACGGCTTCTCTTAACCTAAGCAGAGTCGTTCACCAATCGCCGGCCTGACCCGCGTCTAACCTTCGTGCAAGCCACACTCGCGCTTGAGCCCAAAGAATCGCAGCTCCTCCATACTGTCCACTTCCGCCAGCGAACGCGTTGTGTGCCAATCGCCGATGGATAGATATCCCTTCTCCCACAAAGGGTGGTAAGGAAGACTATGCTTTTGCAAGTACCGACCGACATCGCGATCCGTCCAATCAAACAGCGGGTGCACCTTGTAACGCCCGCGTTTGTATTCAATCGGAGCGATCTGAGCGCGGGTCTCGGCCTGAACCCGGCGAAGCCCTGCAAACCAAGTCTCGGCGCCCAGCTCCCGTAGGGCCCGATCCAAGGGTTCCTGCTTGTTGATCCTATTGTACTGTTCGATGCCCCCGAGCCCCTGATCCCAGAGTTTTCCAAAACGGGATTCCTGCCACGCCGGGGAGGCATCGGAGCGGAACACCTTCAGATTCAGATCAAGCTTCTCGGTGAGATCGTCTACGAACCGGTAGGTCTCGGGAAATAGGTAGCCGGTATCGATCAGAACCACGGGAATCTTCGGGATTACCTGATTCACGACATGGAGCATGACCGCACCCTGAGCGCCAAAGCTCGAGGTCAGCACATGCGCTCCGGGCAGAAGCTCTTGCGCGTGTTCGATCCGCTGTTCGGCGGAAAAAGACTCGAAGGCCTCATTGATTTTCTGCAGCTCGCCCTCGTAGGCTGGCTCGCCACCTCCTGTCAACCATCGAGTGAACGTGAAATTCAAGGCCATGCTCCAAACGATAAGCCGGGCGGCGCACTGCGCTCACCCCGAAAAGATAATGATAGCCCGTTGTCTCGCCGAACCCTTAGTCTTGGAGTTGATGAGCTCATAACCAACGCTTAGCAGCGTCCGGCGTCCGGTGACTCCTATAGTTCATCGAGAGCCCGAGTTCATGCGGCAAATCGCAGCAGAGATCGCCCTGCCTTAGAATGCAACCCTGGTCGAACCCGCCGTCCTACACCTCCGTGATCGCACGACATCTACAAGTCGCCTGGCAACCGGGGTGTAAATTGGTGCCCAGCAGCTGCCACTCGTGGCTGTCGGAAGTGGGTCCGACTCCGGTCATCGACGGCGTTGGACCCCCGCGGACCCAGGACGGAGCCATATGCGTCGCGTTGGCCAGTCCGGATCGGCGTCGCTGCCAGGCGCCTATACATTCACGCAGCCTTTAACTTGTAATCCACGCGGACGGCGTCATACGGAAACACAACGCCACCTTCCTTAGCCTTTTCCAAAACACCCAGCAGAAGCATATGGCCTCTGCCGAGCGCTGTGGTATTCACTACATAGCGGTGTCGGATTCGTAGCGCTTTCGACGTTCAATTCTCTACAACCTGTGCGCACGTTCCGCGCCTGCGCACTTTGCATCGCATCGATGCGTATCTGTCGGCCGAATAACCGCTTCTGTTGGATTTTTGGACTGGCATGCTTTCTGCATCCACTCGCTATGGTGCGATGTATATAGCGAGTTACCAGCGGGACGCGCCCGCCGTTGGCTACAGGAGCGACCGATGAATTCAAAACTGCCCAGCGATCCTTCGCAGCAGCCGGCTGCGCGGCTCGATATGGCGGCTCACGCGTGCCAATGTGGCGGCGACGGTATCGTCGTCGGCGACGAGGTACGATGGGTCGATGGCTTTTACGAGCTGGAATGTCCGCGTGTGCCGTTTCCATCGCGGCGAATATTCGAGGGAGCCGGGGAGCCGATGCTGCGCGCGCTGGTTTTGCGGCATCACCAACGATTGTACGAGTCGCCGCTCCGAACGCTGTTTCCCGCCGACAGGAGGCGCTTCCTGGCGGGCGTGACCCGTGCCGCCGATTACGCCGTCGAGACCAGCGGCGGCCCAAAGTACTTTACCTCGCATCACGGCAAGCCCCGCATGCGCAGGCGGCATTTTCCATTCTCGATCGACGAGACGGCGCGCGAAATCTGGCTGGCAGAGTTGTGGTTGGCCTTCGACGATGTGGCCTTTCCGGCGCGCCTGCGCCAGGAGTATTGGGAATGGGTCGAGGCATTCTCGATCCGCATGATCAACCGCCGTACGCAGCGCGCTCAACCTCGCCGCTATCCGTTCCGCGATGTGCCGAGCACGCTGCTGGGGCAGCATGCGGCGGCCACGCCGATCCATGGCGCATCAGTCCATGGCGCACCGAAAACGGTCGCGAAAACTGCGATGCGCAATGAAACAGTGCAGGAGGTGACCTGCGAAGCACCCGACTAGCCACCACAGATCGATAAGTGATTGATTGCGCATATCAAATTACTGATGTGCATCAAGGCACACTTGTTGCACACTCCACGCCGAAAGGGTGAAGAGTTGGTTGGCGCAGTCCGCTCGGAGAGGCCATGTTAACGACGTCAACGACGTCAACGACGCGAGAGAGCAGAGTCGCCGACGCCCAACCGGCTAGAGGCAAACGCCGTTCGGATATCGCGCTGGTCGGCGTGTACGAGATATCGAAATTGCTGACGGTGCCGGCGCGGCTCGAGTCGTCGCTGGCGGGCGTGCTGCATCTGTTGGCCAGCTTCCTCGATATGAGGCACGGGCTGATCGCGCTGTTGGATGATGACGGTGCACCCGAGGTGGTCGTCGGATCCGGCTGGACCGAGGCCACGGCGAGGCGCTACTTCGCGCGCCTGCCCGAACGCGCGATCGGGCGCATCGTGGTCACCAAAATGCCGTTGGTGATCGAGCACATGAAGCAGGATTCGCTGTTCGAGAACTGGGATTTCTCCGAATGGAATGAATCCGACGGCGAATGGTCGTTCATCGGCGTGCCCATCAAGGACCGCGGCAAAGTCATCGGCACCATGACGATCGATCGCGAGCTCGGCGATACCTCGTACTACAGCTTCGATGAAGACGTCCGCTACCTGACCATGATCGCCAACCTGATCGGACAGACCGTGCGCCTGCAGCGGCTCATCGTTCGCGATCGGGAGCGGTTGATGGACTCGCAGCGTCGGCTGGAGAAATCCCTTGAGCACTCGTCGCCGGCGGACGAGCGCACATCGGTGCATGCCGACGCCATCATTGGCGCTACCCCGCAGATTCGCTCGGTGCTCGAAAAACTGCGCCGTGTGGCGCGAAGCGATTCGCCGGTGCTGCTGCGCGGAGAGTCGGGTACCGGCAAGGAATTGTTCGCCACTGCGCTGCATGAGTTCTCGCCGCGCAACAAGGGACCGTTCGTCGCGGTCAACTGCGCTGCGCTGGCCGAGAGCGTTCTGGAATCCGAATTGTTCGGGCACGAAAAGGGCGCCTTCACCGGCGCGGTGGCGCAGCGCAAGGGCCGGTTTGAAGCTGCGCACCGCGGAACCTTGTTTCTGGACGAGATCGGCGAGATATCTCCGACATTCCAGGCAAAGCTGCTGCGAGTGCTGCAACTTGGTGAATTCGAGCGCGTCGGCGGCACCGAAAAGGTCAAGGTGGACGTTCGCCTGGTTGCCGCAACCAATCGTAATCTGGAAGAGGCGGTCGCGAACGGCAGCTTTCGCGCCGATCTGTACTACCGCATCAATGTGGTGCCGATTCTGCTCCCGGCGCTGCGCGAACGCCGGGCCGACATACCCCTGCTGGCGCGCGAATTCGTCAACCGATTCAACGCCGAGCACGACACCACTTACTCGCTGACCGAAGGCGCCGTAACGGTGCTGTCGTCGTGCTACTTCCCGGGCAACATTCGCGAGCTAGAGAATTGCGTACGCCGCACGGCCACGCTGGCGCACGGTACCCGGATCGTGGCCGACGACTTTGCCTGTCGCCATGACGAATGCATGTCGGCCGTGCTGTGGAAGAGGTCGGATGTGCCGTCCCCCCTGGTGCCGCGATCCGCCCGCGGCGACCACCACCACCCGGTGGCTGTGTGCCCCGGAGAGCCGCTGCGGCCAGCGTCCGTCGATGGTTGTGCGGGATCCGAGGTGCCGGCATCGAACAGAGTGGAGACCGCGCCGGCAGACCCTTCCGTGGAGGATCCCGAGACCGACCGCGAACGTTTGATACAGGCCATGGAAACTGCCGGATGGGTGCAGGCCAAGGCGGCGCGCCTGCTGGGCTTAAGCGCCCGCCAGATCGGCTATGCGCTGCGCAAACACGGCGTATCGGTGAAGAAGTTCTGACGCTTGCTAATCGTTCACGGCGATCAAGACATGTGAGGCCTTGACGAGTGCGGTGCAGGGAGTGCCTTCGGCCAAGTCCAGCTCCTTAAGTCCCTCTTCCGTGATGATCGCGGTCAGCACGCGACCTCCGTTGAGCTGGATCTTCACCTCGCTGTTGACGCTACCCCGAATGATCGCGGTGATTGTGCCGCTGAGCCGATTGCGGGCGCTTATTTTGATGTGTGGATCCGGGCTCAGAAGGACCAGGCTCGACTTGATCAGCGCCACGGCCTCACGGCCTTTTTTGAGCCCCAGATCCTCGACCGCTTCGTTGGTGATGTTGGCGAATATCTCGAGGCCGTCGCCGAGATCGAGGATCACATCGGCGTTGACCGCTCCTTTACGGACTGCTTTGACGGTGCCGCGAAACTGATTGCGGGCGCTGGTCTTCATGTTGATGGTCCTCAATAGCTCGCTGAGCTTGTCGAAATCATGAACCTGGGCCTGCATCTGCGTGAACAGCCGCTGATAGCCGGATTCGAGCAGGCGATAGAGGCGTATGATCTCACGGCCGTGGGCCGTGAGATAGCTGCCGCCGCCGTGCTGGCCGCCGATCGCGCGGATCAGCAGCGGCTGTTCGGCGAGATTGTTCATCGCGTCGACCGAATCCCACGCTGCCTTGTAGCTCAGATCTACATCCTTTGCGCCTTGTGAGATCGAGCCGCACCGGTCGATCGCCTCCAGCAGATCGATGCGGCTGCCTCCGAGGTACCTGCGTCCAAGACGCGAGATTTCGAAGGTGCCGCGAAGCTCAAGGGCCTTGGTTCTCTGTTTTTGCACGCCGCTCTCCATGCTTGTTGAATGTGCCTTATAGCCCAGCAAAAACGATGCCATCATGAGCCAATGAGGCTTCGGCAGCGTGATATAGCGTGCTATATAGCGAAAAACCGGCGACTTTGGATTGATGAGCCAACGGCGTGCAATGATTGCAATTGTCAGATTTGTCGCGATTGCGACGCAGGCGTGAGATGTGAGAAATGATGAACTGTCTGTCCGGGGCCGAGATCGAGCAGTTGATCCAAGAGGATATGCCCTATGGCGACCTGACCACCCGTTTGGCCGGCATCGGTGCGCGAACCGGCCGGATCGCTCTCGCGGCCCGAGAGCCGATGGTGGTATGCGGCACCGAGGAGGCGCAGGCAATCTTTGGCCGCCTCGGTGCGCAGGTCTTGATTCACGCGGTCAGCGGCTCACAGGTTACGGCGGGCGCTGCCCTACTCGAAGCTCGTGGCAGCGCGGAGGCGCTATTTGCCGGCTGGAAAATTGTTCAAACATTGCTCGAATGGGCCTCGGGCGTGGCGAGCGCGACGGCGCAACTGCGGGCAGCGGCCACCGCGGCCGCGCCGCAGATCCTGATAGCCTGCACCCGCAAGACCGTCCCATTCACCAGGCGCCTGTCGATCAAGGCGGTGCACGCCGGCGGCGGCGCGATGCATCGCACGGGATTATCCGATTCCGTGTTGCTGTTTCCGGAGCATCGGCTCTTCACTCCCGGTGAGGATATGGCCGCGTTGCTCGAGAGGATGATCCGGCTGGCGCCGGAGCGCTCGATCGTCATTGAGGTGGTCTCGATGGCCGACGCCCTGGCGGCCGCACCGAACGCGGGCGTGCTGCAATTGGAGAAGTTTCCGGTGGCCGCCGTCGGCGAACTCGTGCGGCTGCTGGGCAAGCATGCCGGGCGGCGACCGGTCATTGCAGCAGCGGGCGGAATCAATCCCGGCAACGCGGCGCTTTATGCGGCGACCGGCGTCGATGTGCTGGTGAGCTCCTGGCCCTACTGGGCCCCGCCCCGAGACGTGCAGGTCACGTTCTGCCCGGCGTAAATCGAGCGGAGCCTAACCGGGCGCCTTGCTCCGGGACCCGGTGCCGAGTGCGACCCAGCGCTGCAATTCGGCCACGTGCAAGGTTTCTTCCACGACAAATTCCCGTGCCAGCGCCTTGATTTCCGGATCCCGCGTCGAGTCTAGGACGCTCTGGTAGTAGGCGAGACCGGCCTTCTCGGCCTGCAGGGCGACTTGCAGCGCCTGTTCGCGTCCAATGAGCGGATCAGCCGCCCAGATGGCTGCGGCCTCCGGACTCTCGATGTCCGGCCAATCGAAGTCGCCGGACTTCAGTTCCGGCAGATCCCGGAATCCCGCTCTGGCGCGCGCATCGGTCAAATGCAGGCGGGAGTATTCGGACAGCCGGCGAAACAGTTCCATGACCTCCCGGTTGCCGGCCGTTGCCATGGCGTCGGCGAGCTGGCCGAAGCGCAGCGCCGCCTCCTGTTCCAAGCGGATGGCGTAGGCGAGAAATTCTTCAACCGATTCCATGCTGGCCGGTCATCCCTATAGGGCGGGAGCCGGTGCCGGTGCCTGGGCCTGAGCGAGGGAGTGCTCCTCGCGCGCGATCCATTGCTGTAATGCCTCGACATGCTCCGATTCTTCCTTGACAAACTCCTTCGCCAGCGTGCAGACGGCCGCATCGGGATTGGTGTGGGCGACGGCGTAGTAGAACTCGTACCCGCGCCGTTCGCCCTGCAGCGCCGCCTTCAGAGCGTCCAATCTCGACAGCCGTGCATCGCCGGCCCAGATCGCGGTGCGCTCCGGCGTCACGTTGTCCGGCCAGAGCGTGCGCGCCGGAACGCTCAGAGGCACGGCGTGCGAGATCATGCGGCGTTTGGCTTCCTGGTAATGCATGCGCGAGTAGCGCTCCAGCCTCGAAAACAGCTCGCCGACCTCCTCATTGTCTTGGGCCTTCATCGCTGCGGCCAGTTGCGCATAATGCGCGGCGGCATCGTCTTCCACCTGCAGGGCGATATTCAGGAATTCGTCCAGCGAATTGATCTGCAGCCCACCCTTGTAGATGGACGCCGCGATGGACAGGCTCGGACCTTTGACGGGTAGGGTCTCATCGCCCTTGAACGTGACAAAAATATCCTCGTCTCGGACAAAATACTGGCAGGCCAGTCGATAACGCGGAGGCATGTCGTTGACCTCGGCATCCATGATCTCCTGCTTGGTGATCTTTCCGAGCTGGCGCAGCATTTCCTTCTCTTTCTCCGTCAGAGCGATGCCCATGCGCCTCGACCGGGCCATATGCGTCACTTCCACCAAACAGGAACCGCACTCCCCATCCTGGCAGTCGAACGGAATGGGCACCTTGTATTCCTTGGCGATTGCCAACAATGTCCCGCGGTGTCCGGCGATGGCGTAGACCGTGATGTCTTTGGCCATGACGGGGGAGGAGAAAGTCACGTTGGCCATTGTTTGCTGGGCTCCGTTGAGGTTGGGTGCTTGAGGTTGGGTGTCGGTTTTTGCGCTAGCCGAATTTGAATTGGATGCCGTAGCCCCCGCGCGGATAATCCCAGCGCACGTTCTCGTGCTCGCTGCAGATCACGCGGCAGGTGCCGCACTCGAGGCAGCCGTCGGTGATCAGCGTCACCTGACCGTCGCCCTCCTTCGTGTAGCACGAGGCCGGGCAGCAAAAGGTGCAGGGCTTCAATGCACATGCGAGCTGGCAGATATCGGCATTGACGATCTCTATATGCGCCCGGCCTGAATCGACCTTGTAGCGGTTCTGAAAGAGCTTCTCTTCGACCTTGATCATTGGAATGCCCTCCACAGTTTGATTGCATCGCCGATCAAGCCGAACGCGGAGCGCTTGGCTACGAAGCTTTTGCGGACACTGCGCTCCTTGCTTTTCTTGTCCGCGCCGTCCACCAGCAGCATGGTGTGCGCCGCGCGATTGATCAGTTCCGGATATTGAGTGAAGAATTGATGATTGTTCTCGAACACCTGCGGCAAATCCCGGTATTTCTTCAGATCCTTCATCACGAAGCTGTCGTCCAATTTGCTGCGATAGCGCGCAAGATTCGCGGCGGAGAAGCTCTTGCCTTCGCGCCGCAGCTCGATCAGGGTTTCGGCGGCCAGCCGCCCGGTGGTCATCGCCAGATTCGATCCTTCGCGGTGCACGCTGTTCACGAACATCCCCGCGTCCCCGACCATCATCCAGCCCTCGCCGTGGATCCTCGGAATGGCGTTGTACCCGCCTTCCGGGATCAGATGCGCGCTGTATTCCCTCATCTCTCCGCCCTCGATCAGCGGGCGGATGGCCGGGTGCTCCTTCATGCGCTCGATCAGTGAGTGCGGAGAAATGCCGCGAGTGCGCAGGTCCGAGAGCAGGCAGCCGACTCCAAGGGTCAACGATTCCTTGTTGGTGTACAAGAATCCGGTGCCGACCATGCCCTGGGTGATTTTGCCGGCCATCTCAATGGCGACGCCTTCGTCGGGGCCCACGTTGAACCGGCTCTCTATCGTGGTGTCCGGCAGGAAGTGTATTTCCTTCACCGCGAGCGCTACGTCTTTGGCTTTGATCTCGGCGTGAAAACCGGCTTTTTTTGCCAACAGGGAGTTCACGCCATCCGCCAGGATCACCGCATCGGCATAGACGGATCCTCCGATGCGGTCGGTTTGGACCCCCACCACTCGATCGCCGTCGAGGTGCAGACCCGTGACCGTGGTCTCGCATATGACCAGGGCTCCGGCCTCCTGCACCTTGCTCGAAAACCAGCGGTCGAATTGCGCTCGAATGATGGTGTAGCGGTTGAAGGGCGGCGTGTTGAAGGACTGCGAGCGGTAGTTGGAACCGACGTATGAATCCTCATCGAGCATCCACATGCGCTGTTCGATCAGATGTCGCTCCAGGGGCGCGTCCTCACGAAAGTCCGGAATGATCCTTTCCAGGGCATCCGAATAGAGGATTGCGCCTTGAACATTCTTGGAGCCGGGTGACTCGCCGCGCTCGATTTGCAGCACGTTCAGGCCCGCCTTCGCAGCCGTATAGGCCGCGGAGTTGCCCGACGGCCCGGATCCGACCACGATTACGTCGAATTTCTCGCTCATTGTCATCTCCGGTCGACCGTTTGAGGCGCCTCAGCCGGCGCGGCGCGCAGTGGCCATGTGTTGAGTGAACGCTTCGGTGAGCGCCGGCAGAATCTGCATCGCATTGCCGACGATGGCATAGGTCGCGAAGTCGAAAATCGGCGCATTCACGTCTTCATTGATGGCGATGATGACATCGGAGCTCTCCATGCCGACGCGATGTTGAATGGCGCCGGAAATGCCGGCGGCGATATACAGCTTGGGGCGCACGGTCTTGCCCGTCTGTCCTACCTGGCGATCGGCGCTGACCCACCCGGCCTGCACCAGGGGCCGTGTGGCGCCGACTTCAGCGCCCAGTACCTTGGCCAGGTCCCAGACCAGCTGAAAATTCTCGGGACGCTTTAGGCCGCGGCCGCCGGAGACGATGATATCCGCGTAGGCCAACTGGGCCGAACTTTGCTCACCGTCGGGAATGAATTCCAGAACCTTGGTGATGATGTCGGTCTCGACCATGCCAAGGCGTTCCTCGACGATGCGGCCGCTGCGCGCAGTATCGCGTTCGACGAGCTGCATCACACGCGGTCGGACGGTCGCCATCTGCGGACGGTAGTTGAGGGTCTGAATCGTGCACAGCAGGCTGCCGCCGAAGGTTGGACGCGTCGCCGCCAGACTGCGGTTCTCGAGGTCGATGTTCAGTTCGGTGCAATCGGCCGTGAGGCCGGTTGCCAGCGTGGTGGCAATGCTGCCGGCAAGATCGCGCCCCAATGTGGTCGCGCCGAGCATCAGGATTTCGGGCTGGTACTTGTTGACCAGGTCGGTCAGACCCTTGGTATAGGGCTCGTTGCGATAGTCGCCGAGAATCGGATCCTCGATCAGATAGCAAAGATCGGCGCCGTAGCAAAACGCCTCGCGGCAGGCATGCCGCAGCGCCGGATCGGGCGCGCCCAGCAGCACACCGGCAAGCTCGACGCCGAGCTTGTCCGCGAGCTTGCGCCCTTCACCGAGCAGCTCCCAGGATACCGGATGGGTGGCGCCCCGTTCGTGCTCGATGAATACCCACACGCCCTTGTAGGCGGCGAGCCGGGGATCGAGCTGCACCTTGCGGCGGTTGGATACGGGTCTTTTGGGGGTTTCGTCGGTCATTTAATCGGTCTCTCGCTCGGGAGTGCCTACGACGCGCGCTTGGCGATTTCGCGCTCAAGCTGCGGATGGCGGTTGAACAGCTTGGCCAGAAGGGTGATCGCCAGATCCTTCGGGGCATCGCCATGCGTTTCTATGCGTTCCGCCTTTTGATCCCGGGCCTGAGGCGCAAACACCTTTGCCACGACGGTCGGGGAGCCCTTGAGTCCGATCTTGCCGAGGTCCTCAATGCCCGCCCCCGCCTTGTCCCAGATCTTCAATCGATGGCGCGCGGCGCGAAACATGTCGTCCATCGTGGCGAATCGCATCTCGTTGATGCCCTCGAGCACCGTGATCAGACAGGGCAGCCCGGTGGTCAATACCTGCACGCCGCCTTCGGCGCGTCTATGCACCGTGATCCGGCGCTGCGCGAGATCCAGCGAATCGATTTTCGACACGTAAGTGAGTACCTGCAGCTCGAGACGCTTCGCGATTCCAGGTCCCACCTGAGCGGTGTCGCCATCGATGGTCTGCTTTCCGGCGAACACCAGATCCACGGGGATGTCGGATTGCAGCCGCCTGATCGCCGCGGCCAGGGCGTAGCTGGTGGCCAATGTGTCGGAGCCGGCAAACGCACGATCGCTTACCAGAATGGCGTCATCCGCACCGAACGACAGCGCCTTGCGCAACGCGGCCTCGGCTTGCGACGGGCCCATGCACAGAACGGTGATGCGTCCGCCATAGCGATCCTTGAGGCGCAGCGCCTCCTCCAGCGCATACAGATCGTAAGGATTGATGATGGCCGGCACCCCTTGGCGCATGATGGTGTTGGTGACCGGGTGCACGCGGATCTGCGCACTGTCGGGAACTTGTTTGATGCAGACGACCACGTGCATGGATGCTCCTTCGCTAGGGCGCGTTGCGGGAGGGCAGAGTGCGGCGCAGCGTATCGAGGCCGATGTGGCCGCCCTCGGCGTCCTGGAATACCTTGAAGACCTTTTCCTGCGCGGGCGTCGAGCGCACGAAGTCTCGATACGCCTGGATCAGCAATTCTCGACAGGTCATGAGCTGCATGCCGGTGTCGAGGCCGGCGACATCGGGCTCGGCGGCGCGCAGATACTGGTTGAAGCGCTTGAGAATATGCAGGCGGTTGACGCGGATCACGGCGGGATCGTACGGAACGCCCAAGTGCTCGAAGAATTCTTCGGCTGCCGACAGAGTGAGGAGTGTTTCGAGAGTGTTCGCCATGGTGCCGTTCGCCGCCCTCAGGAATGCACGACGTCGGCGGTCGCGGCGTCGAGATAGAAGAGCCGCAGCTCTTCGCCGTCCGGAGCGCGCTTGGTCGCCGTTGCGTGCTCGCGGATGCGCAGCAGGATGCCCTGTGCCTGTGCGTCGGTGAGCGGGATGCCGAGTCCGGCATAGGCGTTGCGCACCGCACGTGAACCGGAGTGTTTGCCGAGCACGACGCGATGCTCGCGGCCGAGCTCGACCGGATCGAATCCCTGGTAATTGAGGGGATTCTTCGACAAGCCGTCGACATGGATGCCGGACTCGTGCGTGAACACGGCCTCGCCGACGATGCTCTTGTTCAACGCCACCGGGCGTCCCGAAGCGCGTGCCACCAGCTGTGAAAGCTGCGGTAAATGGCGGGCGTCGATGCCGCTGTCGATGTCGTATAGATGGCGCAGTGCCATCACGGCCTCCTCCAGGGGCGCGTTGCCAGCGCGCTCACCGAGGCCGTTGACCGTGGTGTTGATGTGGGTTGCGCCGGCGAGCACCGCCGCGAGGGTGTTGGCGGTCGCGAGCCCGAAGTCGTCATGCGCGTGCATCTCTATTTCCAAATCCACCTCCGTGCGCAGCCGGTGGATACGGTGCGCCGTCTGTGCCGGATCGAGCACGCCCAGGGTGTCTGCGAAGCGAAAGCGCCGAGCGCCCGCGGCCCGTGCCGCCTCTGCTGCACTCAGCACGAAGTCCGCATCGGCTCGTGAGGCATCCTCTGCGCCGACCGACACCTCGCAGCCCGCATCGAGAGCGTTTCGCACGCAGCGCCGGATCTGCTCCAACACCCACTGACGGGTCCGCTTGAGCTTGTGGCGAACGTGGATGTCGGACACCGGGATGGATAGATTGACGATATCAGCGCCGCTTCGCGCCACCGCCCGGACATCCTCGTCGGTCATGCGGCCCCACACCATGAGCTTCGCCTTGAGGCCGAGGTCCGCAATGGCCTGAATGGTTTCCTGCTCGCGGTCGCCCATGATTGGAATTCCAATTTCCAATTCCGGGACGCCCGCTCGATCGAGCGCGCGCGCAATGGCGATCTTCTCCAACAGCGTGAATGCCACGCCGGCGCTCTGCTCCCCGTCGCGCAGCGTCGTATCGTTTACGGTGATCGTCCGGCTCGGCATGATCTGCATCCTGTAAAAATACGGCCTCTTGTTTGAATACATAGCAACTCGCGTGCCAGGATGCGAAAATGCGCGATCAGGGGGATTTTTCAGGGGTTTGCGCGCCGCCCCTGCTGCAGCGGACGGCGAGGGTGCGTCCGCTTTGTCGGTTATGCGACACGCCGGGGAGACTTTCGGTCAAGAAGCTTCGTCGATCCACGCCGACTGAATGGCTTCCAGGATCTTTTCGTTGCAGCGCCGGGGATCGTCCTGGAAGCCGGGCAAGCTCATGATCCACTGGTGCAGATCAGTGAAGCGAATTTGCTTCGGATCGGTCTCTTGGTGAGCGTCCAGCAACGCCTCCGCTATCTGACGGGTGTCGGTCCACTTCATCGGTGCTCGCCGGCGAAATTGAGCGTGTAACGCGGAATTTCAACCACGAGATCGGCGTCGCCAATCCGAACTTGGCAGCTCAGACGCGAGCTTGCCTCGAGCCCCCACGCCTTGCCGAGCTGGTCCTCCTCCTGGTCGCCGGCACGTCGCAGCGAATCGAAGCCCCGGCGGATCAGCACGTGGCAGCTGGTGCAGACACAGGCCTTCTCGCAGGCGTGATCGATGGGAACTCCGTGGGCGTTGAGTTGATCGCAGAGCCGCTCGCCAGCGCTGCAGTGGAACTCGGTGCCCTGCGGGCACAGATCCTGATGAGGGATGACGGTAATTTTTGGCATGCGAACCCTTAGGCGAAGTCGCTGAGCCGCCGGCCGGCCAGGGTCTTGCTCACGGCATCGTCCATGCGCCGCGCCGCGAACGGCGCACTCACGTGATTCAACTTCTCGGCGGCGATGCGGATTCGATTTGCGTCGTTGTCTTGCAGCGCCGTGCGCAGGCGTGCCATGGCGGCATCGAGGCTCGCGCGCTCTGCGTCATTGAGCCACGAATCGCTCTCCGATCGCAGCGCGCTGTCGATCGATTCCAGCAGACGCTCGGCCTCGACCGCCTGTTCGTGCAGCGAACGCATGCGCGCGTCCAATTCTGCGTGCGTGTTCGCGCTCTGCAGCATGTCCGCAATTTCCGTGTCGCTGAGCCCGTAGGAGGACTTCACGGTCACCTTCGCTTCGAGGCCGGTGCTCTGTTCGCGGGCGCTGACGCTCAACAGACCATCGGCGTCGACCTGAAAGGTCACCCGGATGCGCGCCGCACCGGCCGCCATCGGCGGGATACCGCGCAATTCGAATCGCGCCAGCGAGCGGCAATCGGCCACGCGCTCACGTTCGCCCTGCACGACGTGTATGCTCATCGCCGTTTGCCCATCCTTGAAGGTCGTGAAGTCCTGGGCGCGGGCCACCGGCAGCGTGCTGTTGCGGGGAATGATGCGCTCGGCCAGACCGCCCATGGTCTCCAGGCCCAAAGACAGCGGGATCACGTCCAGCAGCAGCCAATCGCCGGCGGCGCTGCGATTGCCCGCCAGCGCATTGGCTTGGATCGCGGCGCCGAGCGCCACCGCCTCGTCCGGATCGATGTCGGTGAGCGGTTCGCGCCCGAAGTATTGCGCTACGGCCCGGCGGATGGACGGCGTGCGCGTCGCGCCGCCGACCAGCACCACGCCGTCGATGTTGTCGACGGTCAGGCCGGCGTCGCGCATCGCCCTGCGTACCGGTGCCATGGTTCTGGCGACCAGCGGCGCCGTCAACTGGTCGAACGTGCCGCGACCGAGCTCCATGTTGATGGGCGGAGCGCGGCTCAAGCGGGCAAAGATATCGGCCTCGAGCTGCGACGACAGGCACTCCTTCGCGCTGCGCGCCTGCGCCAGCAGCAGCCTTTGATCGGAAGGCGAGGGCGCTACGACATTGGCCTGCGCGACGATCCAATCGTAGACGGCTCGATCGAAATCGTCGCCGCCGAGTGCCGAGTCGCCGTTCACGGCCAGCACTTCGAACACGCCGCGCGACAGCCGCAGAATCGAAATATCGAAGGTTCCCCCGCCCAGGTCGTAGACGGCGAACACTCCTTCGCCCGCACGTTCCAGGCCGTAAGCCACGGCGGCGGCTGTCGGCTCGCTGAGCAGTCGCAGCACATTCAAGCCCGCCAGCCGTGCGGCATCTTTGGTGGCATGGCGCTGAGCGTCATCGAAGTACGCCGGTACGGTAATGACAGCGCCGACGAGCTCGCCGCCCAGGCTCTGCTCTGCGCGCATCCGCAGCACTTTGAGAATCTCCGCCGACACTTCCACGGGACTGCGTGCGCCGGCGACGGTCTGCAGCTTGACCATGCCTTCGGCTGGCAGCAGACGATAGGCGTCGCGTTGCGGTTCGGCCAGATCAGCGAGACCGCGCCCCACCAACCGCTTTACCGATGACAGCGTGTTGAACGGGTCGACGGCCTGATTGCGCTTGGCCTTGTGGCCGACTTCAACTCGCCCGTCAGCGCAATATTGCACGACCGAAGGCAGCAATTTCAGGCCGTCCTCGTCCGCAAGCACCGCGGCGGATCCATCGCGCACGGCGGCGACCACTGAATTGGTGGTTCCGAGGTCGATTCCGATCGCGTGACGATGACGGTGCGGCGACTCGCTTTGCCCGGGTTCCGCTATGCTCAGCAACGCCATCATGCCTCCAGCAGGCCGTGCGCTTCGTCGATGTCGAAGAGCAGTTTTTCGACGAACATCAGCTGCTGCACGGCCTGCACCGCCGCGCAGTTGTCGTCATTCGTATCCAGATGCGCCTCGAGTTGCAGCAGTAGTCCGGCGGTTCGCCGACGCACCAGATCGCCGAGCTGCTCGAGCGCCGTGCCATCACGTCCCGCTCGAGCGTCGCTCAAGACTTCTCGCCAGCCCATTTGTTCGAGCAGGAAATCCGGCGACGTTGGAGCCGCGCTGTCGAGCACATCGACGCCGCGCAGACTCAATAGATGCTCGGCTCTGAGGCGGGGTTTCTTCAAGGTGCGATAGGCCTCATTGGCGCTGGTGGCGAGCGATAAGGCGCGACGCTGTTCGGCCGGCGCCGCACTGGCGTAGCGGTCCGGGTGCACCTGCGCGGCGAGCTTGCGGTAGGCGGCATCGAGCTGCTCCCCCGGCAGCGCGAAGCGCGGCTCGAGATTGAACAAGGCAAAGTAGCTCTGGGGCATGATATTCCTCGAGTGGCGAGCATGGCGGCTTGGATCGCGGCGACCCCGGCGCAAGAAGCGGTTTCGCGGCGGCGGTGCGCTGCTGCTCATGCGCCTGGCGCTAGACGGTGAAGCTTTCGCCGCAACCGCACTGCGCCTTGCTATTGGGGTTGTGGAACTTAAATCCTTCGTTCAACCCTTCGCGCACGAAGTCCAGCTCGATTCCAGCCAGGTAGGGCAGGCTCTTCGGATCGATCAGGACCGTCACGCCGTTGCTCTCGAATTCACGATCGGACGCCTCCCGGCCGTCGGCGAATTCCATGGTGTAGGCGAGACCCGAACAGCCCGCCGTGCGCACGCCCAGGCGCAGGCCGATTCCGCGACCGCGCTTAGCGATGGATTCCCGCACTCGACGGGCAGCTTTTTCGGTTAGGGTCACTGACATGGGCATCTCCGCTGTCTGCAGTTGAGAACGAGCTCCCGCAGCCGCAGGTGCTTTTGGCGTTGGGGTTCTTGATCACGAAACGCGATCCGTCCAGCGCCTCCTGGAAATCGACTTCGGCACCGTTGAGGTACTGCAGGCTGACCGGATCGATCAGCACGCGAACACCATCCCTCTCCATCGCCAAATCCTCGGTGCCGATGGCCTCTTCGAAGGCGAACCCGTACTGGAAACCCGAGCAGCCGCCCCCCGAGACGCAGACTCGGAGGCTCAGGCGGGGGTTGCCTTCCTCGAGAATCAGATCTCTGACTTTGGACACGGCTCTGTCGCTGAAGAGTATCGGCTGCGCTGTTTCGCTCACGGGCAGCCCCCCTGTTTGGCGCGATAGTCGCTGATGGCGGCCTTGATGGCGTCCTCGGCCAGCACCGAACAGTGGATCTTGACCGGCGGCAGCGCCAATTCCTCCGCAATATCGGTGTTCTTGATCGTGAGCGCCTGCTCGAGCGTCTTGCCGCGCAGCCACTCGGTGACCAGCGAGCTCGAAGCGATGGCGCTGCCGCAGCCATAAGTCTTGAAGCGGGCTTCCTCGATGATGCCATCGTTGCCGACCTTGATGTGCAGCTTCATCACATCGCCGCAGGCCGGTGCGCCGACCATGCCGCTGCCGACGCTCGGGTCATTCTTGTCGAACGAGCCGACGTTGCGCGGATTCTCATAGTGATCCAGAACCTTTTCGCTGTAAGCCATCGTTTTTCCTTTGGGAATGTGGTGGTGGTTCGCGTCAGTGCGCCGCCCACTGCACCTTGCTCAGATCGATCCCTTCGAGGTGCATCTCCCACAGCGGCGACAGATCACGCAGCTTACGTACGCTGCGGGTAATCAGCTCGATGGTCGCGTCGATGTCGGCCTCGGTGGTGAATCGGCCCACGGTGAGCCGAATGGAGCTGTGCGCCAACTCGTCCGGGCGACCGAGCGCCCGCAATACATAGGAAGGCTCGAGGCTCGCGGAGGTGCAGGCCGAGCCGCTCGAGACGGCGATTCCCTTCATCGACATCATCAGCGATTCGCCCTCGACGAAATTGAAGCTGATGTTCAGATTGTGGGGCACACGGGCCTGAAGGTCGCCGTTGATGTAGGTTTCATCCATGTTGCCGAGGCCGGCCAGCAGCTTGTCGCGCAACGCCCGTATGCGCTCATTGTCCGCGGGCATCTCCTCGCGCGCGAGGCGAAAGGCCTCGCCCATGCCGACGATCTGATGCGTCGGCAGGGTACCGGAGCGCATGCCGCGCTCGTGTCCGCCGCCGTGCATTTGTGCCTCGATGCGCACGCGCGGCCTGCGGCGCACGTACAGTGCGCCAATGCCCTTCGGGCCGTAGGTCTTGTGAGCCGAGAAGGACATCAGATCGACCGGCAACGCATCCAGATCGATCAGGACTTTGCCCGTCGATTGGGCCGCATCGACGTGAAAGAGCACGCCGCGCTCGCGGCAGATGCGGCCGATCGCCTCGATATCCTGAATCACGCCGATTTCGTTGTTCACGTGCATGATCGAGGCCAGTACGGTGCCCGGGCGGATCGCCGCGGCGAGCTTTTGCGGGTCGAGAAGTCCGCTGGGCTCCGGATCGAGATAGGTGACGACGAAGCCCTCACGCTCCAGATTGCGCATGGTGTCTAGTACGGCCTTGTGTTCGGTGGTCATTGTGACCAGATGCTTTCCCTTGCCCTGGTGAAATCGCGCCGCACCGGTGATCGCGAGGTTGTCGGACTCGGTCGCGCCGGAGGTCCAAACGATCTCCTTCGGGTCGGCATTGACCAGCTGGGCCACCTGCTCGCGCGCCAACTCGACCGCTTCTTCGGCTTCCCATCCGTAGCCGTGCGAACGGCTGGCCGGATTGCCGAAGCGCTCGTATAAGTACGGCACCATTTTTTCGACCACGCGAGGATCCACCGGGGTGGTGGCGGAGTAGTCGAGATAGATGGGCGTGTTCACCATGAACTCCAAACAGGGATCATGTCCGGATGAAAGCAACTCCTGTGCCAATCTTGGCTCGCGCGACTAACTGCCTGATGCCGCTCGATTAAGCACCTCGTGGTGATTCGTTCCGCGGCGCGCCGATACGCGCGGCCATGCCTTGGCGTGTCGTGTTCCCAACAAAGCAACGACGCGAGCCGCCCGATGTAGGCATCGCGACAGCGATCAGTCACAAAATTCGGCCGAAACTCCCTGCAATATGCCGATATGCGCCGCTGGCACGCTAGTTGCTTAACGGTTTGTCAGGCGAGAGTTCGGCGTTTGACGCGGGGCAGCGCCTGCGGCGGTACAACCAGGAGCAAGCGATGCAGGAGCAAGCAGCCGAACACAAGGGTTGCGCAACCAGCGGCAGCGGCGGCAACGCGAGCTGCGGCTCCGGTGCGGGCCAGCGCGATTTGGCGCCGGAGATCTGGGAAAAGGTCAAGAATCACCCCTGCTACAGTGAAGAGGCACATCATCACTATGCGCGCATGCATGTGGCCGTTGCGCCGGCGTGCAATATCCAATGCAACTACTGCAACCGTAAATACGATTGCGCCAACGAATCGCGCCCGGGGGTGGTGAGCGAAAAGCTCACGGCGGAACAGGCGGCGAAAAAAGTCCTGGCGGTCGCATCGACGATTCCGCAAATGACCGTGTTGGGAATCGCCGGTCCCGGCGATCCTCTGGCAAACCCGGAAAAGACCTTCAAAACGTTCGCACTTGTCTCAAAAGTAGCGCCAGACATCAAGCTGTGCCTGTCGACCAATGGACTGGCATTGCCGGATCACGTCGATACGATCGCGAGATTCAAGGTTGATCACGTGACCATCACGATCAACATGGTAGATGCGAAGATCGGCCAGCACATCTATCCCTGGGTGTATTGGAAGCACAAGCGCTATGTCGGCGAAGAGGCGGCGCAGCTGCTGAGCGATCGGCAGCTGATGGGCCTTGAGATGCTGACCGCGCGCGGCATCCTCTGCAAAGTCAACTCGGTCATGATTCCGGGTATTAATGACGAGCACCTGGTGGAGGTCAATCGGGCGGTCAAATCCCGCGGCGCGTTCCTGCACAACATCATGCCGCTGATATCGGCGCCGGAGCACGGTACGGTATTCGGCCTGAACGGTCAGCGCGGACCAAGCGCTCGCGAGCTCAAGGCACTGCAGGACAGCTGCGAAGGCGAGATGAACATGATGCGTCATTGCCGCCAGTGCCGCGCCGATGCAGTCGGATTGCTGGGCGAGGACCGCAGCGCCGAGTTCTCCACGGACAGGATCATGGCGACGGAGGTCAACTACGACTCGGAGGCCCGCAAGGCCTACCAAGCCAAGGTTGAAGCGGAGCGTCGGGCGAAGGCGGCCGCAAGGCAGCACGAGCTCGATGCCCTCGCGGGTGCGAACAGCGGCATCAAGCTGCTGATCGCGGTCGCCACCAAGGGATCCGGATTGGTGAACGAACACTTCGGACACGCGAAGGAGTTCCAGGTGTATGAGATTTCCACCGCAGGGGCGAAATTCGTCGGCCATCGGCGCGTGGATTTGTATTGCCAGGGCGGCTTCGGCGAAGAGGAGAGTCTGGCGACCGTCATTCGCGCGATCAACGACTGTCACGCAGTATTCGTCGCAAAAATCGGCGGCTGTCCGAAGGCGGACCTGCGTGCGGCCGGAATCGATCCGGTCGACGAATACGCCGGTCAGTTCATTGAAAAATCAGCGCTCGCCTGGTTCAGGAATTACCTGGACCGGATCGGCAGCGGCGCAATCGTGCACCAGCCGCGCGGCGATGCCGACATCCGCCAGGGCGCCTACATCGCGGCCTGACGCATAGCCGACGGTCATCAACACGGTTTTAAGGAGGAGTAACAACGCATGCCATTGAAAATCATCGCTTCGCAGTGCACCGGCTGCTCGGCCTGCGAGCCGGAATGTCCCAACGTGGCGATCACGGAGAAAAACGGCACGTTCTGGATCAATCCGAAGAAATGCACCGAATGCATCGGCCACTTCGATACGCCGCAATGCATCGCGGTGTGTCCGGTGGACAACACCTGCGTGATCGACACCAGTGTGCCCCGTTACCGGCCAGCGGCCTGAGGAGGCCAAGGTGGAACTGACGATCACTCCGGCGGCAGAGAAGTTCATCCGGCGCATGCTGCGCTTCGGCGGCGCTGCCGGATGCGGTTTTCGTCTGGTCGTGAGCACCGGCGGGTGCTCGGGTCTCGCGGGGGACTTCAGCATCGAACCGGCGCCGCGGCCCGGTGACGCCGTCCACGAGCATCATGACGTGCGGATGTTTTTGCCGGCCGAAAGCCAGCTGCTGCTTGCCGGAGTCACGATCGATTTCCTCGACACGCCGACGCAGTCGGGACTGGTGTTCCACAACCCGAACGCCGCGGCGCATAGCTGCGGCGGCGAGGGCAAGAGCGCGCTGCCTGGGGTATCGAGCATCGACATCGCCAGCATCGGGCGGCGGCCGTCATGAGCACCATCAGCCGCGACAGCGATTCGATGGAGCTCGACGATCCGCCCGCGTTCGACTTCGGCAGCAAGGTGCGCGCTCGCCGCACGATTCGCAACGACGGCACGTATCGCGGCAAGGACATCGGCGAGGTGCTGTGCCGCAGGGGCGAAGAGGGCTATGTCGTGAACATCGGCACTTTTTTACAGCAGTTCTACATCTACGGCGTTGAGTTTCTCGGCTCCGGCCATCGTGTGGGCATGAAGCGCAAGGAGCTTGAGCTGGTCGATGCACCGGCCGAGGATGCCGCCGCGGCGGGATGGGCGATCCCTTGATCGAGCCCCGCGAACCGATCTACCAATGGGGTCAGCGTGTATCGGCCGCCGTTGATCTATACAACGACGGATCGTATCCGGACCAGCCCGGGCAGGCTCTGTTAGTGACTGTGGGGCAGATTGGCGAAATCGTACAAGTCGGCACACACACCGAATCGAATAGGCCGATCTACCTGGTCGAGTTCGACGAGCGCCGAGTGGTCGGCTGTTGGGAAGAAGAGCTTGCGGCGGAGTAGCGAATCAACCATGCACGCTCTCGCACCCTCGCAGTCGACAGTACCTCCGCAACCGGCGGTGACTGCTCAACCGAACGAATTCGACCGCAAGCGCATCGAGCGCGCGCTCGCCCACCGCAAGCGTTATCGCTACGTTTCACCGGGCGTGCGTGTCATCGAGGACGGCTACGTCATCGAAAGTCCCTGCTGTTCGCGCAATGTGGATCGAACGGGGGGCTGCATCGACGTCGCGCTGCTGCGGTTCGCGCCCGGCGAGAATCCGTGGCGCCTGTATCGCAAGGATCACGACCTGGGCGCCTGGCATCTGCATGGCACGTTCGGCGGACTGATGGAGTTGCTGGCGGAAGTCAACGCTGATCCGCTGCGGTTGTTCTGGCAATGACCGCGCCGGGCGCAACCATCTACTTCGACCACAACGCCACCACGGCGGTGGCGGAAGAATGTCTGGCGGCAATGGACGCTTGCCTGCGGCTGGGTCCGATCAATCCTTCGAGCAAGCACTCCCTGGGGGATCAGGCGAAGGGGCTGGTGAACGCGGCCCGCGGCGCCGTGGCCGCCTCGATCGGCGCCGCCCCGGCGGAGATTGTCTTTACCAGCGGCGGCACCGAATCGAATCACCTGGCCATTCTCGGCTCACTCGCTTGGCAGCCGGAGCGTCGTCACATTATTTCGAGCGAGGTGGAGCATCCCTCGACCTTGATGCTGTTGCGCCGGCTCGAGACCCAGGGTGTGCGCGTGAGCTACCTGCCGGTTGACGCTACGGGCGCGCTCATCCTTGATGCGCTGGCCGACACGCTCTCGGCGGACACGGCATTGGTGACGCTGATGTGGGCCAACAATGAGACGGGGGTGCTGTTTCCGATCGGGCAGGCGGCCGAGCTCAGCCATGCGCGCGGCGCGCTGTTTCATACCGATGCCGTGCAGGCGGTCGGCAAGCTGCCGATCGAGCTTAGTACCGTACCGGTGGACATGTTGTCGCTGTCCGGACACAAGTTGTATGCGCCCGCCGGAACTGGCGCGCTGTACATTCGCAAGGGCGTCCAACTGGCGCCGCAGCTGGCAGGCCATCAGGAGCGCGGGCGGCGCGGCGGCACGCAGAACGTCGCGGGCATCGTCGCGCTCGGCGTCGCGTGCGAGTCCTCGAACCGGCATTTGCCGAGCGAAACGCCGCGCTTGCAGGCTCTGCGCGAGCGTCTGGAAGAGGGTGTGCTGGCGCTGGTGCGGCAAGCCCGCGTCAACGGCGCCGGTGCGGCGCGGGTGGCCAATACCAGCAATATTCGCCTGGGCGACGTGGATGCCGAGATCGTGCTCGGCCGCCTGGACCGGCTGGGCATTTGCGCCTCGGCGGGGGCGGCCTGCTCCTCGGCGGGCACCAAGCCCTCACACGTGCTGCGTGCCATGGGCTTGACGCCGTCGGCGGCGCTCGCCTCCGTGCGATTTTCCCTGGGCCGCAAAAACACCGAGCAGGAAGTAGACGAGCTGCTGCGGGTACTGCCCGGAGTGCTGAAAGATCTTGCGGTACGAACCGCCTAATCGGAGGTGCCAGTGAAGGTCATGATCCGCCGAAGTTCCGAAGGTCAACTGTCCGCCTACGTACCGAAGAAGGATCTCGAGGAGCCCATCGTGTCGATGGAGAATCCGGATATGTGGGGCGGCAGGATTACGCTGGGCAACGGCTGGGAGCTGCAATTGCCGTCGATGGGACCGGGCACGGTGCTGCCTATCACCGTCGAAGCGAAGCGGCTGAGCGCCGACTGATATGCCGTTCACCGACGATGACGTGTCGCAATTGGAGTCGCTGCTTGCCCTCAGCGACGGCGGGGTGCAGGCGGCGCTCGATTTTCAAAGCCGGTTTCCCGGCCGCTCGCTGACGCGATGCGACGCGTCTGATATGGGCACGGAGGAGCCCTTCCGGCGCTTTGGCGCATTCGACATCTATCTGGTCGACGGCCGCGATCATTGCTGGCGATTGACCGATGACCCGGAGGCGGCCACGGGAGTCGTGCTGGCACGGCACAGAGGGCCAATGTGAGCGCGGTGCGCAGCGCCGCGCCCGAACAGCGATGGATAGCGCTGTCGGATCCGGATGTGACCCAGGCGGAGCTCGAGGCCGTCAGCGGCGCGTTGTGTTCGCCTGCGCTGTCGCAGGGACCCACGGTGGCGGCCTTCGAGCAGGCGTTTGCCCGCTATCTCGGCCGGAAATTCGCCGTGGCGGTCAGCGGCGGCACGATTGGCATGATGCTCGCGCTGAAGGCGCATGGAATACGCGCCGGCGATGAGGTCATCGCCACGGCCTATTCATGGCGGGAGACCGCGCATGCGATAGCGCTGGTGGGCGCGACGCCCGTGTTCGTCGATGTCGACTATTGGTCGGGTGTCATGGTGGCGGAGAAAGTTGCGGCGCGCGTCACTTCCAGGACGCGCGCCATTTTGGCCAACAATGCCAACGGCCACCCCGCCCCCTGGGGACCGCTGCAAAGCCTTGCGCAACAATACCAGTTGCTGCTGTTCGAAGACTCGACGGAGGCGATCGGCTCGCTGTATCAGAGCCGACCGGTCGGAACCTTCGGCGACTGCTCGGTGTTCGACTTCTCGCAGCCCGCTGCGCTGTGCAGCGGCGAAGGTGGGATGGTCGTCACCGATGATGCGGATATCGCCCGCGCCATCCGCAGTCACCGCTCCCGTCAACCAGCAGATCGCAGCTCGCTGGTGCAGAACGCCTGCGCGCCTTATCAGGCGAACATGAGCGAACTCTCGGCGGCGCTGGGTGTGGCGCAACTGCGGCGCATCGGCGACATTCTGGAGCGCCGCAAATACGTCGAGCGGAGTTACTTCGAGCTGGTGAAATCGTTCGAGGGCATCAAGGATCCGTACGTCGCGCCCGAAGTGGACGCGGCGCACTGGTTTGTCTATCTGGTGCATCTGGGCACGCGCTTTTCCAAATCCGCCTGCGAGGCGGTCGTTGAGGACCTGCGCCGCGAGCGCATCGAAGCCTACAGCTACTGTCAGCCCCTGCATACGCAGCGTCATTACATCGACCTGAATTCGGACAATCGGCGCGGCAGAATTCCGGTGACGGAGAAGCTGGCCGACCGCGCGGTGGCGCTGCCCTTCCATTGTCACTTGAGCGAGGAGCAGATCGCCTTCATCGTCTCGACCATGAAGGACGCATCGGTGAACGTGGGTGCGGGCGCCGCAATCTACTGATGGGTAACCCTGGGAAACGGAGTGCAACCATGCCGACATTGACGATTTTGCCCGCCAACATGGTCGTACCGGCAGTCAAGCTGTGATCGGATTGGACGACGTCACGATAGGGCTGCTGGGTTTTGCATAACACCGACGGAGGCGCACTATGAGCAGCGAAGAAGTATTGATTCATGTGCGATTCTCGCCCGATGGGACCGTCGCTGACATAGGCGAGTGCCCGCAGGCGGCGTCGGCGCAGAGCTGGTTCAATCAGTTGGCCTCCAGGTGCGGCGAGGCCTACCAGCCGCTGTCCGGCGGGCGCGGACTATTTCGGCTCGCGCGCAGCGAGGTCGACGGCCTAAAGACCTCCCTCGCAAGCGCATAGATCTGCAAGAGACACGCCGTGGACATGCAGCTGCTCAACGTCATTCACACCGGCCTGGTGAACGGCCGGGTGATTCCCTACGTGGGTCCGGGCGTGCTGAATCTGGCCGATGCTCCTGCGCCGCTGCCGGCCACCGGCAGCGCGCTCGTGACCAAGCTCACCGCCAAGGCCAGCGTGCCGCACAAGATCCGCAACAATCTAACTGCGGCAGCGCAATTCATCGAGAATTTCAAGCATCGCAAATCGGTGGTGGCGTCCATGAAGGAGGCTTTCTCACCGCCCACGGCCCCGACTGCGCTGCACCGCCATCTTGCAAGCCTGCCGAGCCTGCCGCTGTGGGTGCATGCCTGGTACGACAATCTGCCGCAGCAGGCGCTCAATGAGCAGGGACGACCGTGGGGCATGGTGCAGGGCGTGAGCCAGTCGGAGCATTATGGACAGTGGGTGCATTACTTTGACGCGGACGGATCGCGCCGCGCAGATCTAGATGCGTCCAGCGTGGCCGGCGTGTGGCCGACTCTGCTGTATCAGCCACTCGGCTCGTGGAGTCCGGCAGCCAATTTCCTGGTGTCGGATTCCGATTTCGTCGAGGTGCTGACCGAAATCGACATTCAAACGCCGATCCCGAAGATTGTTCAGCAACTGCGCAGCGGCCGTTCATTTTTGTTCCTCGGCTGCCGCTTCAATACTCAGCTCGAGCGCATCTTCGCTCAGCAGATCATCAAGCGGTCGGCCGACCGCCACTACGCAGTGCTGCCGGAGGAGGCGACCAAGAACGAGTCGCGATTTCTCGAGCTGCATCGCGTTCAGCGGATCGACGCGCCATTGCCCGAGTTCCTGGCAGCGCTCATTTCATTGCAGGGGAACGCCGCCGCGCAGCGCCGGGCGGCCAATTGACGCCAAGGCCATTAAACGTTCGAGGAGACATGACATGACGGCGATTGCAGAAACCGGCTTTTCACGCTTGGAGGCCGAAGGCCGGCTGCTCAATCCGGTGCTCAAGGCGCCTACGAAGATCACAGGACGCTTTGGATTTCGCGGTGAATTGGCCTTGAAATTCGCCGACAAGCTCGCAGACGAGGCGCGGCCGCCGGAGCTGGCGGTGCAGCAGGTGCTGTCGGTCGCTCAAGCCGGCGAGGCGACCATCAGGTTCTTCGCAGCCTATCTGCTGTCCTTCGAGTATCTGCAGGCGGTGGCCGAGGTGCTGGGCGAGACGCTCAGTGCGCACGGCAAGTACTTTGTGTTCTGCAACAACATCGACGTGAGGTCCAAGTATCGGGTGCGGATGAGCGGCATAGTGTTCTATGTGCTGCCCATCGATGAGTCTACGGTGTACAACGAGATTCTCGATCTGCTGTACCTCGAGCGCAATGACCTGAAGAAGCTCGATACGGCGGGGAAGCTCGACGCCATTGCCGACAAGGCTGCGCACTTCACGGCGGACTTCGACGAAATCACCTTCGAGGAAGGCTTGAAACGCATGGGCCCGGTCCGCAATCCGAACGAGAATCGGCCGGTGTGATCGGCGCATCCTTCCGCAGCCGGCGGCGCTCAAGCGGGCGCCTCTCTCAGTCGTCGCCGCGCTTCATCAACATGCGGTTGATCGCGAGGCGCGCGCGCTCGGCGAGCACGGCGGGGCTGCTGTCGACAGCGGCGCGCGCGGCATTGATGGCCAGTTGCGCCATTTCAGCCTCATCGACCGTCAAGGCCAGGCGTCCAGCCATGTGCGTGGCTTCCGGCGCTGCAGCGATGATTGCGCGCCAGTTCGGATGCGCGATGACGGGCACCAGACGCTCGGCCTCGGGCCTTCCCTCCAGGCAGACGGATGTTCCGATGACTTCCACTTTTTGGCCGGTCAGTGTGGTTTTGATGAAGGTGCCCATGATTTCGACCCCGGGATACGTGACATAGGAAAGTCCATGCCGCTCTACGATTATTCTTGCGGGAAATGCAATCGCAGCTTTGAATTACTGGTCATTTCCTCCACCGTGCCTGTCTGCCCTCACTGCGGCGGTACCCGGTTGCAACTGCTCATGTCTGCGCCTGCCGCGCCCGGTAAGAGTGCAGACGTCATTGCCGCGGGGCGCGCCCGTGCGGTCAAGGCAGGCCACACAAGCAATTACCGGCGTTCGAACGGAAAAATCGTGGATTGAAGCATGCGTCGGTGCGAATGGATGCATTGACCCGCTCACGTGGTCGCTGCGGTGCGGGCCGGCGGCGATGCGTGGACGTCGCTGTTTCGCATCCAATCCGCCACCTTGAATAACTGCTGCAGTAACAGCTCGCGCAGGCGTGCCGACCCGACGACCTCCTCCAAAGCGGCGCCCATGCACAGCATCCAGGCGTCGCGTTCTGCAATGCCGATTCGAAACGGCTGATGGCGCATTCGCAGCCGAGGATGGCCGCGCTCTGCGGAGTAGCGGTTCGGCCCGCCGAGCCATTCGGCGAGATATTTCTTCAGGACCGCCTTAACGGCGCTCAACTCCGGCGGATGCAGTGCGAGAATCCCCGCAGCCTCGGGCATCGTCGCCATGTGCCGATAGAAGGACTCGACGATCCGGTCCACGGCCGGCTGGCCTCCGATGCGCTCGAAGTGCGAAGGAGCCAGTTGGTCGTTGAGGCTCATAAGCGGCGCGAGCAGTCCTGCAGGTCTTGACCCAGGGGCTGCGGCGGCAGTTCGATGCTCGCTTGCAGCCGCTTTGGATCGAAGCCTGCGATCAGAACGGGTCCGATTTCGATCAGCGGGCGCTTGATGAGCAGCGGATCCTCGAGCAGCAGGGACGTCGCTGCGGCGGCCGTGAGCTGATGCGGATCGATTTCGCCGGACTTGATGCGCGGCGAGGCGCGGTTGAACCACTCCGATACCGGCGTGTCCTTGAAAAATTCGTGCAATCGGCCGGCAGTCCACAGCTCTGCCAGCAGATTCCGTCGATTGACCTGGTGTCCCGCCGCTTCAAGGAGTTGACGCTGCCGGGCATTGGTGGCACAGCCCGGTTTTTCGTAAAAGATGATCGTTGTCATACCGGGGACACCGGAATGGACAATGCGGTTCGCCGCCCGAGTAGGACGTCGACTCTGCGCCGCACGGTCTCGATGGTCAGCGGCTTCGTCAGCAGTGAGTGCGCACCCTGCTTCAGACAATCTTGTGCGGCGGCATCAGCGCTCGAGTCGGCGACGATGGCGATCTTGACTCCTGGAAGACGCTCGCGAATTTCGCTGACGACGCCGATCCCGCGCGCCCGGACGATGGGCATTCCGAGCAGAATGACATCAGGCGTCCAGTCCGCCGCCTTCTGGTACGCCGCGGCGACGCTTGCAATCTCGTGGGTTTCATTCTCATCGTGCAACATGAACTGCAGCACCGCACGCGTGATTTCGTCGCTATCGACCACGAACACGCGCTTGTTCTCGATCGCTCTGGAACTTTCGACGCCGATCTGCATATGCACCTCGCGATGAAGTGGGTTCGTTGCGGATGAAGCAATAATCGTTCCAACACGCCTCGAGGCGGCCTGCGAGGTCTGAAGGGCAGGGGGCGGCGAGCGCCTGTAAGGCCGCCGGTCCATGTCAATCATCGACTTGGCGACGTCGTGGGGCGCTGACCCCGCCGTATTGCGCTTTAGTCCAGGGCCGCCGGTCGAGGGCGTGGGTACGACAGCCCGATGTGTTCTTTCATACAGCACCGCGCCCGATGTCGGGTTTGATACAAAGCTATGCGCCGCGCAATGAACGGTATATATCCCAAAAAATACAGTCACTTGCGTTGAATCGGCGCATCTGGCACGCGCCTTGCTTTGCTCCTGTCAAGCGGCGAGTGAATGTGGCGCCAATTCAAAAAAGAGCAAAGGCCAGCATTTCCCAACCGACGGTTATTGGAACGGTGTCGAGCGCAGGCTGGGCACGCGACTCGAATCAAGGTCCTAAACGAATTGAGTACCAAGGAGATTTTATAATGGCATCTTTGCGTCAAATCGCATTCTACGGGAAGGGCGGTATCGGCAAATCCACCACCTCCCAAAACACCCTGGCTGCGCTCGCCGATCTCGGTCAGAAGATTCTGATCGTGGGTTGCGACCCGAAGGCCGATTCAACCCGCCTGATCCTGCACGCCAAAGCGCAGGACACCATCCTCAGTCTGGCCGCGGAGGCGGGCAGCGTCGAGGATCTGGAGCTCGAGGACGTAATGAAGGTCGGCTACAAGAACATCCGCTGTGTGGAGTCCGGGGGTCCGGAGCCGGGCGTCGGCTGTGCCGGCCGCGGCGTAATCACATCGATCAATTTTCTGGAAGAGAACGGTGCCTACGACGGCGTCGACTACGTCTCCTACGACGTGCTCGGCGATGTCGTATGCGGCGGCTTCGCGATGCCCATCCGCGAGAACAAGGCTCAAGAGATCTACATCGTCATGTCCGGCGAGATGATGGCGATGTATGCCGCCAACAACATCTCCAAGGGCATTCTGAAATACGCCAATTCCGGAGGCGTGCGCCTCGGCGCATTGGTCTGCAACGAGCGTCAGACCGACAAGGAGCTCGAGCTGGCCGATGCTCTGGCGAAGAAGCTCAACAGCAAGCTGATTCACTTCGTGCCGCGCGACAACGTCGTGCAGCACGCGGAGCTGCGGCGCATGACGGTCATGGAATATGCGCCCGACTCCAAGCAGGCGGATGAGTACCGGCAACTCGCGAAGAAGATCCACGAGAACGCTGGCAACGGCCGGATCCCGACACCGATCACCATGGATGAGCTCGAAGACCTGTTGATGTCGCACGGAATCATGAAGCCGGTCGATGAGGCGCTCGTCGGCAAATCGGCTGCCGAACTGGCCGCCGAGGCGGCCGCAGCGGCCTGAAGTCGAAGGGCCGGTCCGCTTTAGCGAGGGCCGGTTTTTTTGAGCAATCCGAAAATCACTGAGGTAACACTATGAGTCTCAGCACTGCAGCCGAACTTGAAGACGCCAAAGCCCGCAACAAGCAGCTCATCGCCGAGGTGCTGGAGGCGTACCCGGAGAAATACGCCAAGCGGCGCGCCAAGCATCTTGGCGCCTTCGAGGAGGGAAAGCCCGACTGCGGCGTGAAATCCAACATCAAATCCGTTCCGGGCGTGATGACCATCCGCGGTTGTGCGTATGCGGGCTCGAAAGGCGTGGTATGGGGTCCGATCAAGGACATGGTTCACATCAGCCACGGTCCGGTCGGCTGCGGTCAGTACTCCTGGGCCGCACGCCGCAACTACTACATTGGAACCACCGGCATCGACACCTTCGTGACGATGCAATTCACCTCCGACTTCCAGGAAAAGGACATCGTCTTCGGCGGGGACAAGAAGCTGGCGAAGATCATGGACGAGATTCAGATTCTGTTCCCGCTCAACAAGGGCATCACCGTGCAATCCGAATGCCCCATT
>Ga0181532_10000285_pt1 | contig 53967 bp, 45 predicted proteins | sample PEATcosm2014_Bin_33_FD_119768 | JGI IMG/M metagenome (GOLD analysis project Ga0181532, IMG submission 119768) | Peatland microbial communities from MTU Mesocosm Facility, Houghton, MI, USA - PEATcosm2014_Bin11_30_metaG | ecosystem: Environmental > Terrestrial > Soil > Wetlands > Peat | place... | reverse complement strand
GAGCGCTGTTCAATCGCCAAGCAGCGAAGCCGTGATGCAGCCAGCAGTGAGCCGCACGGGCGTGCGTGAACGCATTCGCGGCTATGTCGAGCGCGTCTTTCAAGAGCTCGCCGTCATCGATGAAGTAGATGAGGTCGAAGACGAGTTGTTTCGGATCGCTCGGATATTGGACGACTATCCTGATCTCAGGCGCACCCTTCAAGATGCCAATGCACCCTATGAAGGCCGGGCTGCGCTGTTCGCTGATCTCTTCGAAGGGCGGACGCGACCTTCTACTTTCCGGATCGCGCGCTACGTGTTTCGTGCGGGGCATATCCGAGATGTCGTCGGCACCTTCGAATGGTTAGTAGAGCTGGCTGCGCAAGAAAGGGGCCGCCGTGTTGCCGAGGTGCGTGCCGCGATAGCACTCGATGAGAGCGAAACCGCTCGGCTTGCCGCGGCGCTTGGGAGCCTTGTGGATCGTAGCGTCGAAGTGCGGACGATTTTGGATTCGTCGGTCATCGGTGGTGTGCTGATTTCGGTCGGAGATTTCGTCATCGACGGCACCGTTCGCTTTCGCATCGAGCGGTTACGTGACCTTATGGTGTCGCCGATTTGAGTGGAACTAGAGGAGTGAACTGATGGCAGAACTCACGATCAATGCCGCGGATATTTCGGCCGCACTCGAGCGACACGTCGCGGAGCTCTCTCACGAGGTTGGCGCCGAGCAGGTCGGTCGCATCATTGAGGTCGGCGACGGCATCGCCCACATAGCCGGGCTGCCCTTTGCCTCGGTAAATGAACTGCTCGAATTCGAGAACGGCGTCGTAGGACTGGCGCTCAACTTGGACGAGGAATCGATTGGCGCGGTCGTGCTCGGCGATGTCGAAGGCCTCGATGAAGGACAGGTCGTGCGCTCTACGGGCCGAATCCTGTCGGTGCCTGTTGGAGACGCTTTGCTCGGGCGTGTTGTGAATGCGCTCGGCGAGGCGATCGATGGCAACGGGCCAATCGGGACGACCGAGCTACGACGACTCGAGGTCCAAGCACCTGGCATCATCGACCGCCAGCCCGTGAGCCAGCCGCTCCAGACCGGCATCAAGGTCATCGACGCCATCACGCCGATCGGACGCGGACAGCGTGAGCTGCTCATCGGCGACCGAAAGACCGGCAAGACGACGATCGCGGTCGACGCAATCATCAACCAGCGCGGACAGGGTGTGAAGTGCATTTACGTCGCGATCGGCCAGAAGGGTTCAACGGTCGCACAAATCGTTGCGACGCTCGAGGAATTCGGAGCGCTCGAATACACCGTCGTTGTCGGTGCTCCGGCTTCTGAGCCTGCGCCCTTTAAGTACTTGGCACCGTACGCGGGTTGCGCGATGGGTCAGCACTGGATGGAAAACGGCGAGCACGCGCTCATCGTCTATGACGATCTTTCCAAGCAAGCCGACGCGTACCGGCAGCTCTCTCTGCTCTTGCGCCGGCCACCTGGACGTGAGGCCTACCCGGGGGATGTCTTTTATCTCCACTCGAGGCTATTGGAACGTGCGGCAAAGCTCTCAGACGAACGGGGCGGGGGATCGCTGACCGCTCTGCCGATCATCGAGACGAAGGCTGGAGACATTGCGGCCTACATCCCGACGAACGTCATCTCGATCACAGACGGCCAGATTTTCTTGGAGACTGATCTGTTCAACGCCGGGATCAGGCCCGCGATGAACGTCGGCAACTCCGTTTCTCGAGTGGGCGGAGCGGCACAGATCAAGGCGATGAAAGCGGTCGTCGGATCCTTGAAGATCGACCTTGCGCAGTTCCGAGACCTTGAAGCGTTTGCGACCTTTGGATCTGAGCTCGACCGAGCGTCCCAAGCCCAACTGGACCGGGGCTATCGACTGACCGAGTTGTTGAAGCAGGGACCGAACGATCCGCTTCCTGTTGAGGAGCAAGTCGTTGTCATCTATGCCGGTGTAAACGGTCACGTCGACGACATCGCTATCGAAGACGTCCAGCGCTTTGAGGCGGCTTTGCGCGCTCACACGCGTGCGTCGCACCCCGAGATTCTCGAGCACATCAAGAAGACCGGCACACTGCCTGAGACTTCTGCACTCGACGCACTGATCGCTGAGGTCAAGGTTGGCTTCGAGGCCACGAAATCGCCTCATGCGGCTGATGAGAACGGGGCTAGCTGAGCCATGCCCGGCGGTCAAGAGCGCGTCCTGCGAAGACGTATTCGCACCATCGAGTCGACGAAGAAGATCACGCGCGCCTTTGAGCTCATTGCCGCATCACAAATCGCTCGCGCCCAATCACGCATATCCGGGTCGCGTCCTTACGTGAAGGGCATTGAGGGCATCCTTGAGACGACCGCTTCTGATTCGCACTATTCGTCGCGCCTTATTGGCGAGCCCGCCGATGTGCGTCGAGTGTTGATGATCGTCATTTGTGCAGATCGCGGTCTGTGCGGAGGTTACAACACCGTGGCCTTGCGTACCGCGGAACGCGCGATCATCGCGGGAGAGTCCGCGCAAAAGACCTATCAGCTCTTCACCATTGGGAAGAAAGCGCAGTCATTTTTCCGATTCCGCCATCGCGAGATTCAAGGGTCCTTCATCGGCATGGGCGATCGGCCGACCTTCGACGATGCCCGTCGGGTCGCAAAACCGGTCCTTGCCGCGTTCCTCACGGAGGAAGTCGACGTCGTCGAGCTCGTCTCGTGGCGTTTCCGCTCAGCTGGCATCCAAACAATCGAGAGGCGTCGCATCCTTCCGCTCGAGGCGCGCAAGACCGCATCACAAAGCGACCGAACTACAAAGGCCCCTCCGGTACAAAACGATGATGTCGCCAAGGGATTCTTCGATTTCGAGCCCGACGTCGAGGATCTGCTCGCCCTTATCGTGCCAATCTATGCGGAGGCCGTTCTTTTCCAGGCGCTCCTGGAGGCCTCGGCGTCGGAGCACACGGCACGTCAGCGCGCCATGGCCGCTGCGACGGAAAACGCGGATGACTTCATCACCACGTTGCGGCGTGTGATGAACCGGGTCCGCCAAGAAGCCATTACAACCGAGATCATGGAGATCATTGGTGGGGCCGAAGCGCTCCGTCACTCCGACGAGTCCTTGAATATCGACATCGACGCCAACAGGAACGAGGAGCACACGGCATGACGATCACACAATCTCCGCCGAGCAAAGAAGCCACGGGAGACCTCGAAGACGGGCGGGTCGTGGCGATCGCCGGTCCCGTCGTCGACGTTGAGTTCCCGCCGCACGCGCTCCCGGCGATCAACACCGCCCTTCAGATCGCGTTCACCTTGGAAGGTGAGGAGTCGATCATCACCGCGGAGGTTGCACAGCAAATCGGAGAAGGCCGGGTGCGCTGCATCTGCTTGCGCCCGACAGACGGCCTCGAGCGGGGTGCGACGGTGCGAAATTCCGGCCAGGGGATCACCGTCCCCGTTGGGGACGCCGTCTTGGGGCATGTATTCAACGTCATCGGCCAACCCTTGGACACAGACGACATCGGCCCTGTCGATGCCTACTGGGAGATCCACCGCGACGCGCCCGCATTTGACACCCTCGAGCCGCAGCGCAAGATGTTCGAGACCGGCATCAAGGTCATCGACTTGCTCGAGCCCTACGTCGAAGGCGGCAAGATCGGCCTGTTCGGTGGTGCCGGTGTGGGCAAGACCGTCTTGATCCTCGAGATGATCAACCGTGTCGCGAAACAACACAGCGGGGTCTCGGTCTTTGCGGGAGTCGGCGAGCGCACCCGTGAGGGAACCGACCTGTGGCTCGAGATGAAAGAGTCCGGCGTCATCGACAAGGCCGCCCTTGTCTACGGGCAGATGGATGAGCCGCCCGGCGTGCGACTTCGCGTGGCCCTCAGCGCGCTCACGATGGCCGAGTACTTCCGCGACGTGATGAACCAAGACGTCTTGTTGTTCGTCGACAACATCTTCCGATTCGTGCAAGCAGGCTCTGAGGTATCGACGCTTTTGGGGAGGATGCCGTCTGCTGTTGGATACCAGCCGACACTGGCAGACGAGATGGGCCAGCTCCAAGAGCGGATCACCTCGACGAGGGGTCACTCGATCACCTCGATCCAAGCGGTCTATGTCCCCGCGGACGACTACACGGACCCGGCACCATTTACAACGTTCACCCATCTCGACGCGACCACAAATCTCTCGCGACAGATCGCTGCGCTCGGTATCTATCCGGCTGTGGACCCGCTCGCTTCGACGAGCAACATCTTGGCGCCAGAAGTCGTCGGAGATCGACACTACAAGTGCGCGCAGAAAGTCAAGGAGGTTCTCCAGCGTTTTCAAGAACTCCAAGACATCATCGCGATCCTTGGTCTCGACGAGCTCTCCGAAGAAGATCGTCTCGCGGTGTCGCGCGCCCGGAAGCTCCAGCGCTTCTTCTCGCAGCCGTTCTTTGTGGGAGAGGTCTTCACCGGTCTGCCCGGCATCTACGTGAACGTCGACGACACCGTGCGCAGCTTCGAAGCCCTCGTTGGCGGCGAGCTCGATGACGTCCCCGAACAGGCGTTCTTGAACGTCGGTAGCGTCGATGACGTGCATGAGAAGGCGAAGCAGCTCGAGAGCTCTTGAGCTGAGCGAGAAGGATCCGCATGCCTGCGCTATTTCACGTCGAGCTCGTGACACCTGAGCGCGTGCTCTATTCGGGTGATGTCGAAGAGGTCTCCATGCGCACCGACACTGGAGAGATCGCGTTCCTCGCACGACACGAGGACTTCATTGGTGCTTCAGACATCACCGTCGTAGCGATCCACACGGGCGACCAGGAATCCTCAAAAGGCGACACTCATGGGGAAGAGTCTCGCAACGTCGTGCGCGCTGCAGTGCACGGAGGTTTCGTTCGCGTCGATTCGGACGGCGTCCTCATCCTCGCCGGCGTCGCGGAGCTCGGTACACAGATCAACGTCGCCCGGGCGCGTGCAGCACTCGCCCGTGCCGAAGAGAGCTCCGGAACAACCGTGCACGAAGCAGCAGGCAGGGAGGAAGAGATCAGTGCCGAACAGCGTGCGCTCGAAGCAGGTGGAGCAGCTGCAGCCCTTCTCGCGTCCGACGTGCCAGAGGTTGCCGCGCGCCGGGCCCGGGCACGCCTCGATGCAGCGGGCGCGTCGACGACGTCGTCGTAGCGTCTGATAAACGTGGCGGAGCGCCGGCGTTTCCTCGTTGCGCTCTTGGTTGAAGGGCGCGTCGCTGTCGAAATAGACGGGCTTCGGCGCGCGCTCGGGAGCAAAGAGCTCGAGCGCATCGCGCCGCACATCACGCTTTCGCCACCTAAGAACGTCTCCGACGTCGAGGCGGGGGTCGTTTTCGACCACGTCAAGGAAGCGGGCGCATTGTGCGGTGCTCTGCATCTCAGCCTCGGCCCACCGAAGACCTTTCGGCCCGCGAACGGAGTCGTGTTCTTGTCCGTGGGCGGTGACCTTTTAGACCTAGAGGTCTTGCGCGCGCACCTCGCGCGAGGCCCCTTGGCTACCTCCGAAGCTCGCTCGTCGCGTCCTTTTACCCCGCACGTCACCTTGGCGAGCCACCTCGAGGGTCAACGCCTACATGACGCGCTCGGCGCTCTTGGTTCATATCACTGCGAGACGGTGATCGAACGGCTGAGCCTGTTGGAGCAGCACTTTGGTGATACAGCGCGGCGGTGGGATGTCGTGTGCGATGTCGATCTGGGGAAAAGTGTGCTTCGGGGTCGAGGTGGTCGCGAACTTACATTTCACGTGACGTCGCATCTCGACCCGAAAGACGCTTCGTGGACGAAAGACGCCCTCGAGGCTTGTCGCAGAGACACCTACGGCAAAGACGTGTCGCTAGACGTTGAATACGCGATCACCGCATATCATCAAGGATCAATTGTTGGATGCGCAACTGGTCTGCTCCGAGGACAGATTTGCGAGATCGGAGTGCTCATCGTCGACAAAGCACATCGCAAGGAAGGGATCGGCGTGCAACTTCTCAAAGAGGTGGAGCGTCACGCACTCGCACAAGGATCACAGCGAGTACTTCTTCGCACCGTCGCTTCGGGGACTGAGGAGAGTTTCTATGAAGCGCACGGTTATCGCCGTATCGCCATCCTTCCTTCTTGGCGCGAGGGCAAGGATTTTGTGCTCCTGTCGCGCAACTTGTAAGGGTGAGTGAACGCCAGAGCGAAGGGTTGACCGAAATCGGCGTCCATCAGGTGATACTGATGGAATTTGCCCGAAAAGTGATGAATTGGGTCGGGAATCGGTTGCTCGTCGTGCGGATGCCACGCAACAACTGGACGTCTGCGATGCCTTTCGCGGCAAACAAGCAATGGTCCCCTCTCACCAAGTCGTCCATTTGAGCACGATGTTGAGGTCATAACCGCCCGCGGTCACCGCCGCGTGTTGTTCTTCGCTTCTCGGCCAATGGTGTCCTTGGAATTCACCGCCCATGTCCTTGAGCGCTGCTGCGACCATGACACCTTGTGTTGTGCCGCCGATGCCGAAGGTCACGTCGGTATCGGCCTCTTTCCAAGACGTCGCAATCGCGCCCTCGACGTCTCCGTCAGAGATGAGCAAGATACACGCGCCCAGACGATCTGAACTCCTCGATGAGCTCGTCGTGACGCGGTCGATCCTCGCTCTGGGATCGCGATGACCGACCATGCGCCAACTCGTCCTTGCGCGGTAGGCGCCGTTCTTGTCGCCCCGGCCCATCCAACTGCTCACTGCGGTCGCGGCGGCTTCGGTTCCTCGCACGGTCTCCACGGTGAGGTTGCGGTCAGGAGCGACGCGGTCTTGTTCTGCGGATCTCGACGTCAAGGGCCAGGACATGCTCACGAAGCCCCACACGCTGCCCTAAGGTCTTTTTGTGGATCGCATCGTCGTGCGCCCCTCGGGGCGCCTACATGGAGAAGTGACCGTTCAGGGGGCGAAGAACTCCGTCCTAAAGCTCATGGCGGCGGCGCTGTTGGCGGAGGGAACGACTCGATTGGAGAACGTGCCCGACATCGTCGATGTCCAGATCATGGGCGACGTCCTCAAGGCAATCGGTGCGAAGGTGGAACGGGTGGCACCCCACGAACTTGGCGTCACGACACCAGCGCACTGTGAGGGTGTCGCTCCCTATGAGCTCGTGGAGAAGATGCGTGCGTCGATCGTGGTGCTTGGCCCGCTGCTCGCCCGCCATGGTGTGGCGAGAATCGCGCTCCCTGGCGGAGATGACTTTGGTCAGCGCCCGATCAATTTCCACATACGCGCGCTCGCCGACCTTGGCGTCGAGTTTTCGACCAGCCACGGAAACGTCGAAGGCCATTGCGGCCGACTCGTCGGGACCCGCGTCGTCCTGGAATTCCCAAGTCACACGACGACGGACAACGTGCTCATGGCCGCCGTGCTCGCGAAGGGCTCAACGGTCATTGAAAACGCTGCGCGCGAGCCCGAGGTAAGCGACTTGGCGGACCTGTTGTGTGCGATGGGCGCGCAGATCCAAGGAGCGGGAACCTCTCGCATCGAAATCGAAGGCGTCGACGAGCTTCATCCCGCGACACATCGCACCATTGCTGATCGCGTCGAGGCGGCAACGTTCCTTGCCGCTGTCGGCCTCGCGGGCGGGCAAGTCCACGTCGTTGGGGCACGTCCCGAGCACATTGACATGTTGTTGGAAAAGCTCGTGGCGATGGGCCTTTCGATCGAGCCGACGACTCAAGGTATTGAAGTGTCCATGGATGGTCGCATCTCTTCGGTCGATGTCGCGACGCTTCCCTATCCGGGTGTCGCAACGGACTACAAGCCTCTTATGGTGACGATGCTCGCGGTTGCCTCGGGTGTTGCGATTGTGAGCGAGAACCTCTTCCCTGGCCGATTTCGCTACATTGACGAGCTCCTGCGCATGGGGGCGAATATCACAACCGAAGGACACCACGCTGTTGTTCGCGGGGTGGAAAGGCTTTCTGGCGCACAGGTGCGCGCTCCAGATATACGGGCCGGTGCGGCACTCGTGCTCGCCGGGCTCGTCGCCGATGGCGAGACCACGATCTCCGGAGTGGGGCACATCGATCGCGGCTATGAGGACTTTGTCGGCAAGTTAGCGCGTCTTGGTGCGGACGTCAGGCGCATCGATGATGCCTCGTCAGTACGCACCTGAATTGCTGTGTCTCCACCCGACGAAGCGCACCTTTTTCTGTATCACCCGTCCGCGACGAGCCGCGACCTGTACGTACCTGGAACTGGGAAGTCCGATCCGACATCGGACCGCGAGGCCAAGTTCCAACGAAGACTCGATCCCGACGAGCATTGGTACGAAAAGGCGGTGTTCTATGAGCTCTTGCCACGGGGATACTCCGACTCGAACGGGGATGGTATCGGTGACATCCAGGGCATCATCGAGAAGCTCGACTACCTCGCGTGGCTCGGTGCCGATTGTCTTTGGCTCTTGCCCTTTTACCCGTCGCCTCTTCGCGACGGCGGATATGACGTAAGCGACCTCTTCTCGGTCGCGCCCGAATGCGGTGACGTCACCGACGTTGCGCGTCTTGTCGAGAGCGCCCACGCAAGGGGAATACGCGTCATATCAGACCTCGTCATCAACCACACCTCGAACGAGCACCCGTGGTTCAAAGAGTCGCGCTCGTCGCGCGACAACGAGAAGGCGGACTGGTACGTCTGGAGTGACGACGACCAACGCTGGTCCGACATCCGAGTGATCTTCTGTGACACCGAGCCCTCCAATTGGACCTGGGATCCGGTGCGCCAGCAGTACTACTGGCATCGCTTCTACTACCACCAGCCGGACCTCAACTATGAGAACCCCGCGGTGCGCGAGGCGATCATGTCTGCCATGCGCTTTTGGCTCGATGTCGGGCTGGATGGCTTCCGGCTCGATGCCGCGGCATACCTGTTTCAGCGCGACGGTACCCAAGGCGAGAACCTGCCCGAGACGCACGCGTTCTTGAGGGGGTTGCGCGCCGAAGTCGAACGTCATTTCCCCGGCCGCGTGCTCCTCGCGGAGGTGAACCAATGGCCGACCGACGTGGTCGATTACTTCGGAGATGGCGATGAGTGCAACATGTGCTTCCACTTTCCGCTCATGCCGCGCATGTTCATGGCGGTGCGACGCGAACAGCGCTTTCCGATCACCGAAATCCTCGCGCAAACCCCGACTCTGCCCGACGGCTGCCAGTGGGGGATTTTCTTGCGCAATCACGACGAATTGACCTTGGAGATGGTCACCGAGGACGAGCGCGACTACATGTACGCCGAATATGCGGTAGATCCACGCATGCGCAAGAACCTTGGCATAAGACGTCGCCTCGCGCCGTTGGTCGAAAATGATCGACGTCTCGCTGAGCTCCTGCACGCGCTCTTGTTGTCCTTGCCGGGCGCGCCGGTGCTCTACTACGGCGATGAGATCTTGATGGGCGACAACATCTACCTCGGTGATCGCGATACCGTTCGGACCCCGATGCAGTGGACCCCGGATCGCAACGGGGGCTTTTCGAGCGCAGACTTCGCTCAGCTGTTCTTGCCTCCGCTCATGGACCCGGTGTACGGATTCCAGGCGAGAAACGTCGAAGCGGATCTGCGCGACACGTCCTCGTTCCTGCACTGGTTGCACCGGCTCTTGGAGGTGCGCCGCCAATACCCCCTGTTTGCAACCGGCGACCTCTACGTCTTGCCAGCAGACAATCCGTCAGTCCTCGCGTTCGTCCGCTCCGACATCGATGCTCAGACGGGTTCGACGCGCACCGTGTTGTGCGTGAACAACTTGAGCCGCTTCGCACAGTCCGCGGAGCTCGCACTGACGCGCTGGGAAGGGACCCGCCCCATTGAGCTCGTAGGAAGATCGACCTTTCCCCCTATCACCACGGCCGGATATGGCGTCACACTCTCGCCACGTGGCTTTTTCTGGCTCGAGCTAGAGACACGCGCATGAGTTCGCCCGACGGTGAAGAGGTACTCGCCTTATCCGCCAGCTACCTAGAACGCCAGCGATGGTTTCAAAGAGCGAGCGGAGACCAGCTCGTGTTGTCGAACGCCCTTATGAGCTTCGACGTGCTCATCGATGGTCTCCCAGGCCTCGCGCGCATGCTGTTGTCTCGCGGTGGCAGGACCTTCCAGCTTCTCGTCGGTTGGCGAAGGCCATCAGAGGTGGCAGATGCATTGCGAGGTGAGGAGAACGCGCTCCTCGGTCCGATCACGATCGATGGAGAGAGTTATCTCGCGTATGACGCGATTGCAGATGACGCGCTTTGCATAGAGCTCCTTCGTATCGCCACAGACGGCAAGGAATTCGCTCGGTCGGTGCGACGGGTGTCGTCGCTCGTGTCGCATTCGTCGCTCGTGTTTGACGAACGACTCTTCATGAAGTGCTATCGGGTCGTCGAAGACGGCGAGCGACCGGAGATTGAAGTGTTGTTTCGCCTTGACAGTCTCGGGTTCAACGCGCTCTTGGCTCCCGTTGCGCGCTGGCGCGCTCGCGACGTTGACCTCGCTTTGGTCCGTGAGTTCCTTCCTACTGCACTCGAGGGGCGGCTGCTTGCGCTGACTTCGCTTCGAGACGTGCTCGCGTATGCATCAACGGGAGATGAGCCCCCATTACCGAACACCGGAGCGCCCCGAACGACCTTTCAGCGTATGCGGGAGGACGCCACACCAGAGGAGGTCTGCGCGTCAGCCGGCGGCGATCTCGTTTCAGAGATGGAGCGCCTCGGTCAAACGACGGGAAGCTTGCACCTCGCGCTCGGCGATGCATTTGGAGAGCAGTCCGTTGACACCCACGGGCTCATCGAGGAAATGGGCGCTCAAATATCACGTGACGGTGCCGAGATGGATCCCTTCGGCTATCGCGAGCCAAGCGGAACCCTCGAGGGACTTCGCAAGGGGATCTCCGCGCTCGCGCTTTCCCGCGCGGGCCGGGCTATCCGCCTGCACGGCGAGTACCACCTGCGTCGCGTCATGCGCTCAGATGCTGGGTGGGTCGTCGCAGGCTTTAGCGACGACCCGCTCTATTCGAGGCAGCAAAGCGACCTGTCTTTGGCCGCGCGCATGGGTTCACCGCTCGAGGACCTCGCGGACATGTGCTTCTCCTTAGGCGTTGTTGCGCGAGAGGCGTTGTCATTCCGCCCTCCCGAGGAAAAGCAGGTAGCCACCGATCTTGCGCTCGCCTGGACGCGACGCAATCGGGCGGCGTTGTTGAAGGGCTACCTTTCGACAAACGGGATCGAAAAGCTCGTGCCCAAGGATGCACAAGTCGTCGGGGCACTTCTTTCCGGCTACGAGTTCATCCGGGAACGTCGCTACGACGCGGCGCTTGCCGGTCGATGACCGGCTGATTTCTTCTTCGATCCGCCCAGCGCGTTTCGCAGGTCTTGTGCAGCGCGCTCGGGGGCGATGACGTTGATGTACACGCCTGTGCCGAGCTCGAATCCCATGCGCGTCGTCAGCTTGGGGAGGATGTGCACGTGCCAGTGATAGGGAGAACTTGCCCGATAGGGCGCGGAGTGGAAGACGACGTTGTACGCGACATCTCCGAGGTGATTGTGCAGTGCCGTCAGCCCCGTACTAATTGCCGTGCCGATACCTGCGAGGCTGTCGGGGGAGGAGCGATGAAGGTGGGGCTCGTGTTCGCGCCCGACGATGAGCATCTCATAGGGTGTTCCGCTCCAAAATGGCGCGAACGTGACGACGTGGTCGTTTGCATCGACGATGCGGTATCCGACTCGCTCTTCGGACGCCACGGCGGTGCACAGCAAGCACCCGCCCGCAAAACGCGAGAAGCTCCCCTGTTCGTCGACGATCTCGCGTGGCACGAAGGGAATCCCGAGGAGTTGACCGCACGGGTGGTCGAGAGACGCACCCGCTTCACGTCCGACGTTCACGATGACCTGGCTGTAGCGAAGACCCGGCGTGCCTTGGTGTTCCTCGATGCGGTCGCGGATGGCGGACATGACAAGATCGCTCTGGTGATTGCTGAATGACGCCCACGTCAGATCGTGATCGGGCGAAAAAATGAGCACCTCGTGAGTGCCGCTCGCGTGCGCCTCGGTGAACACCGGGCCCCGGTGATACACGACGAAGGGCGTATCGCCCTCAAAGGCTGGGTGCAGGTTCGGAATCACCCGAACGAGCCAATTTCGCTCGGAACCGTAGGTTTGGAGCGCGGGACGCGTCTCGTTCTCTCGGCCTGGGCAGAAAGGACACTTCTCGCGAGCATCAGGTGCGACTGCTTGGCGGGGCACGAACACCGCAGCGCTGTCGTCCCGGTCGGTCGACACGGCCACCCAGCGGCCGGAAAGGGGATCGAGGCGGAGCTGGTTCATTTCCCTTCATCCATCGGTCGGCGCTGTCGGACTTTAGACCGACACGCTAGTTCCCGCCTTGTGCATTGGCGCGTCAGGACATGACGGGACCCGTCTATGAGACCGTCGTGGTGCTGCACGTATTCACAGGTCTCGTCGGCTTTGGGGCACTCGGAGCGACGGGTTACTTCTCGGCGCGCGCCCGACGGGTCCCCGATGCCCTCGCGGACTCCTCGCTTCGCCAGTTCTTCCGACCCGGTGCGAACCATGCCGCACGGGCGATTTTCCTCGTGCCCGTCCTCGGGGCGGTGCTGCTCGCGCTCGGCAAGGGAACAGAGCTGAGCCAGCCCTACCCGTGGATCGGGCTCGGGCTTTGGGTCTGCGCCACTGGGGTCGCGACGGGAATCGTCTGGCCGAGCGAGAGGACGATCCAAGAGCTCTTTAGCGAAGGACTCGGCGGAAAGAGCTCGAACGCGTCGCTCGAGCTCGTCGCACGGCGCTGCGAACGGGCATGCGCTCTCACCTCGGTGTGCTTTGTCGTCGCCTTCTTCGTCATGGTGCTCCAACCGGGCTGAGCACCCCAGAGCTCCGCAATGCAGAACGCTCCTGTGCTCAATCGATGGCCGGTTGCTCGTCTACCCTGATCCCCCGTGAATAGGACGCGCGCCCAAGGCGATCCGGAGAAGTCCCGTCGCGGACTTCGCCCGCTCCTCGTTCTCGCCGCGGTCATCTGCGTCGCTGTCGCTGTCATCTTCGTGAGAGGTACCACCGCGTCGCTAAGGACGGATCCGCACACAGCGCGCTCGGAGACGTCACAAGAGCTTGGGTTCTCCGTCGGACTGTCAAGGTGCACCTTTGTCGACGAATCACGTTTTGAGGAGAACTACGCGACCGGGTCGATCACGCGGGGGCGCACCTTGGTCACCGAGATCTACTACCCGACCCTGTCTCCGCAACAAGACGCGCTCGACAGCGTCGGCGCGAATCCCGCAAGAAGGCACGGCCCGTATCCGATGATCGTCTTCGGTCACGGCTATGGACTCACGCCGAGTGTGTACGCACCACTGCTCAATGCGTGGGTGAAAGCGGGATTCGTCGTTGCAGCTCCGATCTTTCCCGACACGAACACCGAAGCGGTGGCCGAGGACCATGATTCATCCGAGCCGGAGAACGACGACGTCAACCAACCGCTCGACATGGCCTTTGTGACCGAGCAAATCGAAGCGAACGACTCCGGAGCCTCGTCAAACTGTCCTTTGGTCCACGGACTCATCGACGCGAAGGAGATCGGGCTCGCCGGTCAGTCCGACGGCGGGACGACCGTCGGGATGCTCGCGTACGACTCGACGCCGGGATTATCTCTAAAGAAGGTCCATTACCAAGCGGCGGCGATCCTGTCGGGGGCGGAATGGCCCTGGCCGAAGGGAACGCCCGATCCCTACGGGGCCGAGCAGGGATCCCCACCGCTTCTCGTCGTGCAGTCCGCGACGGACCAGTGCAATCCCCCTCAGTCTTCCACCCAGCTCTACAACGACATCCAAGAAGAACAGAAGTGGTTCTTGGAGATCTTCCAAGCGAACCATCTTCCGCCCTATGTCGGGACGGATCCGGCTGCCTTTGACGTCGTGGCCGAGGTGACGACGGACTTCTTTAGACTTGAGCTGCAAGACGGCGCTACCGGCGCAAGCCTCGTCGCTGAGGCCGACGTCGACCGGTCCATTGCGCATCTTTCGTCTGGCGAGCGCGCACCAGCGATCGCGCCATTGAGCGACGACATTGCGTCGTGTTACCTAGGTGAATGAGAAGAGAACAAATGATCTCGGGCACGAAGACCCCGCGCGCGTACCTGGACAACGCTGCGACGACGCCCATGAGCGACGAGGCGATTCGCGCGATGGCCCCGTTCTGGTCCGAGCAATTCGCAAATCCTTCGTCATCACACGCGCAAGCTCGCGCGGCGCGGCGCGCTCTCGATGATGCGCGCGACGATCTTGCAGAGACCCTCGGCTGTCACCCAGAAGAGATCGTGTTCACCTCGGGGGGCACCGAAGCGGACAACCTCGCCATCTTCGGTGTGGCGCGCGCCCATCCCGGAGAGGTTCTCGTCTCTTCCATCGAGCACAGCGCTGTCTTAGAACCCGCGCGTGAAGTAGGGGCTCGCTTCATCCCCGTTTCACGAGACGGCGCCATTGACTTACAAGCCCTGGACGCGCTCTTGGGACCTTCCACGTCGCTCGTCTCGGTCATGACGGTGAACAATGAGATCGGCGTCATCGAGCCGATAGATGCCGTTGTCGAACACGTTCGCGACAATGCGCCCGACGCGCTCGTTCACACCGACGCCGTCCAGGCCGTCGCATGGTTTGACCTTGCAGATCTTGCAAGCAGCTGTGATCTCATATCCGTCTCCGCTCACAAGTTTGGCGGACCGAAAGGGGTTGGCGCGCTCATTGTCCGCGAACGAGCACGTGCTCTCATTTCCGCGACCCACGTCGGAGGCGGCCAGGAGCGGGGCCTACGCGCCGGGACGGAAAACGTCGCCGGAATTGTCGCAACGGCGTGCGCTGCTCGGCATTGTAAAGAACTCCGCGTCGAGGCGGGAAAGAACACTGGAGCGCTACGTGACGAATTGGTCGATGGTCTCATGGCGGCGTACCCGGGAGCCTTCGAGTGCGCCCCGCGCGAGCGTCGCGTAGCGGGCAGCGCGCATCTCGTATTTCCCGGGATCCAAGCCGAGGAGATGCTCATCGCGCTCGACCAATGCGGCGTGTCGTGTTCTGCCGGATCGGCGTGCGCATCTGGGGCGCTCGAACCGAGCCACGTGCTCATCGCCTTGGGCTATTCGCCCGCCATTGCTCGCTCCGCGGTGCGGTTTTCCCTGGCAGCGAGCACCACGCAGGGCGAGATCGATCTCGCCCTTTCCGTCGTGCCGAAGGTCCTCGCCGGTCTTAGTGCTCCACTCGAGATGGGAGACTGAGACCATGCGTGTACTTGTCGCGATGTCGGGGGGTGTCGATTCGTCTGTTGCGGCGGCCCTGTGTGTCGAACAAGGCCACGAAGTCGTTGGGGCGACGATGAAGTTGTGGGGCGGGGATTCGGACTCTGGGTGCTGTTCGGTCTCTGACGTCATCGACGCGCGTCGTGTCGCCGATCACCTCGGTATCGACCATCATGTCTTTAACTTCACGGAAGACTTCGATCGCAGCGTTATTGGCCATTACGCCCGTGCACACGCGCAAGGTCGAACTCCCAATCCTTGTGTTGAATGTAACCGGCACCTCAAATTCGGGCTCTTCTTGGAGCGTGCTCTGCGGCTTGGCTTTGATGTCGTGGCGACGGGCCACCACGCACGCGTCGAGATCGACGGCATGACGAACCAAGTGAGCTTGCGTCGTGGTGCCGATGCCGCGAAGGACCAGTCCTATGTGCTTTCGGTCCTTACCGCCCGCGAGCTCTCAAAGATCTTGTTGCCTATCGGGTCGCTCACGAAAGACGAAGTCCGCGCGCGCGCCGCGGCGCTCGGTCTGCGCACGGCCGTAAAGCCCGACAGCCAAGACGTCTGTTTTGTCTCTTCACGCGATCGTGAGCACAATCGGCGCGCCTTCTTGCAAGAGCGCATCGTGCTCCATCCCGGAGATGTCGTCGATCATGCTTCAGGCCGAAACCTTGGCGCGATCGATGCCATCGAGCTCTTAACTGTGGGCCAGCGCCGCGGACTTAAACCGAGCGGGGACGGAACTCCTCGCTACGTGCTTCGAGTTGACCTTCGCAGCGCGCAGGTCATTGTTGGATCACTCGAGGACCTGCTCGTCGAAGACGTCGTGCTCACCGAGCGAACCTGGGTAGATGATCCCGTCCCTCTGGGCACGCTTTCGCTCGTGCAAACGAGCGCGCACGGAAGACCCAGAGAAGCGCGCATCACGAGAGAGGGTATTTCCTTCCTCAAGCCCGAGCGCGTCGTCGCGCCTGGCCAAGTCGTTGCGTGCTATCGCGGCGACGTCGTATTGGGCTCTGGAATCGCCTGTTAGCCGTGGCCGTGCAACCGCCTCGCGGGGAAAGCGCAAACGCTTCTCGCTCTCGCATCGACGAACTTCGCCGGCTCGTCCGTTATCACGCCGAGCGCTACTTCCGCGACGACGCGCCAGAGATCGCTGACGCTGACTACGACGAACTCGTCATCGAGCTTCGCCGCCTCGAGGCCGAGCACCCCGAATGGAAAGACGAGACCAGCCCGGCTGAAGCGGTCGGTGCGGTGCCTTCGACTGGGTTTGCGACGGTGCGCCACGCGGTGCGCATGATGAGCCTCGACAACGTTTTTTCCTTTGACGAGCTCCTCGCGTGGGGAGCACGCATCACCCGTTACCTGGCGAACCTCGGCGAGACGCCGGTGGCGAAGCGAGATGTGAGCTTCGTGTGCGAGCCGAAGATCGACGGCCTCGCCATCTCGCTTCGTTACGAAAAGGGGGTGCTCGTTCGCGGGGCGACGAGGGGAGACGGGCTCACCGGCGAGGACGTGACGCCGAATGTGAGGACGATTCGCGACATCCCTGCGGAGCTGTCCTTTGGGAAAGACGAGACGCCCGATGTCTTGGAGGTGCGCGGGGAGGTGTACCTGCCGGTGTCCGCGTTCGAAGCATTGAACAAGTCCCAGGCCGAAGCGGGTCTGCGTCTGTTTGCGAACCCGAGGAACTCAGCTGCAGGGTCCTTGAGGCAAAAGGACCCTGCGATCAGCGCCGCCCGGCCGTTGCACTTTTGGGCTTACCAGATTGGCGAGGTCGACGGCGGTATCACAGGTCCGGGCGGTTCTGCGCTCTTGGGACAAAGTGAGTGTCTTGCGCTCTTGAAAAAGGCTGGGTTTCCAGTCATTCAAGAGATCCGAAGGGTGAACGACCTCGACGGTGTCTACGGGTTTTGCCAAAAGGTCGAGACCCACCGACACGATTTTGATTACGAGATCGATGGTGTTGTCATAAAAGTCGACGACCTCGAGCTCCAGCGCGCGCTCGGTGCGACGAGCCACGCACCGCGCTGGGCGATCGCCTACAAGTTCCCACCCGAAGAACGCATGACGCTGCTCGAAGACATTCTCGTCTCGATCGGCCGCACGGGAAGGGCGACGCCGTTCGCCAAGCTCTCTCCGGTCGTTGTCGCCGGGTCGACGGTCTCCCTGGCGACGCTGCACAACGAAGACCAAGTTCGACTGAAAGACGTGCGGCCGAGAGACACCGTCATCGTGCGAAAAGCCGGTGACGTCATTCCCGAAGTCGTGGCACCGGTGCTGGCAAAACGACCGAAGGGCTCTCGGCCGTGGAAGTTCCCGAAACTCTGTCCGGGTTGCAATGGCCCGCTCGTGCGCCTCGAGGGTGAATCGGACACCTACTGCGTCAATCTCGACTGTGCCGCGCAGCGCCTCCAGCGCATCTCACATTTCGCCTCGCGCTCTGCGATGGACATCGAAGGCCTCGGGGAGGCGCGAGTCGCGGAGCTCTTGTCAGCATCGCTCGTCAACGACGTCGCTGACCTTTATCGCCTCGACGTGGCGGCGCTGAGCGCGCTCGAGGGATTCGCCGAGCTGTCGGCAGCAAACCTCGTCGCGGCGATCGATCGCTCGCGCTCGGCCGGGCTCTCGAGGCTCCTCGTCGGCCTCTCGATCCGCCACGTGGGCCCGTCGATCGCGACGTCTTTTTCCACGTCCTTTGCGGACCTCGACGCGCTTCTTCGCTGTGATGAGCCGGTGCTTTCATCCATAGAAGGCGTGGGTTCGACCATCGCGGCGAGCGTCGTCGCCTTCTTTTCCTCTTTGCACAATCGGACGGTGATCGAAAAGCTCCGCGCCGCTGGCGTGAGTTTTTCCTCTGAGCAGCGCGCGATGGACGAGAGCGTGCCGCAAACCCTCGTCGGTCGCATCGTTGTCATCTCCGGCACGTTGTCGGGATTCACACGAGATGAAGCGATAGCCGCGGTGACAACGCGAGGCGGCCGCTCACCGGGATCGGTCTCCCAGCGCACAACAGCCCTCGTCGTCGGGGCCGATCCCGGCACGTCCAAGCTCGCGAGAGCCGAAGAGCTCGGTGTTCCCATCCTTGATGAGGAAGCTTTTCTGCGCCTGCTCGAACGAGGGATTCTTCCCTAGGCGGCGCGCACCTCATTTACGTCGCGGTCATTGCCCGGATCTGTTTTGCGGCGTCGGCCTGGCTCGGGCTCGGGGGCGCTGCCTGAAAGGCGAGGAGCTTCGTCATGTCGCCTTCGACCCGGACTCGCCCTGCCATGAAGGCCTGCATGCCGGCTTGAGCATCCCCGTCGACAAGGATCGCTCGCGCGGTTTGGTAATCGAGGTTGACGGTGACATCGGGGGCATCGAGGTGGCCGAGCTCGACATCGACGAAGCCGCACGAGGTGTCGAGGTGGGCATTGAGCGTTCCTGGAGGGAAGGGCACCTCCTCGACAACGAGGTTCATGCGAAGCTCAACACCTGGAACTTCGTCCTTCGAACCCGCTTCGTGGATGGCGCGTGCCGCATCGATCCATCCCTCGCTCAAGAACGCGTGCTGGTCCATCTGAGTTCCTCCGTGCTGATGTGAAGAAGTGACTCTCAACATGTATGCGTCGCTCGATCGTGGCAAAAAGACGAGGTGCGGGCCATCGCGTACGGCGCGATGAAGCGAGCCTACCGTGGCTTTAGGAGCGCTCGCCTTGCCTCGGTAGGATCTCGCCTATGGGTGTAGACACCATCGCTGGCACTGAGCCCTTTGCGGCGACCAGTGGGCACTTTGGCGTGCTCGTGCTCCATGGCTTTACCGGTTCGCCTCTTTCTATGCGGCCTTTGGCCGAGCGCTTTGTCGATGCGGGGTTCTCCGTAGAGTTGCCGTTGCTTGCCGGGCACGGCACGCGCGTCGAGGATCTCGCCGAGACACGTTTTGCCGACTGGATGGATTCCGCGCTCGACGCCCATGGAGAGCTCGCCACGCGCACGGACCGCACCGCGATCGTTGCGCTTTCCATGGGGGGTCTTCTCGCGCTTCACCTCGCGCGCATGCTCCCAGAGATCGCCGGGCTCGTTCTCATCAACCCGTTCGTCTGTCCACCCAGTCCATCTCTCGTCGAAATGCTTGAAGACGCCGTTGAAGCTGGTGCGGTCTTCATTCCCGGGATCGGTGGAGACATCAAGCGCTCCGGAGTCATGAGCGGCGGGTATGACTCGGTGCCCATTCGATCGATGCTCTCGCTCTTTTATGCGGCGGAAGCCTTCTCGGAGCACCTCGAGGAGGTGACCTGTCCCGTGTTGTTGTTGACAAGTCGCGAGGATCACGTGGTTCCCGCGGATTCAGGAGCACTGCTCGAAGAACGCATTGGTGGCGCGATAGAGCACGTCTATTTGGAGAACAGCTACCACGTTGCAACGTTGGACAACGATGCCGGTGAAGTCGAAGAGCGAGCAATAGCGTTCGTATCAAAGCTCATGGCGAACTGATCGACGGTGGCGACGCAGCGACTCACTCGAGCAGACGTGGCTCACGTGGCATTGCTCGCGCGCCTCGAGCTCACCGATGACGAGCTCGATCGGTTCTGCGTTCAGCTCTCGGTCATCTTGGACCATGCGGGCGCGCTGCAGAACCGTGACCTTTCGGATGTCCCTCCGACTTCTCACGCGCTCGAGATGAGCAACGTCTTTCGTGAAGATGTGGTCCGCCCGAGCATCGACCGACAAGAGGTGCTCGGCGTTGCACCTGAGAGCGAAAATGGACGTTTCAAGGTTCCCTCGATCCTCGGGGACGCTCCATGAGCACGCCGAGCGATTCCTATCCAAGACCCGCACTCGAGATCGCCTCGTTGGTGCGCTCCGGGACCATGAGCGCACGACACGTCGTCGAGCAATGCTTCGCGCGAATCTCAGAATATGAAGACGATATTCACGCGTTCAACACCCTCGTCAAAGACGCAGCGCTGCACGACGCGGAGCGCGTCGACCGCCTCGTCGCCGACGGAGTCGACGCTGGCGCGCTCGCAGGTGTACCCATTGCGATCAAGGACAACATGTGCACGCGTGGCATCGAGACGACGTGTTCTTCCCGGATCTTGCAGGGCTGGCTTCCTCCATATGACGCGACCGTCGTGAAGCGTGTACGCGAAGCGGGGGCGATCATCGTCGGCAAGACGAACCTCGACGAATTCGCGATGGGTTCGTCGACCGAGAACTCCGCATTCGGTCCGACGAAGAACCCGTGGGATCCCTCTCGTGTTCCCGGAGGGTCATCGGGTGGCTCTGCTGCCGCGGTTGCGTCGGGGATGACGCCCCTCGCACTTGGTTCAGACACCGGAGGATCGATCCGCCAGCCCGCCGCGTTGTGCGGAGTCGTCGGGATCAAACCGACCTACGGCCTCGTCTCGAGATACGGGCTCGTCGCGTTCGCTTCCTCGCTCGATCAGATCGGCCCGTTCGCGAACACCGTCGCGGACGCAGCGACGTGTTTGCAGATCATCGCCGGTCACGACGAGGCAGACTCGACGTCGATTGACAAGACGCCACCGCACTATGCAGATGCTGCCTCGAAAGGCGTCGTCGGCCTTCGGATCGGTGTCATCGAGGACTTCTTGTCCGACGCGAACCCAGGGTGCGTCGATGCTGTGCGTCGCGGCGCCGAGGCGCTCGCGTCTTTTGGGGCGAACGTCGATGACGTGTCGATCCCCGAGCTCATGGACGGTCTCGACGCCTACTACCTCATCGCGCCGGCCGAGGCCTCGTCGAACCTTGCTCGCTACGACGGCGTGCGATATGGCCTGCGTGTTCCGGCGAGCGATGTGTCCTCGATGAACAACGCGACTCGGAGCGCCGGTTTTGGCCAAGAGGTGAAGCGGCGCATCATGCTCGGCACCTATGCGCTTTCGGCTGGTTATTACGACGCGTACTACGGCCAGGCACAACGTATCCGTACCCTTGTCGCTCGAGCCTTTTCACGCGCGTACGAGCGCTTCGACGTGCTCTTGGGTCCGACGACGCCTTCTCCTGCTTTTGGCATCGGAGCAAAGATCTCCGACCCGCTCGAAATGTACTTGTCTGACCTTTTCACCATCCCTTCGAATCTCGCGGGCCACCCTGCGATGAGCGTTCCCTTCGCGCTGAGCGACGAAGGGCTCCCCGTAGGCGTCCAGGTCCTCGCGAACGCGCTCGGTGAGGTCGACATGCTTCGTGTCGGCGCCGCATTGGAATCTGCCGCGGCACCGGGAGTCCGCGGTCCTATCGAGCCGCGCAAGAGCACCGGGGCGGTCCGATGAGCGCGTCGGATAGGGGCGACTCCTTCGAGGTCGTGATTGGGCTCGAGGTGCACTGTGAGCTCGCTACTTCCACGAAGCTCTTCTGTTCGTGCGCGAACGCGTTCGGAGACGAGCCGAACACGAACATCTGCCCGGTGTGTCTCGGGTTGCCGGGATCGCTTCCGGTGCTGAACAAAAAAGCAGTAGAGCTCGCGATGCGCATCGGGCTCGCACTGAACTGTTCCATCGTTCCGTCGACGTTCGCACGCAAGAACTACTTCTATCCCGACATGCCGAAGGACTACCAGATCAGCCAGTACGACGAACCGATCAACGTCAATGGGTACGTCGATCTCGCAGATGGGACTCGTGTCGGCATCGTGCGCGCGCACATCGAAGAGGACACGGGAAAGTCCACCCATATCGGGGGAAAGGGCCGGATTCAAGGCGCCGATTACTCGCTCATCGACTACAACCGGGCCGGGGTGCCACTCGTCGAGATCGTCTCTGCTCCAGATATTCGCAGCTCCGAGCAGGCCCGAGCATATGTCAGTGAACTCCGTTCCATCCTCGTAGCGGTGGGCGCATCGGACGGGCGGATGGAAGAGGGATCGCTTCGCGTCGACGCGAACATCTCGGTGCGCCCACTTGGATCGGAGGTCTTTGGTACCCGTACGGAAGTGAAGAACCTGAATTCGTTGCGTTCGCTTGGCCGTGCGATCGAATTTGAGGCCGATCGTCAGGTGGCGATCGTGACGTCAGGCGAGCGGGTCGTGCAAGAGACGCGACACTTTGAGGAGAACCAAGGCGTGACCTCTTCGATGCGCTCGAAGGAAGAAGCGAACGATTACCGGTACTTTCCCGAACCGGATCTCGTTCCGCTGAGACCTGATGACGCATTTGTCGAGAGCATTCGCGCGGGGATCGGATTGCTCCCAGCGCAGCGGCGCGAGCGGCTCAACGCACTCGTTGGGGCTGGGGAACTCACATCGTCGTTGTCCGGCCAGGTCGCGACGACCGTCGACCTCGGTCTCGACGACCTTGTCGCCGATGTCGTCAAACTCGGCGCAAACCCTCGCCTCGCGCTCGCGCGCACAGCAAACGAAGCGGCACGCCATCCCGAACAAGCGCGCTCTCTCGACGCGGCGCTTTACGCGCAACTTATCGGTCTCGAATCCCGTGGAGAGATCTCCGCGACCCAAGCGAAGGTCATCTTGGACGAGCTGTGTGCGACGGGTGAAGATCCGCGGGCCATAGCCCAGCGACTCGGTTATGAAGCACTCGGTGACGACGCGCTCGAACAAGCCATCGACGCGGTCATCGAAGCGTCCCCGGCTGAGTGGACGCGCTTTCTCGCAGGTGATGAAAGAGTCGCACAGTTCCTCCTCGGCAAGGTCATGAAGGAAACCAAAGGCAAGGCGAATGGGAAGGCGGTCGCAGAGTCCTTCGCACGTCGCAAGTAGACGGAGTCGTCTTCTTCAACGTGTATCGCTGCGTCGAGATGCACCTGATGCACGGGCTGTGGAAAACGCGTGTTGATGCCAGTTCGCAGGTCCACATGATGCATGTGATTCGCGCAGCTGAGAGTCTTTAGTCATCAGTTGGTGACGACAAGTCATCTTCGGTTCATCGAATCATCACTTCGGCATCTTCCCCACGAAGGATTTGTCGAAGATACGAGCGAACCTTTGCGCATCGTGGTGCTCAAAAGCGCGCGCGCGACGACCACGCACGAGACGATCGCGTCCTAAGTCCCACGTCAAAAGGCCGAGCGACGCAAACCCGCGGGAAGCCGTCGGGGGGAAGAGCGCGCTGTCGTTGCGCCTAAGAAGGGTGCGCTCGATTGGCGAAGAGTTCACTTCAACTTCTGTTACGCGTCGCCCGTCGCGTGCGTTGCGTTCAACTGCCTTCCCTAGCGTGCGCATCGGTACGACCTGTCGTGCGTCGCGCACTTCAGGTCCCGAGCATGCGTCCATTGTGGACGGAGGAGGATCACACGGATGCGGAGAGCATCAACTATCCATTGGTTGGTCGCGCTGGCGATCACGTCGCTGGGGCTCGTTTCCATCGCGGCGCCAGCGTCGAGCGCGAGCGTACGTCCGAAGGCGTCTTGCAACTGGGCGACGGCAACGTCCGCCGTTTCATGCGGAGGGATGTCCGCGCTCGTCTCGGCTGCGGAGACGGAGGGTCACCTGAACGTGATCACCCTGCCGTCCAACTGGGCGAACTACGGGACGATCATCAAGGACTTCGAAAAGAAGTACCACATCGCCATCAACTCGGAGAACCCCGAGGGTTCGAGTCAGGACGAGCTCAACGCGATCGCTGCTGACGCCGGTCGTTCGGACGACCCGGACGTCCTTGACGTCGGACAGAGCTTTGGGATCGAAGCCGCGCAAAAAGGTGAGCTTGCTCCCTACAAGGTGGCGACCTGGGCAGAGATCCCAGCAGCACAGAAGGACCCGAACGGCGACTGGTACGGCGACTACGGCGGGTACGTGGCGATCGGCTGCGACACCGCGACGGTCACGGTGTGCCCGACCTCTTTCAAGCAGATGCTTGACACCGGTCAGGGATACAAGATCGGGATCAACAACAACCCGACCGAAGCGAGCGCGGCCTTCTCCGCAGTGTTCGCGGCGGCCCTCGCGAATGGGGGCTCGTTCAACAACATCAAGCCCGGCATCGACTACTTCGCGCAGCTGAACAAAGAGGGCAACTTCGTCGCGACCACCGCCGGTCCCGCGACGGTCCAAAGCGGCGCGACGAACATCGTCATTTGGTGGGACTACCTCCAGGCCTCGGAGATCAACGCACTGCCGGGGTACGCATCGAAGTGGAAGGTCGTTATCCCGACGGACGCGTCGTACGCGGCGTACTACGACCAGGCCATCAACAAGGGTGCCCCGAACCCCGCGGCCGCACGCCTGTGGGAGGAGTACCTCTACTCGACGACGGGACAAAACCTGTGGCTAGAAGGTGAGGCCCGCCCGATAGAGCTGCCGTACCTCGTCGCACACAACCTCGCGAACGCGAAGGCGCTGGCCGCTTTGCCGACCGCACCAGCCGGGACGACGACCTTCCCGACACAAGCCCAGATAACCGCCGCTCAGACGGTCGTCGCGGCTGACTGGCCGACCGAAGTCACCTCCGGCCCGTAGCAAGCAAGATCGCTTGACCGCCGGTGTGTTGCTGACAGAGTCGGCACCCTCTGGTCCGGGGAGTTCGCCCCGGGCCGGAGGTGCCGGCGCCTTGGAACAGATCCGAAAAAGGGGTCTCGTTCGTGGCGTAAGACCCGCGCTCGCGATGGCCCCGTTCGCCATCTACACGTTCATCGGCCTCGGGATCCCTACGCTCGCTGTGATCAGCCTCGCCTTCAGGAGCGAGCAGGGCAAGCTCACGCTCGCGAACTTGCACACGGTCGCGCAGGGCACCTACCGCATCGGATTCGAGAACAGCATCATCCTTGCGACGATCACCTCGATCGTGCCAGGGATCCTCGGGGTGTTCCTCGCCTATGCCATCGCGACCTCCCACAGCGGCATGCTCAGGCGTCTCGTCGCAGCGGCTTCGGGAGTGCTCGCGAACTTCGGTGGCATCAACCTCACTTTCATGTTCATCGCTTCGCTCGGATCGACCGGAGTCCTCACGGTATGGCTCGCCGCCATCCACGCCAACCCGTGGCACTACGGGTTCAACCTCTACTCGTTCTATGGCGTCGCGTTCGTGTACATGTACTTTCAGATCCCGCTCATGGTGCTCGTGATCACTCCGGCCCTCGGCGGGCTCCGCCCGTCATGGCGAGAGGCTGCGGAGAACCTCGGTGCCTCGAGCTTCAAGTACTGGCGCACCGTAGGTATCCCCGTACTGCTCCCCTCGGTGCTCGGCGGAATGCTCTTGCTCTTCGGCAGCGGCTTCGCGGCGTACGCCACCGCGGACACCCTCACTGCAGGGACAGTCACCCTCGCACCGATCCAGATCGGTGCGGTCCTCAACGGCAACGTCATCGCCGGTGAGGAGAACATCGGCTACGCGATTGGTTTCGGCATGCTCGTCGTGCTTTCGATCACGATGATCCTCTATGGCCTCGTGCGTAAAAGGGCGTCGAGATGGCTTCGCTGATTCCCGAGATCGCCTACGAAGAGGTCCTTGGAGAATTGCCCGAGGTCAAATCGGATCCACAAAGCCGGCGTCTCCCTCGGATCCGGTACTGGCGAGTCATCGTGTTTTTCCTCGCGGGGTCATATTTCTTGCTGCCCTTGTACGCGGGGCTGCGGTTCTCCTTTGAGAACGACGCCGGCCATTTCTCCTTCTACGCAATCGAAGCGATTCCGTCCCAGACCGGGTTCTCCCAAGCGTTCTTCCTCTCTCTCCGCCTGGCCGCGGTGACGACGGTGCTCACGATGGTGCTCATGGTCCCAACCGCGACCTATGTCCACCTCAAGTTGCCGAGGATGCGACGCGTTCTCGACTTCGTCACGATCTTGCCGATCGTCATCCCACCGATCGTCTTGATCCTCGGTGTGCTCCACGCCGCACCGCTTTGGCTCCGGGCGTCGCCTTACCTGTTGAGCCTCGTCTATGTCATCCTCGCTCTTCCGTTCGTGTACCGCTCGCTCGACGCAGGACTCTCGGCCATCGATCTCAAGACCCTCGTTGAGGCGTCGCGTTCGCTAGGAGGCAAGTGGGTGAGCACCCTCATCCACGTGATCCTCCCGAATCTGCGAGCGGCGATGTTGTCAGCAACCGTGCTCACGATCGCCCTAGTGCTCGGCGAATTCACGATGGCAAGCCTCGATCTGTGGTCGACTCTGCCGGTGTGGATCTACCAGTTCTCACAAAAAGACGCCCACATCGCAACCGCGGTTTCAATGCTCAGTCTCATCGGCACGTGGCTGTTGCTTACCTTGATCGTCTCGCTTGATCGTTCTCAGTCTCGACGCATGCGCAAAAGGACAGGGACACTGTGACCGTGACAGAAGAAAAGCAATCGGTCTTGGGTACCGCGACGCGATTCGGTCCCTCTGGGGGTGCGCCGGTTGAACTCGAAGGACTCGTGCGAACTTTCGGTCAGACGCGCGCTCTCGATCACTTCTCGCTCTCGATTGAACCAGGGGAATTCGTCGCACTTCTCGGTCCATCGGGCTGTGGCAAGACGACGGCGCTCCGGGTGCTCGCGGGCTTCGAGCGGATCGACCGCGGACGCGTTTTCGTCGACGGGCAGGATCTTTCTCAAGTCAGTGCGCAGTCGCGAGACATGGGGATGGTCTTCCAGAGCTACTCACTTTTCCCGAACATGAACGCGTTGAACAACGTCGCCTACGGCTTGCGCATGCGCGGCCACCGCACGCAGTCGCGAAGGATTAAGGCGAACCAGCTGCTCGAACTCGTTGGCCTCGCAGATCAGGCATTGAAGTATCCCCACCAGATGTCTGGAGGCCAACAACAGCGAGTCGCGCTCGCAAGAGCACTCGCCATCGAGCCTCGGGTCTTGCTGTTGGACGAGCCGCTCTCTGCTCTAGATGCCAAAGTGCGTGCCGATCTGCGTGAGGAAATCCGCTCGCTCCAACAGCGCCTTGCGATCACGACGGTGTTCGTCACCCACGACCAGGAAGAAGCGCTCTCGATGGCCGACAGGGTCTGTGTGATGTCCGCCGGCCGCAACGAACAAACCGCAACGCCCGCGGCGCTTTACGCGCGCCCCGCGACCGCATTTGTTGCTGAGTTCGTCGGCGTCTCGACGAGAGTCCCTGCAGAGCGGACCGACGACGAAGTCGTCGTCTTCGGTCAGCGTTGTCTGGTCCGAAGCGCTGACACCGCCTCCACGTTGGGCCTTGTCGACGCGCTCCTTCGTCCTGAGGACGTCGCGATCGAGCTTGACCCCACGGCCAAGGATTTCGTCATCCACATGAGCTTTTTCGGCGCGACGACGCGACTCGTCGTGCAAGTTGACGAACTCCCGGTTCGTGTGGACGTCCGCAGCGACGTCGCGGAGGAGATCGAGCTCGGAACCCGTGTCCGTCTGAAGGTGATCTCGCGCGACGTGCTCATAGCGCCTCGCGCCGGAGATGTCCTCTCCAGTCCCACTTGAGATGTGTCGCCGATGGGTCGCGCATTCGATGAGAACACACCTGTAGCCAAAGAACCGCCTCTTTGATGACGACCGACGAGCTCGAAGAGGTGTTGATGTCGCTCGGCGGCGTCTTCGACGGGGAGGAGCAAGTCGATGAGCTCTCGCACGCGCTCCAGTGCGCCCACCTTGCCCAGATGGCGCGAACGAGCGACGAGCTCATCGCCGCGGCGCTCTTCCACGACGTGGCCCGTTCGCCCGTTGTCGCGCGCGACTATCCGAATGTTGCCCATGAGATCGCAGGAGCAGCGTGGCTCTTGCCGAGATTCGGCGAGCGCGTTGCCCAGCTCGTGCGCGCGCATGTCGCTGCGAAGTTGCACCTCCTCGCGACACAGCCCGGATACAAGGACATCCTCTCGAGGGAGAGCGTGAAGAGTGCCGCGCATCAAGGTCCACCGCCGCCCGCAGAGCTCCTCGTGCAACCCTGGTGGGAGGACGCGCTGCGACTTCGGCGCTTCGACGACGCGGCGAAGGATCCGAACGCTCTCCTTCCGGACCCCCAAGAGCTGCTCATGATCGTGCGAGCTCTCAAAGTCTCCTGAAGTGAGGTCGCGAACGCGTGGAATCGTCTCAACTGCCGAGTTCGTGTGGTCTTGTGCAAAGAGCGAAAGTTCACCGTGACTTCTTTGTCTTGTTGCAAAGCACGTGCACGGCGTTCAACTTCGCTCCCTAGCGTTCGCCGAAAGGCCATCTGAATGAGGTCGCGTACCTTGGATTCAGACGATGTGTCTCACCTGAGAGAAGGAGGAGCATGCGGATCCCCGTGGGCGTGATGGCGTCGATGACGGTCTGTGAGAAGCGGCGCGAATGAGCGCCCCTGCAGCGCGCGGCTTCAATCAGGCGACGAAACTGGCGCTAGAGCACACGATCGTGCCTGGCGATGCCGGCGAAGGAGGCTACCGGCGTCTCATTGATGGCCCGCGCGAGGAAATGCACGTGCGCAACGACCTCGGGGGAACGCGACCAAGCGGTCGCTTTCGTTCCCTCGTCTGTTTTGTTCAGGTTTCGGACCTCCACGTCGCGGACGTCCAAAGTCCGGCACGCGCTGAATTCCTCGACCGACTCGGAGACTTTGACTCGCCCTACCTCGAAACCTTTGGCAAGAATCGCACCTACCGCGCCCAAGAAGCGCTGAACCACCACGTGACAGAGGCAATGGCGTGCGCGATCCGCCGTCTCGAAGGGGGCCCATTGACCGGGGCACCGCTGCTCTTTGCCGTCTCGACGGGCGACGCGACAGACAACTGCCAGGCAAATGAGCTTGAGGACTACGTTGCGCTCCTTGACGGCGGCACCGCCGTGCGCGCGGATTCCGGGGATCTCACTCGCTATGAGGGCGTCGGCGCACCATCGAGCTATGACGTTCGCTACTGGCACCCTGACGGCACTCCCATCGGTGAAGCTGACGATTTCCCGCGATCGCGTTATGGATTTCCGACCGTCCCAGGATTGCTCGACGCGTGTCGTGCTCCTTTTGTTGGAACCGGGCTCGGCCTTCCGTGGTATGCGGTCAACGGCAATCATGATGCGCTTATCGCCGGCACCTACTCCGTAGACGCCGCGTTTTCCCAACTTGCGGTCGGCGGGGAAAAACCGGTCGCAATTGACGGTCCCGTCGACTTCGACGTGTTTCTTTCGAGAGGTGAGTTCGGCCAAGACCTCGCGAGCCTTCTCACGCTGCCCGTGAAGACGAAGGCGGTAACTGCCGACCCGATGCGGCGCCTCGTTGACGCTCGCGAGTGGATCGCCGCGCACTTGAGGAGCGCCGGAGATCCCAAAGGTCATGGTTTCGACGAAGTCGCCGTGGCCGAGGGACGTGCCTACTACGGCTTTGACGTCGATGAGATCCGCTTCCTCGCGCTCGACACGGTCAATCGTGCCGGGGGCTGGCAGGGCTCACTCGATGAAGCCCAGTTCCAGTGGCTCGAGCAAGAATTGACCAAAGGTCACCAATCGTTTTATGCGACGTCTGGAAAGACCGTCGTCCACGACGGCAAAGACCGGCTGTTCGTGTTGTTGAGCCATCATGCGATCGACGATCTAACAAACTGCTACGAACCGTCGGGGGAGACTCGTTATGGGAGCGCCGAGATCTCTGCTCTCATTGGTCGGTTCCCGAATGTCATCTGTTGGTTCAACGGACACACGCACATCAACGCGGTAACCCCGATTACTCCTCGCGTCCATGATCGAAGCGGTGCGTGGCAGGTAACGACGGCATCGCACATCGATTGGCCCCAGCAGTCACGCGTCGTCGAAATTGCGATCGACACGGCCACGGGCGATCTTGTCATCGGCGTGATGACCGTCGATCACGCAGGTCTCGTCGATCCGCGACGTGGCGAGCTCTCTGATGCGCTCACGCTTGCGGGATGGTCCCGGGAAATCGCAGCGAATGCCTGGCAAGCGAGACGTTCGAGCTACGAGCCGATCGGCCGAGGTGCCTCATCCGACCGAAACGTCGTTCTCGTCCGTTCGTCGCCGTACCGCCTCGCTCGCGCGTCATGAGCACTCGTCTCCGCCTCGTTGTCGTTGGTGGCGGGATACTCGGCACGATGCACGCGCTCGCAGGGTTGCGACGCGGCTACGAGGTCATCCACCTGGAGCGTGACGTCGTCCCTCGTGGCGCGTCGGTGAGGAACTTCGGACTCATCTGGGTCGGAGGACGTGCATCTGGTGCAGAGCTCGAAACGGCGTTGCGCGCCCGGATGCTATGGGAGAACCTCGCACGGGAGTGCGGAGCGTTCTCCTTTCGCCCCTCAGGGTCGCTCACCCTCGCCCGGACAGCTCACGAGTCCGCAGCTCTCGAGGCCGCCGCGAAGCTTCCCGATGCACACGAGCGCGGTTTTGAGCTCTGGTCCGGAGACGAAGCGCGCGCAAAGAATCCTGCTGTGACGGAGAAGGTGCTCAGCGCGCTCTTTTGCTCTAAGGACGCGATCGTCGAGCCCCGTCTCGTCCTTTCTGCGCTTCGCGAGCACTTAAGGGGGATGGACACCTACACGTGGATCGCGAATCGACACGTCTTGGAAGCGCGTTCCCACGGCGTTCGCGACCATACCGGTGAGTGGCACGATGGCGACCTCGTCTTATGCTGCATCGGAGCGTCGCCGGGAGGCTTTCTTGCACAGGTGCTCGAAAACGAGCCCGTCCGAAGGGTTCGGCTCCAGATGCTTGAGACAAAGCCCTACGAGGGCGCATTGACCTCGGCGCTCGCGGATGGCGACTCGCTCCGCTACTACCCGGCATATCGCGGCGAGACGACGCGGGCGCTTCCGCCTCAAGACGAGGTCGCGGCCAAGTGGGGAGCGCAGATGCTCTTGGTGAAGCGAATGGGCGGGCACCTCACGATCGGCGACACCCACACCTACTTGGAGCCCTTCGCGTTCGACGTCGACGAGGAGCCCTATCGCCACCTCCTCGTTGTGGCGACCGAGATCCTCGGGCCGATTCCCGCGGTGGAGCGCCGTTGGTCCGGTGTCTACAGCGAGGTGACAGATCCCTCACTTTTGTATCTGAGAAGAGAGTGCGAGCCCGGGGTGTTCGTGATCACTGGACCCGGAGGAAGGGGAATGACGATGTCGCCCGCGATTGCCGAGGAGACCTTTTCGTGATCGAGAACGCTCAGGAAGGACCATCGATAGCGCTCGCGTGCCTCGACATGGCGGGAACGACCGTGAGCGACGACGGTGCGGTCGAGGAGTCCTTCCTCGCGGCGTTAGCAACCGTCGGTGTCAATGCCGGCGATCCGAGGCTTCCTCGGATGCTCGACTACGTGAGAGAGACGATGGGTTCCTCGAAGATCGCTGTCTTTGAAGCCTTGTTCCCTGACGACGATCGCTTGCCCACAGCCGCGAACAAAGCGTTCGAAACCGCGTACGACGCGATCGTCTCTAGGGGCGGCGTCAAAGAGATGCCCGGTGCAAGAGAGGCGATTGCAAAGCTCCGATCAAATGGGATAAGAGTCGCGCTCCTCACGGGTTTTTCGATACCAACGCGCGACAAACTCATCGACAGCCTCAATTGGCAGGCCGTTGCCGACCTCCTCGTCTGTCCCCAAGAGGCAGGCCGAGGTCGGCCTCATCCCGACATGGTGTTGCACGCGATCTTGAAGCTCGGCATCGACGACGTTTCCTCAGTCGCCGTCGTCGGCGACACCGCGGCCGACATCAAGACGGGACTTCGTGCAGGCGCTTCGGTCGTCGTCGGCGTCCTTAGCGGTGCAGACGATGCGAAGAGACTGAGAGATGCGGGAGCGACCGCGCTTCTCGATGGGATTCGCGAGCTGCCGGATTTCCTTTCATGTACCTGACCGCTTTGGATCGCGGCGGAAGCGTTCTTCGAGCGAAGCCCACGGCTCGCCGATGAGCGAGATGGGCGAGGGACGTGTTCGCGACCTTGTCGATGAGAGACGACCGGGATTTGGACTTGGTCGCGAGTGCTACGCAGACGGCGAGCTCTTTCGCGTCGAAATGGACGAGATCTGGCGCAAGGGTTGGCTCTTCGTCGGACACGGTTGTGAAGCGCGCCGTCCAGGGGATTACTTCACCTTTGAAATAGATCGTGACCCGATCGTGTGCGTGCGACAAGAGGACGGAACGATGAGGGCGATGCACAATGTATGTCGCCATCGCGGGTCCATCGTCCTCGTCGATGAACGCGGTCACCAAGCCCGACTCACGTGCCCGTATCACCAGTGGGTCTATGGCCTCGACGGGTCCCTTCTTCGCTGCCAAGGCGTTCCAGAGGGCTTTCGGAAAGACGGCGTCGGGCTGGCATCGATCCCGACAGAGGAAATCGCGGGGCTCGTGTTCGTCTGCCTCGATGATCGACCACGGCCCATTGAACGTGCTCGCGAGGACTTGACCCGTGGGCTCGCGGTGCAAGGACTCGATCGAGCGAAGGTCGCGATGCAGATCGACTATGAGGTCAAGGCGAACTGGAAGCTCATCTGGGAGAACAATCGCGAGTGTTTCCACTGCGACGTGAACCATCCCCAATACGTTCGGGCGAACTTCGATCACTACGACGAAGGTGATACCCGGCATAAAGGTGACCTCGCGGCCGCGCTTCAAAGACAGCGTGAGGGCCTCTTGCGTTGCGGGATCAAAGATGAGTTCTTTGGAGGCTTTGGCCTCTCGGAGTTTCCTGATCCTACGGGCGAGGTGTGGTGGTCGCTGAACCGCACGGCGCTCGAGGAGGGCTTCGATACCGAATCCCTAGACGGCTGCCTCGTCTCGCGCCTCATGGGCGCTTATGTGGACCCCGCGGTGGGAACCCTTCGGGTCCGGAGCCTGCCGAATTTCTGGTGCCACGCGAGCTGTGACCACGCGGTCACGACGCGCCTCACCCCAACAGGGCGATGGACGACGAACGTGCGTGTGTCGTGGCTCGTGGACGTCGACGCTCAAGAGGGCCGCGATTACGACCTTGCGAAGTTGCTGCCGTTCTGGCAGCTCACGTCGGAACAGGATTGGGCAATCTGTGAGCGCCAACAGCGCGGCGTCGCGTCGTCGGTCTTTGTTCCCGGTCCACTCTCGCCCGACAAGGAAGGAAACGTTGATCGCTTCCTTTCCTGGTACACGCACGCGATCGTCGACGCCTTGGACGCTTCCGGCGAAACGCGGCCACAGGCAGGGGTTGTCTCTTTCTCCTAGGCTCATGACATGTCAGGCGATGAACGCACGGGGCCGTTCAGGCACGGTCTCAAGATTCACAGTCAGGACGTAACTGAGGGCAAAAGGCGAGCGCCTTCACGCGCGATGTTGCGCGCCGTCGGAATGGGCGATGACGACTTCGCCAAGCCCCAGGTCGGGATCGCCTCGACGTGGAACGAGGTCACGCCGTGCAATCTGTCCTTGGAGAGGCTGTCGAAGGCGGCCAAGGCCGGCGTGTTTGCAAGCGGGGGTTTCCCCTTCGTGTTCACCGCGATCTCCGTGTCCGACGGCATATCGATGGGAACCGAGGGCATGCGCGCCTCTCTCGTGAGTCGCGAGGTCATCGCAGACTCGGTGGAGACGGTTATGCACGCCGAGCGCTTCGACGCGTTCGTCGGGCTCGCAGGATGTGACAAATCCCTTCCCGGTATGCTCATGGCGGCCGGGCGTCTCGATCTGCCCATGGTCTTCGTCTACGCCGGGACGATCCTCCCGGGTCATCTCAACGGCAAGACCCTTGACATCGTCAGTGTGTACGAAGCGGTCGGCGCGAACGCGGCGGGCACCATGGACGACGAGACGCTCTATGCGATCGAGCGCAACGCCTGTCCCACCGAAGGGGCATGCGCCGGGATGTTCACGGCAAACACCATGGCCTCTGCTGCAGAGGCTTTAGGTATGGCGCTACCCGCGTCATCGACTCCCCCATCCGTCGACCGTCGACGCGATGACATCGCGTTCGACGCAGGCCGTGCGGTTCTCGGACTCTTGGAAAAGGGGATACGCGCTCGCCAGATCATGACGAAAGAGGCGTTCGAGAACGCGATCACGGTTGTGATGGCACTCGGAGGCTCGACGAACGCCGTGTTGCATCTCCTTGCAATCGCGAATGAGGCACGCGTCGAGCTCGACCTCGAGGATTTCGTGCGCATCGGAAAGCGCGTCCCACACGTCGCGGACATGAAACCACACGGCGCGTATCACATGGTCGATCTCGATCGCATCGGCGGTGTGCCGGTCGTCATGGGAATGCTCCTCGAACAAGGTCTCATCCATGGTGATTGTCTTACGGTCACGGGCAGAACCGTCGCGGAGAATCTTGCGTTGCTCAATCCGCCTCCTCCTGATGGCGTCGTCGTCCACCTGGCGTCCTCACCGATACATCCTCGAGGTGGGCTCGTGATCCTCCGTGGGTCCCTTGCTCCAAAAGGAGCAGTCGTGAAGATCGCGGGGACGGACTTCAACGTCTTTGAGGGCAAAGCCCGAGTCTTTGAAGGCGAGGTCGCGGCTCTCGATGCCATTCTCGAGGGTTCGATCACCCCGGGCACGGTCCTCGTCATTCGCTACGAAGGCCCAAAGGGTGGCCCAGGCATGCGAGAGATGCTCGCCGTCACGGCGGCACTGACCGGTTCGGGTCGCGGGTCTGACTGCGCGCTCGTGACCGACGGGAGGTTTTCCGGGGGAACCCAGGGGCTTTGTGTCGGACATGTCGCCCCCGAGGCCGCGATCGGCGGGCCGATCGCCCTTGTTGGGGACGGGGATCGCATCGTCATCGACGCGGACGCCGGCACGATCGACGTCTCTTTATCCAAAGGCGAACTCGAGCGCCGCCAGATGGAATGGAAGCCCCCCGTGCCGCGCTACAGCTCAGGCGTGCTCGGCAAGTACGCGCGACTCGTCACAGGAGCCGAGCGGGGTGCGATCACCGAGGCCTGAGGACCGCCTTGCCGATCGACGAAGGCTCTGGCAAGATTTGGGGCAATGACGACGAACGCCGCCCTCGTACTTTTGACCTAGCGCACGCCGGCTCAGCCGTTGGTGCGCTCACGACCTCCCGGAAGGGGGGTCGTTTTGTTTCCCGGGAAGGTTTCTCGACGACAACAAAGGAATTGAGGCGACAGAGCGAGGCCTCGCAGATACGACAAGGCACAGATGCGACAAAACACAAGGAAAGGTCCGTAGGGCGCAGGGCGCCCGGGCTATCGGGGAGACCATGGAGCTAACAGGAGCACAAGCACTCATCAAGAGCCTCGAGACCGAGGGGGTCGAGGTCATCTTCGGCCTCCCTGGAGGGGCGATCTTGCCCGTATACGACCCGATCATCGACTCGCCAATCCGCCACATCCTCGTTCGCCATGAACAAGGTGCCGGGCATGCGGCCGAGGGCTACGCGCAAGTTACCGGTCGCCCGGGCGTTGCCATCGTTACGAGCGGGCCGGGAGCGACGAACATCGTCACGCCGCTCGCGGACGCGTACATGGACTCGATCCCCCTCGTCGTCGTGTCAGGACAGGTCGCAACCCAGGCGATCGGCACCGACGCGTTCCAAGAGGTGGACACAACGGGTATCACGATGGGCGTGACGAAGCACAACTGGCTCGTCACGGACGCAAACGACATTCCGCGCGTCGTCGCCGAAGCATTTCACGTCGCGACGACGGGTCGGCCAGGACCGGTTGTCATTGACCTGCCCAAGGACATCTCGAACGCCAAGATGCAATGGAACTGGCCAACATCGATCGACCTGCCGGGCTACAGCCCACGTGTCGAGCCGGACCTTAACGCCATTGATGCAGCTGTGGCACTTATCGTTGCTGCCAAGCGCCCGGTCCTTTATGTCGGTGGCGGCGTCGTGAAATCCGATGCTTCAGATGTTCTTCGCCGCCTCGTCGATATGACGAAGATTCCCGTCGTGACGACGCTCATGGCAAGGGGCGCGCTCCCAGACGGTGATCCGCGATGTCTCGGCATGCCGGGGATGCACGGGAATTTCACCGCCGTCACCGCGATGCAAGAGGCGGACCTTTTGATCAGCCTCGGTGCACGTTTCGACGATCGTGTGACGGGCAAGGTGTCAGCTTTTGCGCCCGACGCAAAGATCGTCCACATCGATGTTGATGCGGCCGAGATCGGAAAGGTGCGGCACGCGGACGTCGCAATCGTCGCGGACTGCCGGCTCGCGGCGATCGCCCTTGCCGATGCGCTCACGAAGAACCTCGATGCGAAAGGGGCCGGATTGGACGATGCGCGCCTCGCGTCGTGGTGGCAACGAATCGATGGTTGTCGCAAGCGTTTTCCCTACGTCTACGACCAAGGCGACGGCAAGACGATCAAGCCACAGTTCGTCGTGGAGATGTTGCGCCAGTCGACTCCAAAGGACACGATCCTCGTCTCTGGCGTTGGGCAGCATCAAATGTGGGCGAGTCAGTTCTGGCGCTTCGACGCGCCGAGGATGTGGGTGAACTCCGGTGGTCTCGGCACGATGGGCTTCGCCGTTCCTGCGGCGATCGGCGCGAAGGTCGGCCGACCGGATGCGATGGTGTGGGCGGTGGACGGAGACGGCTGCTTCCAGATGACCGCGCAAGAACTCGTCACCGCTTCTTCGGAGCGCATCCCGATCAAGGTCGCGATCTTGAACAACGCGTACCTCGGCATGGTCCGCCAGTGGCAGCACATGTTCTACGAGGAGCGCTACTCCGAGGTCTACCTCTCACCGGACCTGCCGGATTACGTCGGTTGGGCTGAGGCAATGGGTTGCGTCGGGCTCAGGGTAAGCGCGCCCGAAGAGGTGCTCCCGGCGATCGAGAAAGCGAACGCCGTCGACGATCGTCCCGTCGTCCTCGATTTTCGCACCGATTCGATGGAGCAGGTCTACCCGATGGTCCCCGCTGGTGCGTCTAACTCCGACATCGTCGTGCACCCGAGCCAGTCCGACCGCCCCCGATGAGTGATTCCCCGGCACCCAAGCACCACCTCTTGGCGATTCGCGTCGAGAACAAAGCGGGCGTGCTCGTGCGCATTGCGGGGTTGTTCGCGCGCCGCGGCTTCAACATCGTCTCGCTTGCCGTCGCTCCGACAAACGACGTGCATTTTTCTCGCGTCTCGATCGTCGTCGATGCCGAGTCGGCTCCCTTGCGACAAATCGTCGACCAGCTGGACAAGCTCATAAACGTCGTAGAGATCACCGAGCTCAATCCGATGGAAGCACAGCAAGCCGAGCTCTTGTTAGTGACCTTGAAGACTGACAAGAAAGTTGCAAAGAAACTGACCAAGCTCGTTGCAGCTTCCAAGGGGACGGTCTTGTCGACTTCGAAAGAGGCAATGACCGTCATGTTGGCCGGCCCCCCCGAGACCCTTGACGACTTCGAGACGTCGCTGCGGAACTTTGAGATCTTGGAACTTCAACGCAGCGGGAGCATCGCGCTCCCTAAGCTGAAATCCGCTAGCTAGACGAGACCAGCGCCAGGGTGAAGTCCGACGGCGCTTTTGTCCTCAATACCAAAGCAGAAACGAGACAGGAACGATGCCGAAGCTCTTTTATGAAAAAGACGCCGAACACGCGCTCATCACCGCTCGCAAGGTCGCGATCATCGGGTACGGCTCACAAGGTCACGCGCATGCACTGAACCTGCGGGACTCCGGTGTCGACGTACGTGTCGGCCTACCGGAGACCTCATCGTCTCGGGCCAAGGCACAAGCCGAGGGCATTCGGGTGCTTTCGACCGCTGATGCGTCGGCTGAAGCTGACCTCATCATGTTGTTGCTGCCTGACACCGAACAAGCACGCGTCTATGAGTCCGATATCGCACCGAATCTGTCGGAGGGCGACGCGATCTTCTTCGCGCACGGCTTCAACATCAGGTTCAAGACGATCACCCCGCCAGCTGGTGTCGACGTCGCGATGGTCGCCCCAAAAGGACCTGGTCACCTCGTTCGCCGTACCTACGTCGAAGGCGGCGGTGTGCCTTGCCTCATCGCGGTTGCCCAGGATGCAACGGGTACATCGATGGCGCTCGCGCTTGCTTACGCGGACGCGATCGGCGCGACACGAGCCGGGGTGTTGGAGACGACCTTCACCGAAGAGACGGAGACAGACCTCTTTGGAGAACAAGTCGTTTTGTGCGGCGGACTGACGTCGCTCGTCACGGCGGGGTTCGAGACCCTTGTGGCTGCTGGTTACCAGCCGGAATCCGCGTACTTCGAATGTCTGCACGAACTGAAGCTCATCGTCGATCTCATGTATGAACAGGGCATATCGGGCATGAGGTTTTCCATTTCGGATACGGCGGAATACGGGGACCTCACGCGTGGGCCACGCGTCATTTCTGATGCCGTGCGCACGGAAATGCGCCGCATCCTCGATGAGATCCAAGATGGACGATTCGCCACGGAGTGGATCGCCGAGAACCGCAAAGGACGATCGAAGTTCAACGCGCTGCGCGAACAGGCACGACAACACCCGATCGAGAAGGTGGGAGCAGAACTTCGGGCGATGATGCCGTTCATCAACCAGGGCCGCAAACGCTTCGAAGAGGCCTCGGGCGGCTAGCAGGCGCGACCTCTTGCCACAAGCATTGGCCTAGGTTCAAGGTGTGTTTGCGGTCGTTCGCGTCATACCCTTTCATCTAGGACTGACTCGTCCTTGACGCTACGCGGCCTTGTCATCGCGGTCATGTCCGCCTTGGCGATGCTCGCCGGGTTGTGCTCGCCAATTGGTGCGTCGGCGCGCCTTGCGCGCCCGATGTCGTCGAACTCGCGAAAAAGAGCAACTCTTGTGGCGCGCGTACGCGACCCGAGACAAGAACAAACGACGAGCTGTCCGTGGGCGAGCGCAACCGCGGCGCAGAGCGAAACGCCCGCAGAACTTGCGGAAATGGTCTTGAGCCATATGGATCTCGCCGAGGAACTCGACCTGGTCGGTCTTCACTTCGCGAACGGATATGAAAACGAGATCTATCCGATTCCGCAGCTGTGCATTCCAGCACTCACCTTGCAAGATGGACCGAACGGGATCGCATACGGTGCGACGAAAGTCACCCAGCTACCGGCCGCGATCGGGATCGCGGCCTCCTTTGACACCGATCTTGCTTTCGCGTACGGCGCCGTTGAAGGCGCGGAGGCGCGAGCGAAGGGCATCGACGTCATACAAGGCCCCGATCTGAACCTCGCGCGCGTCCCGATAGCAGGACGCGTCTTCGAGGGATACGGGGAGGACCCCTATCTCTCGGCGAAGTTGGGCGTGGCCGACATCGAAGGGATTCAATCCGAAGGGGTGATGGCCTCTGCCAAGCACTTCAGCGCCTACAACCAAGAAACCGATCGAAGAAACCTCGATCAGATCGTCTCAGCGCGTGCGCTCGAAGAGCTGTACTTCGCGCCGTTTCGCGCCGCGGTGGAACAAGGACATGTCGCGTCCGTCATGTGCGCATACGGCGAGATCAACGGTGTCAATACCTGCGAGGACCCACTGCTTTATAGGGCTCTCGACGCTTGGGGCTTTACGGGCTTTGTCCGGTCGGACCTCGAGTCGACGACGAATCCTGTCACAGCTTTTCGAAACGGTCTCGACGCGGTCAAGCCCGCCGTTCCCACGACGCTTCGCGCCGCGGTACTCAACGGAGCACTTCCGCGGTCGGTCCTCGACGAGGCGGTGAAGAAGACATTGACGGAGATGTTCGCCTTTGGTCTCATCGAGCATCCCTCAACTGGCGCCCTTGACGACGACGCGACGAGTCCCGCGCACATCGCCTTTGCGCGTCGCGCGGCGGAAGAGTCGATGGTGCTCTTGAAAGACACCGGCGGCGTGCTCCCGCTCAGTCGAAAAGAGCTGAGCTCTTTGGCGGTGATCGGGCCCGACGCGACACAAGCGGCATTGACCGCAGGCAATGGGTCCGCGCACGTCATTGCGCCCTTTGTCTCTTCGCCGCTTGTGGCGCTCCGGAACCGTGCGGGCCCCTCCGCGCAGATCACCTATGCAGACGGGAATGCAGAGAACGTGCCCTTGCCGCTCATAGCGTCGAAAGACCTCGTATCTGAGTCCCTGCAGAGCGGCATTTCGATCGCAAAGAGCGCGCTCAAGGTGATCCCGGCTCCTGAGCGTGTTGGTCTTTCGACCCTCATCGAGGTCGTCCGTCCCCGAGCAAGCGGGCTGTATTCGATCTCGGTCGGCGATCGGTCGGCGACGTGGGTGTTCATCGACAACCATCTCGTCCTGTCGAGCCCCGGTCCGCACGGCCCGCTCGCGTGGACCATCGCGCACAACTTCGTGGCAGGCGAGGACTACACCTTTGACGCGGTCTACGACCCGAGAGGTGGCCTCGTCCCCTCTCTTGGTTGGAGGGATGACAGTCCGGCGATCGCCCAAGCGGTGTCCGTCGCAAGGGCCGCGCGCGCCGCCATCGTCTTTGCGCCAGATGCGAGCGGGGAATCCTCGGACCGCCCGTCGCTCGCGCTCCCAGGCGATGAGAACGCGCTCATCTCCGCGGTAGCTGCGGTGAATCGGCGCACGGTTGTCGTGTTGAACACCGGTGGCGCGGTCCTCATGCCGTGGCTCTCCAAGGTCGCAGCGGTCTTGGAAGCGTGGTATCCGGGAGAAGAAGACGGTGCCGCAACTGTCGCCGTCCTTGACGGTGCGGTCGATCCTTCCGGTCACCTCCCGGTCACCTTTCCTGCGTCATTGGCCGAGACCCCCGGAGCCAACGCGTCTTCATATCCGGGCATCGACGGACGGGTTCTCTACAACGAGGGCCTCGACATCGGGTATCGCTACGACGAGGCCCATGGACTTCGCCCGCTCTTCCCCTTCGGCTTCGGGCTGAGCTACACGAGCTTTTCTTTCACCGGCTTGAATGTCGTTCCCGCGAAGTACGGCTACAGCGTGAGCGCGACGGTCGAAAACACCGGCTCGCGCGAAGGAACCGAAGTGGTCCAGGTGTACCTCGCGTTTCCCGCGTCTGCTGGCGAGCCGCCACGCCAGCTCAAAGGCTTCGGCGACGTCACCCTCGACGCCGGAAAGTCGAGCGCGGTCACCTTGTCCCTGCCCGAAAGCGCGTTCAGGTGCTACTTAGATGGGCACTGGACGACTATTTCGGGTGCCTACACGCTCTACGTCGGCGACTCGTCGGTCGATCTGCCGCTCTCGATGAGCCTGAGCGCGCCGGCGCACCCTTCCCCAATTCCCAAGGCGAAAAAGAGCGGGATCACAGCCGGGGCCCCCTAAGAAGCACCGAAGTTCTAGAGGCGCTCGATGACGTAGTCGATGCACGCGGTCAAGGCCTTTATGTCCTCGGGCTCGATGCCGGGGAACATGGCGATACGCAACTGATTGCGCCCGAGCTTGCGGTAAGGCTCGGTGTCGACGATGCCGTTTGCACGAAGTGCTGCCGCCAGAGCCTTTGCGTCAATTCTCTCGTCGAAGTCGATCGTGCCGACGACGTGGCTGCGCTCGTCGGGCTTTGTCACAAAGGGCGTCGCGACATTCGAGTGCTCCGCCCAGCCGTACAAGATCTCCGCGGAGCGATCGGACCTGCCCGCGGCGAACTCGAGGCCGCCTTGGCTGTTGAACCACGCAATCTGGTGGGCGAGCAGGAACAACGTTGCGAGACCGGGTGTGTTGTAGGTCTGGTTCTGACGGGAGTTCTCGATCGCGAGGCCGAGGTCCAAGAGCGCCGGGATGTATCGATGCGAAGCTGCGATGCGCTGTGCGCGCTCGATCGCCGCCGGAGAGCACAAAGCGAGCCAGAGCCCGCCGTCTGAGCCGAAGGCTTTTTGCGGAGAAAAGAAGTAGACGTCCGTTTCGGTCGGGTCAAAGCGCAGTCCGCCCGCAGCTGAGGTGGCGTCGACGACGACGAGGCCGTCTGCCGCCCTGCCGTTGTTGTCACGTGGGCGGACGATGGGCATCTGGACCCCCGTCGTCGTCTCATTGTGGGTGAGCCCGTAGGTGTCGACGTCCTCGCGCGCTATCGGGTCGGGGTGCGTGCCCGCGTCCGACGTGATGACTTCGGGGTCCATAAGGTGCGCGGCGCTGCTCACGGCGTCGGCGAACTTCTGGGAGAACTCCCCAAAAGAACAGTGCTGGCTCTTTGTTTCGATGAGGCACAACGCCGCGATGTCGAAGAACGCCGTGGCGCCCCCCAAACCGAGGACGACTTCGTAGCCATTCGGCAGACCGAAGAGCTCGCCGAGCCCTGATCGGATCGCCCCAACGACGTCTTTCACGCGCGGTTGGCGGTGTGAGGTGCCCATATAGGTCGGTGCCTCGGATATGAGCGCGTCGAGCGCCTCGCTTCGCACCTTCGAAGGGCCTGACCCAAAGCGCCCATCGCTCGGGCGGAGCGCATCAGGAATAACGATCGTCGCCATCTGACTCCTCTTCTTCGTCTCACCGACATTGTGGGAAAGCCGAGTTCAAAGTTGCTGCTTTATGTGTGACAGCATGACAGGTATGACCACCAATTCTGAAATTGCCGAGCACAAAGGACCGAGTGCGAAGAGAGGTGCTGGTGTGTCAAAAAAGCCGCGGGTTTCGCGCCGCGTTGGCTCGGTCGCACCGTCTGCGACGCTCGCAATCGACGCCAAGGCGAAGGCGCTCAAGGCGGCTGGCGAGGACGTCATCGGCTATGGAGCGGGCGAGCCGGACTTCCCGACACCTGGCGTGATCGTCGAAGCGGCCGCCAAGGCGTGTCTTGACGGCGCGAACCACCACTACACCCCCACTGCTGGATTGCAACGCCTCCGCGTGGCGATAGCTGAAAAGACGCTTCGCGATTCGCACCTGTCGGTTCGTCCGTCGCAGGTGCTCGTCACGAACGGCGGCAAACACGCGATCGCGAATGCCTTTGCGACCCTCCTCGACCCAGGAGACGAGGTGCTCGTGCCGTCCCCGTACTGGACGACCTACCCCGAAGTGATTGCTCTCTGTGGTGGCGTCCCGGTCGTTGTGCCGACGGACGCGTCGTCGGGGTTCAAAGCCGGGCCAGAAGATCTCGAGCGCTACGCGACGGACAAGACGAAGATGTTGTTGTTCGTCTCACCGTCGAACCCTACGGGAGCGGTCTACTCGCGCGAGCAGATTCGCGCGCTTGGTCAACTCGCCTTAGAGCGCGGTTGGTGGGTGCTCACCGATGAGATCTACGAGCATCTCGTCTACGGCAAGAACGAGCAGCACTCCATTCCCGTGGTCGTCGAAGGATTATCCGAGCGTTGTGTCGTCGTGAATGGCGTGTCGAAGACCTACGCCATGACGGGATGGCGCGTGGGTTGGATGATCGGGCCCGAAGACGTGATAGACGCGGCGACGAACCTGCAGTCACAAGAGACTTCCAATGTCGACAATGTCGCGCAATGCGCTGCGCTTGCTGCGCTTGAAAGTGACCCCTCGCTCTTCGAAGAGATGCGCAAGATCTTCGATCGAAGAAGGAAGAAGATCCACGAGAGGTTGAACGCGATCCCCGGAGTGAGCTGCGTCGAGCCCGAGGGCGCGTTCTACGCGTTTCCGTCCCTTTCGGGTGTGTTGGGGAAGAACTTGCACGGTCGGTGCGCACGAAACACCCTCGAGCTTGCGGAGATCGTGCTCGATGAGGTCAAAGTCGCGTTTGTCCCAGGTGAAGCCTTCGGCGCTCCCGGTTATGGTCGATTTTCCTACGCGCTTTCCGACGAGGACCTCGAAGAGGGCATGGAGCGTCTTGCTGAGCTCTTCTCGAAAGCGCGCGACTGACGCATCCTAAGTGAGGGCCGGGTACGAAGGAATCCGACAACAACGCGACGACGAAGGTACCGAGGCAGTCCACTTCCCGTCGCGGCTTCGGCATTGGACGAGTCGTCTTTAGTGAAGGGAGCAGCTTTAGAAATGGCAAGGATCCTCGTCACCGAAGAGCTGGCCGAGAGCGGGATTTCCGCGATGAGAAGCGCCGGGCATGACGTCGATGTCCGGCTCAATTTGACGCCCGAACAACTGAACGCCGCGCTCGAGGGAGCAACGGCGCTCATCGTTCGGTCCGCGACGAAAGTGACCGCCGAGGCACTTGCTCATGGTCGGACTCTCCAAGTCGTCGGACGCGCAGGCGTCGGTCTCGACAACGTCGACGTCGACGCGGCCACCGCACTTGGCGTCATGGTCGTGAACGCACCAGAGTCCAACATCTTGTCGGCTGCAGAACACGCGATGGCACTATTGCTCGCGCAAGCTCGCAACGTCCCCCAGGCACACGCGGCGCTCATCGCCGGGCGCTGGGAGCGCTCGCGTTGGGAGGGCGTCGAGCTGCACGGCAAGACCCTCGGAGTTGTCGGCCTCGGGCGCATAGGTGCGCTCGTTGCCCAGCGCGCGTTGGCCTTTGGGATGCAACTTGTCGCTTACGATCCCTACATCGCGCCCGAGCGAGCAAAGCGCATGGGTGTCGAGCTCTTGAGCCTCGAGGATCTCGTTGCGCGCGCGGACTTCATTTCGATCCACCTCCCCAAGACCAAAGAGACTGCGAACCTCTTTGACAAGGAGCTGTTCGCAAAGACAAAGCCCGGCGTACGCATCGTGAACGCAGCGCGCGGCGGGATCATCGACGAGGATGCACTCGCAGAGGCGATCCGATCTGGACACGTCGGCGGCGCGGCAATCGATGTGTTTTCTGCAGAACCGACAACGTCTTCACCGCTGTTCGAGCTCAATACGGTCGTGGTGACGCCACATCTCGGTGCGAGCACGAGCGAAGCCCAAGACAAGGCGGGCGAGCAGATCGCAGAACAAATTGTGCTTGCGCTCGCGGGGGATTTCGTTCCCTACGCGGTCAACGTCGCCGCCTCGGGACCTTCAGAGACCGTCCGACCCTTCTTGTCCCTGGCAGACACCCTCGGTCGGTTCTTCGGCGGGCTGTGTGACGGACTGCCCGATGAGCTCGAGGTCGAATACCAAGGAGCCCTCGCTGGCGAGAACGTCGGGATCCTCACCCTCGCGGTGCTGAAGGGTCTTTTTGCTTCGAGCATCGAAGAGCCCGTTTCGTATGTCAATGCTCCCCAGCTCGCGCGAGATCGCGGTCTTGTCGTACGCGAAACACAGACCTCGGCATCATCGGATCGCCTTAGTCTCATCACCGTCCGCTCCAACGCGCACATCGTCGCCGGCACGCTCGCCGGTAATGACGCGACAAGAGCGCGCATCGTAAATGTCGACGATCACGATCTCGAGGTACCGCCTTATGGGAACATGCTCGTCGTGCGCAACGACGACCGGCCCGGCATGATCGGCATTGTCGGAACCGTCCTTGGGGACGCACTCGTGAGCATCGTGAACATGGCGGTAGGCCAGACGAGAGGCGGTGGGACGGCACTCATGGTGTTGTCGACCGATAGGGCCGTCTCCGATGAGGTCATCTCCACGCTCGAAGGAGCGCCCGGCATCTTGGAGGTCCATCAGGTCGCCACCGCCTAGGACCATCCAAGATGCGCGCCTCGGCGGGCCGGGATACCTCGAACGCATCGGTGTCCTCGGTTCGCCACGCCTGTAAGAAGTCGGGCTTCTTGACGGTAGGCGCGCAAGTTTGGGACAATAGGTTTCCTATGCGTGTGCCTTTGCTTGACCAGGTCCTGCTCCTTACCTGACGGCGAGCGCCGCTTTGGGCTCGCCGCGACCTCCTGTGCCTTGGGCCAGGAGGTTTTTTGTTTCCCGAACACCGAGAGCTAGTGAAAGAAGTGCGATGCCACCGCCGAACGTGACGCCGAAGAAGATGCCATATGACAAGTACCAGGCCTACGGGCTCGTCGACCTTCCCGATCGGCGCTGGCCGAATGAAGTGATCCGAAAAGCGCCCATGTGGTGCGCGGTCGACTTGCGCGACGGCAACCAAGCGCTCATCGATCCGATGGACCCCGCACGAAAGCGCCGGATGTTCGAGACCTTGGTGAAGATGGGCTTCAAGGAGATCGAGGTCGGCTTCCCGGCGGCCTCGGCCCCTGACTATGGCTTCGTCCGACAGCTCATCGAAGATGACCTCGTGCCTGACGACGTGACGATCCAGGTGCTCTCCCAGTGCCGTGCCGAGCTCATCGAGCGGACCTATGAGAGCCTGCGCGGCGCAAGGAAGGCCATTGTCCATTTCTACAATTCGACCTCGGTTTGCCAGCGAAGAGTCGTCTTCAGGCTCGACAAGGAAGGCATCACGAAGATCGCGGTCGATGCTGCTCGGCTCTGTCGGTCCTTGGAGTCGAGCCTTCCCGGTACGTCGATCCGTTATGAATACTCACCGGAGTCCTTCACGGGAACGGAGATCGACTACGCGATTGAGATCTGCTCGGCTGTCATGGACGCGATCGAACCAGATCGGTCCGCACCGATCATTTTGAATCTCCCGTCGACTGTCGAGATGTCAACGCCGAACATCTACGCAGACTTGATCGAGTACTTCCACCGCAACATACCCATGCGCGAGGCGGTCATCTTGAGCCTGCACAACCACAACGACCGAGGCACCGCGGTCGCCGCCTCGGAGTTCGGCGTCATGGCGGGCGCGGATCGCGTTGAGGGATGTCTTTTCGGCAACGGCGAGCGAACGGGCAACGTCGACATCGTGACACTCGCGTTGAACCTCTTCTCCCAAGGCATTGACCCGCGCCTCGATGTGAGCGACATCGACGCGCTTCGTCGTGTCGTTGAGTATTGCAATCGCCTCCCCGTGCATCCTCGCCACCCCTACGTCGGGGATCTCGTCTATACGGCGTTCTCGGGCTCACACCAGGACGCGATCAAAAAGGGAATGGCCGCGCTCGAGCGGGACTATCAAATGTGGGACGTGCCTTACCTGCCGATCGATCCCCACCACGTCGGGCGCAGCTACGAGTCGGTCATCCGGGTGAACTCACAGTCGGGCAAGGGCGGGGTCGCATACATCATGGAAGTCGAACACCACTTGGTATTGCCGCGGCGCTTGCAAATCGAGTTCTCCCACGCCATACAGCACGTTACCGAGGACACCGGAACGGAGATCTCACCCGAGGAGATGTGGGAGGTATTCAGCGCCGAGTACCTGTCATCTGCGGGGGGTATCGAGATCTTGTCCCAGGAGATCTACCCGAGCGGCGGGATGGACAAGGTCACCGCGCAGCTGTTGGTGAAAGGGCGCCACGTCACGCTGACCGGCGAAGGCAACGGACCGATCTCCGCGTTCGTTCAAGGGATGCATGACGCGCTCGGCATCGAGCTCGACGTTCTCGACTACTCCGAACACGCGATCACGACCGGCGCGAACTCACAAGCGGTCGCGTACATAGAGACGCGAGACGCAAGTGGCGAACGGCGCTGGGGAGTCGGCATCGATGCGAGCATCCTCGCCGCGGGCTTGAAGGCGGTCGTGTCTGCGGTCAACGGGCGGGAACGCGACTGACCGCCGTCGCGCCTCGCCCGTGCCTGCTTGCCAACGTTGTCGATTAGCGGAGCGAAGGCATGAAGTCGGGCCGGGCCGTCTCGAAGCGATCGATCTCGTCCGAGTACGCGAGGGTGACACCGATATCGTCGAGCCCGCCGAGGAGCCGTTCCCGAGCGCTCTCATCCAAAGTGAACGGCGCAAGCAGCCCAAGGGATGGAACCTCGATGCTCCTTCGATCGACGTCGACGGTTATCTCAAGGCGCGGGTCGGCCTTTACCGCATCGATCAATCTTCGTGCGAACTCCGCGGTGACCTCAGCCGGGACGAGGCCCGAGCGAGTCGAGTTGTTCTTGAAGATGTCGGCGATGCGCGCGCTGATGACGACGCGAATCCCGTAGTCGACGAGCGCCCATACGGCGTGCTCGCGCGACGAGCCGATGCCGAAGTTTGGCCCCGTGATGAGGATCGGGGCCCCGGCGAATTCAGGCTGGTTCATGACGAAGTCGCGGTTGTCGCGCCACTCGGAGAACAAACCAGCGCCGAATCCGGTCCGCTCGACGCGCTTTAGCCAGTCACTCGGGATGATCTGGTCCGTGTCGACGTCCGAGCGGTCAAGGGGCACGCCCCTGCCGGAGATGATGTGAACAGGTTCCATGAATCCTCAGTGCTCCTGTTTTCGAGCTCAGTCCAACTGCTCTGGTGTCGCGAAGTGTCCCGCAACGGCAGTGGCAGCGGCGACCGCCGGTGAGACGAGGTGCGTGCGCCCACCTCGGCCCTGGCGGCCCTCGAAATTGCGGTTCGACGTCGACGCGCACCGCTCGCCCGGGGAGAGCTTGTCCGGGTTCATCGCAAGGCACATCGAACACCCCGGCTCACGCCACTCAAATCCCGCGTCCTTGAAGATGACGTCCAGGCCCTCGGCCTCGGCTTGATGCTTCACTCGGCGCGACCCGGGAACGACGAGGGCTCGAAGGTGCCGTGCGATCTTTCGTCCGGCGAGCACCGATGCGGCGACGCGCAGGTCCTCGATGCGCGAGTTCGTGCACGAGCCGATGAAGACCGTGTCGGGAGCGATGTCTTGGATACGCGTGCCCGAGGTCAAGCCCATGTAGGTGAGGGCGCGTTCGGCCGCGTCTCGTTCTGCTGGGTCGCCATAGCTCGATGGGTCCGGCACGACACCGTCGATCGGGACAACTTGAGCCGGGTTCGTTCCCCACGTGACGTGGGGACGGATATCGCCGCCTTGGAAGTGGACGGTCGCGTCGAAAACGGCGCCTTCGTCTGTGGCGAGCGCCCGCCAGGCTTCGAGCGCTTTCTCGAAGCTCTTGCCTTTGGGCGCAAACTCGCGGTGTTCGAGGTAGGAAAAGGTCACGTCGTCCGGCGCGACGAGCCCCGCTCGTGCACCGGCTTCGATGGACATGTTGCATACCGTCATGCGTCCTTCCATCGACAAAGAACGGATCGCCTTGCCGCGGTATTCGACGACGTGTCCGATGCCCCCGCCGGTTCCGAGTCCTCCGATGATCGCGAGTACGAGATCTTTGGCCGTGACGCTCGAAGGGAGCTCGCCTTCGACCTCGACGGCCATCGTCTTCGGCCGTTTCTGGGCGAGGGTCTGCGTCGCGAGGACGTGTTCGACCTCTGAGGTGCCGATCCCGAACGCAAGGGCTCCGACCGCACCGTGTGTCGAGGTGTGACTGTCGCCACAGACAATGGTCATGCCGGGTTGCGTCAGGCCGAGCTCGGGCCCGATCACGTGCACGATGCCTTGGTTCTCATCCCCCATCGGAAATGCCGTGATCTTGAACTCCTTGCAGTTCTCCTCGAGCACCTCGAGCTGACGGGCCGATATCGGGTCTTCGATCGGCTTGTCGGTGTCGATCGTCGGGACGTTGTGATCCGCGGTGGCGACGGTGAGGTCCGGACGCCGTACGCCGCGATTCGCCATGCGCAGACCGTCGAAGGCCTGCGGCGAGGTGACCTCGTGAATGAGGTGGAGGTCGATGTAGAGGAGATCGGGATCGACAGGCTTCGATGCGCGATGCACCACGTGGTCGTCCCAGATCTTCTCCGTCATCGTCCTTGCCATGGCGCCTTTTCTACTCGACGGAGACGATGCTGACTTTGAGCCGGCCATTCGGCGCGTCGAACTCGACGCACTCTCCGACCGCCCTGCCGAGCAGGGCTTGGCCAAGGGGCGATCCCGGTGAGATGACAGCGATGTCTTCTCGGCGCTCTTCGATCGAACCGACGAAGAACTGCTCGATGTCCTCGTCGCCGTCGTAGCGGATCCCGACGGTCGTCCCCGTTGAAACGACAGAAGACCGAGATGAGCTCGCGTCGACGATCACCGCGCCAGTGAGCATCGCGTCAAGCTGGCGGATGCGGGCTTCCATCTTGCCCTGGGCGTCCTTCGCGGCGTGGTAGTCGCCGTTCTCGGAGAGGTCTCCAAGGGCGCGGGCCGCTTCGATCTGCTGGGCGATCTCGATGCGCCCGCGGGTCTTTAGGTCCTCGAGCTCGGCGACGAGCCGCTCATGGGTCTTGGGCGTGAGGTGCGTCTCGCTCATGAATTCGAGGGTACCGCCTCTTCGGGCATCTCGTTCGAAACCCGGTGAAAAGCGGGGGATCGGGCGCCCTGGGGTTGACGAAGTGGCTGGTGTTCGCAAGACTGTCGGCCAACATGTCCTACACGTCTTGCATCGTAATTACCTAGGGCGCTCTCCCAAGAGGAGTGCGCCTGTAACCGTCCACGCTGTGGGCGGTTTTTTTGTCGCAACATTGCCCTTGGAAGAGGGTGCAATCGGACGAGCTTGGGGTCGTTTTCTACAGGGTCGAGAGCCCGAAAGTCGAGATCGAAGTGACCACACACCGGGTCGCAGTCATTGGGGGCGACGGTATCGGCCCAGAAGTTGTCGGCGAGGCCCTTCGTGTCGTTCGCGCGGCGAACGTTGCCCTTGATACCGTCTTTTTTGCACTCGGCTCGGCGCATTACCTGAAGACCGGTGAAGTGCTCTCCGATGCAACCCTTGCCGAGCTCGCAACCTTTGACGCGATCGTGCTTGGGGCGGTCGGTCCGCCCATCTCTTCGATGGACGTGCCGACGGGGCTCTTGGAGCGGGGTCTGCTCTTGCGGTTGCGCTTCGAGCTCGATTTGTACATCAACCTTCGCCCCTTCCGTGGTGTGCCCGGATCGATCGCGCCAGACGCGGACTTCGTGGTCGTCCGGGAGAACACCGAAGGGCCCTACGCGGGCGAAGGTGGCCAGTTGCGGCGCGGAACACCAGAAGAGGTCGCGACACAGGGTTCGGTGAACACCCGCCACGGGGTGGAACGTTGTATCCGATTTGCCTTCGAGCTCGCGAATCGCCGCGATCGGCACGCGCTTTGCCTCGTGCACAAGACGAACGTCTTGACCTATGCAGGCGATCTGTGGCAGCGGACGTTCGACGAGATCGGACGCGAATACCCCGAAGTGTCACGTTCCTACAATCACGTTGACGCGGCTTGCATTTACCTCGCCACCGACGCCAATCGATACGACGTCATCGTCACGGACAATCTCTTCGGCGACATCCTCACCGACCTAGCTGGGGCGGTGACCGGCGGAATCGGGTTGGCCGCGTCGGCGAACCTGAACGCCGCGCATAAAGGCCCGGCACTTTTCGAACCGGTGCACGGCGCAGCGCACGACATCGTGGGCACCGGGAAGGCGAACCCACTCGCAGCGATTCGCTCGCTTTCGATGATGCTCGAGTACCTCGGCGAGGACGATGCCGCAGCTCGAATCGAAAAATCCGTACTGGAAGTCCAACAAGAATTTGCAATGAACTTCGCATCAATGACAACGACTGCGCTCACTGACGCCGTCATAGAGAGGCTGTGATCATGCCGATTACCCCAACGCCCAAGGTTTGGATGGACGGTTCGCTCGTCGACTGGGAAGACGCGACCGTCCACGTCCTGACGCACAGCCTGCACTACGGCACAGCCGTGTTCGAAGGGATACGCGCGTACTCAGCAGGCGATGGCGCAGCCGTGTTCCGCCTCCAAGAACACATCGCACGACTGTTTCGCTCCGCGCACTTGTTGGGCATCGAGATCCCCTACGAGGAGGCCGAGCTCTGCGAGGCAGTGCGCAAGACGGTGATTTCGTCGGGTCTCGAGAGCTGCTACATCCGGCCCCTCGTGTACCTCGGTTATGGGGAGATGGGCCTCAATCCGCTTCTCAGTCAGGCACACGTCGCGATTGCAGTGTGGCAGTGGGCGTCTTATCTCGGAGCAGAGGGCATCAAGAAGGGGATACGCGTCAAGGTGAGCTCGTGGGCACGCCATGATCCACGCTCGATGCCAACGGCTTCCAAAGCGACGGGTATGTACATCAATTCCTCGCTTGCCAAAGTCGAAGCGGTCCGTGCCGGGTACGACGAGGCGATCATGTGCACGACCGACGGCTATCTTGCGGAAGGATCAGGCGAGAACCTCTTTCTCGTGCGCAATGGTTACCTCCTGACGCCGGCGATCTCGGCCACCGGGGTGCTCGCCGGAGTCACGGCGGACTCGGTGACGACGATCGCGCGCGACCTCGGCTACAGCGTCAAAGAAGAGCTCTTGCGCCGGCCCGATCTGTATCTCGCGGACGAGGCGTTCCTCACCGGAACAGCGGCTGAGATCGTTCCGGTCGTTGCGGCCGATGACCGAACGATTGGCTCGGGCGAACCTGGACCGATCACGCGTGCGATCCAAGACGCGTTCTTCGCGACCATCCGAGGAGAGGTTGGTCAATACAAAGATTGGCTCGACCATGTCAATCGCTAGCGAATCGACAAACAAGGCCCGTTTCATCACGAAGGTCGCGGAAAAAGCGCAGGGAAAAGGCGAGCTCGAAGGAAACGGCGGTCTGCCGGGCGCCGTTGACATCTACGACACGACGCTTCGAGACGGGTCCCAACAAGAAGGCATGTCGCTCACCGTCGAGGACAAGCTCTCAGTGGCGCGGCAGCTCGATCACCTGGGTGTTTCCTACATCGAAGGAGGATGGCCCGGGGCGAACCCAAAGGACGAGGAGTTCTTCTTGCGCGCCCGGGACGAACTCGACTTGTCACACGCGACGCTTGTCGCGTTCGGCTCGACGAGGCGCGCGAACGTCTCGGCAAGAAACGACGAGACCCTTGCCCATCTGCTTGCGGCGGGGACGCAAGTGGTCTGTATCGTCGCAAAGTCCTCGGACCTGCACGTGACCGAAGCGCTTCGCACAACCCTCGACGAGGCACTCGCAATGGTCGAAGACTCCGTCCGGTATCTGTCCGATCACGGACTGCGCGTTTTCCTTGACGCAGAGCACTTCTTCGACGGATATGCGCGCGACCCGACGTTTGCGCTCAAGGTACTCGAGGTCGGCGAGCTCGCTGGTGCTGAAGCCGTGGTGTTGTGCGACACGAACGGGGGGACCCTTCCACATGTCGTCGAGCGAGTCGTGCGCGATGTGCGCGCCCGGACTTCGTGCGTGCTTGGTGTGCACTTCCACAACGACTCAGGATGTGCTGTCGCTAATTCAATTGCCGCTGCGAGGTGCGGGGCGACCCAGATACAAGGCTGCATCAACGGGTATGGGGAGCGTGCAGGCAATGCTGACTTGTCTGCGACAATCCCGAACCTCGTGTTGAAGATGGGCATCGAGTCGATACCGCGCGACCGACTCGAGCGCATAACACCGGTCGCGCGCCACATTGCGGAGATCGTGAACATCAATTTGGACCCGCAAAGTCCCTATGTTGGTAGCGCCGTGTTCGCGCACAAAGCCGGCCTTCACGCTTCTGCCATCGCGCGGCGCTCCGACGCGTACGAGCACGTAGCTCCAAACAGTGTCGGCAACGGGACGCGTTTTGTCGTAAGCGAGCTCGCAGGACGCTCGACACTTTCGCTAAAAGCTGCAGAGCTCGGCATCACCCTCGATTCAGACGCGAACGGGCTTGTATTGGACACGCTCAAACGCCTCGAGCACGCCGGCTATCACTTCGAGGTAGCCGACGGGTCGCTTGAGCTCTTGATGCGAGCCGCGTCGAACAGCAAGGACACGCGCCGCGGCCGGTTCTTTTCGATCGAGTCCTTCCGGATCGTCACCGATTGGACGGAACTCGAAGGAGAAGAAGGCAGAAGCAAGATCCCACAGTCCTTGGTGCACCCTTGGGCGAATGAAGGAAGGCTCACGACCGAAGCAACGGTGATCGTTCGCGTCGAGGAGGCGCGCGTCGTCGCCACCGCGCAGGGTAATGGCCCGGTGAACGCCCTCGATGCAGCTCTTCGTCAAGCGATCGAGCCGTACTTCCCAGCACTCGAGCACATGCACTTGACGGACTACCGGGTGCGCGTGCTCAACACCGAGAAGGGCAGCGGCGCCGTGACGAGGGTGCTCTTGGACACTGCCGACGCGAACGGGAGCTGGACGACAATCGGGGTCTCAGAGAACATCATCGAATCGTCTTGGCAGGCACTGGTCGACTCGATCATCTTCGGATTGCTGCGAG